>Ga0137367_10002488_pt1 | contig 14764 bp, 8 predicted proteins | sample SagtaG_14_FD_104939 | JGI IMG/M metagenome (GOLD analysis project Ga0137367, IMG submission 104939) | Vadose zone soil microbial communities from Sagehorn Ranch, Mendocino, California, USA - Sage1_L_80_16 metaG | ecosystem: Environmental > Terrestrial > Soil > Vadose zone | place: USA... | reverse complement strand
TGAGCACGGTTCCCAATAATGGATACGATGTCTTCAGCGGCACGTCCATGTCATCGCCCCACGTTTCTGGAGCAGCGGCTTTGCTTTGTGCTGCAAATCCAAACATCTCGTTAGAGCAACTCAGAGCCTTGTTGATCTATAACGGCGACATCGCCGCAGACCTTGTAAATAAGACGATCACGGGTCGCCGTCTTAACGTTGCGAATAGCCTTACGGCTCTCAACGAACACGACACCACTGCACCAGGAACGGTTACTAATCTACACGTCAATACTCAAAACGCTCGCAGTCCTAACCTCGGCTGGAACGCCTCGGGTGACGACGGCGCCGGCGGTCAGGCTTCGCTCTATGACCTGAGTTTCGTTGATTCCAAGACAGGCGCTGTTATTCCCCTAAAAAAAGTATTACCGACAGCGTCTGGTTCGAGTCAGACTACGGACGTGAAAATACCGTTTCGTCACACCAGGGGGACCGTTAGATTGCGGGAGTTCGACAATGTCGGTAATGAAGGTGTCCCGGCATCCCTCAACGTCGCCGTGAATATTGTTGACGGTGATCCGTATGCCACGACACTAGGTGTCGCGGCTGCGCTCTCAACCGGAGGTACCAATCAGAATTTCAACTGCGATGATTGCTATCGGACTGTGGGCCTGCCGATCACGTTTCCATACTTTGGGCAAAACTACAGTTCGGTGCTGGTCTCGAGCAATGGAAATATCTACTTCGACCCGGCTGCTGCACCCCGGCGGGACAACGGAGATGCTGATGACGTTCCAAGTTCAGCCTCGGATCTTTCAAGGTTTAAGATGATTTCCGGTCTTTGGGATGATCTTTATCTCGGCACGGACCAGCGCGCTGATGCCGGTGTTTACCTCGTACAGCTCGATTCGAGCCGCGTGATCCTGCGCTGGCAAGGGGTCCCATGCAATGCCGGAGGATCGAGTGGCGCCTGCCAATTTGGCGGGGCTCCAGTCAACTTCGAGATTGAACTTCGCAGCGATGGCACAATCAAGAGTCGATATGGTAGTGGCAACACGCAGGTGTTCCCGGTCGTCGGCATTTCCGGTGGCGAGCCGGATGCCTATGTTGTACCTTCGCACACGTCCGAGCAGGTTGCGACAAATCTGACGAATGCGGTGGAGGTTACTTACATCCCTCGCAGCGTGATCAATCCGCTGGACAACAATTTTTTCTTCATAAGTCAACAATATCGGGACCTGCTCAATCGCGAACCCGACCTGGGAGGTCTCGATTATTGGTCCGGCGGTCTTAACGTATGTGGCTCAGACCAAGTCTGTTTGATCAGACGCCGAGTGGGTATCTCAGCGGCTTTCTTTATTGAATTGGAGTTCCAAAGAACCGGTTCGTTTGTTTACCGTTCGTTCAAGGGAGGTCTGAGCCGTCAGCCAAGCTATGCTGAATTCTCGGCTGATCGTCCTCAAATCATCGAAGGCCCGAATCTTGAGCAGACTAAACAGACCTACATGGCAGCATTTGTGCAGCGTCCTGAGTTCGTGGGGAAGTACGGCTCTGCCACTAACGCTGAAGCATTCGTTGATGCGTTGATAACAAACACCAATGTTACTTTCACGCCACAGCAGCGCCAGGCGCTAATTGACAAATACAACACGGGCAGCAATATGAATCAAAGCCGGGCGCTAGCCACTCGAGACGCGATCGACGCGACTGCATTTCAAAACGCTGAGTTCAATCGTGCGTTTGTGTTAATGCAATACTTCGGCTATCTCGGTCGAGATATCGATCAGGGTGGCTATGATTTCTGGCTCGACGTCCTTAACAACCGCGTGCCAGGAAATTTCCAGGGGATGGTCTGTGCCTTTATCACCTCTGCGGAATATCAACAGCGATTTAGTAATCTGACTCCACATTCAGATCGCGAATGCGGAGCTCCCGCGTTTTAGTGGTCGATTTTGCCCTAAGGTCTAGTTGTAAACATGACATTCGTGGCTTGCTTCGGCATTCGCGGCACGTATGTCCTGATGGACCCAACCAGGGTCCTGCTCGTCTTCACCGCCCTGCTGCTATCCTTTTCTGCGGGCGCTTTCGCTTCTGAAAGTTCGCACGACCATTCCTCCAAAATCAGGATTAACCGACCAGCTCAAATCAGAAGGGCGAAGCATCGAATCAAGAATCGCCGTCCGAACCGATTTGGCCTTCCTGAGTATTCTGCCGATCAGGGAGAAGACGTTGAGGGTCGCCAGAATTGGTTTATGTTCCAGCGGACCTATCCCTTCAATTCGGTACCGGTTGATGGGCGGCGGCGGGCATGGGAAGCACGTCCGGGAAAAGGCAAAGGCGTGGGCCGTTCGGCAGGGGAAGCTGCGGTCTGGTCGCCAATCGGTCCGATGCCGACGCGTTCATACGCTCCTTTGTTCAGTAACTTCGGACTAAACAGCGGACGAATAAACGCGATTGCTGTTTCGCCCGCTGATGCTCAACTCGTTCTCGTAGGAGCGCCCACCGGAGGCCTTTGGAGATCCATGGATGGCGGAACTTCCTTCAATCCGGTCAGCGATTCGCAAGTCGATCTGGCGGTGGGATCGATAGCATTCTCTATAAGTAATCCCAACATCGTATATGCCGGCATGGGAGACATGCACGGCTGTTGCGACTACATGGGCAGCGGCGTACTCAAATCAACGGACGCCGGTTTGAGCTGGACACGGGTCAACAATTCGACGTTGCCTCAGCCCGGGACTACTGGCAAGATCGAGGTTGATCCAACCAATCCGAACCGGGTTTATTTAGCACTCTATCGTTTTCTCGATCAGACGGCGGAAAATAGCTTTCCTTACGGTGGTGTTTATGTTTCGAGCGACGGTGGTGTGAATTGGACGCGAACGCTCGCCGGCTTGCCACGGGACTTTGCTATTAATCCCTCCAACCCGCAAATGGTTTATGCCGCGATGCGAGGCATCGGTACCATCGGCACGGGTCCAGCTGGGGGTTTGTATCGTTCCTTGAACGGCGGCCTGAATTGGGATTTCGTTTATGATTCGACCTTTGGCGACGCCTTCAGCACCCTGGGATTCAGAGACATTCGAGTCGCAGTTTCCCCTGACGATCCGCAAAGAGTCTACGTCTACTCCGGCGGCGGCGTAACGAACGGATTCGAAATTCGTCTGGCAGTGAGCACCGACGCGGGCGCTACCTTTAGTCCTGACCGAGTTCTGAATGCCAGCGTGGACAAGGGCCAGTTCGGCTATAACACCTACCTTGTTGCCGATCCCTTCAATGCAAATACGATTTATATCGGCGCTCGCGACGTATTTAAGAGTATCAACGGTGGAGTAAGCTGGACGAATATCACCGGCAATTTTGATAGCTCGTTTAGCTTCGTACCTTTTCTGGCCCAGGCACATCCCGACCAGCACGCAATGGCTTTCTCGCCAGCGGGCGCCAATCAGTTCTTCATAGGAAATGACGGTGGCCTATACAAGACCGTCGATGGGGGCGCAACTTTCCAGGCTCTCAACAACAGCCTTTCTCTGACTCAGTTCATAAGTCTTGCTCGCCACCCTGCAGATCCGTCAATCACCTACGGAGGTACTCAGGACAACGGCACGCAGCGTCGACAGTCTGGTACTAGTCAGTGGGAAGACTTTTCCAGCGGCGATGCGGGTCACGTGGTGATCAATCCTCAGGACCCTACAACTCTATTTGTTACAAATATTGGTGGGACTGTCTGGCGCTTTGGCAATAACGGTGGTTCGCCACGTACCGTCGTTTCGACGGACAACACTTTCCGAGATGCAAACGGCGCAATCGAACGCACTGCTTTCTATGCTCCCTTAACAGGCAATGGTGTCACTTCACAGATCTATATCGGGACGCAACGTGTTTGGACCAGCACAAACCTTGGCGTCACGTGGACGCCGATGGGAACCACGCCTGATCTGACTAAGGGCATGTCAGATGTGCTGACTACGATTGCGGTGTCGAAATCAAATTCGAACGTTATATACACCGGCTCAGAACAGGGGCGGGTGATGATCTCAACCGACGGCGGAGTAACCTGGAATGATGCCGGCACTAGATTACCTAATAGGTTCATAGCCAGCATCAATGTCGACTACAACAATCCGGCTGTGGCATATCTAACTGTCTCTGGCTTTGGTTCGGGTCATGTCTTCAAGACAACGAACACCGGCGCTACTTGGAATGATGTCAGCGGGATTGCCGGACAGGGCGGTCTGCCGAACATTCCCACCAGTGCGCTGCTAATCGATCCAAACAATTCGAATGTAATTTACGCGGGCACGGACGTGGGCGTTTTTCGCTCAACCACTGGCGGCGCCAACTGGATTACCTTTAACGACGGTATGCCGCCGGTAATCGTGACTGCCTTCGCCATGAATGGCGCCGGTCAAATTCAGGTTGGCACCTATGGCCGTGGCGCGTACGAGGCTACGGGAGCCGCAGGCACTTTCTCAATCTCAGGTCGGGTGACGGACGGATTTGGGAACGGCATCGGCGGCGCAACCGTCACGCTAACCGGCACTGCCGCAGCCTCAACTACGGCCGACTCAAATGGGAGTTATACACTCGCGAACTTACCGGCGGGCGGGGCCTACGTTTTGTCTCCAACCAAGGCGGGCCAATTCATCCCGTTCGCGAGGAGCGTAACGAATCTTGGAAGCGACACGGTAGGATTTGATCTCCGTTTAGACCCGTTCGTTAACGCGAGCATCCACGTAAACGATTCCAGCGGCGGCAACCTGGCGGTGGTTTCCATGAGTATTAATGGTCTACCGGGTGGGACCACTAATGCTTCTGGTAGCCTTAGCCTGAACGTCAGTGTCCCCGCTGTGGGAAACATGCAAACCATCTTAGCTCCCATCAAACTCGGGTATGCGTTTAATCCTGCGAGTTTTAGTTTCAGCAGTCAGAGCGGTAATCAAGTCGTTCTCTTCTCTGCCGTTCCCCCCAATCCAATGGACGATGCGCGGAGCTTTGTAGCGCAAACCTATCGCGACTTCCTTGCGCGTGAGGCTGATCCGGGTGGGCTCGATTACTGGTCATCTCAAATTAACGGTTGTGGTGTTGACGCACTGTGTTTCCACAACAAACGGATCGATGTAAGTGCGGCATTCTTCGTCGAAGCGGAATTCCAGCGAACAGGGTCTTTCGTCTACCGGCTTTACAAGGGCGGGCTGGGTCGACGACCTGTCTTTACTGAGTTTGTGACTGATAGAGCTCAAGTTGTCGAAGGCCCGACTCTGGAACAAACAAAACAGGCACTTGCTCTTGCGTTTGTTCAGCGTCCTGAATTCGTTGGGAAATATGCCTCTGCCACTACCGCTGAAACATTCGTTGATGCGTCGATAACAAACACCAATGTGGCTTTCACGCCGCAGCAGCGCCAAGCGCTCATTGACAAATACAACTCGGGCGGCAATATGGCTCAAAGCCGAGCGTTAGCAACTCGAGACGCGATCGACGCGAGTGCTTTTCAAAATGCGGAGTACAACCCTTCATTTGTGTTGATGCAGTACTTTGGTTATCTACGGCGCGACCCTGAACAAGAGGGTTATCTGTTCTGGCTCGATGTGCTCAATAACCGCGTTCCCGGCAATTTTCGCAGCATGGTCTGCGCATTTGTTACTTCATCGGAATATCAGCGGCGCTTTGGCAATTCCGTCACGCGCTCAAATCGCGATTGTGGACAGTAGTTTTGGAGTGCGCCGGCCTGGCGGCGCTTTGGCCCACCGCCGGGCGCACTTGAACGCGCGTTAATAGAGGCACTCGAGACCGAGCCGTCGTGTGGTTTCGTCGGCAATGCGTGTGATAAGCCTTAGGCCAAAGCGGCGCCGGGCCAGGCCCTGGCGGCGCTTTGGCCCACCGCCGGGCGCACTTGAACGCGCGTTAATAGACGCACTCGAGACCGAGCCGTCGTGTGGTTTCGTCGGCAATGCGTGTGATGAGCCTCAGGCCAAAGCGGCGCCGGGCAGGCCAGGCCCTGGCGGCGCTTTGGCCCACCGCCTGGCGCACTTGAACGCGCGTTAATAGACGCACTCGAGACCGAGCCGTCATGTGGTTTCGTTGGCAATGCGTGTGATGAGCCTCAGGCCAAAGCGGCGCCGGGCAGGCCAGGCCCTTGCGGCGCTTTGGCCCACCGCCTGGCGCACTTGGGCGCGCGTTAATAGACGCACTTGAACGCGCCTTAATACAGGCACTCGAGACCGAGCCGTCGTATGGTTTCGTCGGCAATGCGTGTGATGAGCCTCAGGCCAAAGCGGCGCCGGGCCGCCGCACTCCAAATACTCCAAATAATGCCCGCTTGCGGTTAGTCTCTCCTTCTGCGTAAAATGATCGTTCTTAAAATCGCCGGGTGTGGGCAGTTAACTTCACCTGCGCTTAGCTTGCGGCCCAGACTCCCCAAGGGCATCTAATCTGCTCGTTTCTGCGTCTTTATTTGCGGAGGATTTCGTGAAGCCAGCTTTTCGTGTTTTCTGCGCTATTGCCGCGTTTACGCTCGCCTGTGGCGCACTTTCATTTGCTGAAGGCCAAACCGCGAGTCCGACGCCAGATCCTTTCGTTGTACAGTTAACCTCAACGCCCTCCGCAACCTTCGGCAATTTTGCCGGTGACATTAGTGGCAATGGCCGCTTTGTCGTTTTTGAGTCAAATGCTGATCTGGCGACAAACAAAACAACGACGCGAAATAATGCGGACGGCAATCGCGAGATCTTTCTCGCCGATTATGCACAACGGCGCATCTTTCAAATCACTAATACCAAGAACGTTCCTAAACCCCCGGCAAGTCCGTCGCCTACACCAACGCCTTCTCCAAGTCCGACAGCTTCGCCAACTCCGACCCCAACACCAAGTCCAACGCCGGCAGATCTCAGTCAGGTGCAGATCGAGGTCAGCAACAACCGGCCAGTGATCTCTTTCGCGCCCGCGCTTTCCGGCGGGACGCGTGTGTTCACCATCGTCTTTAGTTCAAACGCTCCAAATCCAGCTAGCTTTGATGGCGTGGATACGGGTGGAGCGCTCGCGGCGGACGGAAACGAGGAGATCTGGATCTACCAGTTACCGCCCGTTGCCGACGTTAATCTATCGAGCGGCGCAGATCTGCCATTGCAAGATCTGGCTGCGGGCACTTTTACGCGTATAACGAATACACCAGCGAGTCGTGTGCCTGCACCGGGCGGGCCAGGAGTGCCCCCATTTGTCGCTGATGACAATCGTAGCGCGACAATTTCAGATACTGGAGCGGTCCTAGCTTTTGTATCGACACGCAATCTTGTGCCCGCTACGGGCAACGCTGATGGCAACCCCGAAATATTCTTGTTTAATGTTGCAACCAGTGCCTTCACGCAGGCAACAATCACTCAAGATGTATTCGACGCCTCGGGACGTCTGCTTTTTACTATCTTTAACGAGAATCCTTCCATATCCGGCGATGGTTCTGTCGTCGCCTTTATATCTAACGGAAATCTGGTGGGAAGCAACAACGACGATGGTAGCGGCCACGGTAACGCCGAGGTTTATGTCGTAAATTTTAGTGGCTCGGCCGTAAGCAATATGCGACAGGCCACACGCACCAAGGCCGACGCTACATTCGCTACTATCAATGTGTTCAGTCCGGGTAGGCGATTGAGTCGTGACGGTTCAATGCTGGCGTTCGAGACTCTGGCGGAAGATCCGAAGGCAAACGGCCCTAACAAACCATTTCTCGCCGTCTTTGTTTATTCGATAGCAGCAGACTCGTTCGTACAGATCGGACTACGAGCCCTGAGTTCTCCAGGCGACATTCTTCACTTTCCAACCTTTACCGACTATACCGGACTGACTCCGAGCACGCTCGTCTTCGCCTCTGCGCTGAACTTCCGTGCCGATGGCACCTTCCCCGCGGCTGCACAGGACAGCGAAGGATTGAATCCGGGAAGGGTATCGCAAATCTTCGCGACGCAGATTCCCGCATCCTCTTCGAACACTTTCACACGACTGACAAATCATCCGTCAGGTGTCAGTTTTGGTGGCGTCCGGCCACTCGCAAGCGGGACGCGAGGGAGAATCGCCTATGATTTCGGTGGCACAGAGCTAGGGGGTGGAAACCCGGATTCTTCTACTGAAGTCTTCTATCTGTTAAGCCCAACGGTAACGACTGTCGCAGCGGATGCACTCTCCTTTTTTACCGGTGCGAGCAATATGCCAGTTCCGGCTGCGAGTCCGACTCCCACTCCGACTGCCAGTCCAACTCCCACACCGACACCGACACCCACGCCAAGCCCGTCACCTGGCGCTGCGTTAGGTTTAGCGGCGGGAGAGCTTGGCATAATCCGTGCGAGCGTAGATCTCGCGCCCTCTAACGCGACGGCCACTGGTGGTTCAGAAACATCCCGCAGTCCGGCGCTTCCGGTTGAGCTAAACGGCGTTTCAGTTTCTGTGCGAGGAGCTGCTGCAGGTCTTTACTTTGTCGGTAATTCGCCGCGGCAAATTAACTTTGTCGTTCCTATCGGCCTGGCATCGGGCGTTGTGTCTGTCGTCGTGAACAACAACGGAACGGTATTTCGCGGTTTCATCCTATTAGTGGGGGCCCAGCCGGATCTGTTTACTACCACGAACGATGCCGGAGGTCGCGCAATAGTTAGGAACGTCACTAACCCATTGATGCCGACCACCGAACCGTTTGCCGTAAAGTCTACGGACGGCGGAGGTAATCTCGTGGCAACGGTACTCGAGATCAGTTTAACTGGTGTGCGAAACGCACTTCCTGCGGAAGTTAAGGTGACGATTGGAACCACCGACATCACGCCGGCTTTAGTGGTTTCATCGAACCCCGAGATGCCTGGCTTTAACCTTATCAATTTTGCCTTGCCCGATTCGCTGGCCGGGGCCGGCGATGTACCCATCGTTGTTACCATCACAAGGTCGGCCGCGACCTTCAGTAGCAGACCGGCTTCTAGTGCGCCGCACATAACGATCAGTCCATAGGCAAAGCTAATGGCTCAACCAATCGGCCCGCATGTTGCTTGAGTAAGCTCATGCGGGCCTTTGTCTGACATAGTTACAGGACAACCGACGGTGAATATCATCGATCCGCACGATAATGTGACAAGAATCGTCGAGCAGTTAAAGGAAGACGAGGCGCAACGCCGCCACCGTTTGAATGCGCTTACTCCGTCCGCGAGAAACGGCGAGTCTGCGAGTGGAGGCGACAACGATCAAGTCTTCAACCGGGATGTTGAGATTCCTAAGCTAACTTTAGAATCGCCGCCGCTCGATCGGAATCAGAGCCAGTATCCCCTGCGAGACTTATTGGCCTATGACGACCTCGACTTTGTCTATAATGCATATCTCGCAGTTCTGAAACGATCACCCGAACCGACCGCTGTAACGAACGCGATAGATGGGTTGCGCAGTGGCCGGGTCAACAAACTGGACATACTGGTTCGGCTCAGCTCGTCCGCGGAAGGGCGGGAGAAACGCGTAAGAATTCCGGGTTTGCGGCTGCAGGCACTCCTCCTTAACTTTAGTCGCCTGCCTCTGCTGCGATATATTGCCGGTCCGCTTTATAAAGTTTTCCACTGGCGCTCGATTGCAAGAGAGCAGCAACGTCGCACAGGACTAATCCTTGCGCGGCAACAAGCGATTACAAGTTATGTAAATGACAATCTTGCTGCGCACCTCCGCTCAATCGGTCCCGTGGTTCAAGAAGCACTGGGATTCTTTGAGGAGCAGAAAAGAACTCAAGCGGACATACTCGAACGGATCGCCGAAGTGTCCAGGTATTCCGAAGAGCGACTCAACGAAGAGACAACGCAGCGCCGACAGGAGTTCAAGGATCGCACGGCTGAGATCGAGCAGCTCAGACGCGTCTACAATAAATACCGCACACAAGTAGAGCTGACTGAGAAGGATCTGAAACGCGAGATGGAGCACCTGTTTCGCAAGTATCAGGAAGTGAGAACGGAACTTGTATATCAGAACCACCGGCTCGCCTCACAGTTTGACCGCGATGAGTCTGCGTCTGGGCCATCGCCACCCGGCGAAAGCGCGGTCGGTCCAACCTCCGATGGTCGTGAGCTGGATGCATTCTTCGCCTCTTTCGATGAGCACTTTCGCGGAGATCGCGAAGACGTCAAGCAGCGGATGCGATCATATTTGCCGTTTATACTGGAGCACGGCGCCGGAACGAGCGACGCTCCGATTCTTGACGTCGCTTGTGGCCGCGGCGAATGGCTTGAACTCCTAAAGCAAGAGAAGCTCATTGCCTCAGGAGTAGATTCCAACTCGGTGCTGGTGGGTCAATGTCGCGAGCGGGGTCTTGAAGTAACTCAGGCGGACCTGACAGATTACTTGCGTGGCGTGTCCGATGGCAGTCTCGGTGCGGTATCGGCTTTTCATATCGTCGAACACCTGCCTCTCAAACGGCTCATGTCGTTTCTCGAGCAGGCTCTTATTGTGCTGCGCCCTGGCGGATTGTTGTTATTGGAGACACCAAATCCCCAAAACGTTCTCGTCGGCAGTTGTAACTTTTATTTTGACCCCACCCATCGCAACCCGTTGCCCAGTCCGGTCCTTAGGTTCTTAGTTGAGTCGCGAGGTTTCGTGATAGTCGAAACCTTTGGCTTGAATCCTTCGGACGAAAAGCCAATCGCGGGCGACTCGGAACTAGCAAAACGATTCAACGAATACTTCTATGGACCGATGGACTATGCCATCGTCGCGCGCAAAGTCTGACGCATGAGAATCCTTATAGCCACGAATTACGTGCCGTTTATTCGTGGGGGCGCTGAAATCCATGCGGAAGGGTTGCAAAACGCACTCCAGGAAGCCGGCCATCAAGCCGAAATCGTTGCCATTCCGTTTAAATGGTATCCGGCCGAAAAGGTTCTCGACCATATGCTGGCTTGCCGTTTGTTTGACTTGAACGAGGCGATGGGCGCCTCGGTAGACTTGCTGATCGGATTGAAGTTTCCCGCTTACCTGATTCCTCACGATAACAAAGTGCTCTGGGTTCTGCATCAATTTCGCACCGCCTACGAACTGTGGGACCACCCCCTGGGCGACCTGATCTATGAACCCAACGGCGTTGAGGTTCGAGATGCAATCAGAGAAGCCGACAAAAAGGTGTTTCCCGAAGCGAAGCGAGTGTTCTGCAACTCGGCCAACGTCGCCGCGAGACTAAAGTTTTATTGTGGGTTTGATGCTGCGCCTCTCTATCATCCGCCGGCTCAGGCGGAAAGGTTTTATTCTGAAGACGCCGATGATTATTTTTTCTTTCCGAGCAGACTCTGCTTGCCCAAGCGTCAGTCACTGGTGCTCGAAGCGCTGTCACGAACACGCAACGCCGTCCGTGTTGTTTTTGCCGGCACTGCGGACCAGAGCGACTACCTGCCGGAACTCCAGAGGCTTGCTTCGCGCTTAGGATTGGAAACGCGAGTGCGGTGGCTGGGCTACATCAATGAAGACGAGAAGCTTGAGCTCTACGCAAGAGCACTCGGCGTAATTTATCCGCCGATCGATGAAGACTTCGGATATGTGACCCTCGAGGCGATGCTGGCCCGTAAACCTGTAGTGGTGTGTTCGGACTCAGGCGGCCCGCTGGAGTTTGTTCGTAATGAAGAAAACGGATTGGTTGCAGAACCTAATCCTGAAAGCCTCGCCCAAGCTCTTGACCGAATCTGGGACAACCGGGCACAGGCCAAACAATGGGGAGGCGCGGGGTATGAGTTGTATCAGCAAATGGATATCTCCTGGTCCAAGGTGGTGGAGAGCCTGGTGGGATGAAGATCAACTGGTTTTCTCCGCTGCCCCCGGCAGCGACCGACATTGCCCATTACACCGCGCGTGTACTACCCGCGCTTTCCGCAATATCCGAGGTCACGCTATGGACCACCAGGCGCCACTGGGCAAAGAGCCTGGAACGTTTTGCGGAGGTGCGTCGCTATGGTCTAGACCGGCTGCCGTGGACTGAACTGAACCGTGCGGATATGACGTTTTACCACATCGGAAACAATCCGCGCTTTCACTGGCCCATCTGGCACGTCTCGAAGGCTCATCCCGGCGTCGTGGTACTCCACGATTTGCGTATGCACCATTTTTTCGACGGTATCTATCGGCTCCAGTATCAGAGTCTCGATATGTATCTCGAAATGATGGAGAGGCATTATGGCGAAGCGGCTCTGAGTGACGCGAAGGAGTGTTATACAACAAATGGGAGAAACATCGACTACATGGCCGAGCATTATCCTCTAACTGAATTAGCGCTGGGGAATCCGCTGGGAGTGATGGTCCACACCAGCGAAGGCTTGGCTACATTGCAGGCGAAGGCAGAGTGGCCCGTGGCTTACGCTCCGCTGCCGTATCCTGCTGGGGCACAAGTTGGTTCACGCGCTGTGGGTCCTCCTTATCATCTGGTCATTACGGGTTACCTCGGGCGAAATCGTCGCCTCGATTCCATCTTCAAGGCACTGGCCGCTATGCCGGAGAGAGAGCAGTTCAAGCTTGATGTCTTTGGCAGTTTCCTCGATGACGAGAAGAGCATTCATGCGCAAATCAGAGCACTAAAGCTCACAAGCATTGTCAGCCTGCACGGATTCGTACCTGAAGAAAGATTGGACGCCGCACTTGCCTCGTCGCATTTGGCCATCAACCTGCGCTTTCCGACAGTTGGAGAAGCCTCAGGGAGTCAGTTGCGAATTTGGTCGCACGGACTACCAAGCCTGGTTTCCGATGTTGGTTGGTATGCATCACTTCCATCCGACGCTGTTCGCTTCGTGCGGCACGATGAGCATGAGGTCATTGATATCCAAAATCACCTGCGTGATTTTCTTCGAGCCACAGACGACTTTGCGCGCATGGGTCTGAGAGGTTTTGAGGAACTCAAAAAGAATCATTCCCCTGCTGCCTATGCCGGGAAAGTTATTGAAATGAGTAAACGCGCGGGAGAATACCGCCCGCAGCTGGCTGCACAGAGTCTTGCAAGAAGAGCAGGTGCGCCACTGACGCAATGGCTGGATACAAACGAGTTCGACGAGCCTTTACGCCATGTGGTGGTCGAGGCTTTATCTTTGGTAAAGGGCTAGTCGATGCGAATTGGTATCGACGGATTGCCACTTACTCAGCCGCTGGCCGGTATCGGCCATTACACCTTTGAAGTCGCGCAGCACCTGGCCCGTGGCGTTCGCCACGACGAAGTAGACATCGTTTCGCCAAAGGCTTTTGTCCCTTCAGTAACATCGCAGCAAGACATTGATTCTCACCTTCGCCTCAGTTTGGAGCAGGTAAACCTGATCACTGGGCGCTGGTGGTCAATCGGACTTCCGCGCTACATCCGGCGGAGGGGGTTTGATGTATTTCATGGCACAAACTTCGAGATTCCGTTGCAAACAGTCTGTCCCACCGTCCTAACCATCCACGACCTATCTCTGTTGCTCCATTCAGAGACCCATGTGCGCAGACGCGTCTGGCGTGCGAGACGCAGACTCCCCTTAATGGCACGCCGAGCCACGATGATCATTACAGTTTCCGAAGCCGTACGCGACGAGGTCCACCAGCATTTGAAAATGCCGCTGGACAGAATTGCGACGGTCCACTCAGCAGCTCGAAAGATGTTTCGACCGATGAACACCGAAAGAGCACGGCAGATCCGAGAGCGACTGAACATCACGGACGAATTCGTGTTGTACGCTGGAACGATCGAGCCGCGAAAGAACCTCTCATTACTTGTGCGCGCTTTCGAAAAACTGTTTCGACAGGGAAAGCCGGAACTGCAATTAATACTCGCAGGAAATAAAGGCTGGTTGGTTGACGAGCTGTACCAGTCTCTGCGGCGATCTTCGGCGGGAGACAATGTAATGCTTACCGGATATCTAAACGATGAGGAGCTTTGCGCACTCTACTCGTCTTGCAAGCTCTTTGTATATCCTTCGCTGTACGAAGGTTTTGGACTGCCACCATTGGAAGCAATGGCCTGCGGAGCGCCGGTGATCGCCAGTCGCATATCAAGTATCGCCGAGGTAGTGGGACCCGCGGCTCGACTTGTTTCTCCACACTCAGTGACAGAACTGGCAACAGCGATGAACGAACTTCTTAATGATGACTCTCTGCGAGAAGGATATAGCGCAGCCGGCCAAAAGCGTGCCCGTGACTTTTCGTGGACGTTAACAGCCGATCGCACTCGCGCGGTCTACACCGAAGCGATTAGCCGATTTAACCGCCGGCAGCGGCAGAAGCTCTGAAAAAAGAGACTCACTTTCCACAGTGAGCGAACATAAGCCACAGATTAACGAGGATACACAGCGCGGCCTTCGGCCTCAATAAAACCTGAGTTAAAACATAATCCACGCGCATCACACGAAGTGCGCATCACACGAAGTAACACTAACAACATTTCGTGTCAGTTCGTGTCTTTGGTTCGTGTAGTGCGCGTGGATCGATTGTTTACTCAAAAAAATCTGCTCAAGAAAACAAGAAGTTGACGGTTTGTGACACAGATCAACAGGCTTCTTAACTTCTCATCTGTTCTGATCCGCGTTATCGGCGTTAGTCTGTGGCTAATTTGTTCTACCGTGGCTCAGACTCTTCCTCGTCCATTCCGACCTTCGCTAAAGTAACGATCGACAACCGCGATGAGACTCCGCAGACTCTCGTCGGTGCGGGCTAGATTTTGGTCCGTTCGGGATTGGGCCTCATTGAGACGGATCTGAGAATCGACCAAAGCATCAATCTTTGCGTTGACGTCTTTGAAACCTTCAAGTGTTACGTTGGCAAGCCGAGCCACAACTTG
>Ga0137367_10002456_pt1 | contig 14857 bp, 15 predicted proteins | sample SagtaG_14_FD_104939 | JGI IMG/M metagenome (GOLD analysis project Ga0137367, IMG submission 104939) | Vadose zone soil microbial communities from Sagehorn Ranch, Mendocino, California, USA - Sage1_L_80_16 metaG | ecosystem: Environmental > Terrestrial > Soil > Vadose zone | place: USA... | reverse complement strand
TTGAGCGATGAACCGATGATTTGTGTCCAGCCCTCCATGAAACGCTTGCGCGCGAACGACGGAGTTTTCGGAAAAGTTTCCAAACCCTCGTGCGTCAGTTTCAGGCGCGTTTTGTCGCCATCGGCAAACAACTCAAACGTGACCAATGAATCGCCCTCGTGTCCTTTGTACCGCCAGGTATAGGCGAGTTTCTTTTGCGGAATCACCTCGGTGATCTTGCAAAGATGGCAATACTTCACGCCTTCGTGCTCGACGGTGAATTCAAATTCAAAGCCCACTTCGGGCTTGAATTCCTTCAGGTCGAAATACCAGCGCCGCATTTCCTCCACATCGGTGAGCGCCTTCCAAATTCTTTCTGGCGGCGCACTGAAAGTTCGTTCTACGACAACCGCTCCTGCCAACAGATTATTCGTGGTCATGTTTTTTTCGCTTCCTGCTTAGGCTGAGTACTGATCATGGCGACGAACCCAATCCATTGTCGAGTCTGGGTTTTCGTCGCGGCCTTTTGGCACAAGGTCGAGGAAATTATACGTGCCAACTAACATGTCGAGCCCGCGTGCGTACGTCGAATAAGTGTGGAAGACGTCGCCGTTTTCATCTTTGTAAAATACGCTCAAACCCGGCATCTCGTCGCTCATGAGCTCGCCCATTTGATAGTTGTAAAACATTTTCTCTTTCGCCTTCTCATCGTCCGTCGCGGATACGTGATAATCAAAATTGAAGTCGTTGCCGTGCGAGGAGAGCCATTTGAAACGCCAACCCATGCGCTTCTTATATGGTTCCAGCTCAGAAAGCGGTGCTCGCGAAATGACAGCCAACGTCACGTCGCGATGCGGGAGATGCCAGTTAGCACCGTCAAAATGATCGGCCAGATAGGAGCAGCTTTTGCAGCCCTCCTCCCAACCCGGACCGAACATGAAATGATAGACGATGAGTTGACTGCATCCGTCGAAGAGATCGGCCAGCGTTTCTTTCCCGTCGGGTCCTTCGAACAAATATTCCTTGTCGACCTTGACCCACGGCAATTCGCGCCGGTGCCGGCTTACTTCGTCGCGTAGTCGCGTCAATTCTCTCTCACGTGTGAGCAGATCCTTGCGCGCGACCAGCCACTCATCTTCCGACACGATTCGTGGATTCATTTCGCTCGCTTCCGTTTCGCGTTCCATCTCTTTTAGTTTCATTTTGTTTTCCTCTGGTTTGGTTTGTTTTTTTCGTTCTGCAAAACTTGCTCATCATAAAAGCGGTCAGTCCGCCGCTCGACGTCGCGCCGGCGGCGATCAAAGCCGCATTCGTCAGGCAGACCGGACACATCGCGCTAGTTCTTTCCTTTCTTGCCGGTTCGCTTGTGGGTCTTTTCCAAATACTCGGCCAGGCGATCGAGCGATCCTTCCCAAAACTTGCGATATTCTTCCACCCACTGCGCGGCCTGTTTCAGCGGCTTGGCTTCCAACTGCATTTCGTGCACGCGCCCATAGCGGCGACGCCGGAGCAGCCCAGCTTTTTCCAGCACGCGCAAATGTTTTGAGACAGCCGGCAATGACATCGCGTGTGGTCGCGCCAGATGGGTCACGCATTTATGGCCGCGGGCAAGATGCGCGAGGATGCGTCGGCGCGTCGGATCGGCCAGAGCGGCGAAGGTGTGATTGAGCATCCTGGAAGGATATTTAACCATCTGGTTAACTATTGGCACGCCAGAATTCGGAATGCAACAAATATCTTCAGCCGAATTAACTGATCAGTCCGGCCGGCAATCAGAAACGCGACCGCGTAGAAGACAAAAATCGACAATCCATCGGCGATCCCGGCGATAATCACTATTGGACGTTGTATCTCGCACATTCAACAATTCTGCCGTGATCACCTCAAGAGCTGCGGTGAAGCCTGCACGAATTTTCGTTCTTACGCTGTTGGCCATGGTCGCGTTCGCAGGTAACTCGTTGCTTTGCCGAGCGGCCCTGAAGCAAACCAGCATTGACGCGGCCAGTTTTACGTTCATTCGGATCTTCTCGGGCGCCACCGCGCTTTGGCTCCTTGTGCAGATTCGACGAGGGATGATCGTTCCCTCACCTCAATCCTCTCCCAAAAGGAGAGGCGGCTCCTTCTCCTTGCGGGAGAAGGTTGGGATGAGGGGCGCTGCCAATTGGCTCTCCGCGCTGGCGCTCTTTGTTTATGCGGCTGCCTTTTCGTTTGCATACACGAATCTTTCCGCCGGAACGGGAGCATTGCTCCTTTTTGGCGCTGTCCAGGCCACGATGATTCTGTGGGGCTTTCGCAAAGGCGAACGGTTACGCACAATCCAAATTATCGGGCTTGTCGTGGCCCTAACAGGACTTGTTGTGCTCTTGCTTCCGGGGCTTTCTGCTCCGCCGCTGAGCGGTTCGATCCTGATGCTGGGAGCTGGCGTCGCTTGGGGCATTTATTCGCTGCGCGGGAAAGTGGAGAAAAATCCAGTCAGCTCCACGGCCGGTAACTTTCTCCGTGCTGTCCCGCTGGCTGCCATTGTCAGCGTCATGCTTCTCCCGTGGGCGCGTCTCGATCGCGCAGGAATCGGTTATGCCGTAATCTCCGGAGCGATTGCTTCCGGACTCGGTTACGTCATCTGGTACGCGGCGTTGTCCGGTTTGAAAGCAGCCAGCGCCGCAACTGTTCAACTGAGCGTGCCGGTCGTCGCGGCCACCGGCGGAATTCTTCTGCTCGGCGAACCGATTACTTTCCGTTACCTCATCGCCTCAATCGCCGTGTTAGGTGGCATCGGCCTCGTCATAATCGAAAAGAATAGCGCGTGACGATTTCAAAATGCGTGCCCGGCTCGGACCGTTATCTCTTCGCGTCCATCGCAGTCTTAGGCGGAATCGCGCTGGTCGTGATCGAAAAAATATCATGCTACCTGATTCGCCATAATGGTCGGCGTGATGCACGACGAAGCCTTAGCACACCGCCAGCTTCTCCGTTTCCGCAGGGAACTGCGTGGCATACGCGTACGCACCATGAGGCCGATATCGTGCCCCACCACTCTCGCCTTCTCTGCGCCTAGAGAGTGGATAAGCACGTGAATGCGACCGGCGGAGTATCCATGTCGATCGTCCGCCGGAACTTCTGCCTCCGTCATTATCGAGTCAGGCCGACTCAATCACCTTGCCAATCTTGTCTGGAACTCGTGGGCGCACCGATTGGTCGCTTCGTAGAGAAACCGTTACGGCGTAAGAAAAATCTTACCCGTGTAAGGATCTTTCACTTCGGTTCCGGGCGGAAAAGTGCGGACATCGATATAACCGGTGTCGGGAGAGAACGGACTGGTAACCAATCCTTGCTTGCCGGGCACCGGAGTTCCGTAAAGCAAGCCGCTCTTTCCTTTTTTCGCAGCCGCGGCAGCTTTCGCCGAACAGACATTGTGCCCATTCGGAGGCGCAGGGACTGGGCTGCCCGAAGTCTGGCTATTCGAAGCATCGCTCGGAGGCGCTTCATTATTTCGTTTACGACTGTTCCGGTGCGACCGCGGCTTCGGTTGCGCGTGCACGGTCGCGCGGCGGAGCGCTCTGAAAAAGTCTCCGAAGGGTCCCGCTTCCGCCGCCTCAGTCGCGGTGAACAAAGCGAAGATCGGCAACCAGACGACAATTGTTCGGAGCGCCCGTTTCAAAACAATTACGAATATTGGCCGCATCCGCTGAAGAATACCAGTCCCCCGACTGTCGATTTTAGTGTCAATCCCAGCTTCGGACCTTCAACGCTTGATTCAGGCCGATTGCTGACAGCCGGTATTCAATGCCCGTCCGGCAGCATCATCCGCTAGCGACCGGGATAATCGGATTGTGTCAGCGCTCGCATTATTCGACTCCCATGGCGTGTTCGGCGGCGGCAGCGAAAGCATAGGACAGTGCTTTTTGCCAACCCATCGCACGGCCTTCGTGTTCGGCTTTATCAGCTGCAACGGCTCCGATGCGTTCTCGTGCTGGAGGAAGATATCGCTCGCGAAATTTCACCCAGAACGCGACCTCGTCGACCATCGTCGTGTGCAATTCTGCAAAGCGCGCACAGGATGCACCGTAGAGGTGAAATCCTTCTTCTTCGCGTTTAGAACCCATCAAACCCATCGCCATACCTTGCATTTCCGTTGCAGCTTCCATCTCGTTTCCGTAATCAAGCGCGGCACGCAAACTCTCGCTGTAAAGTTGCACCGCGCTCTTGGCATCACCGCGCCACAACGCACAGTCGGCGAGATAGTGGAGTGAGAAATGCACAAACTTCGGCTCGCCTTGCGCGCGCCCTTCTGCCAGCGTCTCGCGCGCGAGTTGTTCGGTGCGTTCGACATCTCCCAATGCTGCGAGCATTTGTCCGACCGCGACGCGACCGCGCGTGATCAACTTCGCCGAACCAAGTTTGCCGTAGGACACGACACAATCTTCCATCGAGCGCAATGCTTCGGAATAGTTGCTGGCAGCAAAGTGCGACCAGCCGATGCTTTCTAAGGCAAGAGCTAGTTCCAGCGGGTCGTTACTTTTCCGCCATAACTCCAAACTTTCTTCCGCCAGCGGGCGCGCCGCGGCAACATCGCCTTGCCAGTTAAGAATCATGCTCAACGCCCACAAGGCGCGCGCTTTTTCACCGGAGCGCTCGGCTGGGTTCAATCTCAGCGCTTCCTCAAGCCAGGATCTTCCCTCGCGATAGTGCGAGCGCAAGTGCCAGAACCACCCGAGCGCGGATGCAAGCTGAAGGTGATCCCGTGGACGCGAGCGCGCCCACTGCAATGCAGCACGGAAATCATCGTGATCAGTTTCGAGCGCGGCGAGTGAAGCTGCCTCGTCTTCGATCCGTTGTTCGTAAGCGCGCTCACCAGCGGCGAGGTAATGACGAAAGTGTCGCTCGCGGGCATCCTCTTCCTCACCCGCTTCGACGAGTCGCTCGGCACCGTACTGTCGCAAAGTTTCGAGCAACCGATACCGCAACTTATCGTCGTCAATCTGTTCGACTGTCACCAGCGACTTGTCCACGAGTTGCTCAATACGATCGAGAGGATCGCTCTCCGGCCAGATCGCTTCGACCGCAGCAAGATCAAAGCTGCCAGCGAAAACCGATAGCTGCCGGAACAATCCGCGTTCTTGCTCAGAAAGCAGATCGTAGCTCCAGTCGATCGCCGATCGCAGCGTTTGATGGCGTCCGCGGCCTCCGGTCAAAAGCCGAAATCGATCCGATAAACGATCGCGAATTCCCCGTGGGCTTAACGCCTTCACGCGCGCCGCGGCCAGCTCGATTGCAAGCGGCACCCCTTCGAGCGTGCGACAGATATCCACGATTGTTTGCGCATTTCCTGCGCCGAGCGCAAATCCCTGCCGCGCTGCGGCTGCTCTATCGACAAAGAGCTGGATCGCTTCGCACGCGCTAGCCTCTTCCATACTTGTCGCGGCATCAGGCAGCGAGAGTGACGGCACACGCCACGTGCTTTCGCCCGGCAGACCGAGCGGTTCGCGGCTTGTAGCAAGTATGCGTATATGCTCGCCTGCTCGAAGCAAGATTGACACTGCGTCGGCGCATGCCCGCACGAGATGTTCGCAGTTATCGAGGATGATCAGCGTCTTCGCGCCTTGGAGCGTTCGAACCAGCGCATCATCCTTGGCATCGCCTTGCTCAAGCTTAACCTCCACCGCCGCGGCGATGCCATCGAGAACAAGCGACAGATCGCTGAGCGGCGCCAGGTCTACAAAACGCACGCCATCCGGAAATTGCTCGAGCAAGTCCGTTCCAACCTGGATTGCGAGCCGCGTCTTTCCGCAACCCCCTGAGCCGACCAATGTCACGACGCGATGATTGTTGATCAGGGCGCGAACCGTTTCTCGTTCACGTTCCCGTCCAATGAACGACGTCAGTTGGACTGGCAGGTTCTGACGAAAATTACCGAGCGATTTGAGCGGCGGAAATTCTTCTCGAAGCTCTGGATGCGCCAATTGAAACACGTGTTGGGTCTCAGCGATATCTCGCAGCCGATGCTGACCCAGGTCAATGAGCGCCGTATTTTCGGGGAGCGTTTCGCGCACGATCTCAGCGGTGACACCTGAAAGAAGAATCTGCTCGCCGTGCCCGATGGCTCGGATACGAGCGGTGCGATTCACATCCGGACCACGATAATCAGGGAGCGCTTCGCCGGTATGAATCGCCATGCGGACACGAACCGGGACATGACTTGGCCACGGCTCTTTCTTAAATGCGCGCTGAATCTCAAAGGCCGCAGCCACAGCGTCGCTCCCACGCTTGAAAACTGCGAATACACTATCGCCTTCGCCGCGCTCGAGAATAATCGCGCCGTTATGATCTTCCACCTCTCGCGCTACAATCTCATCATGCCGCTGCAATGCGGCGCGCGTTTCAGACGGATACGACTCCCACGCCCTGCTCGACCCTTCCATATCCGTGAACAGAAAAGTTACGGTGCCGACGGGCCTGTGCTGCATAGGACCGATTATGACCTCACGCCTGGCTTAAGCCAACGCCCAACTCGCTGGTACGTCTCGCCTCAAGATTCTATGAAGTTGGAAGCCCTCGGTGTACGCGGACTTGTCGTGCCGTAGCCTCGGCGGAGGCGGATCAATTCGGAAGGGCGAAAGAAATAATCATGTCCTTTGCGCGGTAGTTCGACCAGAAGTGTTCGCCATCGAAAGTCAGTGAGCGGGACGCAAACGGGACAGCAGCGATATCTTCGACTTCTGGCGTGTCCTGCCGTGGATCGAGACGCGCGATGCGCCACTCCTCGTTTGGCTGTTCTGTGCCGCGCAAGACGTAGATTAAGCCATCGACAAAAGTGTGTCCGCAGATTTCAGCGCCGACCTCGATGATGCGGAGGATGTTACCGCTTGCATCAAGTTTGAGGATGCGATGCTTGTACCATTGACTCAGGTAAAGATGCTCACCGTCGAAACTGAGATATGAACCGGTAAACTCCGGACACGCGATTCGGTCCGTCTCCGAGAAGCCAACATCGGGAACGAACTGGCGAATGTAACGATCATCATCCGGTTCTTCGCCGACTGTAAAGTGAAGCGAGCCGTTTGTTGCAACTGCCGCCCACGGAATGCCGGGCGCTTCTCTTTCTTCGATGACTCGCCACTTCGTCGGATCAATTGCATAAATTCGGCGCAAATCGCGCGAACCCATCCAGAGCACGTTACCGTCCCACGCGAGCGCCTGCGGTGTGCGCGCTGGCGAAGAAAACCGGCGTTTTTCGATAACTTCTGGTTCCGGCATCTCTCACCCTCAACAGATCAACTAAAAAATCAACAGTCCCGCGAGGGACTCAATTTGCTGTTCAGCGACGGCGACATTCGCGCATGCTCGGCGATATGCCGCGTTGTCCCTGGGCTACGACCGAACCGGCCATCGCCTATCACGATGAGGAATGGGGCGTCCCTGTGCACGATGATCGGATGCTCTTCGAGTTTCTCACCCTGGAAGGCGCGCAGGCGGGACTGAGCTGGATCACCATCTTAAAGAAACGGAAAAACTATCGGAACGCATTCGATGGATTCCGCGCGGCGAAGATCGCTCGCTACGGCATGCGCGATGTGCGGCGGTTGCTCGCCAACGTCGGGATCGTGCGCAACCGACTGAAGATCTCGGCCACCATCCAGAACGCGAAGGCGTTCCTCGCGTTGCGTGAGGAAAGGGAAAGCTTCGACGCGTACCTGTGGAGCTTCGTCGGCGGCAAGCCAATCCAGAATCGCTGGCGGAACATGGCCGAGGTACCGGCGCGCACGGCCGAATCCGACGCGATGAGCCGCGATCTGCTGCGGCGCGGATTCAAATTCGTCGGCTCAACGATCTGCTACGCGTTGATGCAAGCGACAGGCATGGTTAACGATCACCTGGTGACGTGTCCGCGCCACGCGGAACTCGGTGGCGTACCTCGCCGCAAGTGACGAAACGCGCACCGCTGATAAGTTCCCATATGAATGCAACCTTGAATCACGCCCCGAATCTCACTCAACGTCCGCCGCGCAGTCCGCGCGTGCGTCTCGGCGGTTACGTCGTTCTCGCCCGCATCCTTGATAAGGGCCGCGCCGAGATCGCCGGGACAGCGGGCGAATACAAATACGACAACCCGATGGACCATCATTGGTTCCGGTTTACCGGCTTAACTGCCGAAGCATTGAAGGCCGAACTCGCCAGGGGAAAAGGTGACGGCGAAATGCTCGCGTGGATCGAGCAGAACGCGTCCCACAAGCGCACTCCGTGGGAGATTCAACAGTGGAGCGCCTACCACAACGAACGCGGACCGGATGGCGACGTGGAAACGCTCGAGTTCTTCACCAAGCGAGTCGGCGACATAAGTAAGATCCGCGAGGACGTGAAAACGTGGTTCGATTACCTCGACCTCGACGATCACGTCACTTTTGGCGGAAACGCGTAACCGTTTCGCGTCGGACTCTTCGAAGGCGGATCACCTTGTCGATCCTGTTCTTGAATGCTGTTAGACGTTGAGCGTTCGCTAAGAATACGACTGCCTAAAGATAGCTCAGCCAAACGTCACGTCGTTCCTGTTTGACCCGAGCGAACCACCGACACAGCGGGTACAAGAGGATGACAGCCGCGATCCAGATCAGATAGACCCCGAGCAAACCGTAGCCATAATCGCGCGGGTACGCTGCGCCGAATCTTGGAATACCGGCCGGACCTAAGAACAACCAGTCAGCCCGGCCATACTTTAGATACGACAATCCCACCGCGATCCCGTGCATGAGCGGCAGATGGAGTAGATAGAAAAAGAGCGGCACGCGGCCAAACACGATGAGCGGCCGGAAAATCGTGGGCAGATGGCGGTCGAGCAATGCAAGCAAAACAATCACCGGCCCGAGGGTCATTAGAAGATAAAGCAGTGACGGCGGGTATTTCGTGCAGTTCATGAACGACAAGAATGTGAACAAGGCGCTTTGCTGCACGTTCCACGGGGTCGGATCACCGTACATGTTGAGAGCGCGAACAACGACGAAGGCCGCTGTCAGTCCGATCCCCAACCAAAACAAGCGCTTCCGCCGGTCCCGTTGTTGCAGCTTAAACCACACGCCAAAGACGTATCCCGCCGCCATCACGCCGACCCACGGCACAAGTGGATAAGCGATGGCAAGGGTGGTCCGGGGAAAGGGGTGTATCTCTCCAGGCACATGCAAAATTTTCCAAAGCCACGCCAGCGATCCGAAACTCTCCGGCTGAACTAAATCGAGCAAATTGTGCCCTGCTATCATTACCACCGCGAAGATCGTGATGAGCCACTTCGGCAGGTAAATCAAAGCCGCTAGCACAATCATCGCCCAGCCGAGCGCCCAGATGACCAGCAGTCCGGTTACGTCGTAGTCGAAGTTGAAGCCCCAGCCGAGACAGCGCACCACTGTTAGCTCGAGAAACACCAGCCACAGACCGCGGCTCATTAGAAATCGCGCGAGATCGTTCTTCGATTTGCCGCGGCCGAAGGAAAGGAACGCGCTCGTTCCGGCCAAGAAGAAAAAGACCGGCGCGCAGAAGTGCGTGATCCATCGGGTAAAAAACAAGAGCGCGTTCGTTTGGCTGAGATCGGTTGGTTCGAACAGAAGCGCGTCGTGATGAAAAAAATCGCGCACATGATCGAGCGCCATCAGCACCATGATCGCGCCCCGCACCACATCGATCGATTCCAGCCTTGGGCGCGCACCCAAAGGCACGATTGGGATCGCTCCCTGCTTTGCGGCGGTTTGCACCGATGTCTTTATCCGACACGCTGCAGGCGTCGGTCAATCTTCCAGCCACACCGACTCAACCTGTCGCGCCAGACTTTTCGAAGGCGGACCGCATTGTCGATCTTTAACGCCAGTCCTGCCCGGACCTTCAACGCCGCCTGGCCTCGACTGGCGGACAAGGGACTTCTCGATCCACCTTAGCATCACGCTCGGACCGTCCGTCCGGAAGGCCAGACAATACGATCTCGTTCCCGACGCGATGATTCGACCCGAAGTGCGCCTGACAAAACATTTGTGTAAATCTTTGTAATCTGCGGATGCTCGGATTTAAGGTCACTCGTCATGAACGACGACAAAGACGACATCCAACTCAGCGCAGTAGAAGATCACGATGGAATACTGACCATTCGCGGCGGCGGCGCCCGCAGGGAGTGGAACGGCATTCATTATAAGCAGGGCATGTCCGCAAAAAATGTTGGGACAAAGAGCCTGTCAGCCAACATTGCCACGATACCGCCGGGCGGCGTGGCCTATGCCCATATTCATGTCGGCTTCGAGGTGATCCTTTATATCGTCGAAGGAAAGGTGCGCCACGAATTCGGATCTGGGCTCAAGCAGGTGATTGAGAACGAAGCCGGCGATTTCATTTACATCAAACCGGGCGTGCCTCACGAAGTCTTCAACATGAGCGACACCGAACCCGTCGTCGCCTTTGTCGCGCGCTCCTCTGCCGACGAAATGGGACAACATTATTCCTTACGACCGCGAGCAGCAGGGCTAAATCCGTAAGCCGAGCATGAAACGTCAAATGTTCAGGGCGTGTTGCTAAAAGCTGTTTGCGGTTTCTGTTCAGAGAGCGATTTGTTAGGCGGATTTCAGTAATGGACCGTCGCACGCTGAAAAAAGACAACTGGCCAATAGGCAAAGTGAGTCTGCGATCTATTTACCCGCCTCAGGCGAGCTGGTAACATCAGCGCGACCGCAGCGCTCTGCTTAGGGTTTTGGTGGGCGAGTAGGATGCGCACATTTTGGATGGCTGCGATCAAGTAATCCTGGATTTGCTGTCGCCAGAGTCGCCGCCAACGAGCGCGTTTAAAGTGATGGTTGTTGGCCTGCATCGGCAAAACTCGCTTCCATCAGGTGTTGGCGCCGTTTGCGATTACGGTGCGCAGCAATGCTGTGAGCCTGCGCGCGCGCTACATTTAGTGCCTCTTGGTTTTCGTGCCTTTGCACTGTGCGCCCATGGTGCGAGCGAGTGCATTGAGTGTGCAATGCACAAGCGGCACACACTCTAGCGGGAGCTTTGTATTCGAGCGTGCGACGAATAGGATGGACGCGGCGTGGCTTAAGGATCTGCCCGGCTGGACAGCGATAGATGTTTTGCAGCGGATCGTAGGTAAAAGCTTCATCGCTAAAGATGGCTTGCTTGCGCCCGTGTTAGCTGTGTTGCGGGTGGCTTCTCCCATGTGCGTCGCGATCCCGCGCGACTGACACGCGACGTAATTTTCATTCGTTCCATACTTGTGATCGGCCACCACGGTTTGCACAGCGCAACGCGTGTTCTTCTCATGCTGATCAATCAACCCCATGAGCTTCTTGTTTTCGGCGATTGACCCAGGCGTTGTCTCCATCGCGGTAATGACTCCCTTCTGATCATCGACCGCGCGGTGATGATGGTAACGCGGTCGCGACTCACCACCTCCTTTTCTTACGCAGGCTGCGTCCGGATCGCTCTGGCTCATCATTCGGTCATTGACCCATTGGTAACTCTGCGGCGTGCTGCTCACCTCCAATTTGCTCTCAGTGGCGCAGTAGGCGCGCTTCAATGCGGCAATCAATTCCAGCGGGCCTTTGATCACTGAGTCCTTCGACGCATTGGCATCAATGAAACTCCCATCCACATGCAGCTTGCTGCCATCCACCAGTCCCGCTTCCACGCATTGTGCCACCGTTTGTACAAACAAACTCTCAAACACTTCCTTGCCCCAGCGTGCACGCGCCTTGGAGAGCACGCTGTGATCGGGAATCTTCTCATCCAGCCCATAATCCAAAAACCACAGGTAATCGAGCCGCTCGCCGATCACCTCCATCAGCTCCCGCTCACTCTTGATGTCGTCAAAGAAAAGCAGGAACATCATTTTCAAGATCACTTCCGGCAGCACCGATTCATTGCCGTTGCGCCCGTAGCAGTGCGCCACCTCCTCACGTGCAAAAGAAAAATCGATGACCGCTTTTACTTGTCGCAGCGGATGATTAGCTCGCACCCGCTTCTCCAAATTGACCGCGTAATTAAAGAGCTGCGGCTCGCTCTTTTGCTCTCCCATCATGATGGGAACACTGCTTTAACAGATTGCTGCGAGCTTGTGTACTATTTTCTTCTAAAAACTTTCGATTTGGGCAACACGCCCTTCAGGCGCGACCTCACCTTCACATTCCAGGGTTGCCACCGATTCCGTCAGAATTTCCGAATCTCTTCGACCTGGAGCAGCGCGAACCCGTCGCGCATAGTTTTCTTTCCTCTGATTGTGACAGTCTTGGCGGCGTAGTCAGCGAGTTCGGCGTTCACTGCGTGCTTGTTGCCCACCAGCAAATAGGTCTTACCGTCCTCACCTTTTATCCCGACCGGCAGGCCTTTCCTAATGCACGTTTTTGCACATTGAGCGTGCTGTGGACCGCTCAAATTGTGGGCGATGTAGCAGGTCATATCAAGCACCTCGCCCCTGACGACGATTTCTTGCCCCTGCGCGAACGGATGCCTTCCGCGCTGCGACAAATTCAGCCAAACCGCGGTTATCCCCGCCAAGATAACTATCGCAGCTGCAACCTGCAATATTTGCGTCCAGCCTCGAGAAAAGGGAATCGGCCGTTTGCGAATAATTTGCGTCCAGCCTCGACGAAATGGAATCGGCCGTTCGCGGATAATCTTCTCAGCGAGATCGCTTGGGGGCTCAATTTCACGAAGTTTCGATCGGATGGTGTCGTAAGATCTGCTCTGTTCGCGCATCCATTCTGCAAGTTCCGGATCGCGGTGAGCATGCGCCAACGCTTCTTCGAATTGGGGATCGGCGTCATCAATTGGCCCGCGATAAAGCAACAACGTCTCTTTGGCTTCGCTCGTATTCATTTGCCTTGTTGGGGTGGACTGGTGGTTTCGGTTAAGAGTTGACAAAGATGCATTTTGGCACGCGCAATTCGCGACTGCACGGTACCGAGCGGAATTTCTAACACATCGGCGATCTCCTTGTAAGATAAATCTTCGTTGTAATATAGCACGAGCGGAGCCCGGTAACCTTCGTCAATCTGGCCGAGAACTTCGAGCATCGTTTGCGCGTCTATCCGGTTGACGACATCCGCAGATACGTGAGGAAGATTCTCCGCGACTTCGCTGATTGGTTCATCGGTAAAGCGCTCCTGACGGCGGGACATCTGGAGGAACTCCCGATGTAATGTAGTGAAGAGCCAGCCTTTGACCTTCCCCAGGTCTTTGAGCTGATGTCCTTTGTTCGCCCATATATAGAAGGTTTGCTGGGTAAGGTCACAGGCATCGGCCTCACTTCGGGTGAGACTGAAGCCGAACCGGTAAAGATCTTGATAATAAAGTTTCACTAATTTTTCAAACTCCGGGTCGACGGACATATCGCCATCAGCCCATCTAAATGAGAGTCCTCAGGGTGGCATTTGTTCCCGCAGCTAGAGAAAAAAGGGTAACGGCATTGTCAATCCACCAGTGATCGGGTCTCAAATTTTTTCCCTGCCGGGAACAAAAAGGATTTCGGTTCATCTGATCAGTGAACAACAACTCAACCTGAATCTTAAACTAAACCTATGCAATCCATAAATATCATGAAAAGACATTGGTGGGCCTTGCTTCCCTCGGCCGCCGCTATTCTGACGCTCGTTCTTTCAACAGCGAGCAGCACCTTTGCCGGGAGCGCTACCTGGAAGGCAAATGCCGATGGGAACTGGAACAACGCCAGCAACTGGAACCCCGCGACCGTCCCTAACGGACCGGCGGACACGGCAACGTTCGCGCGCTCCAATGAAACATTCCTCGCCAGCGAGTTCGATATAGAGGTCAACGGCATCGTGTTCAACCCGCGCGCGAGCGCGTTCACGATCATTGAGCTCTTTAACACGATGTTCATCACCGGCGTGGGCATTACGAACAATTCAGGAATCATGCAGACCTTTGCACCTGGCCCTGGAGTGATAATATTCGATCACAGCGCGACGGCGGGAAGTTTAACTCTCTACGACAACAGAGGCTCCGTGCTATTCGGCGGCACCTCGACCGCGGACCATGCCACCTTCACCAACCTTGGCCTCGTGGATTTCGGCAACACCTCGACCGCGGGCAATGCCACCTTCAACAATATCGGGGTGATCACTTTCGACGGCGACTCGACCGCAGGCAATGGCACCTTTACCAACAGCGACAGCGGCTTCATAAATTTTGCCCCGCCCGCACCCACTGCTGGCAATGGCACCTTTACCAACACTGGCGGCGTAGTCAGCGAGAGAGGTGGCGGATTCATTGTATTCAACGCGGGCACCGCTGGCAATGCCACCTTTACCAACAACGGCGGCGCGGTCAGCGGCGCATTCCCCGGCGAAACGCTATTCAACCCCGGCGACGCGGGCAACGCCACGCTGATCGCCAACGGCGGTCTGGGCGGAGGTGATGGCGGTTTGATTGTGTTTTCTTCTGCTGGCGGCGTTTCCACGGGCGGCACGGCGCGCGTGGAGGTTTTCGGCAACGGCAACCTTGATATAAGTCAGCACACCGCTTCGGGTTTGACGACCGGCTCGATCGAAGGAGATGGCCTGGTCTTTCTCGGGGCGAATAAGCTGACGGTGGGCGCCAATAACCTGAGCACGACCTTTTCCGGGCTGATCCAGGATGGCGGAATCGGCGGCGGCACAGGCGGCTCACTGACAAAGACCGGGAATGGCGAACTCAGTCTGACCGAGGCGAACACTTACACCGGAGGCACCACCCTTGAGGCCGGCACCCTTTTGGTGAAAAATGAGACCGACTCGGCCACGGGTAGCGGCGCGGTGCAGGTCAACGCCGGCACGCTCGGGGGCACGGGCAAAATCGCCGGCGCGGTGACGGTCGGAACAGGAATCGGTATCGGAGCATTCCTTTCTCCCGGAAACAG
>Ga0137367_10002443_pt1 | contig 14890 bp, 10 predicted proteins | sample SagtaG_14_FD_104939 | JGI IMG/M metagenome (GOLD analysis project Ga0137367, IMG submission 104939) | Vadose zone soil microbial communities from Sagehorn Ranch, Mendocino, California, USA - Sage1_L_80_16 metaG | ecosystem: Environmental > Terrestrial > Soil > Vadose zone | place: USA... | reverse complement strand
GTCGGGGCGCTGCCAGCCTACGATGAAGTCTTCGACGCCGGTGGCGCGCCGGCCACCGCTGTCCACCTGCACGCGCACGACCTTGGCGCCGGTCGGGACGGACCGGTTCCAGGACCCGTGCAGGGTCATGAACGCCGCGCCGCGATACTCGCGGGGGAATTGCGTGCCCGTATAGAACGCGAAGCCGAGCGGCGCGGAGTGGGCCTGCACCGTGATGGCGGGCGGCTCGACCTGCGTGCAGTCAGCCGCTCCGTACTCGGGATTGGCCTTGCCCGGCAGATAACACTGTGGCCACCCGTAGTTGCGGCCGTCCTTGATGATGTTGACATGTTCGGGGGGCACGTCGTCGCCGAGGTTGTCGCGGTCGTTGTTGCCGCCCCAGAGCTCGCCGGTCGTGGGGTTGAATGCCATCCCGACGGTATTGCGCAGTCCCTTCGCGAAGATCCGGCCACCGGAGCCGTCGGGATTGAACTGTGTGACGGCGGCGCGCATCGAGTCGCGCTCGTCGCACAGGTTACACGACGAGCCGGCGGCCACGTACATCTTGCCATCCGGCCCGAACAGAATGGTCCGCGTCGAGTGGCCGCCGCCACCAGGAATCCGAGCGATCGTTTCGCCTTCCGCTGCACCGGGACGGAATCGCTTCACGGTGCCGACGTCGGCGACGTACATCGTGTCGCTGCGGAACGCGATGCCGAACGATCCCTTGAGGCCGGTGGCGACCGTCACGGGACTTTCGGCGACGCCGTCGTGGTTCGCATCGGTGAGTTTGACGATCACGCCGGATCCCGGCTGCGACGCGTACACCGCGTTGCCCGGTCCGAGCGCCAGAAAACGCACCCCTTCGAGGTTCTGCGCGAACACCGCGATCGTGAATCCTGGCGGAAGCCGGAGCGGCTGTTCCTGGCCGGCCGCGGGTTGGGGGCTGCGGCAGGCGATGGCGATCACGGCGATGCTAATTGCGACGCGCATACACTCCCTCGAGAGCTGTGGCGCCTTCGGGCATCCGCTCGCGGCTCGCCAGCGCTTGCGCGGCGGCCCGCTCGACTTGTGCGGTGATATCGGCTTCCACGTCCAGGAGAACTTTTTCGGACGTTCCTTCTTCCTTCAGATACTCCTCGTACAACCCGACCGGGTCGCGCTTGCCCCATTTCGTAAACAGCTCGGCCGAAAACGTTTCGCGGGCTTCGCGCTCGTCGTGGGTCGCATGGCCCCCCATGCGGAACGTTTCAGCGATCAACAACGCGGGGCCGTTCCCCGCGCGGCAACGATCCGCCGCCATCCGCGTCGCGGCAAAGGCGTCGAGCACGTTGTTGCCGTCGAATAGCGCTCCCCATACGCCGTAGCTCGCCGGCCAGTCCTTGAAATCGGGGGGGAGATGGTGCTGTTCGACACGCGTGCCCAGGGCCACCTGATTGTTCTCGATGATGAAAATGGCGGGGACTCTCTGCACCGCGGCGAAGTTCGTCCCTTCGTGCGCCGCGGCGGTCTTGGTGGATCCGTCGCCCACCCAGGTGAGCGCCACGCGCGGCTCGCGCTTGATCTTGAACGCCAGCGCCAGCCCCGCGATCACTGGCACCATGTCGCCGACATGCGAGATCGGCTGCAACACGCCGTGCGGAAACGATCCGACGTGGAGATCGCGGCCCCGGCTGGGGGAATCGGCGGTCGCGAGATAGGCGCGCAGCATGTCGGCGATCGGCATCCCCATCTCGCTGCAGGCCGCAGCGTTGCGGATCATCGGCGCGACGATGTCCAGACCACGCTCGAGTGCGTGCACCGGTCCGACGGTGGTGGCCTCTTCGCCGATGCCGAGCCACGCCTTGGAAATCACGCCGGTGCGCACCCAGCGCTTCAGCTCGATGTCATGGAGGCGCGCGCGCAGCAGGCCGCCATAAAGCTGGAGCTTGGAGTCAGGAGTCAGGGTCGACACGATCCCGGCGCGCTCGGGATCACTTTCGATCGTGGCTCGGAATGCCCGGACCAGCGCGGGATCAGGCTTCCAGTCGACGTATTCCGGCGGGTCGAATGCGGGGAACCGCTTCACGGCTGAGAAGATTATCGCGGAACGACTTCGACGCTATAGGCGGAAACGTAGGCGCGATGAAGGCGACCGTGATTCGGAACACGGAGATGTAGCAACTCGTGCAAGATTACACGCTCTCGGAATGCCCTCGGTTTTTTCAGAAGGTCCGTTGAAAAGCTTACACGGCCGGCTGGCGAACACGATCCCCATTTACGAGTCATCATCTGGAGTCGAACTTGCTTTGGCTGAACGCGAAGCCGCTTCGCCCATTGAATCACGACCGATTTGAAACGTTCACTCGCCAGAGCGCTGAAGCGTTGAGTCGGCGTCATTGGTCGCGAGAGAGGCCGAGGACTCGTTCGGCCAATTCGATCATGGGCCGCCCGCTGACGACACGCATCAGCACTTTGTAGGTCTCCGCTTTGAGCTGCCGAAACTCGTCGGCGTTGCTTGCTGCATTAGGAAAACGTGCGCGGATCGCTGCGATGTCGCGCGACAAGTCGAGAGCCGCAGCGGGATAGTCTCGCCGCAACACCCAATACACACCGAAGGTCTCCGCATCGAGACCAGTGTCCCGTCGCAGCCGATCCGCTTCAGCCCGTTCGGCAACCAAAGCGTCGAGCTGGGTGAGCGCAGCGTCCGTCGTCGTCCGTCGTTCCTCGAGGATCTCAAGCACCGCGGCTGCACGCTCGCTGATGCTCAGTAGATGGGGCTGCGTCTCGCCGTCATGCTGCGCGGCCTCTTCCATCGCGCGCACGAGGTTCACGACCTTTCCCTCGTCGTTCCCCGGCTTACGCCTCAGCGCATCAAGGGCCTCCGGCGTGAATTCGACAGTGCGCGTAATGCGGTAGTTCTGGGCGAGCGAGGCGTTGTCACGTACCAGTTTCTCGGTCTTCTTGGCGACATCGCCGTAATAGAATTCCTTCGCGCCGTAGGCGTTGCGCAGCATGACGTAGAGGTCCGCTAGGCGATTGTAGGGCGTGATGTAGTCTCGCAGCTCGGCCGAGGGCGACAGGACCTCGTACAGCTCCTCGATCTCCTGGAACAGTTCTGCAAAGCGGCGGCGGGCGTCCGGCTCGAGGAACGTCTCGTAGAGGAGGCGGTCCAAGACCGCGTCGTTGCCCTCGGCTCCCGTCATGCGAGCCAGGTATTCCTTCGCCTCCCCGTCCATCAAGTGCCGGAAACGAGCGAGCAGCACATCCAGATCTTCGATGACCCCGCTCACATCCTTGTCCTGGAACGCCAGCGCCTTGTTCAGCTCCTTCAGTACGCCGACGAAGTCCACGATCAGGCCGCACGGCTTGGCATGGCCCGCGTCGTCTTCGTACGGGCGGTTGACGCGCGCGATCGCCTGGAGCAACACGTGGTCCCGCATCGGCTTGTCGAGATACATGCAGTAGAGAATCGGCGCGTCGAACCCGGTCAGCAGTTTGTCCGTGACGATGAAGATCCGTGGGTCTTTGTCAGGGCGAAGGAAGAGTTTGCGCGCCTCCTTCTCGGCGGCGTCGGCGAGCTGGAGTTGCGCCACGAGGGGGCGGTCCACGACGTCCGCGGCACTCGGCGTATAGACCGGCACGGTCCACTCCGGCGGCAGATGCTTGTCCAGCTCCCGCTTGTAGAGGGCGCATGCCTCCCGGTCCACCGCGACCACAAACGTTTTGTAGCCGAGGGGGAGGACGTTTTCTCGGAAATGCTGCGCGATGAATCGGGCGACGTCCGCGACCCGCGCGTCGGCCTTGAGGAAGGCCCGGAGCGTCACGGCGCGCTCGAGGATGCGATTCAGCTCCTCGATGTCCGAGATGCCTTCGGCTTCCTTGAGTGCGAGAAACTCTCGTTCGAGGAGATCCGCCGGTACGACCAGTTCCCCCGGCGCCATCGCGTGGCGCAGCTTAACCGTGGTGCCGTCCTCGATGGACTCCTTGATGGTGTATTTGTCCAGGTAGCCCTCGGCGTCCTGAGCGCCGAACGTCTTGAACGTGCCCTGGCCGTAAGCTGTCTTGTCGATAGGCGTGCCGGTGAACCCGATCAGGGTGGCATTGGGGAGCGCACCGGTCAGGTAGTTACCGAGGTCCCCGCCGGTCGAGCGGTGCGCTTCATCGATCATGACGAAGACGTCGGGCCGCGTGCACGAGTCCTTCTTCAGGCCCTCGAACTTGTGAATCATCGAGACGATGAGCCCGCGAAAGTCGCGATCGAGCAGGTCCTGTAGCTCGGCGCGCGAGCCTGCGCGTGCCACGGCGATGCTCGCGCCCTGGAGCTCCCCGAGCACACGGTCCACCCAGCCTGAGAGCTGACCTTCGAGCTCGTTACGGTCCACCACGAGCAACACCGTGGCGCCGGGGAACGCTCTCGTATCCTGGAGGATGAGCCGAGCGCTAGTAAGCAGGGTGAACGTCTTTCCCGCGCCTTGAGTGTGCCACACGAGGCCCCGCCGTTTCCTAGGATCAGCACAGCGCTGGATGACCTTGGCCACCGCACGCGTCTGGTGCTGCCGCAGAACCGTCTTCTGCAGCTCATCGTCCTTGACGTAGAACAGGAGCCACTCCCGCAACAGCTCGAGGAAGTGCGGGATACGGAAGAAGCTGTGGACCGCCTCTCGGTAGGTCTCGGACGGCTCGACCTTCCATTTGAAGACGGCCTTGCGGGCGTAGTTCCAGGTGACGCCGTAGTAGTACTCGATGAGGTGGGTGACGTTGAACACCTGGGGCATCACCATCAGCTCCGGCGTGTCGACTTCGTAGCGGCGCAGCTGGGTGACGGCGCGGGTCAGGGCATCGCGTTTGTCGGGATTCTTGTTCTCGACGATGGCGACAGGGACGCCGTTAATAAGGAAGATGATGTCGGCGCGGTTGCCTTTGCGGCCGGGAGCCCGAGAAGTCCACTCATAGGTGACGTGGAAGCGATCGTTCTCAGGGTGCTCGTAGTCGATCACCGTAACGTTGCGGTGCCGCTTTTCAGTCTCGTCGAACACCGTGCGCTGATTGCGCAGCCATTCGAGGATCTCGCGATTACCCTCGATGCTCGGGCGGACCCCCTCCATTCGGCTGATAATGGATTGGACGTTGTCGGCTGAGACGAGGCCCGGGTTCAGGCGCAGCAGAGCGTCCCGCAGCTCATCGTAGAAGAAGAACCCCTGCTCGCCACCGCGCTTGCGCAGCGCGTCTTCTTTCGACACGACGGTCCAACCGACGTCGCTCGCGTGACGGACGAGGGGGAACTGGACCGTGGCCGCCTCGTTAGCGAGGTGGCGGGGAGCCAAGGTGGGGACCGGCTTGGTGGTCTTCGGCCTCATGCAGCGACGCCTTCGCCCGAGTCCCGAACGCGCAGGCGGCCGGTCATCAAGTCGTTAAGCAGTGCCCGGCACAACTGCTCCAGGGCCGCACGCTTGCGTTCGTGGACGTCTAAACTCTCATCAATCGCTTCGAGGACAGCGGTGATTTCTGCTTGCTCTCCATAGTCTGAGGGTACCGGCATCGATAGCGGCACCAAGTGCTTCTTGTTGAGCTGCGGGGTCGGGCCGGGCTCCGTGATCGACCTTAGATCAAAGCTTTGCAGCCAGTAAAAGAGGTAAGCCGTGGTGAGCTGCTCACGCGCCCGCACGCCGATCAGGTTTGGGTCCAGCACGGTCCACGCCGTCGTCAAGCGCTTCTTGTTGGTTGCGATCGCGGCCCCCCGTTTCGGAAACACAATCGTGTCGGGCGGCACCAGTCTCCGCTCCGCGACTGAGCGCGGGACGTGCTTCTCGATCGCAGAGTGCGTGAACCGTACCGAGTTTCCTTCCCGGTTCATGTCTGACACCTTCACGCCCATCGCCTTAACGGTCTCCGCGGTTGAGATGTCCTGCATTGCCGAGAAGTCGGTGTAGGAGAGGGAAGAGCTTACAACATCGCAGCGCGTCCCGAGCCTGACCACGTCCCAACTCGCTGGTACCGGCCCGATCTCCGTCTCCTTTTGCTCCTCACCGCGCAACCCCTGCGTGAAGAGCTGTTGCATCGCGGCCTGCTTCAGCTCGCGGGTGGCAAGGATCGCCCGCGCCTCCACGTCCCGGAGGCGCTGTAAAACACGGAATACGCACGCAATCCTTGCCTGCTCTGTTGGTGGGGGAGTTGGCACCATCAACTCCAGTAACGCTTGATCTGGGACGCGCTGCCGAGCCGTCGATCCCTCCATCTTCCCGGTCAGGTGATCACGTACGTCCGGGTGGAGGAGGTAGTAGAAGAGGTACCACGGGTCCCCTTTCCCAATCGGCTGCAGCGGGATCAGCTCGGTCGAGCCAACGCCGAATGCCGCGGGCAAGTCGTCTGCCTTCCCTTGCTTCCCGTTCTCGAATGACGGAGTGATTCTGGCGACGAGGACGTCTCCGCGCTCGAAGTAGGTCCCGCTGGTGATCGCTTCAGGGAGCCGACTGTCGTACCGAATGCTCGCGCTACCCCCCGCCGGGACCGCCTCCATAGGGGCGAAGGGAATCCGCTCTTGTCCTGCGTAATCGAGCGCTCGGGGTTTTTTCGTGATTCGATAGTGCCGCCCTAGCGGTTCCCAAACCCATCCTTCCGGCAGGGAGGTTTCGAAGATCGACACCGGTCAGATCCCCATTTGCTTCAACACGCGGTCGAGTTCGGCCTGCGCGGTTGCGCTCTCCGCGCTCAGCTCGTCCAGCTCAGCCTTGATGGCCGTAAGAGGCCGGAACTCTGCGTTCGAAGCGTTTCCGATGTACCTGGATGGCGAAAGGTTCCAGTCCGTAGCGGCCGCCTCGCCAGTTGAGATCACCGCAGCAAGACCTTCAAGGTTCTCGCTTCCCGAGTACGCGTCCGCAATTCGCCCAATTCCTTCCTCAGTCAGGTAGTTCTTAGGACTCCCCTTCTTGAATTCCCGACTTGCATTGACGAGCACGATCTTGCCGCGCCGCTCTTTGGGCTTCCCCTTGCGTAACACGACGATCACGCCCGCGGCGGTCGTGTTATAGAAGAGATTGTCGGGCAAGAGAATCACGCCGTCCACGTAATCGTGCTCCACGAACCAGCGCCGGATGTTGCGCTCACGGTCCTCGTTCTTACTGCCCGACCCGCGCGTCACCGCACCAGTGTCGAGGACGACGGCCGCCCGCCCACCATCCTTCATCGTCGCCAGCGTGTGCTGGAGCCACGCCCAGTCAGCCTTCCCCGCAGTGGTGCCCCCCTGCTCCTCGAACCGCCCGAACGGATCGTGCTCGTACACGTCCGGGTCGAACGGCTGGTTCCACATCGGATTCGCCACCACGATGTCGAACTGCTTGAGCCGGGCATCGCCCTCGCGGAACTTGGGATTGCGGATCGAGTCGCCTCGTACCACCTCACCCTGCATGTCGTGAATGATCCGGTTCATGCACGACACCGCGTAGCTCTCGGCCTGCAGCTCCTGACCGTAGAGGCGCAGCGGCACTTTCGACAGCGGATCGAGCCTCCGGCACACGAGCTGCAGCTTGACCAGCAACCCGAACGACCCGCACGCGAAGTCGTAGCACTCCTCGCCCGGCCGCGGTCGAAGGATCTCGGCCATGAGGAACCCCACCTCGGTGGGCGTGAAAAACTCGCCGGCACTCTGCCCCGACCCCTCGGCAAACTTGCGCAACAGGTACTCGTAGCAGCGGCCGAGGAAGTCGGGCTCCACGTCGTGCAAGCCCAGGCGGTAGCGCGGATCGGAGAACGTCTCGATTACGCCCTTCAACGCGGAGTCGGAGATCTCGCGCTCGCCGTTGCGCGTTTCGTTGAAATCCACTACGTCAATCACGCCGGCGAGTCCGGGGTTGTGCCGCACGATCGCGCGCGTGGTGAGTGTGAGCTGTTCGCCGAGGGTGCGGGGACGGCGGTCAGCGGGCCAGTCGAAGGCCACGCGGCCACTTACCACACCCCAGCGAGCCTCGGGGGGGATGTAAAGCCGCACCAGTCGCTGGCTCGGCTGCGTCGTTCCCTTCGCTTCCTCCTCCACCAACGCCAGGGCCGTGTCGCGATCGCCGAACTGCTCGGCCAGCCGCGCCAGCTCGTCGTCGAAGACGTCGGAAAGGCGCTTGATGAATAGCAACGGCAGGATGTAGTCTTTGAACTTGGGCGCGTCTTTCTCCCCGCGAATCGAGCAGGCAGCGTCCCAGAGCATCTGCTCCATGCTCCGGGTGCCGAGGACCTTGCTGTGGGAGATTCCGCGGCGGCGTCGGGTGGTCGGGCTGGTATCGGGTGGGGCACTGGGATCGGATTCGCCGCCCGCCTCCCCTAGCAGGCGTTCGACCGCTTCTCGCTGGGCGCGCTGGGGTTTGGATTTCCCACTCTCCCAGCGGTTGACGGTTGCGAAGGACACGCCTAGCCTGGTTGCAAGTTCTTCCTGGCTGAGCTGCAGCTTGCTGCGAAGGTCGCTGATCTGCGTGGCAAAATCTTCCATGCGCGAACAGTAAGCTATAGCAAATATAACGTCAATTGGCCATTGACTCGGTGCACTTGCTGGCTATATTCTCTATTCGCGAATAGCGAATACTAGGAGGGTCGCATGATTGCGCTCCAGCCCCTAAAGCCAGTTGACGTAGTGGTTGGCCTGAGGCTCGCGGAGGGTCCCGAGTTGAAGTACGACGAACTGAGTGCCGACCTCGGCATCAGCTCGAGTACGGCACATGCGGCCGTGCGTCGCTTGCAGGCTGCCGGCCTGCTGCGGCCGAGTAGCCGTGTCGTGAATTGGCTAGCCCTCCACGAGTTCCTCGCTCACGGCCTGCGTTATGCGTTTCCCGCGCGGCCAGGTGCGCGAGCACGGGGCGTTCCCACGGCACACGCCGGGCCGCCCCTGGCAAAGCACATCGTGGCCGAAGACATGATCGTTTGGCCCGATCCCGAGGGACCCGTGGAGGGAGAGGCAATCGCACCGCTGTATCCTCAAGCGATCGAGCTCCCCAAACGCGCGCCTGCCACCTACGAGATGCTGACGCTCGCGGACGCAATCCGCGTCGGCGGCCCGAGGGAGCGGCAGCGCGCGCTCGAGGAGATCCAGGCGCGTGTGCGCAGCGCGTCGGCGCGCCCGCGGATGCGCGACGAAATCGTGCGGCTCCGTGGCCGGATCCTGGAGGCGGCCGCAGAAAACGGGGCCGGGGACGTTCGCCTCTTCGGCTCCGTGGCGCGCGGCGACGACACGTCGGGGAGCGACATCGATTTTCTCGTTTCGCTCGAACCGGGTCGAACCCTGCTCGACCTCACGCGCCTGGAAGTGCGCTTGGAGGAGCTACTCCAGCATCCCGCCGACGTCGTGACACCCGAGAGCTTGCGCGAGTCCATTCGCGCGACCGCGCTGCGCGAGGCCGTGCCTGTCTAAAGGGCGGGAAGCGGCCCTGGAGCGGATGCGGCACATGCTTACGGCCGCTGAAGCCATCGAACGCTACGTCGAACGCGGGCGCGCCGCGTTTGACGCCGACCCCGCCCTGCGCGATGCGATCGTCTACCAAATCGTCGTGTTGGGGGAGGCCGCCAAGGCAGTGGTTGCCGCGGACCCGTCCCTAGAGGTCGAGCTCCCCCAGGTTGAGTGGTCTCTCCTCGCGAAGATGCGCGATAAGGTGACCCATCAATACTGGGCCATCAATCAAGAAATCGTCTGGGCGACAGCGGAGCAGGATATCGCCGCCATTCGCGGTCTTTTGCGAGGCGCACTGGAGGAACTGGGGTAGGACCGCTTCACGGCACTCCGGCTGCGCTCCGGCCCACGACCTGCCCGCCCTGCTTGAACACCTTGCCGTCCTTCATGACGAAGTCGACGTGTTCCAGGGTCTGGATGTTGTCGAGGGGATTGCCTTGCACCGCGACCAGGTCGGCGCGCTTGCCGGCGGCGATCGTGCCGATGTCCCGCTCGAGCCCCAGCAGCGTCGCGCCGCTCGAGGTTCCCGCCACGATGGCCTGCATCGGCGTCATCCCGTAGCGCACCATCAGACCGAACTCGCGCGCGTTGCTGCCGTGCCGCATCACACCGGCGTCGGTGCCGAGGGCGATCTTCACGCCGCCGTCGAGCGCCAGCTTGAAGGAGTTGTGCATCCGCGGCGCGATCGCGAGCGCCTTGGCCGCGATCGGGGGCGGCAGCCGGCCCGCCGTGGCGAGCGACTCGACGGTGAATCCCGCCAGCAGCGTCGGAACCAGCCACGTGCCGCGCTGCTTCATGAGCGCGACGGCCTCGGCGTCGAGAATCGAGCCGTGCTCGATCGACGTCACGCCGGCCCGCACCGCCGCCTTGATCCCGGCGGTGCCGTGCGCGTGCGCCGCCACGCGGCGGTCGAGCTGCGTGGCGGTCTCCACGATCGCGCGCATTTCCTCTTCGGTGTACTGCTGGACGCCGACCGAATCGGTCAGCGACAAGACGCCGCCCGTTGCGCAGATCTTGATGACGTCGGCGCCGTATTTGACCGCGTACCGCACCGCGTTGCGAACCTGCTCCACGCCGTCGGCCACGCCGACTTCGACGCCGCCTTCATGCCCGAGGGCTTCGGGCTGCAACCCGTTCGTCTCGTCGCAGTGGCCGCCGCGAATGCCGAACGAGATGCCGGCGGCGACGATGCGCGGTCCCGCAATCCACCCGGTGTTGATCGCGTTACGCAGCGCGACGTCGCCAAAGCTCGCGCTGCCGACGACGCGCACGGTCGTGAAGCCCGCTTCCAGCGTCTGCTGCGCGTGTGCCGCCCCCAGCAACGCCAGCTGGCTCGGCATCTCCGTGAGGCGGCTGTGCTGCCAGTCGCCGTCGCCGATCGTACGCCCCGCGAGGTGTACGTGGGCATCGATGAATCCGGGGAGCAACGTCGCGGCGGACAGATCGATCACGCTCGCGCCGAGAGGCACCTGCACGCTCGTGCCGACGGCCGTGATGCGGTCGCCCTGGACCAGCACCACGGCGTTCTTGAGCGGCGCGGCACCGGTGCCGTCGATCAGCGTGCCGGCGCGGATCGCGGTGACGCCCGGTTGCTGCAGCGCCAGGACCGCAATCAGCGCGATCACGAGAATTTTTCCTTGAGCTTGCCCAGAAAGCCGGACGACTCCGCGGAGCCGCTGAGCGCCTGGGCGAATTCGATGGCGGTGGCGAAGCGGTCGTCGGGGCTCGTCTGCAGCGCTTGCGCGAGCGCTTTCTCGACGGCGTCGGGGACGTCGCCGCGCAGCTGGCGGATCGGCACGGGCTGGCTCCGCAGCCGCGCGATCATCATTTCCTGCGCGTTGCGGCCCTGGAACGGCAGCTTGCCGGTGAACATCTCGAACGCGACGATGCCGAGGGCGTAGATGTCGCTGCGCGCGTCGAGCGGTTTGCCGCGGATCTGCTCGGGGCTCATGAACTCGGGCGTGCCGAGGATAATGCCGGTGGCGGTGAGCTTGGCGATGGCGGGATCGGCGCGGCGCTCTTTGGCGAGCCCGAAGTCCATCACGACCGCACGCTCGGCGCCGCCGCCATCGTCCGGCACCAGCATGACGTTCTCGGGCTTCAGGTCGCGGTGAATGATCTGCAGCTCGTGCGCGTGATGCAGTCCCGCGCACATCTGCTTCAGCAGCGTCACGCCCAGCGTGATGTCCATCGGCCCGCCGCGCACTTCGCGGTCGGAGAGCAGCTCACCCTTGAGGAAGGGCATCACGAGATAGATGAGCCCGTCTTCCGATTCGCCCAGCCGCAGGATCCGGCACACGTTGGGATGATCGAGCCGCATCGCCAATCCGGCTTCGCGGCGCAGCCGCTCGACCGAGCTCTTGTCGGACGCGAGCCGGGGCGACAGCACCTTGATCGCGACGGTCGCCTCGGAGGAGATCTCCTTGGCGAGATAGACGTACGACATCCCGCCCTCGCCCAGCTTTTGCAACACCTGATAACGCGCATCCAGGATCTGATTGGAGAGGCTGGAGGCGCGGTCGGGCCCGCCCCCCCCCCGCGGGGGTTTACCGGGGGGCAGGGGTGTACGTACGCCCGTCCCACTCCCCGCTGATGGAGGGGGGGGGGGGGCCGCCGCCGGTTTCCTGGACTGGATTTCGACCAGCATGCTTCCGTCCTTGGGACAGAAGCGGGCTCCGGTGTCCGTGTAGACGGACCCGCACTTGGGACAGCGGCGCTCACTCATTGCCGGACCAAGTTGCGGCCTTCGTTCTTGGCGCGATAGAGGGCCTGATCGGCCAGCGACACGAAGCTGTCGGCACTGTGCACGCGATCGTCGGGGAACGATGCGACGCCGATGCTGATCGTCACGTGCAGCGGGTCCTCGCCCGGATCGGCGAAGTCCCGCTGCATGACGCGGCGCCGTAACCGCTCGGCGAAGATCTGCGCGCCGTGCGGCGCGGTCTCCGGCATCACGACCACGAACTCTTCACCGCCGTAGCGCGCCACGATATCGACCGAGCGCGCCTCGCGCCGCAGCAGCTCGCCGACCTGGCGGAGCACCGAGTCGCCCGCGATGTGGCCGTGCGTATCGTTGATCGATTTGAAACGGTCGATGTCGGCGAGCAGAATCGTCAGCGCCAGGTTGTAGCGGCGCGCGCGATCGAGCTCCTGGGCGAGCGCTTCGGCCAGCGCGCGGCGGTTCATGCAGCCGGTGAGCGCGTCCGTCAGCGCGAGCTTCTCGAGCCGTTGCTTGTCGGAGACCGCGGTTTCGAAGTCGTACGCCTTCTCGATCGCCGACACGGCCGTCTTGATGACGGTTTCCGCAAACTGCGCGTCGGCCCGCGTGAGCGGCGGGTCGTCACCGGTCGTCCGCAGGAAGAAGACGCCGATTTGCTGGTCCTTCATCCAGAACGGCAGGGCCACCGCCGAGCGCGTGGGGACCTTGATCTCCTCGCGCTCCCAGCGGCGGCGCTCGTCCTCGTACAGCGGGTCGGTCGCGACGTCCTCGACCAGGACCAGGCGGCCCGTCGAGACGGCCTTCCGGATCTCCGGGTAGCGCGCCAGGTCGATCTGCAGATTGCGCAGCATCGGGTTTTCGTACGCGGCCACGACGATGCCCTGCTGGTCGCCCGGCTTCGCGAGCACCATCGAGCATTTGGAGATGTTGAGCGCCCGGGCGACGCGACGCGCCAGGATGTGGTAGATCTCGTCCGGCTTGAGGGAGTCGGTGACCTCGTGGAGGATGTCCACCATCGCGGCGCGGCTGCGCGCCTCTTCGCGCGCCTGCCCGAGCGCGCGCCCCACCCGGATGTGCGCTTCCACGCGCGCCAGCAGCTCGCGCACCCGGAACGGCTTGGAGATGAAGTCGGCGGCGCCGAGGCCCAGCGCGCGCACCGTGGCTTCCTCCGGCGGCATCGACGACACCATGAGGACGGGCAGGTCCTTGTAGCGCTCGTCCTGTTTCAAGCGTTCGAGCAGCTGCAGGCCGTCGACCTTGGGCATCATGATGTCGAGCAGCAGCAGGGCCGGCTTGACTTCTTCGAGTTTGGCGAACAACCCATCGCCGCCCGGACAAACGTCGACGTCGTACCCGTGCTCCTTGAGGATCCAGGTCAGGGTACGGACCAGCGATTCATCGTCATCGGCGACCAGCACTCGGGTTTTCAATCCTGAGCCTCGAGCAACGAGCGATCCACATTGCCGCCGCTCACCACCAGGACCGTGGTGCTGGAGCGGGGGACCGCACCGGCGAGTAGCGCGGCCGTCGTTGCGGCGCCGGAAGGCTCGATCGCCAGCCGGCAGGTGCGCCATAGAAACTGCACGGCGGCGCGAATACTGTCATCCTCGACCAGGACGACGCCGCGAATCCGCTTGCGCTCCCGCGCCAGCTCGGCGAACGGGATGGCGCCGACCGTGAGCGTGATCAGCCCGTCGGCGATGCTCGCGGTACGCTCGAGCCGCACCGGCGCGCCGGCCGCGAGCGAATGGTGCAGCTTCGGCGCCCCGGCCGGCTCGACGCCCCAGACGACGGCTTTGCTCTTTGCCGCAGCCAAGCCGGATACGATCCCCGAGATCAGACCGCCGCCCCCGACCGGCACCACGACCGTCTCGACCTCCGGCAGCTGCTCGACGATCTCGAGCGCGACGGTCGCCTGGCCCGCGACGATGTCGGGATGATCGAACGGCGGCACGATCGCGAGGCCGTCCTGCGCCGCGATCGCTTCCGCCTTGATGCGCCGGTCTTCGGACGTGCGGCCCGCGAACACCACTTCCCCACCCCACTGCTTCACGCCTTCCACCTTCACCGCGGGCGCCGTCTCGGGCATCGTCACCACGGCGCGCACGCCGAATTGCTTGGCAGCATACGCGACGGCCTGGCCGTGGTTGCCCGACGAGTAGGTGATGACCCCGCGCTGCCGCGCGGGGTCGGCGAGTTTCCGAATGGCATTGTAGGCGCCGCGAATCTTGAACGCGCCGACGGGTTGCTCGTTCTCGAGCTTGAGGTGAGCGCCCAGCTCCGGCACGAAGACCAGCGGAGTGCGGCGTGCGACCCCCCGCAGGCCCGCTGCGGCTTCCTGGATGTCCCGGGCAGTGACCACGCTACTTCTTGGCTTTGGCCTTCGCCTTGGCCTTGGACTTCGGCGCGGGCGGGGGTGTCTCGTCGTCGTCCGCTTCGACCTCCTCCTCATCTTCCTTTACTACGCGAGCCACGTCCACGACCAGGTCACCGGGAGTGAGGTTCATGACCTTCACGCCCTGCGTATTGCGGCCCGAAATGCGGATGCCTTCGACGGGGACGCGGATCATGATCCCCTTCTTGGTGATCATCATCAGCTCGTCGTCGGGCAACACTTCCTTCAGGGCGACGATGTCGCCCGTCTTGTCGCTGCGCTTCAGCGTGATGATGCCGCGACCGCCGCGATGCTGGACCCGGTATTCGTCGAGCTCCGAGCGCTTGCCCATGCCCTTCTCGGTGACGGTGAGCAGCGTGGATTTGCGGCGCACCACGACCATGTCGATGAC
>Ga0137367_10002430_pt1 | contig 14932 bp, 7 predicted proteins | sample SagtaG_14_FD_104939 | JGI IMG/M metagenome (GOLD analysis project Ga0137367, IMG submission 104939) | Vadose zone soil microbial communities from Sagehorn Ranch, Mendocino, California, USA - Sage1_L_80_16 metaG | ecosystem: Environmental > Terrestrial > Soil > Vadose zone | place: USA... | reverse complement strand
TCCGATGACCTTGGCTCATGGCATCTGATCTCTTTGAACAGCGAGGTCAGCGTGTCCGCCGGGTCGGCCCAAGAGACCTGGCTGAAGGCCGATCTGGCCGCGCACCCGGCCCAGTGCGTCCTCGCCTACTGGCATCGGCCCCGATTCTCGTCGGGGACGACGCACGGCAGCAGCGCCACCTACGCGACGCTCTGGAACGACCTGTACGCCGCCGGGGCGGACATCGTGCTGAACGGGCATGAGCACAACTATGAGCGCTTCGCGAGGCAGAGCCCGAGCGGCCAGGCCGACCCGAAGGGGATCCGCGAATTCGTCGTGGGTACCGGGGGAACGAGCCATTACCCCTTCGGAACTCCGATCGCCAACAGCGAGGTGCGAGACAGCACGAGTTTCGGCGTCCTCAAGCTGACTTTGCATCCCGGCTCCTTCGACTGGCAATACGTTCCCGCGGCCGGATTTAGCTTCACAGATGCTGGGACCGACAGCTGTTCGGGAGGCACGCCGCCACCTCCGACCACCACTACCACCACCACGACGCCGACCACCACAACCACCCCGACCACCACAACAACGCCTGTTTCGAGCGGGTCGGACGGCTGGCTGATCCGCTCGGCCGATTCCGGTGCGAGCACCTACACCGGCTCGGCGATGGACGACCCGATCGTGTTCCCTGGCCAGCCCGGCGCTGCACACATGCACGACTTCTTCTGCAACGAGGCGACTACGGCCCTTTCCACCTACGACCAGATGGTCGCCGCTGCGACGTCCTGCCCATCCGGTGATGCCGCCGGCTACTGGGCGCCGGCCTTGTACCGGAACGGCGTGAAGGTCAAGCCGGCCGGCTCCGGGGTGCGCGAGCAAATCTACTACCGCGACAACAACGTCACCGCCGGCACGCACATCATTGCCTTCCCAGCCGACTTCAAGATGGTCGTCGGCGACGCGCACGCCACATCGCTGGAGGATGCGAACGCGATCAACGCCGACTCGGGAATCGGCTCCAAGATCGGCTCCGAACAGTACTGGGGCTGCTCGGACAACAGCGAGTCCGGCAAACCCACAGCGCCGATCAACTGTAGTACCGGGATCATCAGCCTGCACGTGGGGTTCCCGAACTGCTGGAACGGGGTGAAGGTTGCTGGTGATCAGGTCAAGGCCGGGACGCTGCGGTTCCCGTCATCGAGTGGTTGCCCGTCCGGGTTCCCAATCGTGCTGCCGAGGCTGATCGAGCGGTACGAGTATCCGGTCGGCACCAACTCCAGCGGCATCACGCTCGCCTCGGGCCCCACTTACACGGTTCACGCTGACTTCTGGAACACCTGGCAGCAATCGTCGCTTCAGTACCTCGTCGATCACTGTCTGAATGGTGGGCTCGACTGTGGCACCAATCCGACGATCCCCGCCAGCACGACGACCGCAACAACGAGCACGGCCCCGGCCGACACAACCCCACCGTCAGTCCCCACGGGGCTTAACCCTCTCTCCTCCAATGCCACAAGCGTCTCGCTCTCTTGGAGCCCGTCGACGGACAACGTGGGGATTGCCGGGTACGGCGTCTATCGCAACGGCACATCTGTCTCGAATACATCGGGGACGAGCTACACGGTCGGAGGGCTCACCTGTGGCACGAGTTACACGTTCTCGGTCGACGCATATGACGCCGCCGGGAACCGGTCCCCGAAGACCTCCGTCACCGCCGCGACGGCATCCTGTACGGACACGGTTGCTCCCACTGCTCCGGCGAACTTGAAGGCGACCGGTGCAACGGCGACAAGCGTCTCCTTCTCCTGGACGGCTTCGACCGACAACGTCGGCGTCGCTGGCTACGGCGTGTACCGCGGCGGCACAAGCGCCGGGTCGACCGCTGCGACCAGCTTTACCATCAGCGGACTCTCGTGCGGCACGAGTTACTCGATCGGCCTCGACGCGTACGATGCCGCGGGGAATCGGTCACAGCAGGTATCGCTCACGATCGCGACGAGTCCCTGTCCGGACTCGACCGCACCGACCGCTCCTGGAACACCGACCGTCACCAGTACGACGCAGACGAGCATCGCTCTCTACTGGGGTCCGTCGATCGACAATGTCGGTGTCACCGGCTACGACGTGTTCCTCAATGGGACGAAGGTCGCAAGCACGGCCGGCACGAGCTACACCTTCAGCAGTCTCAGCTGTGGCACGAGCTACACGCTCGGCGTCGAGGCCTACGATGCGGCGGGGAACCACTCGTCGCGCGCGACGGTCGGCGGCTCGACCGCCGCGTGTGCGACGCCACCGCCGTCGTCGAGCAGCGACGCTGTGATCGCCGCCGCCGGAGATATCTGCAATTCGGCGACAAGCTGCGCGCCAACAGCCAGCCTGCTCGATTCAATCAATCCTACGGCTGTGTTGACGCTCGGCGACAACGCCTACAACGACGGGACGCTGACGGAATACAACAACTACTACGGCCCGAACTGGGGTCGCTTCGACGCCAAGGTCTATCCGAACCCAGGCAATCACGAGTACCACACCACGAATGCCCAGGGATACTTCGATTACTTCGGCCCACGCGCCCCAGCGCCCTACTACTCGTACGATCTCGGCGCGTGGCATCTGATCTCGCTGAACAGCGAGGTGTCTGTCTCCTCTGGCTCGGCGCAGGAGACGTGGCTGAAGGCGGATCTGGCCGCACACTCGGCGAAGTGCACACTCGCCTACTGGCATCGGCCCCGTTTTTCCTCAGGTACCGAACACGGTAGTAGCACCACCTACGCGCCGCTCTGGGACAACCTGTACGCCGCCGGGGCGGACGTTGTTCTGAACGGGCATGAGCACAACTACGAGCGATTCGCCCCGCAGAACCCGAGCGGCGCCGCCGACCCGAAGGGCATCCGCGAGTTTGTCGTGGGAACCGGAGGGGCGAGCCATTACAGCTTCGGCACGCCCATCGCCAACAGCGAGGTGCGGGACAGCATGAGTTTCGGAGTCCTCAAGCTGACCCTCCATGCGCAAAGCTACGACTGGCAATTCGTACCGGTCGCGGGCGCCAGCTTCACGGATTCGGGTTCGGCCTCCTGCTCGTAAAGACGTCGGGCCGCCGCTAGCGGCCCGACGCGTCAGCCCGGATCAGCGCTCGGCAACGGCCGTACGCTGAGCAGCGACCGCGCCTCGGCCGCCTCGGCCCGCAAGAAGAACCAGATGAGCGCGAGCGCGCTGGTCGTGTACGCGACAGCCGAGGCAACCGCCGCCCCCTCCGCACCAAAGGGCGGGATGAGCAGGATGTCGAGGACGATGGTGGCGACCAGTCCGACCGCCATCCCGAGGGAGTTCAGGCCAGGACGTCCGATGCCGTACATGAACGCCGTAATCACGCCCCCAATGCCCGTAAGCACGAATCCTACGAGGATGATCTGAGCTGGTGCGACCGCCGACTTGAATGCCGAGCCGTAGATCGCGGGGATGACGAAGCCTGCCGAAAGCCAGAGAGGCACGATGACCGCTGCAAAGAGCAGACCGAGTTTCGGCATCGCCGCGCGGACCTTGGCCGCCGCGAGCCCCGGTCCGTCCCTAGCGTACTTCGGATAGAGAACATAGGTGAGCGCCAACGACGGGATCCTGAGCAATTCGGCGAACTTCGAGGCGATCGCGTAGACACCAAGAACGGCCGGACTCGTGATCAAGTTGACGAGGATGAAATCAAGCCGGAGATTGAGCTGTGTGATCACTCCTCCTACCTGAGCGCGTATGCCGTAGGAAGCAATGCGACGCGCAAGCTGAAGCGAGGGTCGGCGCGCCTGGTGGAAGAAGCCTCTTCGAACGAGCCGTCCCCACGCCAACGAGGAGGCGGCGGTGTCGGCGAGGAGCAGCCCCCCGACGACGATGGCGTAACCGCCGACGCCGGCACTCCACAGGAGGGCGTACGCCGGCAGGAACATGAACTCTTCGGTGAAGATGACCCGGTTCGAACCGCTCAGGTCGTCGCTTCCCTGTGAACACGCCTTCGCTGTCATGGTGATGAGTCGTGACAGAACGGCGAGACCGGCGAGCATGAGGAGAGTCAGGGAGAGCTTCGGAAAGAGTTGCGCGCCGGCGAAGGGCGCCGCCGCAATCCAGATGCCTGCGCCCGCCGCACCCCCGATCATCGCCATCGCGACCAGCGTGAGCGGCAGGCGTCGATCGTCGCGGTCGGGCCCGGCCAGGAAGTAAGGGATCGAAACAGGCAGCCCGCACGAGAGGAGCGAGCCGACTAGGGCCGGTAGCAGGTGCAGGAGAGCGTACGTACCCACGACGGACGGACCTCCGTTCCGCGCCAGCAACAGAGTGGCGACGAAGGTGCAGCCGAGAGCTCCTACGCGGGCGCCGATGTTCCCGATCAGGACGCCGAACCGCCGCCGAAGCCGCCGCAGGGGCGTCAATCTCTATCCCAGGTATAGACCGCCGCGATGAGTGCGAAGAGCACCCACACATGGCGCAGATGCAGGGACTCGATGGCCGTCCCTGCGACGACTGTGCCGGCGAAAGCACCGACTAAAGCGTTGGGCCTGATCACCGCGACCGCGAAGCTTTGCCCGAGGCGCCGGGTTGTGACTGACATAGCCCGCGCGCCGATGGTTACAAGCAGCAACAGGACCGCGGCCAACCCGGCGATGCCGCGCTCGAGAAGAGCAGCGAGGTAGTCGTCGTGCGCCTCCTTGACGAGGGGTGCCATCTCCTCTTGGAGCCGCGGCTTCGTCGACGCTGGGCCTTGCCCCAAGAGTCCACCTCGCTTGAAGAGGGGGATGCTCTCGTGCAGGAGGGTGGTGCGCTCCGAGACGCTACCCGCCCCTCGTCCTATCCCCTCTCGCAAGAACGTATATCGGCTCGCGCTCGCTTTATCCTGGATCTCGCTCACGCTGACGGTGGAGGCAAAGAAGTAACTACCGAGCAGGAAGAGCGCAAGCACGGTGAGGGCCGGGGCCGCGCCGCCCCGTCGGTACGCGCCGAGCCCGGCGGCGACCGCGACGCCGACGATGACTGAGACAATGCCGCTGTTGGAGCCGCTCGAGATGAGAGCTGCGACCAAGAGCCCATACGCGGCGAACCGGAACCCTCGACGTCGCGGGCATCCCGACGCCCAGATGATCATGATCGAGATGAAGTAGTAGTTCGCCGAAACGTTTGGATTGAAGAAAGTGAGCGCGGTCCGACTCCCCTCTTGCGCCGAATGGCCTGTGAGGAACGTGGCGCTGACGGCTAGGCCGACGAACAGCAGGCCAGCCCAAACGATGGAGCTGTATGCCCATGTCTTCAAAAGGAGGCGCAGCGTCAGCGACGAGCGGCCGATGTTCATGACCGCCCAGCACCAAGCCAGGAGGAAGATGTCCTGGACGATCGCCAGTGCCCCTGCCTCCGGCACAGGGCCGAAGAGCGCTCCGAGTGCTCCGGCCGCGAGGAACAGCGTCATCGAGATCGCATAAGGGAAGTGCCACCTCTGGCCGCTGGTTCCGGCCCAGAAGAGGCAAGCGAGGAGGCTGATCGCGATCAGCGCGTCGATGGGACCGAGGTTTGCAGGCCCCCGCGGGACGGTCAGCGGCAGCATCGCGACGGCGACGGCCGTCGTAGCAATCGCGCGCCGCCCTCTTTCAAGCGGAACTGGTCGATCTGCAGCCGGCCAGACTCGAGGGCCGATCGCCGCCACGTCGATCATGTCTGTCGGCTCCCGATCTGGCTGTTGCCGCCGGGTCTGGCGCTACGAGCGTCGGTCTTGGGAATCTGCCGGGTCGCCATCACGGGCGGAGGACGGCAGCGTCATCGGCGTAAAAACACGTCCCCGGCGGTGCGTCTGCGCTCGAAAGATAGGCGTTGAGATCGAGCGTGGAGCCAGGTGCGGCGACCGTGTACGTGACCGTCACCTGCTGCCACGCCGTCGTGAGGGTGATTTGCGCAGTCGCCGTCCCGAGCAAAGTGCCGCTCGCGGAGTACTCGCGGAACCTGAGCTTGAGCGGCTTGCCGGCCGCGTCGGCTCGCACCCAGATGCTGCCCGTATACGTGGCGGCCACCGTCGTGGCTACCCAGTTCGGGGAGTCGTTGAGGCTACAGCTATTCGAGGCCGTCCCCGTGTTCGCGAGCTGCGCGGACCACGAACCGGTATGCCCGCCGGCCACCCTCGCCAGCGTAATGCCGGTACCGGAGCCTGACGTATTCCAGCCAGACGTGTCGGTCTCGAAGCCAGGATTCCTCACGAAGCCGACATTGAGCGAGGCGGTATTCGTCTTTCCGCCGTCGTTGCCCGTTACGGTGTGCGGGCCGCCTGAGGTCGGCGTACAAGTCGCGCCGAGGCACGACCCGTCCGGAGCGATCGAAAAGGTCGTGAACCCGGTCACGTTCCCGATCGAATTGCCAGACGCGTCGAAACCCTCCGCGCTATAGGCCTGCGAGCTGCCCACGCTGATCGTCGCGCTCGACGGACTGATCACGGTGTGGTCGAGGCTGCCCGCACCCACCTGCAGCGAAGCAGTGCCGGTCTTGCCTGCGCTCGTGCCGGTCACCGTATGCGCCCCTGTCGCCGACGCGGTGCAGGTGGCGCCCGTGCAGGAGCCGTTCGGCGCGATCGTGAAGGTCGTGCTCGCCGTCAGATCGCCGAGCGAGTTGTCGTACTGATCGCGTCCCTGCGCCGTATACGCCTGCGACCCACCGGCTGAGATCGTCGCCGACGCAGGCGACAGTGCCAGATGGTCGAGCACACCGGCGGTCACCGTCAGCGAGGCCGTGCTCGTCTTGCCGCCGTTGTTGCCCGTCACGGTGTGCGGCCCGGCCACGGTCGCCGAGCAGCTGGCGCCGGTACACGACCCGTTCGGCGAGATGGAGAATGTGGTGCTCGCGGTCACGTCGCCGAGCGAGTTATTCGAGGCGTCGAATCCTTCGGCAGTGTAGGGCTGCGAGCCGCCGGCGGCGATCGTTGCGCTCGAGGGCGTGATGACGATGTGATCGACCGAGGGGGCATTCACTTGCAGCGACGCCGTACCGGTCTTCCCCGCGCTCGTGCCGGTCACCGTGTGTGATCCTGCGACCGATGCGCTACAGGTCGCACCCGTACAGGACCCGTCTGGCGTGATCGTGAAGGTCGTGCTCGCGGTCAGATCGCCCAGCGAGTTCTCGTACTGATCGCGCCCCTGCGCCGTGTAGGCCTGCGAGGCGCCTGGAGAGATCGTCGCCAAGGCCGGCGACAGCACAAGATGGTCGAGCGCGCCGACATTCACCGTCAGCGACGCCGAACTCGTCTTACCGGTGTTGTTTCCCGTCACCGTGTGCGGCCCGGCCGTCGTCGCCGTACAGCTCGCGCCCGTACAGACCCCATTCGGTGAGATCGAAAACGTCGTAAACGCTGTCACGTCGCCCAGCGAGTTGTTCGAGGCGTCGAAACCCTCGGCCGTATAAGACTGGGAGCCGCCGGCGCTGATCGTCGCGCTCGACGGGCTGAGCACGATGTGGTTGAGGCTGCCGGCGTTTACCTGGACCGATGCGGTACCGGTCTTCCCACTCTTCGTCCCGGTGACGGTGTGCACCCCGGCCACCGTTGCGCTGCAGCTCGCCCCCGTGCATGAACCATCCGGCGCGATCGTGAAGGTCGTGCTGGCTGTCACGTCGCCGAGGGAGTTTTCGTACTGATCCCGTCCTTCGGCCGTATAGGCCTGGGACCCGCCCGAAGTGATCGTCGCCGACGCCGGAGAGAGCACCAGATGATCGAGCACACTCGCCGTCACCGTAAGCGAACCCGAGCTCGTCTTGCCGCTGTTGTTCCCGGTCACCGTGTGCGGCCCGGCCGACGTGGCGGTACAGACATTCCCCGTGCACGAACCGTCGGGCGAGATGGAGAACGTGGTCGACGCCGTAACGTCACCCAACGAGTTGTTGGCAGCGTCGAACCCCTGAGCCGTGTAACTCCGCGAGCCGCCTGCACTGATGCTGGCGCTCGATGGGGTGATTTCGATGTGGTCGAGCGGCACGGCGTCGAACTCGTATGCGCCGCGATCGTCATAGGTTCGGGGCCCGGCGCCGGTATCGGGGATGGTCGGATCGTCGACGCGTGCGCGCCCCTCGACGTCCGTCGCCTGTTGCCCGCTCGCCCCCGAGTTAGCCGAGTCGATTGCGGGCGAGCCCGCGGTGAGGTGGAAGTCGCCGCCCACCGCGTTCTCCCACTTCGGATCGCCTTGGGCGCCGTGCGCCTCTTGTCCTGTTGCGGCCTTGAAAGCTGTGAGCGAGGTGTAGTTCACGGAGTTCCAGATCAGGAGCGTGTCCGCGGCGCTCAGATAGACGAGGTCGTAGTCCATCGTCGTGCCGCTCGTCGAGCCTGCTTCCACACGGATGTCGCCGTGCGTGCGTGGGCTGCTGATGCCGTTGTCGACGCTGATGTTGTTGGCGATCGTCGCGCCGGTGGAGTTGCCTTCGACGTTTATGCCTGCCGTGACGTTCCGATAGACGCTGTTGGCGACGATCCGGTTGCTGTTCGACACGTAGTTGTCAATGCCGTGGTCGCCGTTGTTATAAGTGACGTTGTTGACCACGAGGTTGTTATTCGACCCGGTGTAAAGCTCGATCCCTGAATCTTCGTTGTCATGCGAGACATTCGAGGAGATCGTGTTCGCGGTGGAGCTGTACAAGCGGATCCCGGAGGCGGCTCGCTTGATGACCTGCGCGTTCGCAGAGACCTGGTTCCCGACGATCTGATTCCGCGTACTGCCGCCGAGGAGATAGATGCCGAAATCGGTGTTGTGGTCGACGATGTTCGCTGACACGATCGAGTCGGTCACGGTATCCAGTCGGATTCCCTTGGCCAGCTTGCCTGCGTCGGGTTGGCCGGCAAAGCTGACATGATTTCCCTGGATGGTGACGTTCGAGGAGTTTTTGACGAGAATTCCGTCGCCTCTCGACCCCGTGATGGTGAAGCCCCGGACGGCGACATAGCTGCGGGAAAGCATGTAGAAGCCGTAGCCGCTCCCGTTTGGAGATCCCGTGACCGTTGGCGTATTCGCCGGCGCCGCCTCGAAGCTAATGGGCTCGGTTGATGTGCCCGAGGTGGAAACGTTGACGGTTTCGTCATACGTGCCGGAATTGACCTGCACCGTCTGACCGGCGGTGACGACTGCGGCCGCAGCGCCGATCGTGCAGAACGGCTGCGTCAAACTGCCGGTTCCGGCGTTCGAGCAGTCGGGATTCCCCTTGTCTACGTAGAGGATCGGCTCCGCGGTGGCAACGGCAGATCCGACGGCCGCCGGGAGGAGCAGGGCGAACAGACTGCAGAGGCACAACGCCCGCAGGCCGCACGCGTTCGCGCTTCTCGCGGCGCTGTCGCGCCGGCGCCCCCAACTACCCTCCACGACGGCTCTTCCTCCCCTCAACTCCGACCTCGCGACGAACGCCGAGCGGCGTGTAGCTTCCGACCGTGGTCGCCGCGCTCATCGACATGGTGATACTCGTGTCACCGAAGGTCAATGGGCCGAGGGACCCACTCGCAAGGTCGGCTGCACTGAAAGCCCTTCGGCCGACCCCCAACGCCTCATCACCCGCTCAGTGGCGATATAACAAGCTAGAGAGGGCGGTCCTCATGTCGCAGCCAAGAGCGCCGAAGCCACCACCGAGGCGTCCGCTTCCCTCATATGGGGATACAGCGGAAGGGTCAGGAGCCGCGACGCAACCGAGTCGGTGACCGGGAGAGGACGTTGCGGCTTGAGGTCACGGTAAGCCGAGAACCGGTGAATCGGCGGGTAGTGGACGCTCGTCTGTATTCCGCGCCCAGCCAGGAACGTTCGGACGTCGTCACGCGAGCAGCCGTCGGGGAGGACGACGACGGCGAGGTGATGCGCCGGCTTCGCTCCGCGCTCGGACGCAAACGGCATGGTCAGCCCGTTGGCGCCGTCGAGCGCGGCGCGATACAACGCGACGAGCTGCGCCCTACGGGCGTTCTGTTCTTCGAGCCGCTCGAGCTGGACGAGCCCGATCGCGGCGCGAATCTCGTCCAGTCGGTAGTTGTAGCCCTGCGTGACGACGTCGTAGCTGTTCGCATGGCCTCGATGGCGGTCCCACGTAAGCGTGGTCATCCCGTGAGACCGCAGCAGGCGGATCCTTTCAGCGAGCAGGTCGTCGTCGGTAATGATGACGCCTCCTTCACCGATCGGCAGATTCTTGTTCGAGAAGAAGCTGAAGCAACCGATGTCGCCGATCGTTCCGCACTTGCGATCGTTCCAGGTCGCGCCCGGGGCATGCGCCGCGTCCTCGATCAGCTCCAGACCGTGCCGCGCGGCAAGGTCGAGAATCTCTTGCATGCGGCACGGATGCCCGCCGTAATGCATAACGACAACAGCCTTCGTCGCGGGGCCAATCGCGGCCTCGAGATCGCGGGGGCTGACGTTCAGGTCCCGGTCGCCCACGATGTCGCAGAAGACGGGCGTCGCTCCGGTGTGGTGGATCGCGTTAGCTGCGGCGACGAAGTTGAGCGACGGGACGAGAACCTCGTCGCCGGGACCGCATCCGACGGCGAGCAAGGCGAGGTGAAGTGCCGCCGTTCCGTTCGCGACCGAGAGCGCGTGCTTCGAGCCGGAGAAGGCAGCGAACTCACCCTCCAGCGCGGCGACGTTCGGACCCATGCTCCACCAGCCCGACCGAACCGCAGCCAGCACGGCTGCCTCGATCGTCTCGTCGACGAGGACATCGGAGAGTGGCACGAGCCACGTCTGGTCACCCGGCGGCGAGCCATCACGGCGGCTCGCGACCATGTGCTGCGCGCTCGTCGTCGTCGTCACCTGCCTAAACCTCCCCGGTCGCGACGAAGGAGCTGGGCCCTCCGTTGGTATGGACCCACGCGCTAACCGCCTGCTCGTAGTCTTCGCGCCGTCCGATGTCGAACCAGAGCCCCTTGTAACGGTAGGCACCGACTCGCTCGCCGCTGTCCAGAAGTGCCTGCACGAGCTCGGGGAAGTCGAAGCGGCCGTCCTTCGGAATGTAGGAGAGAGCGTCCGGTTCGAGCACGTAGATGCCCATGCTCACGGTCGACATCATCTCGGGCTTCTCGAGGTACGCCTCGACGCGATTCCGCCGGCCGTTGCTTCCGAGGTGGAGCACGCCGTAGTTCACCTGGATCGGCCGCTCGTGGGTGGCGATCGTGAGCATGTTGCGACTGCGGCGGTGGTAGCGAAGGAGCGTTCCGTAGTCCAGAGCCGTCAGGAGGTGGCCGTTAATCACGATGAACGCGCTTTCCAAGCCCGGGACAAGGCGGAGGGGCGCAGCCGTTCCCAGGGCCTTCTCCTCCTGGACGTACGTGACCTGGACGCCGTCGTCTGCGCGATTGCTGAGAACCGCCTCGATTAGGTGCGAGAGGTAGCCGACGCAGAGCGTCACGTTCGTTATGCCACACGTCGCCAACTGCCCGAGCACGAGCTCGAGGATGGAGCGATCGCCGATCGGCATGAGCGGCTTCGGCAGCACCGACGTGTAGGGCGCGAGGCGCGTTCCTCGCCCCCCCGCGAGCACCACAGCCCTGGCGGGGCGACGGCGCGTGCGCGCCGTGAGGTCGTCATTAAGCGCGTAGACACCCTCGGTCATCCTCTACCTCGCGCCCGTGGTGACAGCGACCGTTTGCGCCTCTGGCCGGCGTCTCAATCTGAGCTCGCCGGTCGAGCGGTGTACCGAGATGTTGCGCCTCAGGAGCACCGCCACGGCCGTCCATGCCAGAATTCGCAGGTCCAGCAAGAGCGATCCGCGCTCCACGTACAGGAGATCCAGCGCGACCTTCTGGGGCAGTAATCGCCGGACGTAGTCGTCGACGGCCCCTTCGGCATCGAGGATCTCGCTCTCCTTCGCGAAGGCGAGCTGAGAGAGGCCCGTGACGCCGGGCTTGACGGACAGGATCCTCGCGTACGCCTCGCGCTGGCCCGCGACGAAGCTCGCATCCTCGGGGCGGGGTCCCACGAGGCTCATCTCGCCCTTCAGGACGTTCCAGAGTTGGGGAACCTCGTCGATCTTCGTCTTCGCCAGGACCTTGCCGAGGCGCGTCAAGCGGGCGTCGTCCTGCGTCGTAAGCGCCGCTCCCGTCGCGCCGTCGCGCATCTTGCGGAACTTCAACATCGTAAGCCGCTCGCCTCGAAAGCCGACACGCGGCGAGCGGAAGAAGAGAGGACCGCGGGTAGTCACCTTCAACGCCGTTCCTACGACGACAAGCAACGGCAGCAGGACGATGAGGACACACCCCGCTCCGACGACGTCGAGGACGCGCTTCGCGATCCTGCTGGACCGCCGCAATTGGCGGCTGCTCACAAACACTCTCCCCATTTGGCCCAGACTCCCCGGCCTGGATTGCGCGAAGCGGGCAACGTGCCGCAGCCCACTCCCAGCGACCACGTTACCCGTGGTGCTGTGGCGCTTCAATAGGCCGATAGGCCCTCGGTTGCGTTGAGAAAACTCAACACCTTGGTGGGACCCGCGGGCCCTCTGCCCGGCGGCGGTGCCTACCGACAGCCGCAATTGGACCGCAAAGCGGCGCAACCGCCCGCTCGAGAATGCGTCGGATTCGGCCGTTGGCAGCGGAAACACACCGAACTATCCGTTCGGCTAGCCAAGCCTATTACGAGTGCGACCTTCGGCCCATTGACAAGCCTGCGCATGAAGGCGAGGCTAGGGTCGTACCACTACGAGAGGGAGAGCGAGTCTTTGGAGTCCTTCGAGCGGGCGCGCGCGGAGCCGCAGCCACTCGCGAAGGGTGAGCCGGTCGGGCCTCATGTGGCGACCGCCTCTCATCCTTTTCATGCCCAGCACTCGGGGAGCGAGGCCGGCATGGAGCTGAGCGAGGCGGCGCGCCGGATTTTCCAGCACTCGCGCCTCATCGTGCTCTGCATTGTCTTCGTGCTCATTGGCACGGGCATGACATTGTTGGTGCGGGGCGGAAACGCGACGTTCACCGCCTCCACTCGCCTCGTCCTCGACACGCCAGATCCCAAGTCACGCTCCGAATCGACCTCGATCGCGGACACGGCGAAGGCAATCGCGACCAGTCCCGCGCAGGTCCGAGCCGCCCTCGCAGATGCCCATATCACGAATCGGGACCCTGCGGACGTGGCGAAGAATCATGTGTCGATCCGCGCGCTTGGCACATCGGCCGTCGTCCAGCTCTCGGTGAGCGACCGGAACCGGCGAATAGCGGCCGCCGTCGCAAATGCGCTGGCCGCCCGGATCATCCACACGCGTTTGGTCGTGAGCAACGGGCAGCTCCAGCAGATTTCGGACGACCTCGAGCAGCGAATCGCCGGCTTGAACACGAAGATCGAGGGTCTCGACGCCCGGATCGACTCTCTCAACCTCCGCCTCGCCAACGCAGGAAGTGGAGCGGCGGCGAATGCAATCCGTTCGCGGCGCGACGCAACGGCACGGTCGCGGGACTTCCTGGCCCAGCAGCGGGGGGTTCTCGAGTCGGAGCGCGTGAGCCTTCTCTCGACCGACGCACTCCGCCTCAAGCCCTCGATCATCAGCCCGGCGACTGTGCCGCAACACAAAGACCCGTCTCAGTGGCTGTCGTACCTGGTGCTCGGAACACTCCTCGGCCTGATCCTTGGTGTCGGGTGCGCCGGCTTGCTGGAGGTGCTCCGGCCGACGGTGGTCGGCGGCGACGCCGTGGCGCGGGAGCTGGACACGCCGGTGCTGGGCGCGCTGCCGAACGACTCGGATGCGGCCGCCGCGACAATATTGCCCGGCCTCTCCGCACGGCTCTGGCTCGCTGCCGAAGGCGCAGGGGTGGAGGCGGTGGCCTTGCTTTCGGCAGTGCCGGACCTGGATCTATCTCGTCTGGCGGAACGTCTGGAAGCGACGCCATCCGACACCGTCGATCCGGAGCGCAACGGGGGAGCCGCGGAGCGCGCGCGCCTCCGGATCCGGCCGTACACCCTTCACGACTCGTCGCCCACGGCACCGTCGCGGGTTGGGCTGGTGCTTGTCGCACCGCCAAAGTTGAGGAAGGCGAAGCTCGCCGACCTCAACGATGTTCTGAGAATGATCCCCGTCCCGCTGCTCGGCCTGCTCATCTCGACCGCCTCGCCTTCGGCCTTGCACCGACTGCCGAAGCAAGTGGTCGCGCGCTAAAGGCGCTCGGGCACCGGCGCCGTGGACGGCGTGAAGCAGCCCCCGACTCTCTCCGCCGCTTCGACCATTACGAACGGGAATGTCGGCATGACGGAATCCACCGCGACCGCACTGCGGTTCCTCGGTGACCTCAGTCGGAGTGGTGTTCGCTACTGCCAGTTCAAGAGCAATGAGCACCTCATCGCGGGGTTGGAGGGGCGTACCGACCTCGATCTCCTGTTCGACGAACGCCACGTCGAACTGATCGAAGAGGTCCTCGCTCGCCATGGCTTCAAGCGATTCCCAGCTCACCCCTCGCGACGTTATCCGGGGGTCGAAGACTTCTTCGGCGTCAACGAAGACACCGGACGCCTCCTGCATTTACAGCTGCACTACCGGCTCGTGGTCGGAGAGCGCTTCTTCAAGAACTACCGCCTGCCCTGGGAGCAGAAACTGCTGGAGACGCGCGTTCTAGACGAGGCCACCGGGGTTTTCGTTGCAGATCCGGGCTTCGAGTGGCTCCTTCTCGTCTGTCGGGCCGCCCTCAAGGTCAGGTGGCGCGAACGGTTGCTCAGTTCGGTCGTCTCGCACCCCAACGAGCTGCGCGCGATGTTGCCTGAGCATTCCTGGCTCGGGAGTCGTACGCACGTGGCTGCTCCGCGAGAAATCGCCCGTCGAGTCCTCGGCGATCGAGCTGCCGAGATCGTGGAGCACGCTCTGAATGAGGATCTTCCTCTCCGTCGTCTGAGGCTCCTGCGCCGTGAGCTACTCGGAAATCCCAACGTCTTCCGCGCCTACCGCCGGCTGCCGGCGCTCAGCCGCCGTTGGAGCCGCGAGCTCAGATGGTTCGTCGGCACAGTCAATCGGC
>Ga0137367_10002418_pt1 | contig 14964 bp, 11 predicted proteins | sample SagtaG_14_FD_104939 | JGI IMG/M metagenome (GOLD analysis project Ga0137367, IMG submission 104939) | Vadose zone soil microbial communities from Sagehorn Ranch, Mendocino, California, USA - Sage1_L_80_16 metaG | ecosystem: Environmental > Terrestrial > Soil > Vadose zone | place: USA... | reverse complement strand
GGTCCCGGCCGCCCGAAAGGCTCGAAGAATCGCCCCAAATCCAAGCGACCGCCCTACCACAAGAGCGAACCGACCACCAGCAAACACGGAGAGTGACGACTGAAGCTTAAATCGCAAGCTAAGCGGGGACAATACGCCGGAACTGCGCGGCCGTTACCCGCGCTGGCCGATTGGCGACGTCGGGGACGCGGTCGGCCAGCCCGCGCTGGGTGCAGTAGTCGTTGATCCAGCTGATGAACCCGGCGATGTCCTGGTTGCTGGCGCTGACGGTGAGCACCTCGTTGGTGTGCGGCTTGCCCTCCCGCGTGCCGCGATGGTGGTGGCCGGTGAGCAGGGGCGCGAACAGCCACTCCTGCTCGGCGGGCTGGAGCTGTTCCAACACCCGGATGGCGTCCGCAACCGGGGCGCCCACCACCCAGGCAGCTTCCACACCGAGCGGGGTGCCCTCGCCCTTGAACGCCCGGCCGGTGACCTTGTGCCGGACCAGGCGGCTCCCGCCGTCAGCCTTGCCACCGGTGTCGACGGTGAAGCAGCCGCGGCGTAGGTGTTTGACTACTGGTGGAAGGCACTTATTCCTGGCGTGCGCAATTCCCTGCCGGGAAGTGAAACCGCCACTGCTGCTGCTGTGCGTCTCCTGCCGACGCTGTCGAGCCCGGTGGCCGCCAGCGATGCTGCGTCCCTGAAGAGGCGGGCACTGTCCGCTCTTGCCGGGAGTAGCGTGCTGCCATGACGCATAATCATGCTGCTGCATGACGCATGCTGATACTCGGGCTCTGCTGGACCTCATGCGGTTGAGCCTTTCGCTATCGCGATCCGGCTCGGCATGGTAGGTGCAACCAGATCGATTACGAGCGCGAAACAAACACGCTGGAGTGCTTAGGTCGAGTCCGCAGATCATCCATTCTCGTGCGCTGTCTCCTGTGCTCAGCTCGCTCCGCGGGCATGCGATGGTGATGATGGGCGCTCAGCGGGCTGTTGGGGCGGGGGCAGTGGCCGTGCCGCTGGGGGGCGCGAGGGCGGCTGGGAGCTGCTCGCGGGAGGTGATCGCGAGCTTCTGGTAGGCGTGGGTGAGGTGCCCTTCGACGGTCCGGGCGGTAATGAACAGGTTCTGGGCGATCTCGCGGTTGGACAGACGGTCGGCGGCGAGCTGGGCGACGCGGCGCTCGCCGGGTGTCAGCGAGTCGAGCCCGCTGAGGACGAGCCGTCGGGGTCGCCCGCCGGCGGCGACGAGTTCGGTGCGGGCCCGCTCGGTCAGCGCAATCGCCCCGCAGCGGTGGGCGAGGTCGAGCGCCGGGCGGAGGATCTCGCGGCTGTCCGCCCGCTGTCCCGCCCGCCGTAGGGCCGCCCCTAGGTCGGCCATGGCGCGGGCGTGTTCCAGTCGCGCGCCGGAGCCCTCGAGCACGCGTACCGCCTGGCGGAGCAGCTCGATGCCGCGCCTTCCGCCGTCGGTGAGGCCGGCCGCGCGCAGCGCAACTCCGAGCGTGCGCGGGCCTTTGAAGGCCTGGGCGAGCGTGACCTCTTCGGCTGCGAGCGTTCTCGCTTCGACTTGTGCGCCGAGCGCGAGGTGCGCGAGCGCGGCGTCGGAGCGCCACGGCGCGATGGACGCGCTGGAGATTCGCAGGTGAGCGAAGAGGTCGCCCGCAGCGAGCAGGTCGTCGAGGGCCGCCGCTGGGCGGCGGCTGGCCAGCCGGAGCCGGCCGCGGGCCGCGATCAGCCATCCTGCCTGCATCGTCGTCGGGAACTGCTCGGCGAGACGGTAGCGCTGGGCGGCCGCCTCGGCCGCCTCGGATTCCCCGCGCTCGGCGAGCGTCTGGAGCAGGGCGGCGAGGGCGACGGCGGCGTGCAGGCCGGGCAGGCGGGGTCCGGTCTCGAGCGCCACGCGTGCGTCGGCCTCGGCGTCGGCGAGGTTGCCGATGCGCAGGTGATGCAGAGCGCGATAGCACGAGAGCCCGAGCACGTGCGGCAGGGAACCAAGCCGGCGGGCGTCCGCCAGCGCTTCGCCGAGCCGTGACAGAGCTTCTCGTAGCGTTCGGCGAACGCGAGCGCGTTGCAGGCGTGGTAGAAGAACGGGGGCCGGTCGACCGCCTCCGGCAGCAGCTTCGGCGCTCCGTCCAGTGCGCGGAGCGCGAGCCGCGCGACTACGTCCGCCGGCTCGTTCGCGTTCGCGGCTGCGACCGCCAGCATGCCGAACACGCTCGGCGGGACGCCGGGCTCTTCCTCGGCCAGCCGGCGGAGACGGGCGATCCGCTGTGCCGCATCGCCCGCGGTCTCCGCGTCGAACTGGGCCGCGCCGAGGGCCGCGCCCTCGAGCGTGAGCGCCGCGCGCCGGTCGGTGGCGCCAAGGCGGGCGCGCGTCCGGTCGAACACCTCCAGCGCCTCCCGGTTGCGGCCGCCGATCTGCAGCATGCGCCCCAGCGCGAGAGTGACCGAGACCTGAGCGGTCGTTGCCGGCGCGATGTCTAGTGCGGCCTTGAGATGAGCCGCCGCCTGCGGGTCTCCCGCGTACGACTCGGCGAAGCCGAGTTCGAGCAGGACGTCGGGGCGGAGCCGCTCCGACGGCGGTTCCGACAGCGCCCGGCGCAGATAGGCGACGGCTGAGTCCGGAGCGCCATTCGCGGTCGCGGTCCGGGCGGCGGACAAGAGTGAATCGACGACCCGATCGTCCCTGGCCGGGTCGGTAGCCAGCAGGTGGGCCGCGATGCGGTGCGGAGACGCGCCCTCGTTCGCGAGGCAGCCCACCGCCGCCGCGTGCAGGCCAGCCCGCTCGCCCGGCGGGAGGTCAGCCTCGACCCCAGCCCGGACGATCGGGTGGACGAAGCGCAGCGGTCGGCCTTCTTCGAGGATCCCGGCGGCCGCGAGCTCGTCTGCCGCGGTCGCGGCGGTGCTGGGGTCCACCCCGGCGAGGCCGGCTGCGAGCCGAAGGTCCGCCTCGCCGAGCACGGCCGCCGCCCGGGCTAGCTCGCGAGCGGAAGCGGAAAGCCGGCTCAGCCGCTGCACGACCGAGTGCGAGACCGCGCGCGGCGCGAGGCCCGCGACGCGGGAACAGGCCGCCGACGTCGGCTCGATGCGTTCCTCGGCGATCGCTCGGACGAGTTCGCGGACGAGGAACGGAACGCCGCCGGTCACCTCGTGGCACGCGGCCGCGAAGGCCGGCTCCACCCCGGTGCCGAACGCCAGCCGCATGAGTTCGGCCACCGCCCGCTGGCTCAGCGGCGCGACCTCGAGGACCTCGGCAGACGGGTCGGCGGCGAGCGCCGCGAGCAGCGGCGAGCCGTCAGCCGACCGGGCTGGCCGCGTCGCGGCGACGGCCGCGATCGGCAGCTCCTGGAGTCGTCGCCCGAGGTAGTGCAGGAAACGCAGCGAGGCCTGGTCAGCCCAGTGGACGTCATCGACGCAGAGCAGGAGCGGTGATCGCCGCCCGAGGTTCGCGGACAGCCAGTAGAGCCCGTGCAGGATCGCGAACGAGGGGTCGAGCAGCGCCTCGGCGGCATCATCCCGCGCCGCCGCCAGGCCGAACAGCCGCGCCGCGTGCCCGGCCGCGCCGGCCAGGAGCTCGGCCCGTTCCGGCGGCGAGGCCGCGACTAGCGGGGCCTCGAACAGCTGGCGGACGAGGCCATACGCGAAGTCACGTTCGAGTTCTGAACCGCGCGCGCTCAGCGTTGTCAGGCCAAGCTCGCGGCCATGCTGTCCGGCCGCCAGTACCAGGCGGGTCTTGCCGATCCCCGCCGGGCCCTCGATCAAGAGCAGCGAACCGCGCCCGGCAATCGCGTCACGCAGGCGCCGGTCGATCATGGCAAGGGCGGCGTCGCGTTCGAGAAGCGCTTGCCCGCCATCCACCGCAGGCACAGGCGCCTATCGTACAGCCGCCAAATTCCTCGGTCCACCTCCACAAAAGCACGTGGTCTGCCACGGTGCGGCATCGATCCGGCTGCGGCGATCCTGGCCGCACAACGACAGCACACAGAACCGGGCCAAGGAGGACCGATGAACGATCACAGCCCGTCGCCGGGAACAAGCCAGCCCGGCACGCTGCTCCTGCGGACCGCAGGCACGTGCCATCTTGATATGCCGCACCTAGTCGAGGTGTTCGGCGAGCAGCGCCAGCGCTTCGTCTCGATACTGCAGGGATTCGGCCCCCGCGAGTGGGCCGCCCCCACCCGATGCGCTGACTGGTCCGCGCACGATGTCGTCCGCCACCTGTGCGACGCTACCGCGTTCGCGACCGCAGCCGGCGCCGATGACCGCACCCTCGACATGACCGCCGGCTTCGACCCGAGAACGTCCCCGCGCCGGTGGCTGACCGCATCGGCCGGCGAGTCAACGGCTACTACCTTGGGCCGCCTGATGGCGGTGACCAGCGAACTGCTGGCCTGCGCCCGCGGTCGGCTGGCCGGCGGGAGCAGGTTCGACGTCCACCTGCCGTACGGGCCGATGGACTGGACAGTCCTCATGCTGCATGTTTTCTGGGATTCGTGGATCCATGAGCGCGACGTGCTTCTCGCCCGCGGCGCCGAACACCCCACCAGCGACGACGCGACCGGGTACGCGGCGGCCTACGGATTGTTCATCTCCGCTGCGGTGGCGTCCTTCTTCGGCGACCCGGTGCGGGACACGCTGACGCTGGGCGGCGACGGCGGCGGCATCTTCGATCTCGATAGCCGCGGCGCCGTCACCCTGACCGTCAGCCGGGAGCACGCTGCAGGGCCGCCCGCAGCCGAGGTCACCGACGCATTCGCCGGCCGCGCCCCAGCCGCCGCCGTCCTCGCCGCACTGCCGGGCAGCACCCGAACCGCGCTGTCGCACCTCGCCGACTTCTTCACCACACCCGTCGACCAGAGCCCCGCCTGAGAAACCCCGCGAACCAATCAACGATGACCGCTCACCCGCACGCCACGGAAACACTCAGCTGGAACCAGACGCCCACGCCCGCCATCTCCCGGCCGCACCCGAGGGTGAACAGCGGGCCTGACTGACCGACCGAGCACGCGGCCCCACACAGATCACCCCAATCTGCATCGCCAGCGCCGACTCCGACGAGATCGGCGGAGCCGCCCAGAACGGGTACGCGTGCGCCCAGGCACTGGCGCACCACGTCGCCGCGTCTGGAATGCCTGCCTGTCGACGAACATGATCGGAGGGCCGGGCTGCATCTTGATGCACGTCGGCCAGTGCCAGCGATGCGCGTACTTGCCGGCCCGTCTCGTTGATCATGAGGCACGGGCACTTTACTGAGCTTCGGTGCCTCAAGTGCCTGAGACGGCTCAGGGCGTCGGCCGTTTTGCTGATCATGAGGCAAGTCGGCGCGCGCCGTTGGCGCTGCCTGCTGACCACAGGTCAGTGGAGCCGACGCCTCGTCCGAGCGAGATGCCGGTCGCGGATGTCCCGCGTTCGCGCCCGGTATCGGTCTGGATGAGACAGGACACCACGCTATTCATCCCAGTCTGGCTTGCCGGTACCTGCCGCGCGTGCGGCGAGGTAACCGGCCCAGTCGCGGCGGGCGTAAGTGACCCAGCGGACGGCGGTGTGGACGTGCATGCCGAGCAGGCCGGCGAGGATGGCGGCGGGCAGGTCGGCGGCGAGGGCGGCCAGGGCTCCGTTGCGGGCGGGCCGGACCCTGATGCCGTGGCGGTTAAGCCGACTGGTGAGGCTGTGGTTGTCGATCGGCTGTCCGGGAACCCGGCCGGGGAAAAGCCAGCGGGGAGCCTGCATGCCATGGGGGATCATCAGCCGGGCCGGCGGCCTGGCGGCCAGGTCTGTCATGAGCGCGCCGAGGCGGGGCGGGAGCAGGATCGGGTGTCGGCCAGCGGGGCTGAGCACCGGCCTGGGCCGGCGCTTGCGCTGCGCCCGTTCGAGAGCCCGGGCGGCCCGGTTCGCGGCCTGGCAGGACCGGCAGGCCCCGGACGCCCGATCGGCTGCTCGCGCCCGCAGTAGGGGCAGATCCCCAACGGATGCTTCCAGCGGAAGAGCCGGCATGCGCTGCACAGCCCGCTGGTCAGCCGGGTCAGGTCGCCGCAGTCGTGGCAGGCGCCGGTGGTTTCGTAGAACCGGTTACGGCAGGTGGTGCAGCGGTCCGACCACAGCCGCGCGACCTTTGCCGCAGTCGCTGCAGACCCAGCACAGGCGGCCGCCCGCCGCTTGCACCGTTCGCACCGGTCACCGAAGTGGACTGGGCGCTGCTCGCCGCAGCTTGGGCAGACGAGCAGCCGGGTCCGCGAGAGCCGGTAGCAGGGGGCGCACAGCCCGGCGGCCAGATGCCGGCGGGTCTGCCCGCAGCCCGGACATGGCTGAACTGGGTGCTGGGCGCGGGCATAGCAGCGTTTGCACAGCCCCACCTTGGGTCGGCCCGGCCCGGTTGCCCCGCACGCGGTGCAGGTGACGACCGGCCACGTGCTGGCGGTCATACCGGCGGCAGCGACCGGCCGCCCCGCCGCGCGGGCCGGATCGGCGAGGCCTGCAACTCCGATGGCTGTCAGGGCCGCTGCGACGCCAAATGCTACGACGCACAAGAGCCGGACTGCGACTGCAGCTGCGGTGGGCGCAACCATGGCGCGGGCAAGCAGCAGGCGATCGACAACACACGCGAGATGGCTGAGTCCTGGCTTGAACAGGCCCGCACTAACGGGCAGGACATCACCCGCGCCGAGCTGGCCGTCACCGTCAGCCACAAGCCGCTGTTTGACCCCGCGGACGCTGGGCCAGCTGAGCGCCAGCTTGAGGACTGGAACATCCACAACGATCACGCCGACGGCGTGGCCGCCGACTACGACCTGGACCATAAAGCATGAACCGGGCGCGCGGCAACACAACGGCCGGGCTGACGGTGACTGCCGCCACCAGCAGCGGGGGAATGCCCGTGCCCCGGCACGTGTGCTGGGACTGCGGTGAATTCCTGCCTCACGCTTGCGCGCCGGCCGTCACCATCCTCCGGGAGAAATGGACTGGCCGCCGGGTTGTCAGCATCCAAAACCGCCAGCCAGCACGCCAGGAAACCGAGCTGGAAAAGAGGCAGGCTGACCCAGCCGGAGCCACCGGGGAGAACGCGAGGACGGAGTATGACCGCGAACCATTGCACTCCGGCGGTATACACAGCCGCCGAGGCTGCCGAGATTCTGCGGGTCAAACAGAGCTGGCTTGAGCGCCAAGCCGCCGCGTGGAAAATCCCTTTTACCATGCTCGGCGGCGCGTACAAGTTCAGCGCTGACCAGCTGGCCGCCATTGTCCAGATCTTCGAGATGATGCCGTCGCCATCGGGCAGTGCACGAGACGGCCAGTCACGTTCCCAGCGAACCCGCAAGCCAGTACAAGCTGGGGGCAGTGACATCGCTCTGCTGCGTGCCCGGCCGCGGACTCGTCTGCACGACAGCGGCATCACCGACCCATCCGCTGGCCTGCTGCGGCGGCCGGACTGGTCTACCGGCTGGCGGCTGTGCGACCGCAGGCACATTCACCCGTATTGAACAGGCACCGCTCCGCCCGTCCCGGGTCAATGCCGAACTGCATGGAGTGCCACGACCAGGCTGATAATTGCCACTACCACGCCGATGACTGCGATTGCGGCAGCGGCAATAGTCAGGCAGATCATCACCCGTTGCAGCTTGGTGTTGGCGACGGCCTGCCGCAGCTCGGCGGACGCTCTGACGTTACTGGTGGTCGCAGCTGTGTCCCGCGCGAGCCGTTCCACCAGGTCTCGCAGCAGTTCTCGCAACCAGGGAACCAGCTCGCGGGGCGGGTTCCTTGCCTGGGCAGCCGCGGGAAAGGGGTCTAGGTACTCGGTGTATTCAGGGACGCCGGTTCGGAAATCTGCAAGATCCTTCGTGAAGGCGCCCAAGTCTGACACTACGGTTGAGGCGTCGAGGCCATCACGGATGAGGTAGTCGTCAAGATCGCGTCCCTGCCGGACCGGCCGGCTCCCCGGGCGCCGCCTGCCGGCGTCGTCCCTCAGCTGCGCGAGCTTGTCGGCATACACCGACACCAGGCAAGTCATCGCCCATCTGGCGACGAGCGACGAGTGGCTTCCAGCGAACTGATATGGCAGGTACCGAAGCGGGTCGGCACCGCCCTGCTGCCTGGCTTCAGCCGTTTCTAGGCTCCGGGCGGCCGTCGCGGTGAACCGCCGGTCACGAGGCCAGTTAGCGAGCTGGAGGAACCAGCCATGCGGATCTGGTGGTAGCCATATTCGCGGTCGGGTGGCTGCACATAATCAGGGGTCTTCCAGGAATGCCAGGCGGCGGTCGCCTGGCTGGTATCGCGCTGGCTGCGGGCTTGGGTCGGTCAGGTGTCGTAGTACTGCTTCCTGGTCGGCGAGGTCGGCTTCGAGGTGCTGATGGGTTGTTGCCGGGCTTTCGTGTCCGGGCCACGGGGCTGTGACCGCCAGGTCCGTGCCGATTGCAAACTGGTGCATGGCCGTGGAGTGCCGCAGTGTGTGCGGGGTGACGTGCTGGCCGCGCAGTGACGGGCAGTGCTGTTCGGCGGCGGCGACGGCCCGGTCGAGCCGGTCGCGTATGCCCGAGCGGGTCAGCGGCGCGCCGGCCCGGTTGGGGAACACTGGCGCTTCGGGCGCCGGGCTGAGCTGGTTCAGCCAGCCGCGCAGCTCGGCTGCGGTGTTCTTCCATAACGGGATGACGCGCTGCTTGCGGCCCTTGCCGTGCAGGTGCACGGCGGCTTGCCGGTCAAGCAGCACGTCCCGGACCCGCAGGCCAGCAAGCTCGGAGACGCGGGCCCCGGTGTTGCAGGCGGTGGCAAGCAGCACCGCATCGCGCCGCCCGCTCCAGGTGCGGCGGCCGGGGGCGGCCAGGATCGCGGCGACCTGCTCACGGGACAGGTAGCCGAGTACCGGCCGGTCGAAGCGCTTGGCCGAGATGGCAAGAACCCGGGCGGTGACCGGCAGTGAGGCCGGGTCGCGGAGTGCGGCGTAGCGCATGAACGAGTGGATCGCCGCGAGCCGGGCGTCGCGGGTCCGGATGCTGTTGCCGCGCCCGGTCTCGAGGTGGTCGGGGAAGTCCCAGTATCAGCGGGGCGTCGAGGCCGGCCAGGCACAGCGCCGAGGGCGGCTTGCCGGTGCGCTGCTCGGCGAAGCCGAGCGCAGCTCGAACGCGTCGCGGTAGGCCTCCACGGCGCGGGCGCTGGCGCCCCGCTGGGCGACCAGGCGCCGCAGGAACTGGAAGACATCGGCGCAGTCCGCTCGGTCGGCAGCCAGGGCGATTCCTATGATAATGCCGCCGCGGAGGCGGTGAATTCTCTGTGCAAGAAAGAACTCATCAACGGCGAGGGCCCGTGGCAAGACGCCGGGCACGTGACCGTCGCAACAGCGGAATGGGTGTCCTGGTACAACAACGACAGACTCCACTCCGCCACCAGGAATGTCCCGCCATCAGAATATGAGAACACGTGGCTAATAAGCCAAAGCCGCACTACAATGATTCCGGAAGCGCAAGCATCGTAGCCTCCAACGAACTCGGGGCGGCTCACGGACACAGATGATCATGGTCTGACCAGCCAGTATGCTATGGTTTCATCTGCGCCTCCGGCAAAACCGCAGGTCAGAAACATGGGAGTTCAACTCCGTTAGAACCCGGCTTGCTGGGTTCCGGAACGCGGGCTGACTCGCCGTGAGCCTGTCACGCAGCGACATGCAAATGCTGGAGCATCGAACTGACCGTTTAGCAGCCCGGCTCAACACTGCACGCGCAGTGACGAATCGGTACCGCATGGCGGCGGAGGGTTCGCCGCCAGGTGGAGACCAACCCCGAGGCCCGGGAACAGTATGGGTCGAATCTTCTGGCTGGCTCACGGTCACAGAAATCGCGGCCACCGCGTAAGAATGGAGAGCGGAACCCCGGAGCCGAGCGGCTGCAACCGGCAGTGACGTCCGTCGCCAGCCCCCGCCCGGATGATCAGGGCGGGCCGCTCAGGGAACGCTGAGGCGGCACGCCCGGGATGATAATCCTCCGAGCCACGCGGCGGCTCGAATCGCCGCGTGATGGGCGCAAGCGCCCACCCTGGGGTCATTTCCCAGCAAAATTCTGGCATTTATCAGGAGGACGAGAGAAACCTCGAGGCCATTTGATATTTCGCGTCAATCCGGCGGCTTCTTCACGCTGCTAGCCCGGTAGTTTTAAGTTCAACTTATTTTCAGGGGCATGGATGGCAACGTAATCTATAAACTTGTAGCAGTGCAAACGGTTGCTTCGTCACTGACTGTTAGATAGCCGCTACTGCACGGGGTTTTCGCAGCATAGGGTCTAGACGGCTAGGCTACGCACTGTTAGCATCGTACCTTCGAGAAAGAACCGGCGAGCTAGCCTAGCTTAACGCCAGCAGATGGTGTAAGAGCCGGGACAGCTCCACGGGGGTTTAAACTCCGGGGGTTTAGGCGTTGTGCGCCTGTTGACGATCCAATACGCAAGCGGCCGCATACAGAGAAAACCCGGGCGGCCGCGGCAGCGAGGCCCTCCCGTGCGCACATCTATGGTCTCACGAAGCACCCGCTTCACAATGCCCATATCCGTCCGCACGGGAGGTAACCAGAGTGTACCTCCGGCATGCATGACGGTGGGATCGCCGTGCGGGGTGCCCGAAGCGGATCGCGCGCGACGCTTACTCCAGATGCCCAGAGGGAGAGACTCCATGAAGAAAAAGCTGACCCTGTCCAAGGAGACCCTGCGGACGCTCGACGAGAAGGAACTGTCCCTGGTCGTCGGTGGCGACGCAAGTGGCGGCAACAGTCCCAAGTGTCCCAACACCAAGGAGGCTTCTTGTGACTGCAACACCGCCGGTGCCGTCTGCCACCCGTGACCACCGGTAGGGCAGTTTCAAACTGAAGTGATCAGGCAGCACACGTGTACGTGGGCTGCCTGATCCACATTCCGAGCCGGACGACGACACGGTTGCCGCCGCAGGAAGACACCGCGGCGCGGCGCGCGAGGAGCAGGAGTGAGCGACGTAGTGCAAGGCAATCCTGAACGCGGTGTCGGCTTGCATGGTGAGCGGAGTGGGGCCGGCCGTATGACGAAGCTGGATGATGCGGCCGCCGAGGGCTGCTGGCGACCCATCTTGTCGGGAACGACGGCCCAGCAGGCTCTGCAGGCAGTCGACGCCATCGCGGAGTCCATTGCGTCCATTACTTCGCTACCCGGCGAGCGGAACCCTCCGCTCGCCGGGGGACAGGCCGGTCTGGCTCTCCTTTACACCTGGCTAGCCCGGACCCGCCGTACGCCGCAGGCTGACGTCCTCGCATGGCAGTGTCTCGACCAGGCCATCGAGGCGGTGTCGGCGCAGGAGATGAACGCTTCCCTCTGGGGGGGATTCACCGGAGTAGCGTGGGCGGCCGAGTTGGTGGACCACCTCCTGGACCCGGACGCAGCGGACCGCAGCGAGGCAGTCGACGACGCTCTCCTGCGGCTCCTGTCGCGGGCTGACCCGCGGCCGGCGCCCTACGACCTTGTCGTGGGCCTTACTGGTCTCGGCGTGTACTCCCTGCAACGGTACCCGCGCCCGTTGGCGATCGGATGCCTCAGCCGGGTCGTCGAGCGACTGCACGAGCGCGCCCAGCACGATGAGCATGGGCTCTACTGGTGGACGCCACCCGCGGAGATACTGGACCAAGAAGCCCGAAAGCAGTACCCGTCAGGGCGCGCAGATCTGGGCGTCGCCCACGGCGTGGCCGGGCCCATCGCCCTTCTTGGCGGCATCTGCGGCGCCGGGGTCGGGCAGGCGACGGCGCGCCCGCTCCTCGAGGGGGCAGTGAGGTGGCTCTTGGCGCATTCGGTGCCGACCGAAGCGGGCCTGACCTTCCCCATCTGGGTGGCGCCGGGCTTCCAGCCCTCGCCAGCCCGCTGTGCTTGGTGCTACGGGGATCCGGGGATTGCGGCCGCCCTCTTGATGGCGGCTCGAGGCGTGGGTGATGCCGGCTGGGAGCAAGCGGCGGTGGCGCTGGCCTGCCGGGCGACTGAACGGCCGGCGTCGCAGACAGGAGTCGTCGACGCCTGCTTCTGCCACGGAGCGGCCGGGCTGGCCCACATCTACAACCGCATGTACCAGGCCACCGGGGAACCGAAGCTCGGCCGTGCCGCCCTGTACTGGCTCGAGCGCACGCTCGACTTCTACCATCTAGCCAGAGACAACGGAGGCTCATGGGTGCAGGGAAGCAAGGACCCGGCCCAGCAGGAACCGTGGGCCGGCATCGACCTGGTCGACGGAGCCGCCGGGGTCGCCCTGGTCCTGCTGGCTGCGGCCACATCCGTCGAGCCCACCTGGGACCGGATGTTCCTGGTTTCGGCCCCGAGGCCTGATCCCGGCACGCCAGATGACTGAGCGCGACAGGGCCGGCCAGCAATTCACCCCGTCGGGGTTCTTCGTCCTGCGGACGCCATTGTTGCCGTTCGAGGAGATGGCTGCCTGGAGTGACGGACTGGAGGCCGTCGGCTCGCTCGGTGACCCCCAGGGCCTGGAGGCGGCCATCGAGCGGGATCGGGCAAGGCTCCGGGCCCGGCTCCTGGCGGCGGTCACCCGTCCCGAGGTACGAGAAGCGGTCTTCGTCGCCTCACCGAGCTTGGACGAGGCCCTCGAGGTCTGGCAGAAGGAACCGGACAGCAGACAAGGCCGCAAGCTCGAGCCCGCCGTGGTGTCGTACTTCAGCCGAGCGGCGGCCCGAGCCACCCCCTTTGGTCTGTTCGCGGGATGCACCACTGGCACCATCGGCGCGCAGACCAGGCTGCACCTGCAGGCCCGGGAGCGGTACCAACGTCACAGTCGGCTCGACATGGATTACCTGTGGGCGCTGGCCGAGGCCGTCGAGCGCGACCCTCAGCTCCGCAAGATCTTCGTTTATGAGCCGAACTCCAGCCTCTACGAGGCAGCTGGTCGCTTGCGTCTGGCCGAAGCCCGGCTGGGCGACAACGGCCGCTCCTACCACCTCGTCGCCGTCGACAAGAGCCCGTATCTCACCGCAGCGCTCGAGCGCGCCCGAGGAGGAGCGGCTCTGGAGGCCGTAGCCGAGGTCTTGGTGGACGACGAGATCAGCCACACCGAGGCTGAGGAGTACGTAGCGGAGCTGGTCGACAATCAGCTCCTCGTGACCGACGCCCGCCCGCTCGTCACCGGAGACGAGCCGGTGCACGGCCTGGTCGCAAACTTGAGCAGTCACGCGGAGACGGCGCAGATGGGCGAGCGGGTCGACGAGGCGCGGGCCGCCCTGGAGGCGATCGACGCCGAGGGGCTGGGGGCCTCGCCCGACCGCTATCGAGCCGCCGCCTCGGTCCTTGGGGAGCTCCCCGCTCCGCCCGACCTGTCCCGTCTGGTGCAGGTCGACCTGGTCAAACCCGCCCAGGAGGCCACACTCGGCAGCCGGGTCATCTCCGAGATCACGCGAGGCATCAGGATCCTTCATCAGCTGGCCCCCCCTTCCGGGCCTGACGGGCTGTCGCGGTTTCGAGAGGAATTCTCCCGGCGCTACGAGACCCGAGAGGTCCCCCTGGTCGAAGCGCTGGACGAGGAGACCGGTATCGGCTTCGAGCGGTCAAATTCGCCGCTGGCCGAGGCTTCACCGCTGCTGGCCGGGCTCCCGTTCCGCGGCGGTGATCAAATGGCGCGGCGATGGACCGCCCGCGATGGGTTGCTCCTGCGGAAGCTAGCGCAAGCACTGGCCGAAGGGGCCAGCGAGATCGTGCTTGAGGCATCCGACCTCGAGGCGCTGGCCTCGCAGCAGCATCGTCCACTCCCCGATGCCTTCTACGTGACGGCAATGGTGGCGGCCGAGTCCGACCGCGCCATCGCGCAAGGTGCCTTCCGCGTACTCCTGCAGTATCTGGGCGGCCCCCCCGGCGCCCTTCTGTTTGGCCGCTTCTGCCACGCCGACCAGACCCTGCACAAGTTCGTCCGCGCCTACCTTCAGGCGGAGGAGGCGCGCCGCCCCGAGCGGTTGTTCGCTGAGATCGTGCATCTTCCCGACGGCCGGATTGGCAACATCCTGTGCCGTCCCGTGCTGCGCGATTACGAGATTCCCTACCTTGGCCGCTCGGGCGCGCCGGCCGACCGCCAGATTCCCGTCACCGACCTGCTGGTGTCGGTGCGCGATGGCCGCATCGTGCTGCGCTCCCGCCGCCTGGAGCGCGAGGTCGTGCCGAGACTCACCACCGCCCACAACCATGACTGGCGGAACCTGGGCGTGTACCGCTTCCTGTGCGCGCTTCAGCGCCAGGACGTGGTATCGGCGCTCGCGTGGGATTGGGGTCCGGTCCAGGATGCCCCCTTCCTGCCTCGGGTCGTCAGCGGAAGGTTGGTGCTGTGCCGCGCCCGCTGGAACGCCACGGAGGCCGAACTGCGGGCGCTCGGCCAGGCAAGGGGTGCCGGCCAGTTCGCCGCGGTGCAGGCGTGGCGCGCCGAGCGGCGGCTGCCACGCTATGTGGGCCTCGCCGACCGTGACCACGAGCTCGTCATCGACCTCGACAACGTGCTGAGCGTCGCGGCGCTCGCTCACCAGCTCCGGGGGCGGCGCCAAGCGGTACTGGTCGAGATGTTCCCCGACCCCGATGCACTGTGCGTCACCGGCCCAGAAGGCCGTTTCGTGCACGAGCTGGTCGTTCCGTTCGTCCAGGTGGCCCCGCCGCGGCCCGAGCCCGGCAGCGCGGCCCCGCAAGCGACCAGAAGCCTGGTCCGTCGCCGGTTCCCACCGGGCTCGGAGTGGCTCTACGCGAAGCTCTACACGGGCGCGGGAACGGCCGACCAGGTGCTCAACCACGTTGTTGGCCCACTGGTACGGTCCTCCCTCGCCTCCGGTGCCGCCGACGCCTGGTTCTTCATCCGCTATGACGATCCCGACTGGCACCTGCGGCTCCGTCTTCACGGCGAACCCAGGCGGCTCTACGCCGAGGTGCTGCCGAGCCTGGAAGCAGCCGCGGCCCCGCTCCTGGAGGCGGGGCAGCTGTGGCGCATGCAGCTGGACACCTACGAGCGGGAGGTCGAGCG
>Ga0137367_10002402_pt1 | contig 14996 bp, 11 predicted proteins | sample SagtaG_14_FD_104939 | JGI IMG/M metagenome (GOLD analysis project Ga0137367, IMG submission 104939) | Vadose zone soil microbial communities from Sagehorn Ranch, Mendocino, California, USA - Sage1_L_80_16 metaG | ecosystem: Environmental > Terrestrial > Soil > Vadose zone | place: USA... | reverse complement strand
CGTCTGCATGCATCATCCGGCCGGCGGCAACGCGGGAGATCCGCTGAACACCGAGTACGGCCGCGGTGGCGCCCGCGCCTGGAACACCGGAGAGCAGGCCCGGATTCACGCCCTGATGAAAAAGCACAAGGTCCAGATTTTCTTCTACGGGCACGACCACGTGTTCGTGGATGACGTCGTGGACGGGATCCACTACGCCCTGCCGGGAAGCTGTGGTGCTCCGTGGAAATTTACCAAGGCGGAGACGGGCTACGAGCGTTTCTGGCCCGACTCAGGCCACGCGCAATTGGACGTCACCCCCGAGAAGGCGACCGTGACGTTCATCAACCTCGAAGGCAAAGTGCTGCACCGCTTTTCCGTTGTCCCCGCCTGACGGCCTGTTGATCACGCCTACCCAGGGTAGGCCCGCTGGGCGGGCCAACCCTGGGCTGGAGGAGACAGCCCCGTTGGGGCAGGGCCCATGGGCCATGTCGCGCACGGTCCGGCAGGGCCCGGATCACGATCACAGTCGGCCTCCAGCGGCGGCGATCCCAACCCCCATCACACGCTGCTGTTGTTGAATGTTCAGATGCGGCCGCGATTTGCGCAGCACTCTGCGAATGGAAAGCTTCCCAGAGCTGCTTGACTTGCTTCCCGCAGGCGTCGCCACCTTCCAGCCCCAACGGGGCTGCGGCCCAAAGCCCAAGGCTGCCGCGCAGCGGCTACCTTGGGTATCCTGGCCATAGAACATTCAACCCCAAAGGGGTTGAGCCAAGGAAAGGTCACACGATGCCACAATCACTCTCTGCCGTTTACATCCACCTGGTCTTCTCAACAAAAGAACGACGTCCGTTTCTGCGCGACAAGGGGCGACGCGAATCTCTTCACGGCTACCTGGGCGGCACCTCAAAAACCCTCGATTGCCCGCCGATCATGGTCGGTGGAGTCGAAGACCACGTTCATCTCCTCGCGCGGTTTGGGCGGTCGATCACGCAGGCCGAGTGGGTCAAGGAACTCAAGCGAGTAACGAATCTCTGGCTCAAGGAGCAATCGCCTGAGTATGCTGATTTTGCATGGCAGGGCGGCTATGCGGATTTTTCAGTCAGTCCTTCTGGCCTCGAGGGTGTGCGCCGTTACATCGCGGAACAGGAAATGCACCATCAAAAGATCAGCTTCCAGGACGAGTTGCGTGCGCTTCTGCGTAAGCACCAGCTCGAATGGGATGAACGTTATGTGTGGGACTGAGGAGGGAGGGCGGGCTTGAGACCCATCGCCGACCCCAAGGGAGCCGCCGCAGGCTAGGGGCGCGGAGGCCACAACCCCGTTGGGGTTGTTCATCCCTCGCCGCGCCTACCCAGGGTAGGCCCGCTGGGCGGGCCAACCCTGGGCTAGACGACGCAGCCCCGTTGGGGCAGAGGCGTGAAGAGCATCGCCAAAACTCGCTTTACTTCGAGGCCGCGGCTGGCTGGGGTTCGATGGGGCGCAGCGTGCGGCCGGCCAGCGACGGGTGCTGCGGTGGGATCTTGGCGGCACGGAACACCGCGTAGGTGTTCTTGCCCACCGGCTGTGGTTGCCCCCCGTCCGCAGCCCGAACCTTTCCTGAATATGGGTCCCAGTATTCCCAGACAATCTCGCCCTCCGCCTTCACCTCGAAGATTCTTCCGTCCGCCCCCGCACAGATGAGCGTGTGGCCGCCAGGCAATCGCCGCGCGCCCGCGATAAAACCGCTATGGAAGGACTTTTTGTCGGGTGCTTCGTATTTCCACACTGGTTCAGCGGGGCCGAACGGACCTTTCTCCGGAACCACATACGATCCATCGCGGTTGGTCGGTGGCACCAGCTCCAATACGGCTGAATACGCTCCGGCAGGGCCTTTCGCATTGTTGTTAAACACCATGAGATCGCCGGCCCCGGGAAGGCCTCGTTCGATCCAACGAACGTCGTGCTGGCCAAAGAGTGTCTGGTCCTCCTTCGTTCCGCGCGCATACACTCGCGGATTGCCCCAGCGATAGAGCAGGTCCCCGCCTTTCTTCCAGCGCCCACCGCTGTGGCCGGCCGCCTCCGCCGTCGTGGTGCTGTGGTCGATGATCCATATTTCGTTAAACTTCGGAGTGCTGAGAACGATCTGATCCAGCTCGGCGTTGTACGCGACCGCGTTGATGTGCAACAGATCCGATCCAATGTCACTTTGCTTCGTGCCGGCGGGGACGTAGCCCAGCGCCTTGAGGCGCGCCAGCTCCGCCGGGTCAACCTTTGGCGGTTCGCCCTCGCCATTGATATCAATGAGCTCCGGATGCCGGGCCGGATCTCCGTGATTTGCCTTCTCCGCATCGTGGTTCTGGATGAGATGATCCCACATGTGCCACTCCCACACGATGCGGGCATCGTTGGGCCGGCGCGGCTCGATCTCGATGATCTTGTCCGGCCAGAGCCCGGCCTGCGGCGTCAAATCCGGCCGCCGACCGACGCGGTTGACTTCTTTCACGCTCTTGGCCTCCCAGGCGATGGCGAGAATGTTCCCGTTCGGCAATGGCTCAATGTCGTGGTGGAGCAAATAATTGGTCGTGGCATATTGCCAATCCCAGAGAAGTTTTCCGTCCCACGAAAACTCCTGAATTCGACCGCCCTGTCCGCCGCCCTTGAAAACCTCGATCTTCGGTTCCCGCGCGCCGCGCAGCAAGTTGCCGTTGTCGAGCAGGTAGATCGTGCCGGACGGAGCAAAATCGCTCTTCCACGTGTGGACAACGACCCCTTGGGCGTCGATCAGATAGGTCATGTCCGATAAGAGCGGGGTGTAGAGCACATATCCTGGTTCGGCCTCATTTGAGTTCAGCCGGAGTCCCCGGGGTTCGCTTGGTTTCTCGGGTTCTTCGGGTTTCTTGGCGACGGCCGGCGGCGGTGGCTCCTTGGGCTTCGCCGGCTCAAATCGGGTGACGATGGCTGTCGCGGCGGTATCCGTGATCGCCACGCCAGGCGCGGGCAGAAGCGCCGTGGGAACGGCCATGATGTTCCAGGTTAGCCGGCTCAGTTTGTCGTCGTACTTCAGCAGCACTTCATGACGCCAGCCTTTTGGCGTCCAATCGTAACGACGCACTTCCTTCTGGTGATCACTGGCCACGTAGAGCTCGTCCCGCTTGTCGCCGTCCAGGTCGAGCAGGATTGAGGCATGCTCGAAGCCGCCGGATCCGGAGTCGATCAACTCTTTGTCCCAAGGTCCGTGGTTGTGCGGGTGGAACAGCCAGAGGCCGCTCTTGTTCGCCGCCGCAACCATTTCCTTCTTCCCGTCGCCATCGACGTCGCCCACCGTCAGGAAACGACAGAGAGTATCCGCGAGGGTGACGACCAACTCCCCTTCCGTCGGAGGCGTGTTGGCCAGGTAGCGCCGGATCTCGACCCTCCCGCCGGAAACCGCTTCGACCGACACGTAAAGTTCGTGGCGTCCGTCGCCGTCCAGGTCGGCGAGGAGGATTTCCTTGGCGTGGCGCTCGCCCAGATCGGCCACGACCGTCCGGCCCTGGCCTCGGGCTGGAACATATCGCACCACCTTGCCCGGCTGCGCCGTTCCGTCGACCTTGTTGGGCGCGGTCGGAGTCGCGTAAATCTCCACTACTCCGTCCCCGTCCATGTCGCCCAATTCGATCTCATGCACCACCGTTTCCGGTTGGCGATCGAGTTCCTCGACTTTGAAGCCGCCGGAGGCTTGCGGGCGCAGGACGGCGACGACGCCCTGGTCATGAGTGGCAATCGCGATGGACGCCTTCCCATCCCCGTAAATGTTTCCCACCTCGGCATCACGCATCCGGCTGACCGGCCCGCCGAAATCAGCTTCCCAAAGCAGCTCCCGCGTCCCGTTCGTGCGCCATAATTTGACGACGGCCTTCGAGCCGCCGAAGGTCAACAACCCTTCCGAGCCGTAGGCCATCGCCTTGTGGAAAACATTGTTGTCCGCGTCCTGCAGCGTCCGATGAAGCCATTTCCCATCTTTGCGGGTCAGGATTCCCAAAGTTCCCGGGAGAGTCTTGGGAGTTCCATCGTCGTTCTCGCCCAAAACGGCAAGGGCCAGGACGAGCGAACGATCCACGGTCGGCGAGGCTTTGGTGGCGGGGCCGCGCCAACAACCGGTCAGCCCCAGAGCGCAACCGGTGAGGATGAAGCCAGTCATGAAGCAGGATTTCGCAGTCATAGCCGTGTGGAATAGCCAGCAACGAACAAATAACATTCGCGCAGCCTAGCGAGCGCCAGCAGGGGCGCCAGATTCAAATTTCCACCCGTTTCGTTGTGATGCTGCTGCCGACGACCTGTTCCGGCGGGAGGCCATCAACTTTCTCCAACCATGGGCGCATGAACTCGATGCCGCCGCCCGACACGAGGAAAGTCTTGAAACCGTTCGCGCGCAGGTAGGCGAGCAGTTCTACGCAATAGACATGGACGTGACACCGACCTTCGTGAGAGAATCATCGAAACCACCCAACAAATGGACTCGAGTTCGCCGGGGAACCAGCGGTCGAAGCGATGGGCCAGACGCTGGGTCGCTAAAAACTGCTGTGAAACCATGAGCTACTTTCCTTTCCACAATTCGGTGCAGGTCGCAGGTCTTGTCGTTCTGACTTTCGCGACGCCACTTCAATGTTTGCCTGCAACTTCTGGAAACACTGTGCCTTTGCCGAACAGACGCGGCAACACGCCGCTTCATTGGGCCGCGCTGGCCGGCAATGCGCGCGAGGTCGAACGCCTCCTCGCCGCCGGCGCTTCGGCGCGGGCCACAAACGAGGCGGGCGCGACGCCACTGCATTACGGCGTGGGTAACGACCGGGTCGTGAAGTTGTTGTTGCAAGCCGGGGCCGATCCGAATGCCCGTTCCCTCGCGGGCAACACGCCTCTGCATTCCGCCGCCGCCCGGCCCGGGTCTTTTGCGCAAGTGAAACTGCTCCTGCAAGCCGGCGCCCTGCCGGATGCGGTCCGGCAACCGGCCGGTCCGTTCGAAGCGAAAGACACCCCGTTGAGCCTGGCCGCGTTTGCCGGTGATGAACGCACCGTGAGATTTCTTCTCGACCGCGGCGCCGCGCCGGGCAGCACCAATGGCACGCCTTCTCCGGTGGCGAGCGCGGCGTTTGCGGGCCGTGAGCGAATCCTGAAGTTGCTGATCGCGCACGGCGGTTCGGTAAACTGTGACGATGAATTCGCCGGGCACGCGCTCAACCTCGCCGCCTACGCGCGCCACCGGCATCTGATTCCCTATTTGCTCGAACAGAACATCGACCTGCACAAGAAATCCTCCTTCGGTGAACGTGTTCCTCCCATGGTATGGGCAGCCTATGATGAAACGGGCGACCCGGCCTTCGCGCGCGCCTTGCTCGATCGCGGGCTGGAGGTGAACGAGGCCAGCAGCGCCGGGAGCACCGCACTAAGTTGGGCGCTCAAGCGGGGCGAAACGCCGCTCGTCGAGTTTTTACGATCGCGCGGAGCGACCGAGATCCCCACCAAACGCAAGCTCATTCCTAACAACTCGGTGCCGCACAATGCTCCGGAACGTGAACGCATGCTCCGCCGGGGCGTGCAGGGCGCCCTGAATCTGTTGCAACGTTCCTCGGATGGCTTTCTGGACAACGGATTCGTCAGAAAAGGCGGTTGCGTTTCATGTCACCAACAGACCTTGCCTGCAGTCACGTTTGCCCTGGCGCGCGATCGCGGCTTCCAACTGAACGAGGCTTCAGTGGCACGCCAACTCACGGTCCAGCAAACCGGTTGGTCGAAGACGCGCGATCGTGCTTATGAAATGCACGCCCCGCAGCCCGCACCCGCCGCGGTGATCGGCTACGGTTTGCATGGTCTCCACGCCTTGCGCTACCAACCGGACGAACTCACCGACGCGATGGCATGGTATCTGGCCGAGACGCAGATGCCGGATGGATCTTGGCCGGACTTTGATTTCCGACCACCGATGGAAGGAGGGCCGATCGTCGGAACCGCGCTCACGCTCAAGGCGCTGCAATATTTTCCGCCACCCGTGGGGACTCAGCCGTTGAAAAAAAGAATCGAGCAGGCGCGGGCCTGGCTGGAACGCAGCAAGCCTGCCGATTTGAACCAGCGGATATTTCGCTATCACGGCTTGAGCTGGGCCGGTGTGTCGGCATCCGAACTGCGGCGCGAGACGAAAGAATTGTTGTCGCTGCAACGTCCGGACGGAGGTTGGACGCCGTTACCGACGCTCGAAAGTGATTCCTGGACGACCGGGCACATGCTCGTGGCGTTGCACGAGGCGGGCGCTCTGACGACTTCACATCCGGCGTATCAACATGGCGTCGAGTTTCTGCTGCGCACGCAATTCGATGATGGCTCGTGGTGGGTGAAGAGCCGCACGTGGCCATTTCAACCGCACTTCGACAGCGGATTCCCACACGGCAAAGACCAGTGGATTTCCGCGGGTGGAACGGCGTGGGCGGCGATGGCATTGCTGCTGACGCTCGAACCCGGTTCTCCTCCAGGCACCGTGCCGACCGCACAGCAACTCATCGCCACTGCCGCTTCGATACCCGCTGTTCCAGTCAACCGTTCCAACGATTCCAAACCGGGTTCGGCCTCCGCATCCGTCGATTTCAATCTCGATATCCGTCCGATCCTCCAACGCTCGTGCGTCAGTTGTCACCGCGGTGAAAAGCCTAAAGGCAGTTTTGACTTGACCACGCGCGACATGGCCCTGAAGGGAGGTCAAAGCGGCGAACCGGCCATCCTTTCCGGCAAACCCGACGCCAGCCCGTTGATCCGCTACGTGCAGGATCAGGTGGAAGACCTCGAAATGCCGCCCGTGGCGAAGCGCGGAAAATTCCCCGCCTTGACGAAGGACGAAGTCGCGAAACTCAGCGACTGGATCGCGCAAGGCGCAATCTGGCCCGAAGGCGCAACTCTGCTCGTGCCTGAAAAATAAAACCTTCCGCCCTCCGTCGCTTAACCGGAAACGTGGAATGCGTAGAATGAAATGGAAAGCTCCGTTCTGTAAAGTCGCCTTGGTAGTGGCTCTTTTCATCCTCGCTGAGTTCGGCGTCGCGATGGCGGCGGAGGTCGAAGAGAAAAGCGTCGTCGTCCGGCACCCCAATCTCCTCCTGAACCGGCCAGAGATTGACGAGATCAAGGTCAAGGCACGCGATCACCCCTGGGTCGCGCGGCTCCTTGAACGCGTCAAAGCCAAAGCGGAAAAGGAGGACGCGATAGCCGACTGCGCGCTCAGCTACGCGCTGACAGGCGAAGCCAGGTATGCGATCCACGTGCGTAATCGACTCGTGAGAGAGGTCCGCGAGCAGATGCCGCATTACGATAAACTCGACATCAAAGCCGAACCCGAGTGGGCCAGATGGAACTGGTGGGGAGCAACGGCGTGGGCCTATGACCTCGCCTATGACGCCTTCAGCAATGACGAACGCGTGGAAATAGAGCGCTGGCTCCGGACGGCCGGGAGGACGATCATGGCCCAGGAAAACATTCAGAGCACAACGCCCAACCTGGTTTTCGACGAGCATTGGCGTGTCGGTCTGATTGGCTATTGCCTCGGAGACCGTGAGTTGATCGATTGGGCTCTCAGTGATCCGGGACACCATGGGCCTTCGCAGGGAGGCTTCTATCGCGTCATGGAGACGATGATTCGGGACGAGCACTTCTGGGCCGAAGCGCCGATCTACGCGCTGCATTACGATATCCATGGGATGTTCGCACTGGCCGAAGCGGCCCTCCATTATGACGGCACGGACCTGTACAAGTACATCTCGCCGAAGAGTGGCGCTTCGTTGAAAAAGATCGTGGACGGGTACCTGCGCATGGCCTTCCCCCTGGAGCGCAACGGGACGGAAGGCGGAAAGATTCGGCTGGCGACCTTCGGCGATGGATCCACCGGCGCCTTAATCAATGGCAGGCTGAGCGATACATTCCTTGACGAAAGTTTCATGGCTGTCCTCGAACTGGCTTATAAACGATTCCGCGACGAGGGATACGCCTGGTTACTCTCGCTCGATCCCAATCGCGAAGCTTACATTCGCAACGGGCGGCCCGCCTTTAGCTACGTCGCGCTGACTCACGGCGAATCACTGCCTGCGCAACTCAAGCCTCCCGCGGCGCCGAGCGGGCTTTATCCAAGCATGGGATTCGCCGTGATCCGCTCGGATGAATCGCCGCGATATTGGACGGCTGGGGGTCTCGCCGCTGTCCTGCGCCTCGGCACGTCGGTGGGGCACGGGCACAATGATTACTTCAGCCTGATCCTTCATGGCAAAGGCCACCTTCTCTATCCGGACATGAACGTGATCCAATATGAACCGAGATGGCTCAATTGGACGGCGGAAGGGATCGGCCATAGCACCCTTCTGATCGACCACGATTCTCCTGCGCCCGGCCAGCAGTCCACGCGGCACGACTTCGCGCCGGAGGTCAAATTCTTCGCCGTCGAAGGCTCGGCCTATGATCAATCCGTCCAGGAGCGAGCACTCCTTATGACGGACAACTACCTCGTGGATTTTTTCCGCGCCGCCGACACTTCGGGGCGGGAGCGGACCTTCGATTGGGTGGTGCATGGCCTGGGGCGCCTCTACCCGGGAAATCCCGCCGCCTATCGGCCCAGCACGGATCTGGTGCCCTATTATGGATGGATTGACCACGAGCGAAGCCGGGCCTTGGACGGATCCTGGCAAGCGGATTGGGTGCAGAGCCGCGAGGGAACCCGCGAACGGGAGGGTAAGACGCCCCTGACCGAGACGGGCGTCCGCGTCACCATGCTCGGCGCTCCCGGAACTCGCGTTTACGTGGGAGAAGGTCCGCTGGTCGACGGTCCGCCGCATCATCGGCTCGACGGCCACCCCGAACCGAGTTGTCCGCTCCTGCTCGTCCGGCGAAAGACCAAGGCCACGACCTACGCTGCGGTCCACGAACCTTATTCCGATCGACCGTCCGTCCGGAGCGTCTCCCTGCTTCAGGAATCCGCGGAGGGGATGGGGATGAAAGTGGAAACGGATGAATTTTCCGATCGCCTGCTGGTCGGGTTCGGATCTTCTTCAAACACGATTCTCCTTCGCTGCCCGGACGGAGAAGCCTTTCGGTTCGCCGGATATGGGTTCCTGCGCATGGCAGGCCAAACGATCCTGGCACGGGGAAAAATCGAGGCGTTCCGCGTCCGTGCGAATCGCCGCGGCATATCGCTGACCGTGAACGGCCAGAATGAGGCCGCCGTGTTGCGAGACGGATTCTCTCTCTATGGGAACGTGTCCGGCGAAGGCGCAACTGCTTCCTCTCCCGTGTCTCCGGAAATTGCGGAGATAAAGGCCTCCGTCCACTCCTACTTTCTCCCGGAAGAAGTTCGCCTGAAGGCCGGCGTCGAGCGCGAGGTCAGTCTGACGTTGAGGTGCGTTGGACGGGGCGAAGCGTCAGGAGCGCTTCGCTTCATCGCGCCGGAAGGGATCTCCGTCGAACCCGGAACAGTGGAGCTTTCGCCCCCGCTGGCGGAGGGCGCTACGCGCACAGTCACCCGGCGGATCAAGGCCCGCGCCGGGCTTGCGAATGGTCTTTTCGAGGTCCTCTTGGAGCCCATGGGCGAGACTCCGGCCACCGCCGAAACTCTCCCGGTTTCCGTCGGCGTGGTGCTCAAAAAAGACCGGCGCGTGCCCCGGTTAGCCCAGTGGGTCGTGCGGGCTCCAGGTTATACCATGAAGGTGGATGAATTCAGCGGTGTGGGCACTTACCTGTTGGACGCAGACGGGCACCGCCGTTTCGGCCGCTTTGCCACGGGCAATTTCATTTATGGCTTCGGGGCCGTCCAGCGGGGAGACGACTGGATCTTCCGCGCGCAACAAGCCTCCCAGCAAGTCTGGAGTTCTGCGGACTCGCTCACATTCCTGAGCGACGGCCGGCTGCACTACGACTTTCGCGAGGACCGGATTGTCATCAAGTACCTTAATCCCCCGCGCGCGGATCAGGAGCAAACCGTGTGGCTGGGGAACTTTGACACGCTGGAAGCCCCCATTCACAACGGCACTCAACGCGTGCCGCACGAGCCCGTCGTGGCGGAATGGCTTTTCTTTCCTCACCCTCTTTATCGTCAAGGGGTGCTCCTTCGCTTCTCGAAGAAGACGCCGGTGACCCTGCACCTCCCGACAATTTTGCCGGCGAGCATCGGCCAGGCGGCGGTCAACTTTCCGATGCGGTCGGGCGATGAGGTATCTTTGAGCTTTACGACGAGGGAGGAACTGCCCCGATGAACGGCCAACCGGCCATCGTCACGCTAGATTTCGGGGGCGCCCAGGCCGGGTCCGCTTACCTCCTGAGTCCGCAGCGAAGATAAAACGGCCGACCGCATCATCCGCTCGGTTGGGTCTCGCCGGGTGATTCGAGCCGGAAGCCTCTTCTGAGTTGAAATGTGTTCAGCGCATCCCGCGCCGCCACCGGTGGGAATTTCGGCAGTTCCTTGGCATCCGCGACCCGTTGCTCCGCCGCGCGCAACGCTGACGACCAACGTGGGAGTATGAGCGGCGCCAACAAAAGCAGCAACTGGGATCGCCAGCGGAGTCGTTACTCCTCTTTCTCGCCGTCCTTCCAGAACGTCTGCTCGGCGGGCTTCCCATCCCGCAAGGTGACACGCGCCTTGAGATAACCGCTCGGAAACCAGGCGGTCGACGTTCCCTCCGGTCGGTCCGCGATAAACTCCGCCTGCTCGGACAGCACGCCGTTCGTGTGCCATTTCCGATAAGCTCCGCTCAGCTTTCCCTCGACGATGCTGGCTTCCGATTGCTTGCTGCCATCGGCGTACCACTTGGTCCGCAGGCCGTGGGAGACGCCATCCTTGAAGCCCTCCGAAACCTGCATCTGCCCGTTGGTGTACCAACCTTGCGAAAGGCCGTGCAACCGTCCGTTTGAGACCGACGACCGGGAACGCAGCGAACCGTCCGGGTAATGTTCTACCATCAAACCGGTGAACGCATTCGTCCTGCCGGGCAGACGAAGGTGTCCGTTCTCCAGCACCAGGTTGGTCCGCTCTATTAACGGCGGCGCGATCGATGTTTCCGCCGCCCCACGTTTTCCGGCCGAACGCTGGAAAACATAAACCGCCAGCACCATCCCGGCGGCCAATAGCGCCACGACTGGCAGCGCCCGCCCTTGGACGGCGCCGGCACTGACTGAGACAGATGTTTGCATCACCCGAGTCTTGCTGAATGCAGTTGGCATTCAACCCCAATTCTGCTGGGACGAACAGACCAAATCGGGAATTCGTCGTGGAGGCTCGGGATGGGATCGAACCTCTTGAACTTTGCTGACCCTGATTGCGACCGTCGGCACGTGTGGAGGGGCCTCAATCAGAATCGTTGGAAGATTTGTGTAACAGCAGCCTCCGCTGGTGACTTTAATTCCGCTTACTCGTCCGTCGATCAGCACTGCCGTGGCCGTCGCTCCGTTGCCACCTCCGCCCTGAATCGAGACCAGTGGAACATTCGTGTAGCCGCAACCGTGATCCGCGATCGTTGCACCGACAAAGATGCCGTTGAACAATTGAGCCACCGCCCGGGCTTTGTGGGGCGTGCAGATAAGTTCCTCACTGAGCAGCTGCACATTGTCAAACCATACCTGGCTGTCCGGGGTGGGGGCATTGATTTCAATTCGGAAGGGTTGGCCGAGCATGGGTCCCGCTGGAGGCGACGTATAGGAAAGGGAAAATGGGATGAAGGTGCCTGAGGGCGGATTTGGAAATCCCTCCGCCAACAGGTTTGTTCCCGCCCACAGCAGGACGGTGCCGTTCCCAAAAGACACACCAGCGCGTTGGCCGGCAAGCAGCGTCAGTCCAAAAGCTACGTTTGCTTGCGCGACCTGGGTTGGGTCTTCATAGGCCATTTGTCCCCCGTAGTTAATAAATGCCGCGTTCAGTCCGTCGATGGGGCTGGAACCAGGGAGTGAATCTGTGGTTCCCGGGAAGTAGGCATCGGCTGGATTCATTATGCCAATGGTGCCGCTCCCGGTCCAGCCGGTGGGCGGGCCCAGCGCGTAGTTGTCTTCAGCCACAATAGGGATTTCAAAACTTCGATTGGTGATCGCCATTTCTATGGCGGAACAGTTCATGAGAAGTGAAGAAAGCGTAGCGGCAGCGCACAGCAGTAGATGGAAACTCGAGTTGAGCATCGTGCGAACCTTCATACCACCTTTCTCGATCCATTCAGCTCGCCCGCTCTGAGGCACACGAAGTCCAACAGGAAAACTATCTTGGTCACGCAAGCCCTTTTATCACAAGCAAGGAACACCTGTCGAGATCCAATAAACACAGGTGGTTCCGAGGGGTGCAGGACGCGAATCTTCATGAGCCGAGAATTCGGGAAATTTTCAGCCAAATGTAGAGAAGGGACACATCTACAGACGGCTCAGAAGAGGGGCTTGACCGCAGATGGACGGATGGACGCAGATGGTTTGCGGCGGCGAGGCCGCCACTTTGCAGATGAAGTGCAAAGGGAGCTGCCCGTCGGCCTGATGCCGGCAAGCGACTCCGCTTGGTATCTGCGTCCATCCGCATCATTCCAGGAAACCATTTCCACCGGATGCCGCGACTCGTTAGTGATCGTGTCCCCGGTGCCGCCGGAATTCGTTCCGTCCGTTCCATTGCGGAAATAGCTCGGATTGCTCCCGATCACCGCCAGATAGTCGCCTTGCGTCAGCGGATACTTCCGCATGAAGAATCCACTCGTCAAGGTCACCACCGTCTGCGGTCCTTCCGCAGCCTGTCGCTCGATTTCATTAGACGGGCTCCCCATCGTGAAGGTCCCCGGCGGGATCCACCCCAGATTGGTTGGACCTTCCACCGCGCGGTAAAAGCGCTGACCCGCCACCGGCGCTGCCGTATCGACCCACAAGTAAGGACTGCTCGGCAACTGCACGATCCCCGCCCCTTGCCAGCCATCAGGCTGTGTGAGGTTCGTGTTGTACTGCACGGTGTAAACCGTCCCCACCGACCCCGTGATGGTGAGACCGGCGTAAGTTCCGATGCTCAGGCCGGGCGGAGCCTGGGCCTGGCACTGCGGAGGCACGGAGCAGAGCAGGGCGAGTGCCGGCGGGTCGTCGCGCAGCGCGACGCGCTTCAGCGCACCGAGCGGATCACCGGCCGCCAGCAAGCGCGCGGCCGAGGCGACGAGGGAGTCCATGGCGGCAGGAGAGTATGGGCGCGTTCGGCGCAAGGCGACGCGGAGAAGCTCCCGGCGTCTTGTTCAGAATGTCAGGCCTACGTTTGTTAAATTGTTGAACCGATGAATCGTTAAATGGCGTAACTGCCGCGGAGGTTTCCTCCAGTTCAGCGATGCAACCGTTCAACGAATCGCGTTTCTTTCGGTGTTTGTCCTTTGTTGAGATGATATTTAATCCGCGTTCCTTGAACAGGCCAATCACCTTCGATAGCATTGAATTCAAGCATTCGAGCATTGCAAGGTTTTGGGCGGCCCGACGGCCAAACGTTCATTCAAGATGAACCGTCGTCAGTTTCTAGAAACTGCAGGGATCGCTGCCGGCGGCTTGGCGCTGGGCACCAGCGCGTGCGGCCCAAATTTCCCGAAAAGCCAAACGGAGCACCGCGGCAAAATGCCGTTCGTGACGCGTGGCATCTACTTTCACGACGGGTTCACGGTCGAGCCGAAGTCTTAGGCGCCGCTCCACTGGGATCAAGAGAGTTGGCGGCGCGAAATCCGCTGGCTTCATGAATGTGGGATCAATGCCATCGAATTCGCGACGATGCTGGAGTTCAGCCGCCTGCCCTCGACGGCTGCCTCTTGCAGAATCTGGATCGCGATGGGAAGGCCAATAGTGCACTGCTCTTTCGTGGCGCACCGCATAAATAATAGTTTATCTATTGACTTACTAGAGTATTTGCCGATACTCCGCTCCGTTAACTGCGATGAGCGACGTGAACCGAAATAAAACAAATCAGCCATGCAACACCTATGACGCCTGTGAAATCTCCCTCTCCAGTTTTGCCGACGGCCAAGGCCAGTCGTCGCTCGTTTGACCCACTCCTCGCCACTTTCGACGCTGTGGCGGATAGCTCACGCCACCTTCTCAGCAAAGCGGTGCGCAGGTTTGAATGTGGTGGCGAAGAATACTTCATTCCGCGATACCTCTGGTCCGGGCCGCCGGGTGGCGGCGACACGTTCCGGCTTGGGCTGTTCGCCACGCTGAATGGAGACGAACCGGAAGGCGCATTCGCCCTCACGCGTTTCCTCTCCGCCTTGGAAAAGGAACCGGAATTGGCACGCGGCTATGCGCTGTTCATCTACCCGCTCTGCAACCCGACCGGCTTCGAGGACAAGACCCGACTCTCGCGCGCTGGGCACGCCCTGAATCGACTGTTCTGGACCGAATCCGACGCGCTGGAAGTTCGCTTTCTCGAATCCGAAATCTGGATGCAGGCTTTTCACGGCATCCTTAACCTCCGCAGCGACGCGGACGGCACGGGCGTCTATGGCTTCGCTTCCGGGGCGGTGCTCTCACAGAACCTGCTCGAACCAGCTCTGCACGCCGCCGAAACCTTTCTCCCTCGCAACCGCAAGCGCCAAATTGAAGGCATCCCCGCCCGGCGCGGAATGGTCTATGCCGACATCTACAATGCCCGCGAAGGCGCGTTGCGCGCCGTGCCCGGACTCGACCATCCGCCGTTTGAAATCACTCTGGCTACCCCGCGCGCCTCCTCGGTTCATCTGCAAGTTGAGGCGCACCACGCGGCGCTGTTGGCCATCCTGGCCGAGTTCCGCTATCTACAGGCCATCGGCCAGAACATTTGATGCTCAACTCATGCTTGGATTCGTGCCGGGACAGCCGAAGGAGTATTACCGGCGGAAGCTGGCGATCGCCATGTTTTCGCCGCGTGTTCACTGGGAGTTCATGAAGGCGCGGTTTGGCTTCAACTTCAAGGTTGCGAAGCCTCCCACGAATCTCCCCGAGAACCTCCCGCCGCGGTTGAACCGGCAGATCGAAGCACTCTTCGCGGACCCGAGTGTCCACCAGCGGCGCCGCAATCT
>Ga0137367_10002397_pt1 | contig 15006 bp, 14 predicted proteins | sample SagtaG_14_FD_104939 | JGI IMG/M metagenome (GOLD analysis project Ga0137367, IMG submission 104939) | Vadose zone soil microbial communities from Sagehorn Ranch, Mendocino, California, USA - Sage1_L_80_16 metaG | ecosystem: Environmental > Terrestrial > Soil > Vadose zone | place: USA... | reverse complement strand
CGTCTGGCGACCTCCAGCGACTTCTCCGACGGATCGATTCCCGTGACGATGGCTCCTTCCCGGGCCAATGCTTCGGCGAGGATCCCACCTCCGCACCCCACGTCGAGGATGCGTTTCTCCTGGAACCCCCCGAACACTCCCCGAAAGTAATCTACCCGGGCCGCATTGAGCTGGTGTAGCCCCACGAACGGGCCCGTGGCCCCCCACCAGACGTCGGGTAGCTGGTCGACGAGCCGCTCGTACTTGGCGGGCTCGGCGAGCCCCTCGACCCGCGGCAGCGTGTCGCTCACCGCTCTCCCGCCACCTTCACGCCGACGACGAGCCCGTCGCGGATCGGCGCCACGGCCGCGACGACGCGCGGGTCCGTGGCGGCGAGGCGGTTGAAGGCGCGGACCCCCTCGGCCTGCGCCGAACCGTCCCCCGGGTCCACCACGGCACCGTGAAAGAACGCGTTGTCGCAGAGCAGCAGGCCACCGGGTCGCAACAGGCGCACGCTCCACTCGAAGTACTGCGCCAGCGGCTCCTTGTCGGCGTCCACGAACACCGCGTCGAACCCGGGGGCCAGCGTCGGCAGCACGTCGAGGCAGGCGCCCTCGATCAGCTGCACGCGGGACTCCAGGCGCGCCTCCCGATACGCCTGGCGCGCCAGCGACGCGTGCCGCGGGTCCTTTTCGATCGTGACCAGGCGTCCGTCGACCGGCAGCGCCCGCGCGATCCACACGCCGCTGTACCCGCCGAGGGCGCCCAGCTCGAGGGCGGTGCGCGCGCCGATGGCGCGCAGCAGCACGTGGATCAGCTTGCCCTCGTCGGGCGAGATGTGGATGGGGGGAAGCTGCTGCTCGGCGTGTCGCGCGCGCACGCGCGCGAGCACGGGGTCTTCGGCGGCGAACAGCTGCTCGACGTAGCGCTGCAGCCGTTCGTCCACGATCAGGCGGTCGCCTCCACGTTGGGGAATGGGGGCACCTCCAGCAGCCACAGCCCCGCCAGACGCGACTGCTTGTCGACGTCCACGAGGAGGTGGTCGGCGACCCGCACGGTGGTGGCGCGGCGCTGCCGGCCCACGCGGATGTGGAACACCGACTCCGCCTGGTTCTTCTCCACGGTGAGTGGGGTGTCCACTTCGACCGCGGCGACGCCGGGCTGGGAGCGGCGCGTCGGGAACAACACACGACCGTCCGTCGGCGCCTCCGGCACGGCCAGCACCTCCACGGTGCGGATGTCGTCGGGCCACGTGACGACGTCGAGCCCGCGCAACGCGCCGCCGACGACGTCGAGAATGACGAACGAGCCGTCCGCGCCCTCGAGGTCCACGGTGCCGTTCATCCCCGTCGCCTTGCTGACGCCCTTGCAGGCGACCGACAGGATGTCGGTCTCGGGATCCCAGCGGTACGAGACCTTGGGAAGCTTCCCGTCCAGAGGGGCGATGCGGGCTTCGAAGGGCATGCGGACGACGCTACCGGGGTGTGCGGAGGGCGGATAATATAGCGCGAGACCCGAGGGGAGTCAGTCCCCCAGCTTTTTCGCGAAACTCACGATCCGGTCCAGCGCCCGTTCGATGTCCGCCGTCGCCGCGGCGTAGGACAGCCGCACCCAGCGGTTATCGCCGAAGGCAGCCCCGGGGACCAGCGCGACCCCCTTCTCGGCGACGAGCCGCGTGCAGAACTCCGTCCCGCCGATCCCGCCGAAGGAATCCACGCGGAAAAAGAAATAGAACGCGCCCAGCGGCTCGACGAACTCCACGCCGGGCACCGCCTGCCGGAACCGCGCCACGACCAGGTCGCGCCGGCGCCGGAACTCGGCCACCATTCGCGCTACGTCTTCCTCGACCCGCTCGTCGGCGAGCGCCGCGGCGGCGGCGTACTGCGCCGGGTGGTTGGCGCCCGTCGTCGTGTGGGACTGCAGCGCCGCCATCGCCTTGGCCACCGCGGCCGGGGCCAGCGCCAGGCCGATGCGCCATCCCGTCATCGCGTACGCCTTGCTGACGCCGTAGATGACGATCACCCGCTCGAGCAGGTCGTCGGGCAGGTCCAGGAACGACGGAGCCGACCCCGTCCCGTAATGGATGCGGCGGTAGATCTCGTCGGCGATCACCCAGATGCGGCGCGTCTTCGCCCAGGTGGCGATGGCCTTGAGCTCACCATGCGTGTACACGGAGCCGGTGGGGTTGCACGGTGAATTGAGGATCAGGCCCGTCGCGGCGGGGAGCATCCGCTCCAGCTCCCGCACGCTCACCTTGAGCCCCCACTCGGGGTCGCCGGGAATCAGCACCGGCCGGGCGCGCGCGAGGTGCACGATCTGCGGATAGGAGACCCACGCCGGCGCGGGGATCGCCACGACGTCGCCGGGGCCGAACACGGTAAAGCAGGCGTTGAACAAGGACTGCTTGGAGCCGTTCGAGACCACGATGTGGTCCGCGTTCACCGGCCGGCCGCCGGCGAGCAACGACAGGTGGGTGGCCGCGGCGGCCCGCAGCTCGAGGATCCCCTCGTTGGCGGGATACTTGGTCTTCCCTTCCCGAATCGCCTTGATGCCGGCCTCGGCGGGGATCGCCGGCGTCGCGAAGTCCGGCTCGCCGGCGCCCAAATCGATCACATCGTCGCCGGCCGCGCGGCGGCGCTTGGCCTCCTGCGAGATCGCGACGGTGGCGGACGTTTCGAGGTACTGGAGGTTGGCGGAGAGGCCGTCGCTCATGGCGTGGAATCTATCGCGGCCGCGAGCCACGCGAGACTCTCGCCCACGTGCGCGCGCCAGTAGCGCCAGTCGTGCCCGCCGGGCCATTCGGCGTAGTGGTGCGCAATCGCCAGCGCCACAAGCTCGGCGTGAAAAGCGCGCGACTCGTCGGTCAGCCCGTCTTCGGTCCCGCCATCCACGAACAGCGCCGGGAACGGCCCACGGGCGGCGCGGAGCCGCCGCGCCAGGCGCGCCGGGTCCCGCGCCGCCCACGACGCGGTCTCGCTCCCGAAGGCCCGCCCGATGGTCCCCCACGCCCAGCCCCACCTGGCGCGGATGGAGTCCATCGAAACCGCATAGCGCGGCGGCGCCACGAACGGATGCGGCCCCGCGTACAACGGCGACAACACCCCGGAGTGGCTCGCGGCGGCGGCGAAGAGGTCGGGGTGCGCCAGCGCCAGCGTGACCGCCCCGTAGCCGCCCATCGACAGTCCCGCGATGCCGCGATGACGCCGGTCGGCCCGGGTGCGGTAGATCGAGTCCACGTGCGTCACGAGGTCGTGAGCGATGTAGGTGGCGTACCCGCCGCGTTCGGTGCAGTACGTGGTGCCGCGGCGGGCCAGCGTCGTGTCGGCCATGCACGCTGCGTAGCCGCGCGGCTCGACCCAGTCGCTGTACCAGCCGTCGTCGCCGTCCGGCATCACCACGATCAGCTCCGGCGCCCCCGCGGCGAATACCGAGTCGGCGACCCGGTCGAGCTCCGCCAGGGCCGCCCAATCCGATTCGTTGCCGCTGTACCCGTGCAGGTAGTACGCCACGGCATAGCGCCGGGCCCCGCGCGCATACGACGGTGGCAGATAGATCAGGTAATGCTTGGACACGCCGAGGGCCGCGGAGTAGAAAGTCTCGACACGCAGCTCGCCGTGGGGCGGTGACGGCGCGCGCGACGTTTGGGCAACGAGCGGGGCGGCGAGCATTCCCACGAACGCGAGGATGGGCCTCATCGCGGAACGATTCCGTAGCGTTTGAGAATCGCCGCGGTCGAGTCGAGCGGCAACGCGCGCACGGTGCCACGATATCCGCGCACCGTCTCGGCGCGCAACAGCGAGTTGTAGATCGCTTCCTCGGTCGCCTCGATGACAGCTTCGAACAGTGGGGACATGGCGTCGTTGCGAACGACGACAACGGTGTCGGACAGTCGGACAGTCGGACTGACGGACGGGCCTGCCCCGAGCGAAGCGAGGGGGCGGACGGTCGAGAAGGCGATCACGTAGTCCCCGCTGCCGTTGGAAAAGCTCGACCCGGTGCGCGCGACGCCAGCGAGTGCCCGTCGCCCCAACCGCTCGAGCTGGCGATGATCCAGCGGCGCATCGGTCGCCACGACGACCACGATCGACCCATCCCCCATCCCCCTTCCCCCTTCGCCTTGCAGGGAATACCTGCCGAGCTCCCGCCCCACCGGCGCACCGTTGATCGTCAGCACCCCGCCGAAATTCGATTGCACCAGCGCGCCCACCGTCCAGCCGCCGAGCGGGTCGGGAAGTTTGCGGCTGGCGGTGCCGATGCCGCCCTTCCAACCGAACGCGACCGTGCCCCGCCCGGCGCCCACCGCCCCCTCGGCGACCGGACCGCCGGTCGCCGTCCGGATCGCGGCCAGAACATCCGACTCGCCGACGGGGCGGACGCGGATATCGCTCAGGAATCCGTCGTTGGTTTCGGCGACGAGCGGGTTGGCCGAGCGCACGTCGGCGTTGCCGGGGAGGTCGAGGAGGTAGGTGAGCACGGCGTCGGCGGCGCGGGGGACGCAGAGCGTGCACGTGAGCACGATCGGCGACTCGAGCTCACCGAGCTCATTGACCTGCGTCGAGCCCATGAGCTTGCCGAACGCGTTTCCCACGACGACCGCGGCGGGGACCTTCTCGCGAAACACGTTGGCGCCCGGCGGGAGGATCGCCGTGACGCCGGTATTGATCGAGTCGCCGCGGGCGATCGTCGCGTGGCCGACGCGCACGCCGGTCACGTCCGTGATGGCGTCGAGCGGCCCCGGCGGCAGCACGCCCACGACGATGCCGAGGTCGCGCGCGCGGGGCCGCGGTGTCTGGGACAGCAGCGGCCCGGCGGCAAAACCGAGCAGCAGCAACGCGCGGAGTTGCATTTCGATTGCCCCGAAGCTAGCATCCGAGCCGCTTCTCCGCCCTTTGACAACCGAGGTCCGTGTGACGGATGTCAGCGCAGCGCGCGCCGCGCTCGATCGCGGCCGCCCCGTGGTGCTCGTGATGCCGCCCGCCGTCGAGCAGGCGGATGCAGTCTGGGAGCTCGTGCCGCCGGCGATCCCGGCGCTCGTGGTCTGCCTGGACCACACCATCGCCGCCGAGTGGCCAGCCCGGGCCCCGGCCGGTCTGCGCGTCCACGCCGTCACCAGCCTCGGCAGAGCCGCTGCCCTCTTAAAGGAAAGCCCCGTCGACGTCCTCGCCGGCGCGCCGGACGACCTGGCCGCGCTCGCGTCGAAGAGCGTCCTCAAGCTCGACACCATCCGCACCGTGGTCCTCGCCTGGCCCGAGAGCTTCGCGGCCGCCGAGCCTTCCGGCGCGCTCGATACGCTGCTCGCCGAAACGCGCAGCGCCACGCGCCTCGTGCTCAGCTGGAACCCCGCCGCTCTCCAGGATTTCCTGGAGCGCCACGCGCACCGTGCCGAGGTCGTGGGCGACCTACCCGTCGACGCCGACGGCAAACCACTGGGGCCGGTGGGGCCGGCGCGGTACGTGATCGCCCCAGCGGCGCGACGCCCTGCGGCGCTGCGTGAGACCATCGATGCCGTACGGGCCGCCCGGCCGGTAATCTGGACCGGCGGCGATCTGCCGGACACGGCAGGCGACGCCATCGTCTGCGCCGCCCTGCCGACCCGCGCTCAGCTCACGGCGCTCGCCAAACTGGGACGCCCGCTGCTGCTGCTCACGCCGGCGCAGCTTCCCTACGCCCGCTCCATCGCGGCGCTCACGCCCGTTCCTCTCGCCGACGCCGCCGACCGGGCACAGGTCCGGGTCGAACGACTGCGGGCCCGAGTGGCGGAACTGATCGAGCGCGGAGCGGTGGACACGGAGCTGGCGCTGCTCACGCCGCTGTTCGAGCGCTTCGACGCCGCGGAGGTCGCGGCGGCGCTGCTGGCCCTGCAGCGCACTCCCGGCGCCGCAGCCGCGGAGCCGACGGCGGCCCCAGCGCCGAGCTGGGTCAAGGTGTTCGTGGGTGTCGGGAAGAAGGATGGCGCCGCCGCGAAGGACCTCGTGGGCGCTCTGATCCGCGAAGCGGGTATCGCCCGCGAGGATCTCGGTCGCATCGAGGTGCGCGAGACGTTCAGCCTCGTCGACATCGCGTCCCACGCAGCCGACCAGGCGATCCAGCGGCTCGCGGGCGCGACGATCCGCGGTCGCCGGGTGCAGGCGCGGCGCGAGCGCTGAAACGCCGACGGGCCGCTCAGCGGAGCGGCCCGTGATCAGCGTGTCGCGAACGACCGGCGGAGTTTACCGTTTGCCGTTCAGCGCCATCTTGAGCTGTTTGCCGGCGCGGAACGCGGGAGCGATCGACGCCTTGATCTGGATCGTACCGCCGGTCTTGGGGTTGCGGCCCATCCGCGCCGCGCGCTTGCGCGCCTCGAAGTTCCCGAAGCCGGTGATCTGCACCTTGGCTCCCTTTTTCAGCTCGCCGGCGATGATGCCCTTGTCGTCGAACAGGGCATCGATCGTGCGAGACGCGTCGGCCTTGGACATTTTCGTCCGCATGGCCAGCGCCGAGGTCAGCTCGGCTTTGTTCACGGCGGTCTCCTTGTCAGGGTCCAGCGGGTGAAATCCCTAGAGAATCCGCCCCTATCGCGGGGGGGCGCCCGAAAACCCGCATAAAACCAGCGCTATTATGGGGTATCCCCTGATAATCCGCAAGATATCAAGCCTTTCGGGGGTCAACTCGAGTCTTGAAGCCACTGTTAGCTTGGCGTCTGGGAACTCCTCTGGCGCCCGATCACTTCCGACTGGAGTCTGCTTTGTTTCATAGTCCCCGCCCCGGCTGGATCGAGGTAATCGCCGGCGTAATGTTTTCCGGCAAGTCCGAGGAGCTGATCCGTCGCGTGCGCAGGGCCGTAATCGCCCGCAAGCAGGTCCAGGTCTTCAAGTCCCACCTCGACGCCCGCTACGCCGGGCTCTACAACGTCTCCACGCACGACGGCATCACCGTCGAGGCCGAGCCCGTGGACAGCGCCGCCGAGATCGTGCAGCGCATCCGCCCGGCCACGGAGGTCGTCGCGGTCGACGAGGCACAGTTCCTCGACGACAGCATCGTCGAGGTCGCCAACGGGCTCGCCGATCGCGGCGTCCGGGTGATCCTCGCGGGCACGGACGTCGATTTCCGCGGCCTGCCGTTCGGCCCGATGCCGACGCTGATGTGCGTCGCCGAGCTGGTAGACAAGTTTCAGGCGATCTGCGTCGTGTGCGGCGGCCCCGCGACCCGCAACCAGCGGCTCGTCAACGGCGAGCCCGCGACCTGGGACAGCCCCACGATCATGGTCGGCGGCCGGGAGTCATACGAGGCTCGGTGCCGGCATTGTCACAAGGTGCCAAGGGCGGATGAAGATCAGACTGCGTTACTGTAGACGTCAGACATCGGACCTCAGACGTCAGCAGCGCGCTGATGTCTGACGTCTGACGACTCTCCGATGCTTAACGTCGCCCTCACCGGGAACATTGCCGCCGGCAAGTCGACGGTCGTCGAGCTGCTCCGTCGCTGGGGGGCCACGATCATCGACGCGGACGAGCTGGCGCGGGAGGCGGAGGCGCCGGGCACCGAGGTGCTCACCGCCATCGTGAAACGGTTCGGCACCAACGTGCTCCACCGCGACGGGACTCTCGACCGCCCCGCGCTGCGCGCCAAGGTGATGGGCGACGACGTGGCGCTCGCCGACCTCAACGCGATCGTGCATCCGGCCGTGCGGCGACGCCGCGACGAGCTGCTCGCCGCCGCCCGCGCCCGGAACGATGTGCTCGTCGTCAACGACATTCCGCTGTTGTTCGAGGCGCTCGATCCGTCCCAATTCGACGCGGTCGTGCTGGTTGACGCTCCAGTGCCGGTACGGCGGGCGCGCCTGCGGGCGCTACGCGGGCTGTCGAACGAGGAGGCGGACCGCATGATCGCGGCGCAGATGGACGCCGAGCGCAAGCGCGCCCGCAGTCACTACATCATCGACAACGAAGGCTCGTTGAAGGAGTTGGAGACCGAGGCGCGTGCCATCTTCAAGGAGCTGATGCTCCGGGCCAAGCGTACCAAGCCGTTGCCTTGACAGAGGTTGCCGCCTCCGGTAACCTTCGCCGCGACTTCCTCACGCCTCCGGTCTCGAGCGACCGCCCCCATGGCCAACATCCCCAAGGATCTGCGCTACACCGCCGAGCATGAGTACGTGAAGCAAACCGGCGAGGCCGGCGTGGTCGTGGTCGGCATCACGGACTACGCCCAGGGGGAACTCGGCGACGTTGTATATGTGGAGCTTCCGAAGGCCGGGGTGACGTTCACCCGCATGCAGGTGTTCGGGACGATCGAAGCGGTAAAGGCCGTGTCCGAGCTGTTCTGTCCCGTCGCCGGGACGATCGTGGAAGCGAACGGCGCGCTCGAGAAGGATCCCGCGGCGGTGAACCGCGACCCCTACGGGGCGGGCTGGATGATCAAGTTGCGGATGCAGAATCCGGCCGAGGTCGGACAGCTGATGGATGCCGCGGCGTACAAGAAGCACATCGGGGAATGACGCACACTCCATGCTCATGCTCACCTGGCACGGTCACGCCTGCTTCACCATCGAGGCCGAAGGCCGCCGTGTCATCATCGACCCCTTTCTGACGGGCAACCCCGCCGCGGACATCGGGCTCGACCAGCTGGCGAAGATCGACGCGGTGCTGCTGTCGCACGGCCACGGCGACCACCTGGGCGACGCACTGGCCATCGCCACGCGCGACCGTCCGACGGTGGTGACGACGTACGAGCTCGCCACGTTCTGCGAGACGCGCGGCGCCGCGGTGCACAAGATGCACCTCGGCGGCACGCGCGCGTTCCCGTGGGGGCGGGTCAAGCTCGTGCCGGCCTTCCACGGCGGCGGCATCGACAGCGACGACGCCGGCCGCTACCCCGTGACACCGTGCGGCCTCGTGGTGACGATGGGCGGGAAGACCGTCTACCATACGGGCGACACCGCGCTCACCACGGAGATGCAGCTGCTCGAGGGCCGGGTGGACGTGATGCTGCTGCCGATCGGCGATAACTACACGATGGGGATCGACGACGCGGTGCGCGCGGTCGATTTCGTCAAGCCGCAGATCGCCATTCCGATGCACTACAACACCTGGGACGTGATCAAGGCGGACCCACAGGAGTTCCGGCGCAAGGTCGGCGGCCGCGCCGACGTTGTGGTGCTCCAGCCCGGCGAGTCCCTGAAGCACTCCTGAGATGGATCACCCCGACGTCTTCGTCGAGCGCCACATCGGGCAGGGACCCGAGGATGTGGGCGCGATGCTCGAGACCCTCGGCTACCCCTCGCTCGACGCCTTCATCGACGCGGTCGTCCCGGCGGACATCCGGCTGCCGCGCCCGCTCGGCATCCCCGCCGCGGCGAGCGAGCAGGCGGCGCTCGCCGAGATCCTGGCGCTGGCCACTAAGAACGAGGTGTGGCGCTCGTACCTGGGGATGGGCTACCACGACTGCATCACGCCCCCGGTGATCCTGCGCAACGTGCTCGAGAACCCAGGCTGGTACACGGCGTACACGCCGTACCAGGCGGAGATCGCGCAGGGTCGGCTCGAAGCGCTGCTGACCTTCCAGACGATGGTGGCCGACCTGACCGGCCTCGAGATCGCCAACGCCTCGCTGCTCGACGAGGCGACCGCCGCCGCCGAGGCGATGCACCTGACCGAAGCCGTGGCCGACCGGTCCGGAGGCGGTGCCGTGTATCTCGTGGACGCCGGCTGCCACCCCCAGACCATCGCCGTGGTGCGCACACGCGCCGAGGCGCGCGGCGTCGAGACGGTCGTGGCCGATCCCGAGACGTTCCAGTTCGGCGGCGGCGTGATCGGCGCGCTGCTGCAGTACCCGGCCACCGATGGTCGCGTCCGCGACTTCCGCGCCCTGTGTGAGAAGGCGCACACGAGCGGCGCGCTCGTGACCGCGGCGACCGACCTCCTCGCACTCGCCCTGCTCACGCCCCCCGGCGAGTGGGGCGCGGACATCGCCGTCGGCAACTCCCAGCGCTTTGGCGTGCCGCTCGGCTACGGCGGCCCGCACGCCGCGTTCTTCGCGACGCGGGACCGGTTCAAGCGCCACCTCCCGGGGCGCATCATCGGCGTCTCCCGGGACGCGGCCGGCCGCCTGGCGCTGCGCATGGCGCTGCAGACGCGCGAGCAGCACATCCGCCGCGAGAAGGCGACCAGCAACGTCTGCACGGCGCAGGTGCTGTTGGCGGTGGCCGCGAGCATGTACGCCGTGTACCACGGACCCGAGGGCATCGCGCGCATCGCGGCGCGCGTCCACGCGCACACCGCGCTGCTCGCCGCCGCCCTCCAGCGGCTGGGGTACCGGCTCGTGTACCCGGAGTTCTTCGACACGCTCGCGGTCGAGACCGAGGCCGGCGCGGCGGCGAAGATCCACGCCGCCGCGAAAGCGCAGCGCATCAACCTGCGCGCGCTTTCACCCACCCGCATCGGCGTCGCGCTCGACGAGACCGTCGGGCTCGCCGACGTCGCCGACCTGGTGGCGGTCTTCGCGCTCGGCAAGCCGCTGGGCGTGAAGCTCGCGGACCTGGAGGCTAAGACGCCGCGGGCCCTGCCGCCCGCCCTCACACGCAGCAGCGCGTTCCTGACGCACCCGGTGTTCCGCTCGCACCACTCCGAAACCGAGATGCTGCGGTACCTGAAGCGGCTCGAGGACCGCGACCTCTCGCTCACCTCGGCGATGATTCCGCTGGGCTCCTGCACCATGAAGCTCAACGCCACGGCCGAGATGATCCCGATCACGTGGCCCGAGTTCAACCGGCTGCACCCGTTCGCCCCGCGGGAGCAGGCCGCCGGGTACGCCGAGCTGTTCCGCCAGCTCGAAGCGTGGCTCGCCGAGATCACCGGTTTCGCGCGGGTCTCGTTGCAGCCGAACGCGGGATCGCAGGGCGAATTCGCCGGCCTGCTGACGATCCGCGCGTATCACCGCGCCCGCGGCCAGGGTCACCGCACCACCTGTCTCATCCCGCAGTCGGCCCACGGGACGAATCCGGCGAGCGCGGTGATGGCGGGGATGCAGGTGGTGGTGGTGAAGACCGACGCGCGGGGCAACATCGACCTCGCCGACCTCGCGGCCCGGGCCGAGCAGCACCAGGGCACGCTGGCGGCGCTGATGGTGACGTATCCGTCGACGCACGGGGTCTTCGAGGCCGGCATCGCGGAAGTGTGCCGCATCGTGCACCGGCACGGCGGCCAGGTGTACATGGACGGCGCCAACATGAACGCCCAGGTGGGGCTGTGCCGCCCCGGTGACATCGGCGCCGACGTGTGCCACCTGAACCTGCACAAGACGTTCTGTATCCCGCACGGCGGGGGCGGGCCCGGGATGGGGCCGATCGGGGTCGCGCCGCACCTCGTGCCGTTCCTCCCCGATCATCCGCTCGTGCCGCTGGGCCACGCGCAGGCGCTGGGTACCATTTCGGCGGCCCCGTGGGGGAGCCCCTCGATCCTTCCGATCTCGTGGATGTACATCCGCATGATGGGCGGCGCCGGGCTCACGCACGCGACGAAGATCGCGATCCTCAACGCCAACTATGTCGCCAAGCGGCTCGCCGGCAACGTCGAGCTGCTCTACGCCGGGGAGAACGGGCTCGTGGGGCACGAGTGCATCCTCGATACGCGCCCCTTCAAGGCGTCGGCCGGCTTCGAGGTGGAGGACATCGCCAAGCGGCTCATCGACTACGGCTTCCATCCGCCCACGGTCTCCTTCCCCGTCGCGGGGACGCTGATGGTGGAGCCGACCGAGAGCGAGCCCAAGGCGGAGCTGGACCGCTTCTGCGACGCGCTGATCGCCATCCGTGAGGAGATCCGCGAGATCGAGACGGGCGCCGCGGACCGGGAGAACAATCTGCTGAAAAACGCCCCGCACCCGCTCGCGGATCTGGTCAGCGACGCGTGGGACCGGCCCTACTCGCGCGAGCGCGCCGCGTTCCCCAGCGCCGCGACCCGCGAGCACAAGATCTGGCCGCCGGTGGGGCGGATCGACGGCGCGTACGGCGATCGCAATCTGGTGTGCGTGTGCCCGCCGCTGGAGGCGTACGCGAACGTCTGAGTGGGAGCTGCTGCTCGACGTCGCGGGCCGCTCCGGCTCGGACAACATGGCCACCGACGCAGCGCTCCTCGACGAGGCCGACCGGAGCGGCCGCGCCTTCCTGCGCTTGTATCGGTGGTCCCCGCCCTGCCTCTCCTTCGGCCGCCATGAGCCCGCCGCGACCCGCTACGACCGCGTCGCCATCGCGCGCCTGGGAATCGACGTCGTGCGCCGCCCCACCGGCGGGCGCGCGGTGTGGCACGAGCACGAGGTCACGTACGCCATCGCGGCGCCCGTCGCCGCGTTCGGCTCCCTCCGGGAGACGTACTACGCGATCCACGCACGGCTCGCGGCCGCGTTACGCTGTCTCGGTGTCGAGGCAACGCTCGCCTCCGGCCGTCCGACCGCCCGGCCGCCCGACCGCCCGACCGCCTGTTTTTCCGCTCCCGTCGGCGGTGAAGTGCTGATCGGGGACCGCAAGGTGGTCGGCTCGGCGCAGGTGCGCCGCGGCGCGGCATTCCTGCAACACGGCTCGATCCTGCTCGACGGCTCGCAGGACCTGGTGACGGCAGTCAGCCGGGCGACGGGACCACCGCCCCGCGCCACGAGCCTGTCGGCCGAGCTGGGCCGGACCGTGACGTTCCAGGAGGTCGCCGCGGCCATTGTTGCGACGTGGGGCGCTTGCGTGCACCTGTCCGCCTCTGTCCCCCTCGCTTCGCTCGGGGCAGGCTCGTCCTGCTTCGCGGATCCCGCCTGGACCTGGCGCCGCTAGAGCGCCGGTAGAATCTTACCGGACATGCGGACGCGTGCGGTGGTGGTGGTTCTGGGCGCGCTCGTGGCGCTGGCCGGCTGCGGTCAGCGCGGCGGGTGCACGGGGGAGTACTGTGGGACGCTGGTGATCGCCTCGGTGGGGGAGCCGGATATCCTGCTGCCGCCGGCATCCGGCGACGCGCACGCGGATGCGGTCGACGACCAGTTATACGTCAAGCTCGCCGACCTGGGGCCCTCCGGCAACACCTTCGGCGACGTGGGGTTCGTGCCCGAGCTCGCCGAGCGGTGGGAATGGGACAACCCGCGCACGATCACGTTCCATCTCAATCCCCAAGCCCGCTGGCACGACGGGCGCCCGGTGCGCGCCGAGGACGTGGCGTTCTCCTTCGACGTCAACACGGACTCCATCGTGAACTCCCGCGCCCGGGTGTCCCTGTCGCGCGTGCGCAAGGTCACGACCCGCGACTCGCTGACGGTGGTGTTCCACTTCAGCGAAGCGTATCCCGAGATGTTCTACGACGCCGTGCACCACCTGCGCATCCTGCCGGCGCATCTGTTGCGCACGGTACCCCGGGACCAGTTCCGCAGCGCGGCGTTCGGCCGCGCCCCGGTGGGTGCGGGGTGCTACCGGTTCGTCGCGTGGAAGCCGGGCCAGAGCCTGGAGTTGGCGGCGGACTCGACATGTTTCCTCGGGCGCCCGCACATCCGGCGCCTGCTGTGGCGTTTCACGCCCGACCCCTCGGTGGCGGTGACCCAGGTCGTCGCCGGCGAGGCCGATGTCGACGAATACGTGCCGCCGCAGGATCTCGGGCGCGTGCGCGCCGCGAGCCAGCTGGGCACGTACCCGTATCCGGGGCCGTACTACACGTTCCTCGCGCTCCGGCTGCGGGCGCGCGACGACACCGCGCTGCCCCACCCGCTGTTCGGAGATCGCCAGCTGCGCCGGGCCCTCACCCTGGCCACGGATCGCCAGCAGATGGCGCAGAGCGTGTTCGCTGGACTCGCCAAGGTTCCCCCCGGCCCGATGCCGTTGATGTGGGCGACGTGGGATTCGACCCTGCGCGTCCTGCCATTCGACTCGGCGGCGGCCGTGCGCATCCTCGCGGCGAACGGCTGGCGCGATCATGACGGCGACGGCGTGCGCGACCGGGAAGGCCAGAAGCTGGCCTTCGAGGTGCTGACGCCCACGACGAGCTCGAGCCGGCGCCAGTACGCGCGCCTGCTGCAGGAGCAGTTCCGCCGCATCGGCGTCGCGGTCGAGATCACCGAGCTCGAGTCCAACGTCTTCGACGAGCGCGTGGCGAACGGCACGTACGACGCGGCGCTGGTCTCTCGTTCGGGCGACCCCTCGCCCAGCTCCAGCATCGCCCTCCTCTGGCTGCCCGGCGGCAGCGCGAACACCTGGCGCTACGACAACCCCGCCTTCGCGGAGGCGTACGCGCGCGCGACGGGCGCGCCGAGCCGGGATGCCGCCCTCCGCGCCTGGCGCTCCGTATTCCAGGTGCTCCTCGATGACGCGCCCGCGATCTGGCTATACTCCCAGCAGAGCGTCGCGGTCGTGCACCGGCGCGTGGCCGATGTCCGCATCCGTCCCGACGCGCCATACGCCCTGGTGCGCACCTGGCGGATCCCCCCCGACCGGCTGATCGACCGGGACCGCGTGGAGCGCCGGTGACGGCGTGGCTGCTCAGACGCCTCGCGGCGTCCGTCGCCATCGTCTTCGCGGTCCTCACCCTCACCTTCGTCCTCATCCACCTGGCGCCGGGGTCGCCGTTCCGGCCCTCGGCGGACGACCGCACCGTGAGTCCAGAGGTCATCGCCCGGCTCACCCGGGTGTACGGCCTCGACCGTCCGCTCGCCGTGCAATACCTCAAGTACATCGGCAACGTCGCCCGCGGCGAATTCGGGGAGTCCTTCAGCCAGCACCGGCCCGTGGCGCGGGCGCTGGCGGACGCCGTGCCCAACACCGTGCTGCTCGGCGCCGCCGCGTTGGCCATCGAATTCGCGCTGGGGATCGCCCTTGGCGCGTACCAGGCCGCGCGGGCGCGCCGCCGCGTGGACGCCGCGCTCAGCCACCTCACCCTCTTCTTCTATTCCGTGCCGACGTTCTGGCTTGGGCTCGCCCTGCTGCTGGTGTTCGGCCAGTGGCTGCACTGGCTGCCGGTCGGCGGCGTCGGCGACCCCGTCGTCCACGACTCCCTGCCGTGGGCGGGCCGGGTCCTCGACACGCTGCGGCACCTG
>Ga0137367_10002369_pt1 | contig 15041 bp, 23 predicted proteins | sample SagtaG_14_FD_104939 | JGI IMG/M metagenome (GOLD analysis project Ga0137367, IMG submission 104939) | Vadose zone soil microbial communities from Sagehorn Ranch, Mendocino, California, USA - Sage1_L_80_16 metaG | ecosystem: Environmental > Terrestrial > Soil > Vadose zone | place: USA... | reverse complement strand
TTATCGCCGTTTGGCTCGCGACTACGAGCACACCACAGTATCCAGTGAAAGCATGCTGTATATTGCCAGTTCGCGACGCATGCTAAAAATCCTTGCAACATGACTATTAAAACGCTCTCTAAGAGAACAATGAGAAATTCAAACTGATTCCCCTCACTTTCAAACTGGAAGGTCAATTGACCATAAAATAATCAACCGAACTCTTGCAAGGTCAGTTCATAAATCTATCTCCATCGCGTAATTCGCATCGCGATCTTCTCATCACCCATTTCAGCGCAAATCTCTTTTAGACGTGGCAAGGCTCCCTGCCACTTTAGATCGCTGAGTTTCTCCTGAATGGGAACATCTTCACGTAAAGTTGCCAGCTTCCGATAGAGCAAAGCATCGGTACGATTTGTTGCCAGGCTTTGTATAAGGCTTGCCGCGCGACCCGGGCTGATGGTATTCAACTTCCATTTTCCCCGATCGTCTGGAATTTTTTCCAGATGCTCAAAATGGGAAAGAACTGCCGAAGCAGATTTCGCTCCCCAACCCGGGATACCGGGATATCCATCTGCCGAATCACCCACCACTGCGAGCCAGTCCGGGATTGATTGCGGGCGCACGCCAAACTTCTCAACCACGCCAGCCTCATCAATAATGATCTCACGCCGACGGTCCCAGCAAACGATTCGATTATCGGATACCAATTGCGCAAGATCCTTGTCGGGCGAAGCAATAATGATTTGTTCAACTGACTTATTCTTTTTGAACCGTTTTGCAGCGGAAGCGATTGCATCATCTGCTTCAAACTCAACCAGGGACCAAACGACAACACCCAATGCCGAGACTGCTTCTTCAGCAAGAGAAAACTGTGCCAGCAAATCTGGATCAACCCCTTCTCCTGTTTTGTAGCCCGCAAAAAGATCATTGCGAAATGACTCGATCACATGATCAAAGGCGACTCCGACATGTGTGACATTCGGACTCGTCAACAACATCAAGAGGCTTCGCAAGAGTCCAAGAGTTGCCCCGACCTCGCTACCATCTGGAGCCTTCTTGGGAGGCGCGCCGAAATAGTTTCGGAAGAGTTCATATGTGCCATCGATAAGGTGGATGTTCATCGAAAATATCTCCTCTGCTCTGGTTTCATATCTCCTCAATTATAAACAAACAAGGAACCTCGGCCTGCGGATCCAAGATTCCTTTCATAAGCTCTATTGGATATAACTTAAGTTTCCTGCTCGTATGCCTGCTTCAGACCAGCTATATCGATTTTGTGCATTTTAAGCATGGCGTTGACAACTCGTTTTGCTTTGACAGGATCGGGGTCACCCATCAACTCGCCCAACTGTTTCGGGATGATCTGCCACGAGAGACCGTACTTATCCTTACACCAGCCGCATTGCTCGGATTCGGGAACGGCAGACAACTTATCCCAGAAGTAATCCACCTCTTTCTGGTCTTCACATTCGACGTAGAACGAAGTTGCTTCGGTAAATGTGAAGACCGGGCCACCGTCGAGCGCCATAAAGCGTTGGCCTGCCAGCTCGAAAATACCGGTTATGACCTTGCCTTCCAGCACGTCTGCACCAGGTGCATCCATGCCTTTTTCGTAGCGAGTGATGTTAAGGACCTTGGACTCTTGTTTTTTGTACGGTGCGCCGTTGAACGTGTCCACGTAGAATTTCATCGCGTCCTCGGCCTGAGTATCGAACCATAAGAATGGAATAATCTTTTTCATGATCGTTTCTCCTTCTGACTTAGCAAATAGTCTTAAACATCGCGCTGATAGTGCTGATATATCACGCCATTTGGAAGTGCCTGTGAATTGATAAGCTTCAAGTTCACGCGCTTGCCATCTGGAAATAATTTCTTGCCGCCGCCCAGTACGAGCGGATAAACGTGTAAAGTATATTCATCGACCAGATCATTTTCGATCAATGTGTGGACCAGTACGCTACTGCCATCCAGGACAATGTTCTGACCAGGCTGTTCTTTCAACTTGCGTATTTCCTCAACTACATTCTTGCTAATGATCGTTGAGTTTCGCCAGAGCTCTGTTGATTTTAGCGTAGTAGATACAACATATTTTTTCTTACTCTTCATCACATCACCGAATGGATCACCCTCCGGCATGGGATCGAAAGCCGCGCCATGTCCCTGCCACGTTTTGCGTCCAAGCAACAGCGTGTCGGCGTTTGTCATCGCTTCAAAGAAGTGTGCTCCAATGTCGTCATGCCAATATGCCTGCGTCCAGCCTCCAAAGACAAAGCCACCTTCCGTATCTTCCTCTGCGCTACCTGGTGCTTGAATAACACCGTCCAGGGTGATGAATTCAGCAACAATAAGTTTTCTCATGGTTACTCCTATCTGTCAGTGATTGAAAACGAAATCCCAGCAGTTACTTGACAACGCGGAAACCAAGATGTGTTACCCCAGGCGCTTCAATCGCCCGTATGCTTTGCAATTCGATTGGCTCTGCACCTAAGTGATCAAACAACCGGACACCGTTGACAAGTAAGAGAGGCGCTACGTCAACGTGGATTTCATCGACCAGCCCTGCCTTGAGCGCTTGTTGCAAAATACTGGCAGTGCAAATAACGACATCCTTATCTCCTGCTGCTTTCTTTGCCTGGCGAATGGCGCTTTCAACGCCATCCGTAACAAATGTGAACGGGGAATCTTCTTTGACCCATTCTTGTGGAACCTGATGGGTAACAATGAAGCATGGAGTCCCTGGCGGATGTCCGCCCCAAGCACGAGCAATATCAAAGGTCCTTCGTCCCCAAACACCTGCTCCATAAGTTTTGAACGCCTCCTTTAAAATCTTGGCGCTTTTCCTTGAAACCTTGAGTACGGGCGTGCCCTCTGAGATTTTCACTTCGGTATCGCCACTAAAATACCAATCAAAGAGCGCATCACCGCCATCTCCCAGACCATTGTCGGGATTGTCATTGGGGCCAGCGACAAAACCGTCTAATGACACCGTCATGTTGAAAACAACTTTTCCCATGTTTACCTGCCTTTCAGTATCAATTCACGAACCATTGTGTATCCAAGTTTCAGCCCGGCTACCGCAGTAGCAATTACTTGGCCTCACGGACTCGGTCGTAGAGCAGGCACAAAGCATTACTCTCCGTGGTCACGTTTTGACGCAGGGTCCAGGAGGAGGGCGGCAGTCCATCCTCGAATAGGCGCGCACCCCCACCAGCCACCTCGGGGCATAGGGTAATACTCAGGCGGTCCAGTTTATCTGCCTGGAGCAGACGCTTAATGATGCTGCTACTGGCGAGCACAATGATGTCGCCGCCGTCCTGCTGACGCAGTTCATCGACGACTGCGGCGGGATCGGCGTTAAGAAGACGAGAGTTCTCCCACGTAGCTTCTTTTAATGTGGAGGAGAATACGATCTTGTCCACGGTATTGAGCCATCTAGAGAAGGCTCGGTCGCGCGGGTCAGCCGACTCATCATTGGCAACCGTCGGCCAGTAGTAACCAAAACCCATGTAGTTCTTTCTGCCCAGGAGTACCGTGGTGGCTGGGGTCGTGACGCTGATCATGTGGTCTCGCGCAGCGTTCGTGATGGCGTGCGGCACAATCCAGCCCATGTCGTACTCACCGGCGGGGCCCGATACTCTTCCATCCAGGGATAATGAGAAGTTTCCGATCACTGTACGAGTGCTGTGACCTTTTTTCTGATTAATCATTAGGGATACCTCCGATCTAATTTGTTTATTCACTAATTCTCAGGTGTAGGATATGGCAGAATATATTCAATAGCTTTTCACATCTTTGCAAGAATCTCATCGAGGCGCTCGTATCCTTCATTGACGCCGCGCTCCATCCCAGATTGGACCATACCATCTCGATCGGCAACAGACTGAAAGAGAGATTGGATCGTGACCCGTGTCCGATTACCCGGCAGCGATTCGAGGCGCATCGTGTCGAGGGTAACATGTCCGCCTTCGGGCAATCCTTCAAATTCAAAGGTCTGGATCATCCGTTCTTCAGAAATTTCATGGAACACACCGTGGAACCCAAATTGATTCCCGTTTTGATCCTTATGGATATAGCGATACCGGCCGCCGCTGTGAGGTTCAAACGTTTCAAGGACCATTTCATATCCTCGTGGACCAAGCCATTGAACATACAGCTTTGGATCTATATGAGCCTTGAAGACAAGCTCGCGCGGAGCGTCGAACTCTCTTGTGATAAAAACTTCCTGCTTGCCAGGTTCAGCAGTAACAACAGTCTGATTCTTTTTTATGGACATGTTATTTCTCCTTTTTCATTTCCTGTAAAATTTCGTCGAGGCGATCAAAGCTCTCACTCCAATAACGCTCAAACGGTGCAACCCAGTCAAAGATGGGTTTGAGCCGTTCGGCATTGACTCGATATAGTCGTTGACGACCGACTCGCCGCTCGCTCACCAATCCAACTTGTTTCAACACCCCCAGGTGCTTCGACACCATTGGCTGGGTCCAACCAAGCCTTTTAACGATCTCATTGACTGATAATTCCTGTCTGCCCAATGCCTCAAGGACTTGTCGTCGTTTGGGTTCAGCCACGGCGTTGAATGGGTCAAATGTTGTCGGTGTGCGTGCCATGACTTTATTATATTCCCATATAGGAATATGTCAATATGCTATTCTAGAATGAGTGTTCTATTTTGTCAAGAGGGAAATTTTTGCAACTGGAGATTCAAGACTGCTGATCCAAACCGATCATAAAATAGGAGCCGGTTTTTTAGAACATACCATGCCGGTTAAGCGATTCTTTCGGTATAGGCTGACCGATATCCCAGAGTTCCATGATCTTTCCGTTTTCAAATCGTAAAATATGTACAACAGCCGCGCCAAGGTCATCCGGTTTTTGTCGAACAAGTGAATGGATAACCACAAAGTCACCTTCCGCGATTGCTCGTTTTACTTCGAAAACCTTATCTGGGTTCTGGCGTGCATTCTCCTGCATCCCCGCTGAAAGAGCCGTTGCCGATCCCTCAAAAAATGGATTGTGATGCTTGAACCCGTCACCAACGAATTTAGAGTATGCCTCGCGAACTTCCCCTCTGGAGGCTAGTGTGAGGAAGGAAACAGCGACATTTTTATTATTTTCTGCCATCATAATTCTCCTTTGGGACTTTAGCTACTTTAACGATATATGCCCCCAAGTCAATATGGGAATTAATTGATTTTGAATCTGCCTAACTTTCAATGGCATAAGCAGCTTCTCAGTCTTTTCACAAATGCGGATCTAAGTCCGACAGCAGTAGGTCAGCGATTCTGGCTCTTACCACATCTGCATCACGCAATCGATCGGGAGGAAACGTTGTTGCAACCGCTACACAACGCATTCTGGCTGCCCTCGCGGCCTGTATGCCATTAATAGCGTCCTCAACTACAACGCACTCCAGTGGATTCATGCCAAGTTTTCTCGCTGCAGACAGGAAAATATCTGGCGCGGGTTTCTTGTTCGTTACATCTTCAGCCGTTATGACAGCATCCCAAAACTTCATCGGCAACCCAATTTTATCCAGATTGGCATGAACTTTAATCGCGTCGGCGCTTGAGGCTACTGCCACGACGAGATTTACACGACGACAGCTTTGCACCAACTCCACAGCTCCCGGAAAAGCTTTGAGCCGTGATGGAATAAGATCGAGATAGATATCATAAGTTCTACGCTTCGCTGCTGGGACATCCAACGGAAAACCATAATGTTCCGCAACACCACCGATGTAACGATCCTCGCCGGCGCCTACAAAAGGCAGGAAATCCTCAGGCTGCACGACCAATCCCTTTTCCTTGAACATGGAGATCGCGGCTGCATTAATCAGCGGTTCGGAATCAACAAGTACGCCATCCATATCGAAAATTACCGCGTGAATTTTGGGATGTTCATCCATGTTAATGATCTACCTTATACCAAGCTACAAATGAGCCAATAAACCCTGCCAATGCATCAGCTCCAGAAGTTTCGCCTATAGTAAGGATTTTGTCCGTCGTTTTTTTAATTTGTATAGGATCATGCGAGATCAATGCCTCGAAAAACTGGTGCCACAAGATTCCGGCTTCCCCTCTTCCAGCGGACCTCAACCACGCCGCCGAAAGTGACGTTGTCAACGGCGCGGCGATGTTTGTTATTTCTTCAGCAAGCAATCGTGCAGTTTCAAATGGATGAATTATCCACGCGGCATAGATGGCGCCGAGGATAAAGTCATCCCCAGATGGAGTGAGTCCAATTCCAAGACCTGCGAGTTTCCGGGTGGCGATGAGGGAAGATGAAAGATCTACAGTGGCAATGGAAGCAGAGAAAGTAGAAAGTAGTTGAGCGGGCATTGGCAGTTCATAATTAGTAACTGGCAATGCGATCAATTGATTCTTAATATCCTCTCTCTTGGCATGCAACATTTTCCAGTTTGGGCGCGGGGACCAGGGTTCCGCATTCGCTGTATTGATGATTAAATCCCCAAGTTGAAGCTGATCAGCGCGAATGAAAATCAACGATTCTATATTGAGATGATTGGAAAATAAAATATCTTTCTCTACAACTAGATTGAATGGTCCATTTCCGATCTGTTGTGTAACAATTAACAATACATCCCTATGCTCATTGAGCAAATTGCAGACCTGATCGAAAACATGCAAAATGCGTGGATGACGAGAATTTACCAGCCAATCGTTTACTGTTGGAGTAAGAGAAAGAGTATTAATAAATTGCACCATTTTTCCGGGATAGTTTAGCATACTGAGCTGCAAAAATTGAGCAATATTTTGCAAGACCAGAAACGGTAGTCATGGTAAAAATTAGAGATGCAGACCAAAGAATGGGCAATACTCAAACATAATTCCCAGCTCGATGTTGAGTTTTTGCATGCACAATATGTGCAGCATGCATATCCGCGTCACAGTCATGACTATTATGTTGTAAGCCTTATTGAACGAGGTCGCCAATCTTTTAGTCACCAGGGCGCAAAACATACTACCCCGCCCGGCGGTGTAATACTAATTAATCCCGGAGCAGTTCACACAGGAGAAGCGGTTGACGAGAGGGGATTCGAATTGCGTTCGATATATCCGACAATCTCAAACATGAAGATGGCGATTCGTGAATTGACGGGTCACGATCAGGCATTACCGTTTTTTGCGGATGTTCGGGTGGACCATCCTGCGACAGCGAAAAACTTATTGTCGTTGCACAAAGCTTTATCGCAGAAAATATCTTCCATCGAATGTGAATCGCGATTTATTTGGACGCTGACTCAACTGATTAAACACTATGCGGATGTCTCATTTCCTGAACTGAAACCTGGCAACGAGAACAGTGCAGTACAAAAAGCTCTCTGCTATATCGAAGATTGCTTTGCTCAGGATGTCAGCCTGAACGAATTGGCTCAATATGTTGCCCTGAGTCCTTATTACTTCTTGCGTGTCTTTAGTGCGAAAGTGGGCATGCCTCCTCACGCATACCTGGAAAGTGTACGAATTCGGCATGCCCAGAGGCTCATTCGAACTGGTAAACCGCTCGCAGATATAGCGATCGAAGTTGGCTTTAGCAGTCAGAGCCATATGACGCGCTGTTTCAAGAAAATTATCGGCGTAACACCCGGTCGATACGCGCGAGATTGATCCTTAGTTCCCCATCATTAGGTATTCAAATGACCACAAGTTTATTTTCAATCATTTCTTATGTGCTCATCTCAAGTTTTACACCGGGTCCCAGTAATATTTCCAGCGCTTCGATGGCTGTACTTCATGGATACAAAAAAACGCTTAACTATCAGGGAGGACTGGCCATTGGAGTCTTCTTCTTAATGACGTTGAGTGGATGGTTTTCCAAAGCGCTCTTGAACATCTTCCCTGCACTTGAACCCATCATGCGCTACGTTGGCGCAGCTTATATCCTCTACCTCGCTTTTGGGATATTGAAAGCCAGTTATTCCTTTACTGAAGAAAATACAAAACCGTTAGGATTTACAAATGGGTTTGTACTCCAGATATTAAACCCAAAACTGATCGTTTATGCATTTACCCTATTTTCTGCATTCTTATCTTCTATAACGACAAATTTTATACTTCTGGCACTGATTGCTGCAATTTTGGCAGCAACTTCGTTTTGCGCCACTTCCGTATGGGCATTATTTGGAACCGCTATTCAGGCTTACTTTCATCAGCCACGACTGAGGCTGCTTGTGAATATTATTCTCTCCCTTTCGCTGGTTTATACCGCAATCACCCTGACGGGCCTTGTTTAGTTATTAATACTGCTCCGACATCACAGGGTCCGCAGTTCTTTCCATGAACGCCACGACACGTCCTTTATCGCCTAAGTGACTGAGGATAATTTCCATTAATATTCCTTAAAAGAATCTCTATCAAAATAAAGAGGGCTTTGGTTCGAGCTTCTTCAACTGAACCAATACTACCGCTTGTCTCACGCAGAACCTGCGTAAGTAAACTTTAAGATGAATTTGTCCCCTCCGTTCCACTCGGGGATGCTGAGCGATAGATCGAAATCCAAGTATAAAGTTTAGTAAATTCTGCGGCACTCTGTGAGTATAATCTCCAGTGTAGTTCCATATAACGTATATATGGGCGTCTATTGTTGAAACGTTCGATCGCAATCCCGACCGTTTGGATGTCAGCGCTACCACCTGTCTCACGCATGTTCTATACGCGTAACTAAACTTTTCGAATACTTTTGCAAGTTGAAGTTCAAATTTCAAGATTAGCTAAATATGCGGCACTGTGTAAAAAGGAGTTTCTTGATGACCGAGAATTTTCTTGTGAAATTATTTGAGCACAACAACTGGGCAAATAACCAGATTTTTGAGGCTTGCTATGCTCTGAGCGACAAGCAGCTTGACACAGAACCCCAGTCTGCTACGCAAGGGACCATTCGAAGCACATTATTGCACCTTGTGAGTTCACAACGAGGATATCTCGCCCTTCTGACTCGGCCAGTGGAAGAGAGACGTCAAGGTGCCCCGAAAATTACCGATTTGAAAGAGTCGCTACGCATGAGCGGAGAAGGATTGCTTGCTCTAATTAGAGACGAGCCTGGCAAAATCCCGCAGGCGCGACTCCAAACGACAGATGGTTATTATGTGGAGCCCTGGGTCGTGATGCTCCAAGTCATCAACCATGCAACCGAACATCGCGAACAAATCAAAAGTATGCTTAGCGCTTTGGGAGTGACTCCGCCAAATATTGACGGCTGGGACTATGGAGAAGTTACAAAGACACTTATACCGATCTCAAAGTGATGAGGCTGAAGCGCTTTGCCATTGGGATATTTGTCATTTTTATAATTAGGAGTACATCATGACAACTTCAACTCATGGACAAGTCCAATATCTAAATCCTGATCATTTATCTAAAAACCCTGCGTTCACTAATGTAATTGTCGTGAGCGGTTCTGTAAAGACGATTTACATAGGTGGACAAGACTCTATAGACGCTTCTGGAACAATCGTTGGGAAAGGCGACATCAAACAACAAACGGAACGAGTGTTGAACAACTTGCAAGTTGCTCTGCAAACTAGCAATGCTGAACTCGAACACATTATCAAGTGGAATATCTACGTTGTTCAAGGCCAGCCTATCCAACCTGCATTTGAAGTATTTCAACGCATATGGGGTCGCCGACCTAACCCACCCGCCATTACCGTCATGTTTGTATCAGGGTTAGCAAACCCTGATTTTTTGGTAGAAATGGACGCAATCGCCGTTGTTCCTGAATAGGAGCGATCGATTCAGAGAGCTTAATGAGCAATATTGGTCCCGGTGAGATAACCGCCAACACGAGCCAGGGAAAGCCCGAAGGTAAGTCTCTTAGACTCATGCGCGTGGCGGCTTTGGTCGCGCTAGTAGTTGGAGCCGCGGGTTCGCTCGGTTTCATGTTCCGCGCAGGACAGCACACACCTCGTCTCCTACTGATTCTTTTCGCGATCTGGGTGCTGTCCCCATTCGTAATCATCCTTTGGGCAATCACGGTTTCGAAACGTTGGTCGGTCCTGACCCGAGCAGCGCTTCATTATGTGACACTAATCGTCACGCTGGGATCCTTGGCGACTTACGGCGGATGGGTCCACTTAAAGCCACCTGGGTCAGGGAACGCTTTTCTGTTCGTGATCATTCCTCCCGCTTCGTTGATATTCATCGCGATTGTTCTTGCAATCACCGCATGGATATCCAGCAGACGGTTACATGCAAACGATGGTAACTAACTTGTTGGACACCAGCGCTATTTACCTTCAATAGGATGTTGATTACCCGACTAAAGCGATAATCGAGGGAACGTATGAAAGCAATTGTCTATTACAAATATGGTTCGCCGGATGTTCTCAAGCTTAAAGAAGTAGAAAAACCTGCCCCTGCGGACGATCAAGTCCTGATCAAAGTTCATGCGGTCTCCTTAAATAGATCGGACTGGGAAGGGTTGATAGGGAAACCGTTGTATGCCCGCTTCGGAGGGTTCCGAAAACCAAGTCAACACATACTCGGGTCGGATATCGCTGGGCAGGTAGAAATGATAGGCAAAAATAACAGCCAATTTCAAGCAGGCGATGAAGTATTTGGGGAAATGGGAGACTATCATAGCGGTTTCGCCGAATATGTCTGTGCCAGCGGAAAAATCTTAGCGTTGAAACCACCTAGTATGACATTCGAACAAGTAGCAGCCATCCCGCAGGCCGGAGTAATCGCCTTGCAGGGGATTCGCAATAAAGGACAGGTTCAACCAGGACAAAAGGTATTGATTAATGGTGCAGGTGGCGGTGCCGGTACATTCGCAATACAACTTGCCAAATTATACGGGGCGGAAGTAACCGGAGTGGACAATACAGAAAAACTGGACTTCATGCGTTCGCTTGGCGCCGATCATGTTATTGACTACACACGTGAAGACTTCACCAAAAACGGGAAACAGTATGATTTCATCCTGGATTTGATCGCCTATCGTTCGGCTTTCGCCTATGCGCGCGCACTTAAGCCGAACGGAAGTTATTACGCGGTTGGAGGTTCTGTCGCGACATTTCTCCAGTTTTTGCTCTTCGGGCCCTGGATACGCAGAACATCAGGCAAACACGTACGCCTCTTGGCAGTGCAACGCAATCGGAAAGATTTAGAGTACATCACAGAACTTTGTGTTGTGGGTAAAGTCATCCCATATATCGACAAACGGTATCTGTTAAGTGAAGTCCCCGAAGCGCTCCGCTATCTTGGAGAAGGACACGCTAAAGGAAAAATCGTCATCACTGTAGGACAAAATAACAAATCTGCATCAGGATGGGGATCATGAAAGCGATAGTGTGGACGAAATATGGCTCACCGGACGGCCTTCAACTCAGAGAGGTGGCAACACCTGCTCCCAAAGAGGATGAGGTCCTGATCAATGTACATGCGGCAACGGCATCACAAGCGGACACGGAACTGAGGCGTCTCAAACTTCCTCTCTTGTTTGCAATTCCTTTGCGACTGTATCTGGGTTTCACAAAACCAACCAGAATAACGATACTTGGAACGGAGTTTGCCGGAGAAGTTGTAGCCACCGGCAATGAGGTGACTCGATATCGACCAGGAGATCAGGTTTTTGGATACACCGGCCTGAGCATGAGAACCTATGCTGAGTACATGTGTCTGCCTGAAAAACAGTCAGGGATAGCCGGGGTGCTGGCTCAAAAACCGGCCAACATGACCTTCGAGGAAGCTGCCGCCGTACCGTTTGGTGGACTGGAAGCCCTGCATTCGCTTCGACAAGCAAATATCCAACGGGGACAAAAGGTTTTGATTGTTGGCGCAGGCGGAAGTATCGGCACGTATGCCGTACAGCTTGCCAAGCATTATGGATCTGAAGTGACGGGTGTAGATAAACCGGGGAAATTGGAGATGTTACGATCGATCGGTGCAGATCATGTCATTGATTACACTCAGGAAGATTTCACAAGAAGCGGTGAAAGGTATGACGTCATTTTGGATACTGCCGGCAAAAGTTCGTTTTCCGGAAGTTTACGATCGCTCAAGGAAAATGGAACTTATCTGAACGCGAACCCGGGACTGTTCGGTGGGATTCGAATGCGATGGGTTTCGAAGCGGAGTAGCAAGCGAGTCATCCCCTGGACTGCTGGCTATACAACCGATAATCTGCTTGCTCTCAAGAAACTCATCGAGGCGGGAACGTTAAAAGCGATCATTGACCGGCGCTATCCTCTGGAACAGGCTGCCGAGGCACATCGCTACGTTGAGACTGGAGAGAAAAAAGGGAATGTCGTCCTCACTGTGAACCACGCTCACGAAACTTAAAAGGGCGAAGCCTGCTTTATTGTCAAAGCATGGGAGGAGAATTATGTGTCGGAAAAGAGCAGCACATGGAGGGATTGTTATGTTTCACAGCCGAGTAAGATAATCGGGGCTAAGATCGCCGGCGCGGGGGCATAAGCTTATGGAATGCGCTCGGTGCGATACCGATGGGGAGACTCAACGTATCCCCCAGAATACTTACACTGTTTAGAAGAGTTATCATAGCTTCCTCCGAATTTAGTCGCGACGACTCGCTCTAGCGGATATTTTCATCATAACCCTTATACTCTATTAATTCCCCCATTGCATTAAGCATCATGGGCGCATGGATATTTCACTAAGCCCGTGGACTGGGTGGCTTAATTGATGCATGACGCCTCCTTTGATTGGTTGATCAACATTCGCCATGACAAGTATCAGGTGTCTCAAAGGGAAAGATAAAATCGATCATTGATCGACGCTATCCACTGGAACAGACCACCGAGGCGTATCGCTATGTTGATCAAGGATGTCAGAGAGTCATTTTGCCATCTGATGTATAAAACACTTGACATTATGTCTGCTTAGCATTACATTATGTACATCACACTTTACTTGGGAAATAGATTAACAGACAATCGGAGGAAGACATGTCCTATCAGGAAAGACGAGCCATAGTATCTTTTATCAGCACTATTCTGATTTCTGCTATTTATTCCGCCTATATGGTGCAAAGATACCCGGCAGGGAACCCTTATTCGGCAGATATCTTTCGCTTCTGGGGATCCTTCTTCTTGATCTTGATCCCGGTGTCGATTGTAGCCAGAATCGTTATTCACATCCTCTTTAATATCATCACTTCGGTCGCAACCAAAGAAAAAGAACCTTCAATAACTGATGAACGAGACAGGTTAATTGGGTTGAAAGCCACCAGGAATACTCTTTACGTGTTTACGTTTGGCTTTCTTCTGGCGATGGGGGCACTGATTATGGATATGCCACCCACTGCGATGTTCATCATACTGTTCTGCTCAAAGATTGTTTCGGAAATCGTTGGGGATATTTCACAACTCTATTTTTATCGAAGAGGGGTCTAAGATGGGAAAACTTCCGATTAGGAATAACATTCGAAAATTACGTTTTCACCATGATGAAATGACCCAACAACAATTGGCTGACAAAGTGGGTGTGACACGCCAAACCATCATCGCCATTGAACAGGGAAAATACTTCCCTTCTTTGGAACTGGCTTTTCGGATTGCGTTGGTCTTCAACGTACCATTGGAAGAGGTCTTCTTCGTAGAAAAAGAAAGTTCTTGAAAGTTGCCATTTACTAATAGATCCAGTCAACCGTCATAGTCTTTAGGAGAAAATCAAATGACAACCCGTACCAACCAAACATCGCCACTTTATCTTGCAAGAGTCGCAGGGTTCTTGTATCTAGTGGCGAACCTATTCGCTCCCTTCACCCTGCTTTATCTTCCATCCCGTTTTATCGTGCGCGGAGATGCGGCGGCAACAGCCAGTAATATCATGGCTTCTGAATCACTGTTCCGTTTTGGCATCGTGCTCAATCTATTCACCTTTATATGCCAAATATTTCTTGTACTAGCGTTATATCAGTTGCTCAAAGTGGTTAACAAGAACATGGCTTCGCTGATGGTCATATTCTCCCTGGCGGCTGTCCCTATCGCGATGCTCAATGAGCTTACCCAGTTGGCTGTCCTGCAACTCCTAAATGGCGCTGACTACTTGAAAGTATTCCCAACCGATCAGTTGCAAGCTCTGGCATACCTGTTTCTTCGTTTGCACAGTCAGGGACTTCTTATCGCCCAGATATTTTGGGGGCTATGGCTGTTGCCTATGGGTTATCTGGTTTTCAAGTCGGGTTTTCTCCCCAGAATTCTGGGCGTCTTGTTGATGATTGGATGTTTTGGCTATGTCATAGAAAGTTTTGCAGCATTTCTCGGTTACAACGTGAGTATTATTTTCTTCACGGGCTGGGGAGAATTGCTGATACTCCTGTGGTTGTTGATCAAAGGTGTAAATGTCGAAGAGTGGCATAAGCGTGCCGCTGAATCTGCTTGATGTAAACCATGCTGATGCGATAGGCATTTCGTTACTTTGAATCATAATCACGCCTCAAAGGAGAAGCCATGAACAAGTCAAATCATCGAGTCAAAGGATTAGGTGAAGTTTCCATCCGCGTCAAGGACCTGGACGCGATGCATAAGTTTTACGAAGAAGTGATTGGACTCGAAGTGGCTGCCCACAGGGGGCTGTGCCAGGCGGGATGAGAGTTTTGTGTTCTTCAAAATCGCAGAGGGTTATGGCGGACACACAGAATCTCGCCCCATTTGAAGCATCTAACACAATGTTTCTTGATAACAAGGCTGTACAGTTGAATTCGCAAGAGACGACGCTCCATCGCATTGCGCTCAATGTAGCACTTGAAGATTTCGAATCTGAGAAAAAGCGACTCGAGGATTTGGGGTTGAAGGTAAATGCGACCGTGCACGAGTGGCACTTCGTGTTCGCTCGCTGTACTTCCCCGACCCAGAGGGGAATCTGCTGGAGTTTGTCTGTTTCGATGCAAGCGTGGGATAGGGGAAAGGAAAATAATTATTCACCCTTGGTCACTTCATTAGTCTCTAGGTTTATATTAGACTTTATCGGAAATAGCATTATGATAGGCGAATGCTCATCTACGAAGAACTAAAAACCAACACTCGGAAATTTGTTTCATTAACAAGTCTAACAGCAGAAGAATTCAAATTTCTG
>Ga0137367_10002368_pt1 | contig 15041 bp, 13 predicted proteins | sample SagtaG_14_FD_104939 | JGI IMG/M metagenome (GOLD analysis project Ga0137367, IMG submission 104939) | Vadose zone soil microbial communities from Sagehorn Ranch, Mendocino, California, USA - Sage1_L_80_16 metaG | ecosystem: Environmental > Terrestrial > Soil > Vadose zone | place: USA... | reverse complement strand
CGCGTTGCGCTCCGCACACAGCAGATCATTGCTCATGAGTCGGGTGTAGCTGATTCGGTAGATCCACTAGCAGGTTCATATTTGATCGAATATCTCACCGATGAAATTGAAAAAGGCGCCGACGAATATCTCACCAAAATTGACGATATGGGCGGCGCGCTTCAATCCATCGAAAAAGGATTTATGCAGAACGAGATCCAGAATGCCGCGTATGTGGCACAGCAGGCGATCGAGCGGGGGGAGCAAGTGATTGTGGGAATGAATCAGTTCAAAGTGGAAGAAGGTTTAACGTTGGAACGTTTGAAAGTTGACCCCGCGATTGAGATTGGACAAAAAGCGAAGTTGAAGGAATTGCGAGAGACTAGAGATCAGAGACTGGTGGAGGAGTTGCTTGGGAAGTTGAAGGCTGCTGCCAGCAGCAGAGAGAACTTGATGCCGTTGTTTATTGAGTGTGTGGAGAATAATGTTACGCTAGGTGAGATTTGTAATACGCTGAGGGGCGTTTGGGGCGAGTATGTGGCGGAGGGGTTTTAGGATGAAATTGGTTTGGAGGTAATGATATGGACATCTGGAAATTTCTCGGGCAATTAATTGCTTATGGTGGAGGGGCGGCAGCAATTGCATATGTAATTTTCATTTTTCTTGGTAGGAATGTTGTCGAAAATTGGTTTTCTAGGAGAATGGAAGCCTATAAGAATGCACAAGCGCAGGAATTGGAAGAGTTTAAGTACAAGATAAACGCGTTGTTTAATCGAGTAACCAAAATCCATGAAAAAGAATTCGATGTATTGCCAAAGGCATGGGCAAAATTACAAGATGTATTGGCACAGGTAGGCAATATTGCGTCTCCCCTGCAAGCTTATCCAGATTTTACTGCGATGTCTGAGACAGAATTTCACGAGTTTATTGAAGATACAAAATTGAGAAAGCATGAGGTCGAAAGTCTTGAATACTTGCCTCCTGAAGAAAGAAATAAATTTTATAAGGAAAGAATATTTTGGCATGAATTGTATGAGGCGAAGTCGCGTATAGGTGATTTGCATAACTATCTTCTTTATAACAAAATCTTCTTGAGCAAAGACTTTTTTGAAGAATTCGGAAAAATTGATAAGATGTTGCTTGATATTGTCCTAGAAATTGAAGAAAATCATGAATCTCATGAACACAAATCAGTTTTTGGTATTTGGAAACGATTAAATACGGAAGCCCAAGAGATTGCAGATAGAATAGAAAACCTTGTACAGGAAAAACTGCATTATCCAGAGGCTTAATTAAAAAAGTTCCGTGCCTGTTTTGGCGGCAGCAAACTACTCAAAACTTGCAGATTATATTGGTGGTTTTGCCGAAATAGGCTATAACAACGAGAACTATGCTAACAAAATTGTTCCGTGATTGTAAACGCCACTTCGATAAATGTCGTAATGTTGCAGAGAAATTGGGCGCATTTAGATTTCAGTTGAACTTTGATGGGGAAAAATCTGTAGCGAGTAGCCAAACACCGGACAATCAGGAGGCAATGCGCTTTGTTGTTCTAATGCGTCGTTTTCTTGCTCCTGCAAGCAATTTACACTACGTGAAAGTTTGGGCAATTCTAACTAAGGAATTCTCTCAGGAAATCCCTGAAGCACTGAAAGAAAAAGTTGAAAGTGGTATTGAGGAACTCAGAAAAGGGCAATTACCAATATCTATTGATAGCAAAAATTTTACAGCCGAAGATATTTACCGAACAATTAGTGATGGGGGATTCTTTGAAAATCAAGAAAAGGTGCGCGAGTATTTGAATGAACTTGCCAAAATACCCCTTGTCGGTCCTTTGTTTTGGTTTCAATTTTATTCTTATACGCTCAATGCTTTTGCTTTAATCAGCGTTTTGATTCAAGTAATTCTGACAGTGGAAAGGAGCGATAAATACAAGGCTATCTATGGAGAAAAAATATCGGTCGGGCCTAAATGCATATATTGCCTAAGTACAACAGAAAATTTCAAAGCTGAAGAGCATATTTTTCCTGAATCTTTAGGTAACGACGAACTTGTTTTGGCTAGAGGATATGTTTGTGACAAGTGCAATAACGGGATTCTTTCTCAGTTAGATAATGCGCTTATAAAATTTGATCCTATTGCATTTTTGCAGGTTCAATTAGTGCCTCATACAAAAGATGGTAATTTGCCAAAAGCAAATTTTCAAAACATGAGGATTGAAAGGATAAGCCCAAATCACATCAAGATTTCCGCAAAGGAAAAGTCTGGAGAAATTCAGAACAAGACGCCAATGGGTGATGACTGGTATTCTTTTACGCTGAATGTGCGTGGAAAACCTGTCACTCAAAAATCTATTAAGATGCTTGGAAGGGCCCTATTCAAAATTGGACTGGGAATCGTTGCTCTTTCACAAGGTCGAGAACAGGCTTGTAATATTAAGTATGATGCTGCGCGAAAGTTCACTTTAGGCGAGAGCGATTTCAAGAACAATTTTTTCATCAAAATCAACGGTGAACCCCATTCTGGCGGCAGAATCACATATAAAGGCTTTGTAGAAGGTACTATAGTTGCTATAGACATTATGGGGATAATTTTTCTACTAAATTTGGAAGAAGAACCAATATTAGTGTTTAATGAAAATATCAAGCCTGAGGAATACATCATATATTCGTTGAATGATTAGCGTATCCGCGCTTGCTTTGGCGGGTATGTCATAAGGCGGAAACTTTGATCAAAGCACAGGCACAAGATTGAAGGCGCGACCAACCCTGTCACGTATCTCCCGCCTTTTTGTGTGATCTTCCAAAGATTGAAATCTCCCAAACTGAGTAATTGTTCTGTTTCTGGAAGGGGAGTGATGCGATATAATATAGATATACAGGATATATCCTCATGGCAAACAAGGTTTTGGTTTCCCTTCCAGAGAAATTTCTTGAAGATGTGGACCGCGTTGCGGCGGAGGAACATCGTTCGCGCAGTGAACTCATCCGCGAGGCGCTGCGGGCATATTTGGAAACGCGACAGAGTAAAAAAGTGGGTGAAGGGTCCGCGAGTTATACAGTCAATACATCGAAAGCAAGAACCGAGAAATTCTTCCCTAATATTGAAGTGGTCAAGTTTACGGGCGGTTCGAGTGCTGTGATTCGCGGTACGCGTGTCCCTGTTCATATTTTGATCGGTTATTTACTGATCGGGGAAACGCCTGAGACCATTGCAAAAGAGATTATTCCCCACATTACATTACCGCAGGTGTATGAAGCGATGCACTATTACTTAATCCATCAGGCAGAGATTGATGAGGAGCGGGAAGAAAATACAGAAGATGCTTCGCTCCGTATGCTACGCCAAGCAATAGGTGAGAAAAAGTATCGGGAAATTACGGGCGAATGAACACGTGTACTCACTCCTGCCGGCTTGGTTGAAAATTAAGGGGGCAAAATCTATTGGCTCAATATTGACCACGAATACCTGCCTGATTTGATTGAATTTGGTATTCCCACATTTGTTCACATAACTTTTCCAGTGCGCCTGGGTAATCCTTTTTACAAAGTACCGCAGAATTAGGTAAACTTAAAGTTTGAATTTTAGCCGGCAAACCCAGTCAAAAAGTTTACTTACGCATGAAGAACATGCGTGAGACAGGCGGTAGGATCTATTTGCCAGTCTCAGACGATAGGGGAGCGAACTATGAACCGTTAAGAGGAAGTATTGCCCTAGCTGAAAAGTTGGGATAAATTTTTTAAGAAACGGTGCATACAATAAACCCATGCGTTAGTGCATACCAGGCTTAAAATGTAAAGCACCTAGATGTAAAAAGTCTGTCTAATGAAGCCGCGAAACGAGACAAGCTAGGTGCCTTACCCTTTAATTATAGGATTCTTAGGCAAATCGTATGTCAGGAAAACCCTACAAATGGCAGGTTTGCGAAGGTAATAATTTCCTTTTTTATTCTATTTTCTAAATTTATTGAGAACCACTTATCTTTTTCCACACGAGAAACTCTCTAATTCACTGCTTTCGGATAATGATATTTTGAATTCGCCATCGTTCAGATTTGAAAAAACTCATCTGTAATTTCCATGCTTGCATACATTACATTCATATCTAGCCGCTTTATGCCTATCTCAAACCTATAACAATTTCCTCAAATTTTCGTTTATGAGAATGACTAATCTATAGATAGATTAGGAAAGGAGCAACTATGGCTAGATATAGCAAAAAGTCATCTGAGAAGGTTCATAAAGCGATGCACGAACGCAAGAAGGGGACGTTGAAGAGTGGTCGATCCGGGAAGAAAGTGACGAGCCGTAAACAGGCAATTGCAATCGGTCTTTCTGAGGCTCGCAAATCAGGTGCCAAGGTGCCGAAGAAGAAATCGTCATCCAGGTCTTCGAGTAAGTCTTCAAAGAAGAAATCCTGATCGACTGAAAATTGTTGTACTAGACCCCGTAAGGGGTCTTTTCTTTTCATCTCATCACAATAGCCTTGCGAAGGTTTGGTCGGTATAACAAAATCGCAGAGAAAACCTTCGCAAGGCTTGAGTTTAGCCTTTATTAATCCACCTGCACGATACTCTTTGTTATATTAAAGTCATCAGGAACCAATTGTGTCTAATGTAAGTCCTTGGATATAAGGAGGCTTCTATGAAAAAACTAATTGCCTGCACTCTTGCGGTATTTCTTACTGCATGCTCTGCTGTCACTGCTGGGAGTGGTGTTTCCACGCCGATTGTTATGACAGCAGAGGTGAGTACTGTGGTAGTGGATCGCGGTGGGACAGCGCTTCCTTTTGCTACACCTGAACCACCGACGCCCATTCCAACACTCGTCTCAGGTGTCTCCATCACCGAATTAAAGTATCGAGTGCTCAAGGAATATCCTGATTTCTTCTTTTGCGATCCGGATTTCTATCCCATTGCCCGCGAAGATGAAGGTGTATTGGCATTGCAAAAGTTCCCTGATCTGCAAGCGGATCAGGAGGAGTTCCAGGCAATCCTGGCTCACAACGGGTTAAATGGATCGACAACTTTTACTGATGAACAAAAACTATTGATCTACAAAGAACATAAGAAACTCAATGCGATCAATTTCCAATTGGTAGGAGACAAATACCAGTTCCAAATCCAGACCGGATCGGAAAGTCAGCAGGGCACAGCCATCACCGCGACGATTGACAGTAACGGGTCGATTGATGTTCTGCAGAAGCAACAGAGTTTTCCGACCTGTCCCATCTGCCTTGCGGCTGGGACTCTGATCGACACGCCGCGCGGCGCTGTCCGTGTGGAGAATTTGCATGTGGGCGATCCTGTTTGGACGGCGAATGAGGCGGGTCAACGTGTGCCCGCGACGATCCTGAAAACGGGAAGTGCCCGCGTCCCCACGAGTCATCAGATGATCCACGTCACTTTGAGCGATGGGCGCGAGCTATGGGCTTCGCCGGGTCATCCCACCAGCGATGGCCGCAAATTGGGCGGACTCAAAATCGGTGACACGTTGGATGGAGCACAGATTATCCAACTCGAGCAAGTGTCGTATGGTGGAACTGCCACATTCGATATTCTCCCCTCAGGTGACACAGGTTTTTATTGGGCGAATGGAATCCTCATGGGCAGTACGTTGACGAAATAAATCTCTGTCTGAACTTAAGCGGAATGCTTAAATAAAAACTGACAGTGACTACTTCACTGTCAGTTTGCTATTACTGTCTATTTATTTTTTTCAACTCGTGAGAGTAGGAAGTATTGCCACAAACCTTATAAAACTTGGATTTCTGGATTAATAATTGCTTTGAGAAGCTCTGTTTGCTATAATAATTTCGAGATCACAAAAGGAGAGTTCTATGCAGTCATTTGTTTTCCAGGATGCGATTCGCTTTCGGTTGGCAACGCAGCAGGAGGATAACGGTGCTAAGGTTCAGGTGTTCTTCGGTGTATTTGTGGGTGTCATCCTGCGCTGGATCCTCGTAGACCTCATCAAGAATCATGCCCCTTGGAATCTTGCCGTGATCATTGCTCGAATTGTTGTCGCTTTGATTGCAACGATTTTTGTTTTTTCGGGTTACTGGCAAAAGGTAAAGGACCAGCCTGCAGGGATGCGCTTCCTGAATGCGCTAGTCTATGGCGTTTCCATTGATGCCCTCGTTGGTCCGTGGACGTATTAGGAGGAGAACAAAATGAATTCGTTCAGCTTGAATGATGCGGCTCGCTTCAAATTATTGACTCAACAAGAGGATACCAATGCGAAAGTACAGGTATTCATTGGCGTTTTTCTCGGTGTGATCCTGCGTTGGATTTATAGTGTTGCCGTGAATGTGATTAGGAATCAAGCCCCGTGGTGTTTCGGAAGCTGGGTATCGATTCTTATCCGCCTTGCCGTCGCTCTCGGCGTAACTTTCTTTGTGTTTTCTGGATATTGGCAAAAGGTAAAAGACCAGCCAGCCAGCATGCGATTTTGGAATGCGGTTGCATACGGAATCAGCATAGATGTGATCGTCAGTTCGTTGCTACCTGCGCCAACTTGTTGAGATTCAACAATTAAATTAAAAGAGAGACGGCATTTGCTGTCTCTCTTTTCGTTTGCTGAAGTTTACTCGCTTTTCTCGGACTTCTCAGACTTCTCGGAACTTTTGGTTTCTGTGGAGCTCTTATCGCTGGACTTGCTCTCAGTCTTTATCTCGCGCGGCGCGCTCCCAGACGGCGATTTATGGTCGGTAGAATAAAACCCTGAGCCTTTGAAAATGATCTTAGTGGGAGTGATTACCTTCCGCAATGCTTTTTTGCGGCATTCCGGGCAGGTCTTCAATGGCTCATCCGTGAAAGATTGATGTCGCTCAAACTCTACGCCACATGAGTCGCAGCGGTATGTATAAATGGGCATAGTTCTTACTCCTTAATAGCGGCGCTGATTATAGCGCGCCCGTATAAGAGTGACAAGGAAATTTTCTAAGAGATCTGTTAACAGACTCGACCGGAATAGTACAACTCGTTTTCATTCAGTGTTTCCCTTCCAAGTGAGAAAGCGTGTGAAAGACTTAGCATCCTCCGAGCTTTTGATCTCCACACGTTGCAGGTTAAACAAATTCCAATCTCCCTGACTGTCCGTGTATCCTTCCGCGCCCATTGCCGCGATATAACCAGCAGCCCGGGCGGCACCTAAAATAGATTTATTCTTCGCTCCGAATGGATAGGCAATCGTGAGTATGTCGATGCCCAGTACATCCTCCAGTTCTTTTTTTGACCCTGCAATTTCTCTATGCTGTTGTTCAGGGGTAAGCTTGGTCAGGTCATAGTGGTTCATCGTGTGGCTTCCCACTTCCCAGCCTGCCTTATACATTTCAAGGATCTGGTAGCGATTCAGATATCCCGGTGTGCCGAGATAATTAGTGACAATGTAAAGAACGCCGGTGAATCCGTATTTCTGCATAATGGGAAACGCATTTGTATAATTGTCTACATGCCCATCATCGAATGTTATAAGAATAGGATGTGCGGGAAGCTCTCTGCCCAGAGTAATCGCCTGCACTAACTTTTCGACAGTGATGCTTGTATAGTTCATGTCATACAGAACTTTGATCTCCTGCTCGAATTTTTCGGGAGGGACATAGTAACGGCTATCGATCGGAGAGATGCCAATGTGATGGTAAAGCAAAATTGGTATAGTGAGATCGCCCGGTCCCTGCAGAACCCACGTCGGTGTTGGAATGGGCGTGGATGTGAATGTTGGAGTCGGAGTCTTTGTCCATATTGCAGTCGAATATACAATTGCCGGAAACGGCGTTGCTGTCTCAGTTGAGATTGAATTAGGCTTTGCAACAATTCCTGTGCACGCAGACAATAAAAATAGAACCCCCACAAACATATTTATTTTTTTCATCGAGTCCTTCAATATTTAGAGCGGATGGTTCAGATCCCAAAGAATGCGCAAACCATCCAATGTAAGCCAGGGCGCGATGATCTGGATCACGTCCGTTTCCTGGGCAACGATCTCAGCGAGACCACCCGTTGCAACGACTTTCATCTGTGGACCCAGTTCGCGTCGGAAGCGCTCGACCATGCCTTCCACCATGCTGACGTATCCGTATAATAGACCTGCCTGCATCGCATGGACAGTATTTCTGCCGATGACCGATGGTGGACGCTGCAAGTCAATGCGCGGAAGTTTTGCAGCATGCGTGAATAATGCTTCGGTAGCAAGGTTAATTCCTGCCGTGATTGCGCCTCCCAAATATTCGCCATCGCGGGTAAGCGCGTTGAACGTGGTGGCTGTACCAAAATCAATTACACACGCCGGACCGCCGTATAAATACATTACAGCAACAGCATCGGCAATGCGGTCTGCTCCGACCGCTTTCGGGTCTTCATAACGAACCTTAATTCCGGTCTTCACTCCAACATCCACAACAAATGGATCCTTTTCAAGATATTCCTTGCACGCCTGGACTACCCGCCCTGTCAATTGCGGTACAACCGAGGCAAGACAGATCGCTTTCAAATCCTTGATCGTGTGACCGGCATTTTGTAAGAGTCCCTGGAACTGTAAGCCGTATTCATCGGGCATACGTGCATGATCCGTGGCAAGTCTCCAATGCGAACCGAGAATATTGCCATCATACAAACCGAGTGTGACGTTGGTGTTGCCGATGTCGATTGTAAGGAGCATAGGATTCCTGTAATAAATAAACGGGAACGATGTTTTTTATTCTACCATCCGTTCCCGTTTTCAAGTGATAGGATATTTGTTTTACTGGATGGACTCGATGATCTCGGCGATCATGTCAAATTTGTTGAATTGCGGCATGAGGTATACGCCTCCCGCCCAAGCCTTGAGCTGATCGATCAATTCGACAGCGACATCCACTCCAGCTTTGGCTCCTTCTTCGCCCGCGGATTCGATTCGAGCACGCGTCTCATCAGGAATGAAAATGCCCGGCACTTCATGGTGCAAAAAGTTTACATGCCTAGTACTAACGAGAGGCAGGACTCCCACCAGCACAGGCTTGTCCAATTTTCCATATTTGGACTCATACGCTTCCAGGAGTTTGGATCCATCTTCACTGCGGTAAACAGGTTGTGTCAGGAAGAAGTCTGCGCCTGCTCTAACCTTGCGATTCATATTCTTGATTTCACTTTCGATATCCGGTGGACATAAGTTGAGAGCTGCGCCAACGAAGAAATTCGTTGGCTGACCAATCGATGTGCCTGAATGATCTACACCTGTATTGAATCCCTGTTTGATGAGTTTGATCAAACCCGACGGTACAAGGTCATAATTATCCATTGCTTCAGGATAATCGCCAATGGAAGTTGGATCGCCCATGACCACGAACACATTACGGATGCCAAGTGCATGCGCTGCAAGCAAGTCGCCCTGCACACGCAGCAGGTTTCGCCCGCGCGTGGGGAAATGGAGAGTTGTTTCCACTCCGACCTTGCGCTGTACAACATCACAGACTGCCCAGGCCGACATACGCATGCGCGCCATCGGGGAGTCGGCAACATTGATCACATCCGCGCCCGCCTCGGCTAAGAGGGAAGCGGCAGCGATCAATTTGTGAGTGGAGAGTCCGCGCGGCGGATCCATTTCTACGGAAATCGCAAATCCGCCTGATGTTAATTTTTGGGCGAACTGAGTCGGTTGTTCCTGCACAGTTTCGCTGATCTCCTCCTGTGGCAAAACCGCAATATGAGTCTGGTCGATTGCAGGTGCAGTATCCAGCGCCTTTTTCATCACTGCAATATGTTGAGGGGTGGTCCCACAGCATCCACCGACGACAGATGCGCCTGCCTCGCGAAACGAAAGCGCGTACTCGCCAAAATATTCAGCATCCGCGGGATACATAATGCGCCCACCGACCTGCTCGGGCCAGCCTGCATTTGGCTTTACCCAAAACTTCGCGTTTGGCGCCGCTTGAGTCATCTGTTTGAGCAAACGCAGAAGTTGAGCGGGACCGCCCGAACAGTTGATCCCAATCACATCCACGCCGCACTCACTGAGCATCCGCGCCACTCTTACTGGATCGTCGCCGAGCACAGTTCGATCATCGCGCGTAAACGTGACGGATGCGACGACAGGTAGGGGAGAGTCATGACTCTCCGCCACGTCACGCGCGGCTTTGATAGCTTCACGGATTTCATACAGATCGCTGAACGTTTCGATGACGATCAGGTCAACGCCCGACTCAGCCAGCGCACGGATTTGCTCCGCAAACGCTTCACGCGCCGCCTCAGGCTTGACTCTGCCGTACGGCGCAATCCTTACTCCTAAGGGACCCACGTCCCCGGCAACCAGCACATCCCTGAATGATGCAGAGACAACACGTTTAGCAAGGTCGACGCCTGCTTTGTTGATTTCAACGATTTTATCTTGAAGTCCATGTTTTGATAGTTTAAAGCGATTTGCGCCGAAGGTATTGGTAATGATCAATTGTGCGCCCGCTTCGATATACGCACGATGAATCTCTGCCACCGCAGAAGGATTGGTAAGATTCAGTTCATCAAAGCATTTGTCGAATCCCACGCCGCGGGTGTGGAGCATAGTGCCCATTGCACCATCGGCGAGGAGGGTGTGATCAGATATTAGTTGGAGAAATTTTGGTTCTGTCATTGATTCCTTTTTAAATAAAGTTATTAAAAGCATACCTAAGAAAAGTATCGGATTGCGACAAAAATCCACAAGCCAATCACTGCTGTGATCGTTTCAGGAGTGGATGAAACAATTGCCAGGATAACTCCAACCCATGAATGAAATAAAACATATGGTGAGAGACAGGGAGATGCTGCCATAGCATATTCAATCTTTTGCTTACGTATGGATGTCACAAACAGTGCCAAGCCAATTGGGATGGACATGGGCCACAAACTTGCATTCCACCAATAATCCGCTGTACGGGTGGATCCCAAGGGCCAGAGCCCAAAGATGGCAAATGATAACAAAAGAATTACTGCAAATGGACCAAATGTTTTTATCACTTGTCTCCATCCACCTTGTCGCCAAGCTTGAACTAGCCAAAAGGGTGCTACTGCGACACCCATTTGAGGCTTAATAGAAATAAAAAATAAGCCAATTTGCGGTGGAGTGATAAAACCGAGCGCCGCAAGCCAATCCAAATTGCCGTTGAGGAGAACATGCAAAACCGGCGGGGAGATAAGCAGAAAAGTGGTGGCAATTGGCTTTGCTCCCAGTTTATATGCAACATATGCGTAAGATGCTAATCCAAAAAAGATTAGCATCACCCGCCCGACGGATTCAGGCAACAGGGCGAGCGGAATCAATGGAATCATCCCCCACGGCGCGTGGATCATGAGATGATTTTCATATGGGTTTCTTCCTGCTAATAATTCTAGTGTGGCTGGGCGAAACGCGGTGCTCCAGTCAATAGCGGAGGGAACGAAAGGTGCAAGCGCGAAACTCATACCGAGCGCAACGGCGGCTATAATCCCAATGAGTTGAAGATTGCTGATTTTCATCTTCATATCTTACTACTTCATCAACTGCCCGACTCTGCGTTCACCCACACTATCATACTTTGCTTGTGGGTGATGAATAATAATCGCCGGCTCTCTGGGATTTGCCGTGATGAACCGCCAGCAGTAGGTCGGATTGGCAATCCGACTTACGCAGCACCGCCAAATATGCCGGACTATCACGGCGATTACCAATGAACCTAATCGCCGCGGTGGATCGTTCCGGAATCAATGATACGCAGCGATGGCGGCTATTAATAAATTCTCGGTTTTGGCTGTGCTATTCACATGAGAGGTCTTCGATGTGATCATATTTTTCCTTATTTCCTTTATTTACTTGCTACGCCTTTTACCGCCTTCACCACGCTTAACACAACCTCATCACATTTTACTGACACGAGAATCTTACCGGTAGGATACAACCTATCGGCGGTGGAGTGATCTGCAAATATGGCGTAATCGTATCCATCTTCCATTGTTTTAGGATCGTCCCCCAATTTTTCGATGATCAAGTCAGCGCGCACATAGGGCATGATATTTCCAATGAAGCCCGTCACAAGAACCTGGGCATTCGGGATGGCAATTCTGTTCAACTCAAGTGTGATTTTGGGCAAAGAGGTGCGCCAGTAATCGAGTTCAAAGTTTCCATCCGCACCGCGAATTCCACCAATGAACGTATTGTAATAAATATACTCGTATGGATGTAAACGAGTGATTGCAGACATGCCGGGAAGTGTCAAAGCAAGTAAAAGGAATATACGAATTACAGGAGGTTTGAGTGCGGTAAAGAATGTATCCAATGCGATACCGGCAAGGAGAATAAGCGGAGGAATCATGAACAGGAGTTGACGAAAATTATCATACATCGACGCACGGGAAATGATCAGACCTGCCAGTGGCAGGAGCGCACCCACGATGACAACAAGTATAAGGTCCAGCCTGACGCGTTTATATAGAATTGACCAGATCAAGACTATGCATCCAAAATAAATTAAGAAAAGGAGTGTTTCGGTCAATTGGATGTTCATTAAGATGGGAAGATATGAAATTGGAAGATTGCCAGCGGTGTAGTAATGTCCATTGAATAACATATGACCGGACCACGGAAAGTTGGACATGAGGACGATGCTTTCCGTGAAATGAGTGATCGGGGCCGTCCAAAGATAGGGCCAGGTCAGGAAGGTAGCCAGCGCCGCATAAGTAAGATAGGCAAGGATTACAGGGAGCGATTTTTGGCGAAACGTGAAGATAAGATAAAGAATAATTATTATGCCTGGCAACGGACCAAGAACACGAATGGAAATTGTCAGACCGAGCAGGATGCCCGCGAAAATCAACTTTGGGAGACGAAAAAAGAAAAGGAATTCCTTCCACGTGAACTGATATGCTTGATTTGTTTGATTCGTTCCTACTGTCTTTTGTCGCGCATTGTTCAATCCATTGATGAAAAGCCAGATAAAGTAAAAAAGTAAAATGAATGCGCCTGTCAATAATAATGCCTTCTCGATTCGGAAGAACAGGTTTTGTGCCTTGTGGATGTAATTTTCCAGAGGAATACCTGTGCCATTTGCGGCGATGGCGTGGAACCATTTGCTCAGAAACGATGCAGGATCAGAGCTATATAGGATGGCGATAAATACTTTAATGAGGCTGTTGAGTGGAAGTGTCAGTATAGCAATGAAAAGAAACGCGTATGCTTCGAACTTGAGAAGTTTGATAAAGCGTTGACGTTTACTTTCCTCGATAGACGACCAAATTTTTTTAAGCACTGGCTGCAGGGATATAAAAGTGTTTTGCGCGCCAAGGGAGTCAGTGAGACGAAATCCACTCCAGATTGTAAGTAGGCAGAAAGCCATGAAGGGTATATCTTTTGGATTGATGAATGCGTGTCCCCAAAGGATTGGTTGAAATGTATAAAGTAGCAAGATGCTCCACGCGCTCCAAATACTAAACCAGCGTCTCGCCAGCGAATACAGGCAGAGTCCGCCGATTTGAAAAATGAGAAAATAGGAAAAATGCCAAACATCCACCGTAGAGATATTGGGCAGGATTAATTTGAGGATGCGAATCGCTAATTCGGGAAATATGATGAACGCGGGACCATAGTTCGGATAGAGTCCGAAATCAGGTATGGATGCCAGCCCGAAGATCGATTTATAGGCGTCCACTGTGCTTTGAGCGTACAGATAATAATTTGGTTCATCGTAGCTCATTCCAAAATCACGGACGATCCATAGTCCAATGCACAAATTGACAAGAAACCATAGTGCAAGAAGATATTTCTCGGTTCGATCGAGGTGATGGCTGCTCATGAAATTATCATACGAGAGACAGATTATTTATATGAATGTGCTTGTGTACATGTTTATTTCATCAACTGTTCGACTCTGCTTTCACCTACACTGTAATACTTCGCCTGTGGATGATGAATAATAATCGCTGCCGTAGATTGCTCAGGGATTAATTGATACGCTGGGCTCAGGTTTATACCCAACTCCGTAGTGACCGCTGGTAATAATTCAAAGACTTTCTTGTGATCTTCCAGTTCAGGGATGGCCGGATAGCCCCATGAATAGCGTTTGCCTTGATTTTCAGGAATGCCCATTTCGCGGCGAATGTGTTCGTGCAGATAATCGGCGGTCGCTTCGGCAGTCTGAACACCGAGACCATGCGTGAAGTAGGCTTCGGTGTAATTGTTCGCGGATTGCAATTTATCGAAGCGTTCGGTTGCTTCCAGTCCAACGGTGACGACCTGGAAGGCAACTACATCCATTTGACCAGATTGAACCGATGCAAAGTAATCTGATAACGCTAGATGTTCATCATACGGCTGGCGCGGGAAATTGAAGCGTGTCAATACTTCATCGAGGTTCTCGGGATTATAAATAATCAGGTTATCACCTTCAGCCTGACAGGGGAAAAGTCCGTACACAGCTTGCGGATTAAGCCATTTTTCGCGCAGGGCTTCGCGTTTCATCTTGTCGAGGCGCGCGTCGAACTGAGCCTTCAACTTGGTCCATTCTTCTCCGTGGGTATTTTTTGCGCCCCAAGAGAGACGATAAAGCTCGTTAATGTTGAGGTGTGTCAAAACAATCTCGAGTGGCATGTTCTTGACAACTCGCATGCCAAACTTCGAAGGAGGCAGGGTTAAAGGTGAAGGTTGAACGTTCGAACGTTCAACGTTGGGACGTTCTGTAACTTTTGTATTTGCGCGTCCTAATTCCATATCCGCTTCCTTGCGCACTTGTTCAAGAAGTGCAGGCTTGCGCTTAGGGTCAATGATTTGATCCATCGTTTCGAGACCTTCAAACGCATCTTTGCAATAAAAGACGCCTGGATCATAGAAGTCTCCACTTTCGGTTTGAAGGATGCGACGCCCGAAGCGACGGTTAATCGCCGCGCCGCCGATAAGCACAGGGATTTTGTGTCCGCGGCGATGCAGTTCGTTGACGATCAGAGGCATCTGTTTGGAAGTGGAAACAAGCAACGCGGAAAGTCCGATTGCCGTCGCGTTGACCTCTACAGCTTTAGTGATGATCGTCTCTGCCGGGACCTGCTTACCAAGGTCGATCACAGTGTAGCCGTTGTTGGCGAGAATGGT
>Ga0137367_10002362_pt1 | contig 15050 bp, 16 predicted proteins | sample SagtaG_14_FD_104939 | JGI IMG/M metagenome (GOLD analysis project Ga0137367, IMG submission 104939) | Vadose zone soil microbial communities from Sagehorn Ranch, Mendocino, California, USA - Sage1_L_80_16 metaG | ecosystem: Environmental > Terrestrial > Soil > Vadose zone | place: USA... | reverse complement strand
TTCTGGTTGTAGTCGAGGAACACGCCATGACGCTCCTCCTTCCACCACTTCGAGGTTGCAAGGGCAGGTGCGCGCCGCTCGATTTCACGCGATAGCGCGAGTGCGGCGTGACGCACCTGGACGAACGTCCAGCGCGGTTCGATCCGAACATTCACATGGATTCCCCTTGAACCGCTCGTTTTGGGCCACCCACGAAGTCCCATCTCTTCGAGCAGCGATTTCACCTCAAGGGCAACGCGGCGCACGTCTTCCCAACTGACGCCAGGACCTGGATCAAGATCGACACGCAATTCGTCCGGGTGCTCGAGATCGCCGGAACGCACTGCGTGCGGATGAAGCTCGATGCAGCCCAGGTTCACGATCCAGGCGAGCCCCGCTGCGTCATCGATGACGATCTCTTCCGCTTTGCGGCCCGAAGGGAATGAGAGCGTCACGGTTCGTAACCACGAAGGGCCATTGGTCGGCGCGCGTTTCTGATAGAACGCCTGGCCTTCGGCGCCATCGACGAAGCGCTTGAGAACGATGGGACGGTCTCGGATCCCAGCGAGGGCGCCCGGCGCGACCGCCAGATAGTAGCGCACGAGATCGAGTTTCGAGAGCTTCGTCTGCTTTGAAAAATAGGGCTTGTCAGGGTGAGTGACTCGGACCTCGTGTCCCTCGATCGTCAGAACCTCTGCTGTGTCATCCTTCTTCACTAAGACAGGCTAGCATGGTCAGCTTGAAATTATCCCGTCTTGAGTGTTTGCCAGGTTTTTAATCAACACCATCGATCCACGAAAATTCACGAACCCAACCACACGAAGTAACACGAATAACTGGTCAAACCGTCCACATCACGACTCTCATCGCCAGCAATCGTTGTCTTTCTGCCTCGCCAACTGCTAGTTTGTGCGCAATGCTTCCCCCAACTTTCGAAGACATCGTCGCGGCCAGCGAATTCATAGCGCCGTACCTGCCAAAGACGCCGCTCGTTCACCTCTCCAAAATTTCTGAAGAACTAGGCTTCGACTACTACGCGAAGTTAGAGAACCTGCAACCGGTCGGCGCGTTCAAAGTACGTGGCGGCGTCAACCTGGTGGGCAATGTCAAAACCGCCTGCGGTAGCGGGCGGGTTGATCACGCCCACCGCACCAGCGAGCAGGCCACTCTGATCACCGCCTCCACCGGCAATCACGGCCAGTCGATCGCTTACGCAGGCCGGCTTTTTGACGCACGCGTTATAATTTATGCTCCCGCGGATAACGTCAATGAATCGAAGATGCAGGCCATGCGCGACCTCGGCGCGGAAGTTCGTTTGCACGGCCGCGATTTTGATGAAGCACGCCTGGAATGTGAACGCGTCGCTCGCGAAGAAGGCTTCCGTTACGTCCACTCAGCGAATGAACCGAAGTTGATCGCCGGAGTCGGCACAATTGGTTTAGAGATTTTCGAAGACCTGCCTGACGTCGATGTGATCATCGCTCCCGCTGGGGGCGGCAGTTGCGCTTCAGGCAATTGCATCGTCGCGAAAAGGCTCAATCCGAACGTCCGTGTCATCGCCGTGCAGTCTGACGCCGCGCCGGCGATGTGGCACGCCTGGCGAAATCGCACGTTAGATCCCTATCCGACAATGAAGACCGAGCATGAAGGTCTGGCCACCCGCGTTCCTTTTGAAATGACGAATAAGATTCTTTGGGAGCAGCTCGACGATTTCGTTTTGGTGGCTGACGAAGAGATCAACGAAGCGATTCGTTTGCTCGCGCGCGATGCCAAGCAAGTCGCCGAAGGTGCCGGAGCCGCTTCCCTCGCCGCCGCTATCAAGCTCCGCGATCAAAATGAGCGGGGCAGTAGCCCGACCGTTAGGGAGGACTTACGCGGGAAGAAGGTGGTGGGCATCCTGACGGGAGGGAACATTCCTACAGAAAGGTTTGCCAAGTTAATGGTGTGTGCGAGGCAGTAGCCCTGGAGCCAGATTTCCGACTCTCTGGTCCAGTTTATTTCTGCCAAGTCCGTATCCGACGCTGCATTTCTTCGTTGGAAATTGAGCAGTGGTCATCAGAGTCTTTCAGACCACGTTGGACCATTAGATCAAACGCAGGTTCCCTGATGATTTCGTCGTAGGAGCATTCGTCAGGTTGTCGATTGATGATTTCCGTAATGCGTTCCTTAGTGGTAGCCATCTGTCCCTCCGAGAGATTGATAATACCTGAGTCGAGCAACCACGGACAATACGTAATGCGACCGCTCGCTGCCTTCTCTGTTCCGGATGCGTCGAACGACGACCATCGCACATCGATTGCCGCGACTTTTCATTTAGGTAAGCTCTGGCTTCGTTGAATTATCAACAACGAGCATAGTGCCGGCTACCGTGATGGTAGATCGCGGAACGTATTTACCAATGCGCAGGCGCGATCTGAATCAACTGGATTCGACCAGAGTCCGTCCTTCTTTATTGAAGAGCCAACGATAAATGCGTCTGCCTCCGAATACTGGACGATGTTCTCTGTTGTAATTCCAGAGCCAACTAACGTCGCCACGGATACTGCGCCAGCAACGGATGTTACTTCGTCGGGCTCTGAAGGAAGGCCAGTGGAAACGCCAGTGACTATCACACCGTCAACGACAAAGAACTCTGCTGCCTTCGCTGTTTCAACTATGTCAAGATCTGCGGTAAGTGCGTGGGCCGAGTGTTTCTTCTTCACGTCAGCGAAAACCCGAACATTGTCGCCACCAATCGCTCGTCGATATCGCAATAAAGCGCCGGCGCTTGATTCGATCAGGCCTTCATCAGCGACGTGTGCGAACACAAAGCCCTCAACACGCACAAAGCTCGCGCCGCATGCGAGTGCCACTGCGAGGGCGGACGAATTGGCACCAGCGAGTACCTGAATGCCAAGCGGCAGGGCTATTGCCCGCCGTACTTCCGAGCCGATGACCGCCATCGCGGCGGTGATCTCAGGACCGACGGCAGCTTTCAGATAGGGGCGATCATGCGTGTTCTCAATCATCACTCCGTGGAATCCTGCGTCTTCATAGGCGAGGGCCTCGTCAACTGCTATCGACGAGATAGCCGTGATGTCGAGTTTGCTCGCGGGCGTACCCGGCAACGCCTGAAGGTGGACGACTCCGATGAGCGCCCGTTGTACGCCGAACAGCGATTTAATAAGGCAAGCCTTGTCCATAGAATTCTCCTTCCGTTACTCTAACGGCTTCCTTGTGGTGCTTAGGGAATTCTTTATTTAGGATTGGTCTAACTTCTTTTTGGTAGAAAAGCTTACCGAGCTTTAGTCCAGGAATGAACTTGGGCATTCGATTTTGTAATTCAATAATCCTGCGCCTGAAGATTGCCCCGGCTCCGTAGCGACAGCCCTAGACGGTTTTATCTCAAATGTACAAAGCCACGGCCGCTTCGGCTTCGCCGTCTGATGTGAGGCGGTGGCTCTGCCCCCGCCGTAATTGTGGCCCCTTTACATCGGGCTGCGCCCCTGGTACGGGCTTTGCCCCTTACGCGATGGATCCCATTTCATTTCGTTTCTTTTCTTAACTGGATTTCATTCACGGCTTTGCGCCAGAAGCAAAGGATGCATCGTCGCCAGCGTCCAAAGTAAGGGGGCAGAGCCCGCACCAGGGGCGCAGCCCGCTACAAAAAGCCGCAGTTACGGCGGGGCAGAGCCACCGCCTCACATCAGACGGCGAAGCCGAAGCGGCCGTAGTTTCGAACCATTTGAGGCAAAGCTGCGCTAGACGAACGATTATCAGAGACAGCTGCGAAGGCAACTGCCGTCAGCCGCTCGCGAGGGACATCCGGAACGCGACCATCTCCTCGCCATTGCGCACCAGCAGGATGTCGCCGACCAGCACCGGGTGGTTCCAGGTCTTGCCCTCGATCGCCTTGAACCGCGCCACCTCTGTGAACTGGTCGGGGGTCGCCCTAACCAGCGCCAGCTCGCCCTCCTCCGAAAGCACCAGCAGTAGGTCCTGATCGGGTAACAGGACGAGCTGGCCGTGGCCGTAGCGTCCGCCCTTCCACTTGCGCTCGCCACTCTTGAGATCGATGCACGCGAGGATGCTGCCGTCGAAGCCAAAGGCATGGTCCTTGTGAACGACGAAATCGTTGAAGTACGGCTTCAGCCCGATCGATGTCCAGCGCTCTTTGGTGGTCCATCCATCGGATCCGTGGTTGACCGCGACGCGGCGCACGCCGACTTCGGAGCCGAGTCCAGAGCCGCTGCCGATCAGGACGTCGCCGTCCGCGGTGACGGCCGGCTGCACGATGCTGTCGCCCTCCCACGCGTGCTTCCACAGCAACGTGCCATCCGCCGGGGCGACGCTAATTACGCCTTCTCCATTCAGCAGTAGCACCTGCGCAACGCCGTCGATCGTCGCCAGCTGTGGCGAGCTGTAGCCCCGGCCTCCGGTCGGGCCGAACCAGCGTGGCTTGCCGGTGCCGACGTCGTAGGCAGCGAGCGCGCCGGCAGCGGCGACGATGACGACGTCGCCAACCACCAACGGCGAGCTCGCGAAGCCCCAACCCGGTACCTTCGTCCTGGTGTCGGACGCGGCACTGCGTGACCAGACGACGGAGCCGTTGCGAGCGTCAAGCGCATTCACGATTCCGGTTGCACCGAATGTATAAACGCGACCGTTGCTGAGCGTCGGTGTTCCGCGCGGACCAGCGCCGGCGTTCGACTCATAGAAGCGGGCAGCGTCGCTGTGTCTCCACACGGGTTTGCCTGTGGTGAGGTTGTAACAGGATACGAGCTCATCTCCGCCGCGCTGCTCCTGGGTATAGAAGAGATTGCCGCGGACCGCGAAGGACGACCAGCCAGGACCAATCGGCTGGCGCCACACCGCGACCGGCGGTTTGTGAGACCAGTCGGTCTCGATGCGCACGCCGCGAGCGATACCGTCGCGCCTGGGTCCACGAAAGCCGGGCCAGCCCGAATCCGATTCCACTCCTTCGTTGTTGGCAGGGCGTGCCGTCCGCGCGTTCGCGGGAGCGTCCGGCGTCCGCTTCTCGGGAGTAGCCGCGGCTGCGGGGGGTGGCGGAGGAGTTGTCGGCTCGTCGCCGGTTTGGGCCAGCAGTCGTTCCTCGGGACTCTTCGTCCACCGCCAGTGGAGATCTGACTTGGCGTCGCCGGTGATACCGCCGGTCCGAATGAGCGTGAACACTCCGCACGCCAGCAGGATGGCGGCCACCAGCAAGGCGCGCCGGGGTCCGCTTGAGAGGCGACGGGTGGCAACCGCCCACACAATAAGGGCAAGGCTCAGAACCGGGATGGAGAAGACTGGCAGCATCATCCCCATCATTCCACCCGCAATGGACGGGTGAACAATGCGCTTTGTCGCGACGATCGCAACGACCATCAAAACAGTGGCACCCACGCGCTCGAGCCAGGGTGCCCGACTGAAGAACAACCACCACACGAGGACAGCCAACCCGCAGAGTACTCCGGCCAACACCCCGAACATCGCGGCATCGGGAACAACTAGGGGGACAACAAACCAGGCAAGCCACTGTAGCACGACAGCGACGACGCCAGGCCACAGCCGTAAGGGTTTCTGGGGAGTTGCTTCCCCGGTCTGAGTGGTAGTCATACGGTACTATACTTTTCCCCTGAGCAGATTGTTCCCTCGTTCAAGCCGGAATCCGAACCACTGACATCCACCTGTCGATTAACTGTCGTAGATTTGCTAGTGAAGCCTGAACCTATCGTCGTATGATGGGTCAAAAGTTTGCGTTGCGAGACTAACTTCAGCGCCCTTTCGAAATGGTGAAGTTGTCGTGAGTAACCCTGAACGCCAACAACAAATCAAAAAGATTTGCGAGTCAACTCTGAAACTTGGTCCCGGTGAACGAGCCTCGTTCTTGAGCGAAGGTTGCGGCGATGATGCTGCGCTACGGCGGGAAGTAGACTCACTACTTGGCCAGAGGACTAAAACGGGAGACGCTCTTAATGTGCCTACAATTGGGATTGCGGCACCGTCGGGCAAAGACTCCGAGCGGTCTAACGTAGAAATCAATTCCAGTCCCTTCTCCAAATCTCTGGGCCCGATGGACATTGTCGGTGTTCACCAAACCATTTCCCACTACCGGCTATTGACCCGACTTGGTGAAGGCGGGATGGGAGTGGTTTATAAGGCCAAAGATACGCGCTTGGACCGACTCGTGGCTCTGAAATTTCTTCGGCCGGATATTGTTGGAAGGGATGAGTATCAGGCTAGCTAGGTTCCTGCGTGAAGCTCGGGCTGCTGCGGCTTTTGATCATCCCAATATTTGCACGATCCACGAGATCGGAAGTGCCGACGGGCAGACCTTTTTGGCGATGGCCTATGTCGAGGGGACCACTGTCAGTGACAGCATTCATTCCCTTGAAATTAATCCCAACCTGGCGATCGCCCACTACTTTAACTCGTGGACCCATGTAACGTTTGGCCGCATGGAAGAGGCCATCAAGGAACACAAGCGGGCCCAGGAGCTGGATCCGCTGACGCCTCTGCACACAGCTTGGCTGGGCGAAATCTACCGGATGGTGGGCCGCTATGACGAAGCAATCAAGGAAGCAAATAAATCGATTGAGATCGATCCCAAATTCCCCATTGGCCACTTCATTCCTGCAGAAGTCTACTCAGATCAAGGGAGGCACGAAGAGGCCATTACGGCCTACAAGAAGGCAGCCGAGGTCGCTCCGCCATGGAATTGGGCCGCTGGGGTGGGCTATGCAAGAGCCGGCCGACTGAATGAGACCCGAAAGTTATTGACTGAGTTGGAGCAGCAAAAGGTCACCCCGTGGAACGCTTACTGGCGCGCATTTTAAATGGGTGGTTGGGGAACAAGGATGAAGCATTCCGCTGGCTGAATTATGAGCACCCGCACATGTGGATTCCAGGAGTGAGGGTGCTCGACTGCTTCAAGCCGTTGCACGGCGATCCACGGTACCTTGCATTGCTACGCCGCCTCAATCTTCCACCTCCGTGAATCCCTACCGCCCTGGCGCCACCCTGCTATCAAGACTAAACATTGACGGAACCCGTTAAGAATGTTGGATCTTCAATTTGAAGATCCTGCTATGGAAAGGCCAACGGGGGCGCGCTCGGAGTCGCTCTTTTGTGTGGTTCTATTCACCGCTTGCCCCTTTCCCAACTTGTTCTATTCAATCGAGCATTTTTCAATCACTCTTGTGTGATCTTTTTCGATCTCCTACCACTTAACAGGTGAACACTCCCTGCAGTGACTGCAGTTGCCCGTCGTCATTGCCTGGATTCGTCGACCTTCAGAGTCGGCTGCAACTTTTTATGTCGAGGAGAATCTAATGCTAAAACCAACCAAATACACACTTGTCGCACTGGCCCTGGTGGTCGTCTATTTTGGAGCTGCGCGCAACGCAATTGCCGATCAGTTTGTAATCCTAACGGCATCTAATACGTTCCTGACAGCGACGCCAGGGGCTACCGTCCATATTGGGACCAGCGCCACAAACCTGACTACCCAGTCATTTATGATCGAGGACAGATTAGTTTTTTCACAGGGTGTAGGCATTCTCTTAATCTTTCAGGGTTATGTCCTGGATCCTGCGCCCCTTCCGCTTACCGGGGCGGCTTTAGCGACAATTCCCTGCGAAGTCTTTGACTTTTACGTCAGCCCGAATGCTGCACCCGGCATTTACACCGGTGATATCACGATCTTCGGGCACTTGGCTGACGGCACCTCTTTTCTGGATCGCATACCGGTGGGGGTTACTGTTGTCGCTCCGAGTGCAGTTCCGGAGCCCGCGACAATGCTATTGTTTGGCACTGGCCTGGCCGGCGGAGCTGCGATGTATCGACGACGACGTAGGCAACACTAAGATCATGACAAATTGATCCGACTTTCGCTGTGATTCTCTTTACTTGTGGATCTTTGATTCCCTTCTTAATCTCATTAGCAAAATTGTCGCCGTGAATCACTAAGTAGGGGCGGTCGTAGTATTTTGTAACTTTGGTCGGTAGGTGCTTAGTGATTTTCAAAGCATTGTGCTGTTTGGCCACAAGTGAATAGGCAAAAACATGGAAAGCGAGAGAAAAGAGACTGGCCGAAAGCTGCTGCAAGGTGGGCGTGGGTTTGGCCCCGATTCTCAGTTTCGTGAAAGCGCTTCCAAACCACTTACTATAAGGCGCATAGTGTCTTTCCATCAGGAAAGCAAGCTTCATAATTTCACGCACCATGCGTGACGCTGCTATTTGGGAACAAGTTCATCGCCAACGTCGCCGGCGCGAGCCACAAAGGCTTCCTCTTGAGATATTCTGGTCCATTGAGCAGCCAGCAGATATAGTTTGGTAGAAAAGCTTGCTGAGCTTTAGTCCCGGAATGAATTTAGGCATTTCGATTGTGTAATTCAACATCATCGCGCGCCGAGATTGTCCTTACGCAATGTCTCGTGCTTCCAACGTCTTCTTCAAGAGAAGCATCACCTACTACTTGTCATTTGTTTCTTCACCACAGTGATCTTTACCTCTGACGGATACTCCCGCGAATGGTGAACAGCGTTCCTGGCAACCACCCCTTTTGTTTCGTCGTAATTCCGTCCCCCCGTGTTCAGGTTGCGATCGAAGCGGGGGAAGTTGCTGCTTGACACTTCTATTCGAATTCGATGGCCTGCCTCGAAGTAGTTGCTGGTAGTCATCGGTTGCAGCGTCACCTTGTACACCTTGCCTGCCTCCATCCAGACGTTGGGTTTGTCGTAGCCGTTCCGGTACCTCATCCGCTGAATCGTCTCATCTAAATTGTAAGCTCGACCATCTGGATAAACGTCGATCAGCTTCACTGTAAAATCTGTATCCTTCGCATCGGACGAAACATATAGAGTTACCTCAATAGGCCCGCTCACTTCCATTCCTTCCTTCAGCGGCTCAGTGCTATAGACGAGAATATCCGGTCGGGCTTCCATTTTGCGCTGGTCGAAGGCGCCGCCTGTGACGGCGTTCCCCGTGCAGCAGACATTGCCACCATAGGAAGGCACGGGATTCATCGGATCATATTCAAACCTGTCCGGGTGATCCGCCGCCGGAGCTGCGTCGATAAGCGCACCGTCGCCTTCGAGCGTGTTTGCTTTGCCGCCACTCGACAGGAAAAAGCTCAGCGGCTGCGCGCCAGGAGGTGGCCATGTGTCCGACGTCTGCCATCGGTTGATTCCCATCGTGTAGTAACGCACGCGCGGCAACTTTTCTAGTATCCCGTTTGTTTCGCCTTTCAGGAAGTAATCAAACCAGGCGTAGGTCAGCTCGTCATAGTTCAATCGCGCATCGCCCATGCTGCGTTCCCCAACGATTGTATTTTCCGTTGCCCGCTTGTACGAGCAATGGAGGGTCGGCGCAATCACTGCGTACTGTTGGTTGGCAATCTCAGGTGGCGCAGTCTTTCGCACACGGTTGTATGCGGCCAGGTTGGGACCAACCGATACGTCATACCAGGACATAAACCAGAATCCGGGAATGTTGATCTTCATGTTGTCGTGCCACAACCCGCCCTTGTACCAGGCTGGATCATTCGGCGCGCGCTCGATCATTGCGCCGCCCGTCGCGACCGGCATGCGATCGGCGAAGATGCCGGTTGGTCCACCGACAGCTTTTATTATGTCTTTTACGGGTAGGTGGCGCAGAGCCTTTGACCAATCGACCGGCGGCAACTGCTGGGCGAGGTCGAACGACTTCGACGCGCGAATCAAATCCTCCTGGGATGCCTCTGGCGGAAACATCGGCCGAACCTGGTTCTGTTCGCCATAGAGCCAGGCGATGAACAGCATTTGGACCGCGCCGCCACGATACCAGTTCCCCTGCTCATAATAAGGACCCACTCGTCCCACGCCGGCGCCGAACCCCTGCACAATCATGGTCGTAAATGCGCGATTACCCTGAGAAGCGAGGCCCAACTGCCATTCGGCCGTTGACGAGCAGCCGATCGTGCCGACCTTGCCGTTGGACCAGGGTTGTTTGGCAATCCACGACAACTCGTCGTCGCCATCAGTGAGCGGTGGGCCCAGAATGTCGTAGTTTCCCTCAGAAAAGAAGTGACCGCGCTCGTTCATCTCGACGAACGCGTAGCCGCGTTTAACGGCCTCGAGCTCATTCGTCAGGTCGCGCGGCGCGCCATTGCGCACATCCCAGAAATTGAAGTTGTATGGCGTGCGCACAAAGATGGTGGGATATTTTTTGGAAGTATCTTTCGGCCGATAGACGTCCGTCGCCATTCGTTTACCGTCGCGCATCGGCACCATCAGCTTCCGTTCGACGATCGCGATGGACTGTAGCTCGTTCTCTATCGCACGGCGCCGTTCAATGATTTCGGGCGTGGCGTTGCCGCGACCCTGCAAATAGATGCTCTCGTTTGCAGGGATTTGAACGACAACGCAGAAGGTCAGTATGGCAAGTGTCAGGGGCCAGAAGGTCCTCTTTTGCATGCGTGTGCTCCTTAGGTCAGCCACAGATTAACGCGGATAAGAACGATAGGTAGCAGAAAGCTGCGAATGAGACTCTCGCGTCTAATCTGTAACTGTTCTGCGTCACGAACCGCAACTTCGATCCACGAAAATACACCAACCCGGCGACACGAGTAACACTTCTTACTGCAATTCGTGCTTCGTGCTATTTCGTGGATCGGGTTTTTAGATACGCGTTGCCAGCGCGGGCGCAGCGACCCACAACGTGCCTTCGCGCGCAATTCCAGCCGGTATCTCGTGATCGCCGTCAAACTCACGGAATGTGACGTCATAGCCACGAGCCTTCAATCCACCAACGATTCGGCGACTGCAACTGTCAATCGGAAGAATGCGGTCCCTGGTACCATGCGAAATGAAAAAGCGCGGCTTTCCGTGTGGCGCACCGTCAACTACGAAACCGGGTGAGAATGCGATCACGCGCCTGAAGAGATCACCATTGATTAGTCCGAGCGAGAGTGCATACGTAGCGCCGTCAGAAAACCCACCCACGGCCAAGCGCGCAGGGTCGACTGCAGCAGTATCGAACACGCGCTCAAGCGCCCGATTCAGGAACTCCACATCCGGTCCGAATCTGCCGCCAATAGAGTCCCAGGTGGAGTCGCGAGAGTTGGGCGCAAGCACGGCAACTCCCGCCTCCTCGTGGGTCGAACCGAGGTACCAAAACATGTCCTCGGCACTTTGACCGGCGCCGTGCAGCATAAGCAACAAGGGAAAAGGAGACTTGCCGTCGGTCTTGGGCAACTGGAGGATCGCATCACGCTCGCGATCCTTGCGATCTAAGCCGAGCATGATCCGGCCAGTGGCCGTCGTCTTAACGCCACGGTGCGGACGCACCGTGAGTCTTCCGTCGTCGGCAACGTCCGAACCGCCACTACGACGACACGCGCTACCGAGCGCGAACGATGCAACGGTACTCCCGGCGATCGCGCAGAAGTCGCGTCTGTTGAAGTGGCCTAAGTTAATGGGACGCACAGTCATCGCTCGATAACCGCCTTCACAATATAGTGAAGGCGAAGGCACTTCGTGTGATTCGTTTTTCTTGTTGTTTCGTGTTTCTTCGTGGATCGCGCTTTTGTGTCGCCGCAGAGGATCCACGAAGCAACACGAATCAGGACAAGTGCGCTACACTCACCAACCTTGTCTTGCCCTAAATAGTTGGGTAATGAATTCTGGTTCAGTTGGTTCGATTTGCAGCGGCAGCCCTTTTGCCAATCGCCAACGGTGGATCCACGACAGGCCTTTCATCACCTGGGCGTCCGGCAGCCGGTAAGCTTTATCCTTGAGTGCGTCTTCCAATGAAATAAACCTATACCCTCTCCGCTTCATCATGCGAACAAGATCATCGAAGTGATCGGCGTTAAGATCATTAGCATGCAACAAAAGGGTATGCTTAACTTCGTATCCAAGCGTATTCATTGAAAGCTTTGCAAAAAAATCAAATACGCTCTCACAGTAACGATTGACCGATCGTATAGGAAACCCAACGTCGCACTGCCAAGAAACCACGCGATGCCAAAGGCGGTATCGAAAACTCCAAATGCCATGCTTCGTTTCGCGGCGGGCACAACACTTGTCAGCACGGCCTTTAGTAAGGAGTCCTGCGCTCCCATGCCAAGACCCCAGAGCATCATCCCGACGAGAGCGAGGCTAGCGCCTCCCAGAAAAACGAAAGGAGCAAACAATTTTGAAAGGAAAAAAGCAAAAATCAATATTGGGAAACCGATTCGATCCAGAAGCCGTCCAAACACGAGACTTCCTATTTTCGGCGAACTCCATCGCCTTACAAATTCATTCCTATTATTGCCCGTGTCGCGGTGGTCGTAAAGATCATGGCAACAGCAAGGTCCAGCTCGTCCTCAAGCTATGACGTACTCGCATCAGTGGTGTAACATGACTTCAGATTTGCCGGGCGATGGAGTTCGCCGTTAACCATCGAGGCCGCAAAGGGCCAAGATTGATGACTCCTTTTCAAGCGCGATTCTTGCTGCATGGAAAGGAGTTTTTTGCGTTTACGAAATCGCTCTCGATCCTTGAGGCTTCGAGGAGAAAAAAGTGGATACATTGACGAAATATCTGGCTGTGGCTGCAGGCGGGGCTGTGGGAGCAATGTTGCGTTATTACATGACACTTTCCGGGCTTGGCCGCACTGCTCAACCGTACCCCACGGCAACCTTCATTATAAACATTACGGGCTCGTTCATTATTGGATTCTTTCTCACTTTGGTAACCGAGCGGATACCTATCAATCCGCACGTTAGGCTTGCGGTCGCTGTGGGTTTCGTCGGTGCATATACCACCTTCTCAACCTTTGAGTATGAAACCGCCAGGCTTGTTGAAGGGAAAGACTTTCTGTATGCGTTTCTTTACGTAGTCTTGAGTTTCGCCGTGGGGTTTGGCGCGGTGTGGGCTGGCATTATCCTGGCGCGCCAAGTTGAAGGGGTGCCGATCACGAGCCGCCTTGCAGAGGAGTACTGGCGTGGTCCAGTAACCGAGGCTTCGTCAGAGCGCGTCGCGACGGCCATCTCGCAAGAGACTAGTATTGAATCGGTGTCTGTCGATAATACCAAAGAGCAAAGAAAAAGAACGTGACTCGATGAAGACTGAACTAAAACCCGCAATGAAGTTAACTATCTGCGTTGGCGAAGACGAGCGACATGCGCATCATCCGCTCTATAGGGAAGTACTCCTTACTCTTCATAATACTGAAATTGCCGGAGCTACCGTAACGAAAGGAGTAATGAGTTATGGAGTCCAACGTCGCCTTCACACGAATAAGAATGAGATCCAAATGGAGAATCTGCCGATTATTATTGAGGCAGTCGACGAGCGAGCAAAAGTCGAGCGCGCGGCAGCTCTAGTCGCGGAACTGCTCGGGGAGCACGGACTGGTCGAAATACAGCCCACTCTGGTGGTCTGTCTCGAGCCTGGAGAACAGGAGAGGAGAGAAAGCTAAATGCTGCAAAAAGGTCCAGCGAAAAAACTGGTGGTCTATGTCAACACGTTCCAACACTACAAGAGCAAGCCAGTCTATGAGGCCATCGTGGAGTTTGCTCATCGTCACGGGTGCGCAGGAGCGACAGTGACCAAAGCCGTGTCGGGCTATGGCCGTAGCGGGAAGGTTCACGAAGCACATTTGTTCAGCATCACCGAAGACGTACCGATGCGAGTTGAAGTAGTTGACTCTGAACAAAAGATCAATGCATTGCTGCCGTGGATTTACGACATGGTGGATAAGGGATTGATCGAAGTGCAAGACACGGAAGTGATCAAGCACACTACGCACCAAGCCGAAACAGAGGAGTCGCACGCCGTGAAACACGAAAAACTCGAAGGCCGCGCAAAACTACTGAGGATTTACGTGGGTGAAGATGATCGGTGGGAAGACGAGCCGCTGCACGAAGCGATTGTGAAGAAGCTGCGGATGATGGATATCGCCGGCGCTACCGTCTATCGGGGCTTGATTGGGTACGGAGCGCAGAATCGAGTTCACCGGTCTGGCTTTCTCGGTTTATCGAAGGACCTGCCCATCATGCTTTCAATAATCGATACTGAGGAAAAGATTCGGGGCGTTTTGCCCGTGCTTGACGAGATGGTCGACGAAGGACTGATCGCGCTGTCTGATGTTGAGATCATCAAATATACGCATTCAGCCCGCCACGATTGAGCTTCGTCGTGAATTCGGAAATGGCAATAGACACTGAACAGCATGAACAGCTTCAGATTGCCGGCGCTCTTAACGTCGCTTCTGATATTGCACATCGATATCAACTCTCTTCACTTCAGCCGCTGATCCAGAGTTGCCGCCAGCTTGCTGACCGCGACGAGATAAGTGTGGCAGTAATAGGACGATTCAAAGCCGGAAAGAGCAGTTTTCTCAATAACTTTCTGGAGCGAGAGGTCCTTCCAGTCGGAGTTGTTCCCGTAACGACCGTGGTCACTGAGATCGGTTATGGGCCAGAAGAAAAAGCAACGGTTCATTTTCTCAAGGGTGACATGAAAGTGGTTCCGCTCGGCGAGGTCCGTTCGTTCATCGCTGAAGGTGAAAACCCAGGCAACCGAAAAGGGGTTTCTACTGTTGCGATTGAGCTGCCGGAACTCGCGCGACGCCGCGCATTACGTTTCGTGGATATGCCCGGCCTGGAAAGTACCTTCGCACACAACACTGAAACGGCTCTTACCTGGTTGCCCAAAGTTGGCCTCGCCCTTGTCGCAGTCAGTGTTGACCCGCCCTTGTCACAGCACGATATCGCATTGCTCAAAAGTCTTTACGAATACACACCCAAGGTCTCAATCCTTCTGACAAAAGTCGATTTGCTCACCGAGGTGGAACAGCAAGAGGTGCTCGCATTTGTGAACGAGCGCCTGATAGAAGCTCTTGAGTCAGCACCGCAGGTTTTCCCATACTCAGACTTTCGGTCGGGCGTCGTAGCGCTAGTTCCTACGACTATGGCTCAGTTGAGTTTAAGACCCGCCGGGATGCAGCTTGAGCCACTCTGCGCGAAGGAGAAAGCTCCCCTCAGTAACGATCCGGTCACCGACAGTTAATCCTTCAAGCACGAAATACTGAGCGTTCACTTCAGAGCCAAGCTTTACAGC
>Ga0137367_10002357_pt1 | contig 15072 bp, 8 predicted proteins | sample SagtaG_14_FD_104939 | JGI IMG/M metagenome (GOLD analysis project Ga0137367, IMG submission 104939) | Vadose zone soil microbial communities from Sagehorn Ranch, Mendocino, California, USA - Sage1_L_80_16 metaG | ecosystem: Environmental > Terrestrial > Soil > Vadose zone | place: USA... | reverse complement strand
GTCGGCAGTACCCTCGACCTCACCAAGCCCTCGTCGTGGTAGTCGACGGTCCCCGCGAAGGGATGACAGATCGGCGGCAGCACCCCAGGCACAGACGACGCTGCCTGCGGCCCCTGTCGCCGGAACCTCAACCAATCCAACCGATGAGCATCCTGTGAGCAGTGACCCGTCGCGCGATGCGCCCAGGCCTCCTGATAGTCCTCAGAGCTCAGCGCCCATCGGGCGGCTTTCGGGACCCGCCGAATCGGGTACAACGCTGAGCGGAGACTTCGGCTGGGCGGAACCGTCGATTGCGACCGAATTACGCGGCCTCCTGGGCTCGGTAAGGTCACAGGTTGCCGATGCAGCATGGCTCGGCGAGACGGTAGCCCGCCTTCGCAGTGCATTGCTAAGCTACTCCCTTCAAGCCAAGGTTCTCGACCAGCGTCTGACGCCAAACTCTGCATTGATTCGGCTGCAGGGTTCCGATCGATTGCGTGTTCAGGATGTGGCTGCGCGACAGGCCCAGTTGCTGACCACCCATGAATTGCGAGTGATCCGCGTATCCGCTGAGCCAGGCCACGTCGTCGTGGCGATAGCGCGACCGCAGCGCGAACTTGTGTCGCTCGTCGAGGTCCTACGTCGCCGAACCGTGGATGACCCAGCGAACTATTCCAATCAATCATTGGTGGTCGGCACGCGCGAAAGCGACGGTTCTGTTCTCTATCTGTGCCCCGGCGGTAAGCACGCCCCGCACACCTTGATCGCGGGAACGACAGGAAGCGGCAAATCGGTGCTGCTGCAGAACCTTATCCTCGATATCGGTATGACCAACTCACCTGCCGCAGCACGGATCACCCTTATCGATCCGAAGCAGGGTGTTGACTACTTCGCCTTGGAAGCCCTGCCTCACATTGACGGGGGCGTGATCGTCGACCAGCCCAAGGCCGCACAAGTCCTTGATGAACTGGTTAGAGAAATGGACGACAGATACCGCAGGTTTCGTGAGGCGCGCACGAGTAACCTCGCCGAGTTCAATAAGAGGGCCGCACCAGCCGAGCGGATGCCGGTACGCTGGGTGATCCACGACGAGTTCGCTGAGTGGATGCTCGTCGAGGGGTACAGGGATGTAGTGTCAAACGTTGTCCAGCGGCTAGGCGTCAAAGCCCGCGCCGCGGGCATCTTCTTGATCTTCGCCGCGCAGCGTCCAGAAGATCGCGTCATGCCAGTGCAGCTAAGAGACAACCTGGGAAACCGGCTCGTACTCCGAGTTGAGAGTGAGGGCACCTCCCGCATCTCCCTGGGGGAAGAGGGTGCAGAGCGCCTTCTTGGAAAGGGTCACCTCGCGGCCAGGCTGCAGGGAGAGGACGACATCGTGATTGCTCAGGTCCCAATTCTCGACGCCGCTGGGCTTGAACAGATCGTCAAAGCAATCGCAGCGGCGCCCAGGAACGCCTCGCCGCAACGCTGAGACGAATCGGATGCACACCCGCCGGAGGCGAGACCACATACTGCAGCTGTCATTCCCCCGTAGATGACCTTTCCTGATCAACCCATGAAACTGTTGATCTCGGTTTCGACATGAAGACCCTATTTACACAGAAACGTCTGGGGGTATCGATTGGTATTTCGGGTCAACGCTAGGACGGTGCTGGAGCTAGGCTCCGAACTGATCAGCTCGGACATTATCGCGTTCTACGAGCTCATCAAAAATGCCTTTGATGCGGGCTCGCGCAACGGAGCCGAGGTTCGTTTCCTGATCGCGATGCGAAGGAACGACTATCTCCGCATCCGAGACAAGGCGAACTCTCTCGTTGAGCAGAAGGCCTCTAGGAAGGAACGGTCGGAACAGCTTGCGGACCTGATCGGACAGGTGGCGGCGAAGCTCGACCCTTCAGTCGGCAGCGCACCGACTCTCGAGTTCAACGCGGGGGTCGAAAGGTCCGAAGATCTAGATGATTTCGTTCGGCGGCTCGACACCTGCTACGACGAACACAACTCAATCGAGATCTCCGACACTGGCAGCGGCATGTCGATCCACGAGGTCACCACGAATTTCCTCACTCTTGGTACGCCCAGCCGGAAACGTGAAGTTGACGAAATCCTCTCGCGTGGTGGCTCGAAGACGCCTCTTGGAGAAAAAGGCATCGGGCGGCTCTCGGCGATGAGGCTCGGCGACCGTCTGATCTTAGAAACAGCGCGGAGCGAGGACACCCACCTTAACGTTCTCGATATTGACTGGCGCAGGTTCGGAAATCTCGACGCCATGATCGACGACATCCGATTGGAACCGCATAAGGGACCGCGCAAGGAGAAAGAGAACTGGCACGGCACAAAGCTCAGGCTCGGCGGATTGCTTGAGAATTGGACCGAGGGACGTGTGAGGGAGTTTGCCACGTTCGATTTTTCCAGACTGACTGACCCGTTCCTCGATCCGAAATCACGACCGCGCGTTGCACTCTACTGGAACGGCGAGCGCATCCCCATTCCGTGGCTTGACCGCGCACTCGTTGAAATCGCGCATGCAAGTCTGATCGGCACATACTCGGTGAAGGGCGATGAGCCGAAGCTCGAACTGAAGATGGTAGCAAACAAGCTTGGTAGCTTCGATCATCCCTGCGAGACCGACGCGCTCACATTGACGCGGCCAGATCTCGAGGGGTTGCTGGCTGGGACAGATAACCTGGTGCCAGAGACGGCGCTGACTTCTGTCGGCGGCTTCGACTTTGAGATCTATTGGTTCAATCGCCGCTATCTAGCGAAGATCGACGCAATTGGCAATCAGGCTACCGTGCGAGCTCTCGTGAAGAAGTGGTCGAGTATTATGCTCTTTCGCGACGGATTCAGAGTCTTCCCTTACGGCGACGAGGAGGATGACTGGCTCGGCCTCGACGCAGTCGCACTAGGCCGCACTGGGTATGTCCTAAACAAGAACCAGTTTATTGGACACGTTCGTATTTCGCGGGCCGGCAACCCGAAGCTCGTCGACCAGACAAACCGGGAGGGGCTTCGGGTGACGCCGGAATCGCAGGTCTTTGTCGAAGTCCTGCATGATGCCGTTGCGGAGCGACTGTGGAGTTTCTTTAAGGACATTGATCTGCGCTACCGCAAACGTACTGAGCCTCTCGACATCGGGAAGGACATCGATGGTCTCGAGGGCAGGGCCAAGGCGGCTCTGGGGAAATTGCGCAAGTACGTCCCGCGCGATGAGATGTCGGTCCTGTCCGATTTGGAACACTCTCTTCGGGAGTTCCACGACCATTCGATCAAAGCCCAACAGCGCATTGAGGAGGTCGAAGCCGACAGCAAACAGATGGTACAGATGGCGGGCGTGGGGCTCCTCGTCGAAATGGTGGCGCACGAACTCGCACGATCTACCGAAAGCGCGCTCGCTTCTCTCGAAGGACTGCGCGGGAAGGATCTCCCTCAGGAGATCACCGCGCGACTCGATACACTTCGCGCCGAGATCAAGAGCATCTCCAAGCGTCTTCGTGTGCTCGATGAAGCGAGCGTCCCAGGCCGCCAGCGCACCGAGACCTTCGATCTTGTGCGCTTAGTCGAGGATCTTAAGGAGGGTCACGCTTCTCAGTTCGCGCGCCACCACATCGACATGAGGATAACCGCTCCGAAAGCGCCTCTGCGGGTGAAGCTGGTAAAGGGAATGGTCGTTCAAATTCTCGAAAACCTTCTGACGAATTCCGTCTACTGGATGAAGATGCGCGCGGACCGAGAAGCAGGTTTCCGTCCGGTGGTCGACGTCAAGATCGAAACAGACCCATTGACGATTCGCTTTTCGGACAACGGTCGCGGAATCGCACCCGATCATCGCGAGCGGGTCTTCCGCGCGTATTGGTCACTCAAAGAGAAGTCAAAGCGTCGCGGACTTGGGCTCTTCATAGCCTCCTCAAATGCAGCCGATCTCAAGGGTCGCCTGACCCTCTCGGAGAAGGCCGACAAGCGGACGGGACGGCTTCATGAGTTTGTTCTCGAACTTCCCGACTCCGCAGTGACTCGATGACCTTGGCCGACCTGTTGGTGAGCCGCGGCTTCGCGTCGGCGCTCATCATCGACGACGCCTTCGATGACGTACCGATTGCCGCTGACCTCGCAATGGACGAGGAAGCGTGGACGATCTTCATGGATGACGTTCGGGCCGAGGCGACACTCGTAGAGGCGGCCTTTCCCGCTTACGCGACCGCAACCGGCCCCGACCTGCGACATTCCGATGAATTCGTAAAGGCGATGTGGGAGATAAAGGGAAAGATAGACGGAGACCTGTGGAACAGGTTGTTCGGGACGTACGAGCGTGAGCGGGCGTCCGATCGCCAGTTTCTTGAACAGCTGAAGCATCGGCTCGCGACCGCTGGTTTGAAGGTGACGACTGCCGGGCGGAAGGTGCCAGACGAAGCGCGCACGTCCGACGTTATCTTCGCGGACTTGTTCCTTGGAGCCGCGCAGCAGGACTTCGATGTTGCGGAATCTATCAAGCGCCTTCAGCAACTCATGGCGGATCGCCGCACGTCCCCACCGCCCGTCGTTCTCATGTCTAGGAGTCCCCGACTGCAAGACAAAAAGGAGCGCTTCCGCGACGGCGCTGAGATGCTGGGCGCACTATTTAGGGTATATCAAAAGCAGGATCTCCTTGAAGGGTCCACCGTCGAGACAGCGCTTGAGCGCTTAGCAACGCATCACGCCGATGCCGTGAAAGTTGCCGCCTTCGTCGAGGCCTGGCGATCTAGCCTGCAGCATGCCACCGGCAGTTTCATGAAGCTCGTTAGGCGGCTCGATCTCTCCGACTACGTCAACATACGAGACGTTCTCCTCGAGGTCGAAGGTCAGCCGCTCGGCAGCTATCTACTCGACGTATTTGATCGCGTGTTGCAGCACGAGATCGAAGGCCATCCGGTGACGATCGCGGCGGCACACAATCTCAATACGATCGATCCCGAAAAGTATCCGAGTCCGTATATCGCCGGCTCACCAGATCTTCAGGATCTCGTGGCGCGGACCCTTTGGCAGCACACTGAGCGGCTCAAGGTCATGGGCAATACGGGAGGCATGCCGGTCAGCTTCGGCGATGTCTTGATCCGCAAGGCCAGCCTCACGGCCGCGACGACGGCGACGACAGCCCAGGAGGACGAACCGGACGCTATGATAGTGTTGACGCCCGCGTGCGACCTAGTTCGTGGGGACGGCAGACGGCGAGTCCTCCTTGTCAGTGGCACGCTGAAGGCAATCGACCATAAGACCTGGACGTATAAGTCGCCCGCCGCGGTAACACCGATCGTTCAGTTGCCAGACGGGCGACGTATGTCCATCACCTGGCAACTCCACGACCAACGTATGCTGAAGCGAAATGAGCTCGCGGGTATGCTAGGAGACAATGGTGCGTATTCGGTCGGCTTCCGTCTGAGGGAAAGCAACGCCCTTGAGCTCCAGCAGCAAATGCTGGCCGATATGGGACGCGTCGGACTTGTGAGCAAGATGCCGTTCACGTTTCCGGTCGAGGTTCTGATGTTCGTCACTGACCTTGACGGAAGGCTCGCTCCGCTTCAGCTCCCCGTCACCTCTCGCGATAGGGGTGTTTGCATAACCGGGCGCGACAGCGCTGGGAAGGACTTTACCCGGCTTGTCCTTACCGAGGCTTCAGTGGACGAAGTCTTAAGCGTCATTCTGAAGATTGAAGCGAGCCAGGTTCATCAGCGCGCTCGGGACACGTTGAAGAGGCTTCAGGCATCCACAACCTTTCGGTCGCTCCTTCAGCGTGGACTGAGGGCTCCGACGGCGACAACCAAAGGACATCTCGCGCCTTTGAAGGTGCCCAAGGATGAGGACCCTGGCAATAGCGCAGCAGGAGATGAAGTCATCGGGCTAATCGCTCGAAATCCAGAGCCCGTGGAGACACTTCCGAGCGGCGATCAGAAGAATGGCGCTTTGGTAGTTATTCTTAATGATCTCGACCCGCAATCGACAACAATCGCGGGCGACGCCGCCGCGAGCGTTCCCGCCTCCATCGATGCGCTAGTAGAAGCCCCCCGAACTGAGGACCCACGAGAATAAGCCGAAATATTGTGTATCTCGTTGTGCTGCAGATCCTTAGAGGTGCGCGACAGCTTTCCGTATCGGCCATTTGTTGATTGCCAGGATGTCCAACGCAGGCGTTGATTACCTCGATTCTCTAGCGGCCGCGTATCACCTTGGGATTACGCATGAGCTGCTCTTCGCGTATACCAGCAGGCGCTTTCGAGGACCCGAGGGAGCGTCTCGGCGCTTGACGCCCGTCAACATCTCCGGAAAGACCTATTTCTTACGACGGGACCTCGACGCATTTGACCACCATTTGTGGAATCCTTGGGCCAACGAGACAGATCCGCGCTCCACTCCTCCAAGAGCCATTGTTGACCATCTTCGTGCAGAGTCGAGGAATCAATGCGTGCGGTGTGGAAGCGGGATCGGGGTTCAAACGGCCCACATCACTCCCTGGGCGCAGAGCCGCTGTCATCATCCACACAATCTGATCCGCCTCTGCTCCGCGTGTCACATTGAGCACGATGAACACCATAGCCTCGCAACTGAAGAACTTCGGGAACTGAAAGATCGGGCAATCGCGGCGACGCGAGCGGCGTTAATGCACCGTATGGCCGGCGACGTGATCTCGTCGCCGCGACCGCCCTCAGATGCGTTGTTCGCCGGTCGAAAGGCGGACCTCATCGCCCTACGAAGAATCCTGCGGCGTACCCGCACGACGCTGGTTCTTGGCGCAGGCGGAATCGGGAAGACGCAGCTTCTACTCCACGCTCTCGCAGGAATGAAGACTGGCCGACCCGTCCTTTGGCTAGACCTGGAGCGGTTCAGTGACATTCAGGGCATCCAAACAATGTTGTACGCACTGTCGTCGGGAGGGATCGCCGACGACCCGCCGCCGCCACTGGCAGCCCGCCTTGACGACCTCAATGCCTGCGTTGTGTTAGACGGTCTGGAGCAGCTCGGGGAGCGGATGGTGGAGGCGGTAGACGATCTTCTCGCGGAACTTCAGCTCCGGACGTCGAAGGCTCAGTTCGTCATTACCTCTCAGGTAGACCTCACACGCACCCTTTGCGAAGCGCGTTTTCGAGTCGGGGGCCTGGGCGATGACGCTAGTCGCGAGGTTCTGCGTGCTGTCATCGCCGCACAGGTTCCTTTTGATCTCGAGAGTGAGAAGGGTGTGGTCGACCTGTGCGATGGACATCCTCTCGCTCTTCGACTTAGTGCTTCCCTGTTCGTTCATTTTGGTTCAGGAGCGGTCGCTTTTCAGCGGATGCGGCAGCGTGGGACACCTGCCTTGGAACTCCAGAAGCGGTCGGGCCACGATCGCCACACCTCTCTTGGCACCTGCCTTGGCCTTGCTTACGATGCCCTTGACAAACACGAGCAGCGTCTCCTGTTTCTATTGGCCAGCGCGCCGGCGGGGCTTTTTCTTTCTGCGCTCGAACGGGACGACTTTGATGCGGCGGCAGCAGCCGCCGGCCTTCGCCGATGGAGCCTCATTCAGGTCTCTGACTCGGGAGAGGCCCGTGAGCGTCTTCACGTTCTAGCTCCGATCGGAGCATACGCCGATCATCAGTGGCGCAGTGACAATGCCGAGAGCGTACTCCCGGAGCTGCTGGCACTCACCAGGGACATTGCGGTCACGGCAGCCGTGATCGACCAACGGGCTGACGACGCCCTCGGCATGTCGTACATGTTGGCGCGCTACTCAGAAGAGCTAGCGAACTTCTTGTCGGTCTTCGATGCTGCTGAACGCTATCCCGAGAACGTGGAGCTCGCTTTGCACGCGGCGGGCCTTGGGAGCGTGCTCATGCGCTTTTTTTTCGTGCTCCGTCTTCCTGAGCAAGGAGCGGCTCTGATGCGGCGTGCAGCTGAGCTCGCTCTTCGCAATGGAGAGACCGCGCGATCTGCCGACATGATCCTTCGGATGGCTAGTCTCGCCGCCAGGAGTGACGATCCGAGTCTCACGGAAGCAGCAGAAGCGCTATTGGGCCGACTAGATGAGGGCACTGCCGACTCGGTGGTGAAAGGCTCAATCGCCCTGTGTCGCGCGCTGATCGCCTGCAAGGCTCGGCGTTTCGATGACCTAACCAACTTGTCCAGGGAAGCCATTAGTCGTTTTGAAGCGGAACTTCGTGCGCGCATCGAGTGTGGAAAAGACCTTACAGGCGATCGTGTCGAGGAGCTTCATAACGACTTGGCTTCAGCCCACGGCCTGCTAGGTGACGGTCTGTTGCACAAAGAAGATCCGGCGGCCGCGTGGGAGGCCTATCAATCGGCCCGACGTCTACTGCGAGGGGGTGCCGCAGCCGTAAATATGGGTCAATTCCTACATCAGCGCGGAAACTGTGAGAGCCTAATGGGTCGGCACGCAGAGGCAATGCACAGCTATCGTGATGCTGCAGTTCACTTTCACGCGGTAGGCATGAAGGAGTACCTAAGCAATGCTGTAGGTGAGCTCGGCCTGACACTGACGGACATGGGCGGCGACGCAAGGCCGCCCGCATTCGCTGATGACCTGCTGCACGCCTGTCTGGATGACGTGCGCGATGACACTTGTCGAGCCTTCATGACCTCGCCGGCCCGGGACGATCTGCTCGCGTCTCACCTTCGGAAGCTATTCGGTGTCGTCATCCTGGTAAGTCTGACGTCCCAAGCACGCGCCCTTGGAGGCCTGTCGACCGATCTAGGTAGAGTATTACTGGCTGATGCGAAAGGGAGGACGTTGCCGGCTGGCAATAGTGAGGCGGTTTTCGGCACTCGGTTGGGGCATATCTTAAGACTTGCAGCCACGATCGCCGCAGTTGATGGCACAACCATTTCGGAGGGCGAGGTCGGAATGTTGGCCATGTCCTGTTGCCAGCAGGATAAATGGTCGGAACAGCGTCGACGGAGCGTTACGTGGCTGGAGATGTATCTCCGGATTAAGTGCGCGCTCTCAGATGTGACAGCGGACCAATTGATGCGCTCTGCTCTCGCGGCCAACAGCGGAGAGCCCTTTTGACCTGACCCCCAAAGGGGATTGAGGGATGTGTCGACTTCGATCGCCAGGCACTCGCGGGTAAAATCGTCGACGATGTTGATACTACCCTTGGGCCGAAGGACTAGAGCTCGCTGCTCAGAGGGAGAAGATCTGGGCCGAGCGACACCAGGCGGAGCTGGTCCACAAACTGATCCCACGAAGGCCCGAATCCAGAGAAGGTGAAGAGACCGAGGTCCACTAGCCGATCATCAAAGGCCTTTTGAGCTTCGAAGAGAGGATCTTGAGGGAGGAAGAACCGCGACTTCAAGTAGAGCGGTTGCGGCGCGGCGGAACTCCCATATTCGAAGAACTGGATGTCCTGCTGTCGAAGGTCGACCTTCACCCGCTCGAGCAGGAGGGGGATAGGCTTCCCCTCGAAGTCGTCGTAGAGGAGCAACGTGACCTTCCCCGACTCCGCGTGGATCTTGACCACGTCGGCGTTCTCCACCTCACCGTAGAACCGAGCCGCGCAGCTCACGTAGACGCGCAAGACTTCAGGAAGGTCAGGTACCGTGGCTGCGCGAACGTAGAGGGCTCGATCCTCCTCTAGGAACCCCTGTCTGCGAGCGGAAGCCGTACGACATGCTGCTCGAATGATCTCTGGCTGTCCGATTGAGAAAAGAAGCCGCTGCGCCTCTGCCTCGGCCGTCCGATAGGAGCCCCAGAACGCCCGGACGGCTCGTCGCTGTTCCTCGGGAAGTGTTCCGAATGAACGTCGACGCTCGAAAGCATTGAGAGCCAAATAGACTTGGAGATCGCCCTTTGCCAATTCGCTTGAGGCCTCGAACTCACCGGGCCCACGCACGGTGACGATCTTCTTGAACAACGAATTGGCACTCCGAAAGAGCGCGCAGACTTCTGGCGCCCGAGGGAATTCGCTGTCGTCGGGAATCCGCCCCAATCGAAGACAGGTCGCCCAAAACTCGTCCACGAGTGACTGGTGCTCGAGCAGTTTCGCCTGCAGCCGCTCCAGCGGAGACAGCGAAACGCGGGGAGCACGCGGAGCCGTCAGCTCGCGGGGAGTGACAACACGAGGCTCACGAGGAACGGAGGGCAAGGGGACAGCTGGAGCGCGAAGAGCTTGTCGGCCTGCGAGAAACCTCTGTTCATCCTCGTCGGTTCGAAAGATCAGGAAGATTCCCGGCGCAACCGCCACCGGCTCTCGGCCGAGTTCAGCTTCCAGGTAGGCGCGAAGCTCAGCCTGTGTGTAGTACTTCTGGAAGGTCCCTCGTGCCGTCAAGACGCCGTCTCGGAACAACCGTTGGCGTTCGTACTCCGTACGTCCTCCGATGAGGACAGACACCGCCAGAACCATCTCAGTGACGTCCCAGGCCTCTAGAAGAGCAGCACGACGTTCGGCGACGTCCTCGATGACGTTGAGCACGTAGCCAAGATTGACAACCTGCGCCCGCTGCTTGGGGGCATCTGCGGCGAAGAAGGGATCCCACCCCGCAGCCTTCAACCCTTGAGCCAAGATGGCGCGGACGTCATCACCACGTCCACAGCCGTAGTCGAAGATCGAATGCGTGCCGTCGAGGTATCCATACTTCCACATCAACTGCATGGGGGCAGAGAGCGCGTAACGTGTCAGCGCGGTCCGATGTCGAAAGACCTCAGCGGGCTCCGCGACAGTGGGGCTGCTCTCATGAACTGGAACCAGCATATTGTCTCGTTCGCCGAGACCTATCCGGGCCAGTCGTTCACGCCAGGCGATCTTCGTGCCGAACTCCCCGGCGCTATCGAGCAGACCAAGGCGCTCCGCCTCTTGGGTCAGTCGTGCGAACTTCGCGACTGCAGGATGCCGAGAGAGCAGGAGAATCTCTTTGCGATGGAGGATCGGCGGATTCTCCTCGGATGCGATCCATTCCGTGACCCGCCCCGCGGAGAGGTCGACGGCCCAGCTGCGCGCGAGCACGGGAAACCCATCCTCAAAGAAGCGCGGATAGGACAAGAGTGACAGCCGAAGGTGTTCCCGAGAGAACTTGACCACGTGGAAGTCGTCAGCGTCGATCTGAGCTAGCGCCCGTGCATGATCGACCACCGCCAGAAGACCCACAGGGACCTCAAGGAGTGCGGAGGTGTGCAGGTACCGACTGTCTGGCAGCAACTTTCCGATAGGGAGCTCCGCCACCATCCGCAGGTACTCCTCGAGGCGAGGTAGACTCGAAGCGTCCGCATCCGACGCGACAGCCTTCATGCTGCTCTCCTTCGACATCGATGCTCCCTGCGGTCGCTACTTCCGGTATCGCGATCTGATCGAGTGCGGAGATACGTGGCACCGTCTCGCGGAAGCTGGCTCTACGCCTAGCAACATACCCCAGGAACAAGAAACGATCTCGGCGATACAGGACATCTGCAGGACGATCTTGGACCCGGCGGTGGACGTCTTCGGCAAGCTACTACTGACGTACGGATTCTCATCAGCAGAGCTCGCCGCGAGGATCGCGAACCGGATTGCCCCATCCCTTGATCAGCATGCCGGCTCAGAAAAGACGCGATCAGGGAGCGCGATCTGTGACCGTGGCGGCATGGCCGTGGACTTCCACGTACCCGGCGTTTCGTCTGCCGAGATCGCGAAATGGGTATGTTCGACGACGCGGTTTGATCGCCTGTATTTCTACGGGCCAAACAACCCCGTGCACGTAAGTGTGGGGCCGAGCAACACGGGGCAAGTCGTGATCATGGAAAGAGGTCCATCCGGTAAGAGGATACCGAGGGTCATCACGGTCAGCGATTTCATCCACAGGAACTCCCGGCAATCTGGTAGTGGCGTCACCACTAGACGCCAAAGCTGAATGGCCCGGTGCCGGCGGGTATTGACGGCGTTGGCTACGATCACCGCCACCCGCGCTCGGCCAAGCTGACGAATCCGCTCGCCCCGACGACAACGTGATCGAGCACCTCGATTCCGCAGAGTGTGCCGACCTCGCGAAGGCGTGCGGTCAGCTCGATGTCCGCGCGCGACGGCTCGGGATCGCCAGACGGGTGGTTGTGGCAGAACAGCACCGCTGCGACGCCCGCCTTGATGAGCGGTCGGAAGACGTCGCGCGGGTGGATCTCGACGCCGGCGAGGCTTCCTCGCGCGAGCATCGAGTCGAGAACGACGCGATGGCGTACGTCGAGACCGATGGCCCAGAATTCCTCGGCGGGGAGACCAGCGAGGCGCGCGCGCATGTGCATCCAGACCTCCGAAGCGCCGCTCAGCCGCCGCCCGATCTGAGGACGGGCGCCGATGCTGTGCCGGGCGAGCTCGAATGCCGCGTGAACGAGGGCTGCTCGGCTGCGCGAAAGGCCGGCACCGACAAGGGTTGGCTCGGGGGCGAACGCGAGGGATTCGAGGCCACCGAGCGCGTTCAGCAGATCGCTCGCGCGCTCCGCCGACACGCCCGCGATCGCGGAGAGGAGCCTCGCGGTGCGATCGGGTGCTGACCGCGGTCGGTGCCGTGTGATGCGCTCCGCGCCGGTCGGTGGCTGGTCGGGGGCGGAGGCCGAATCGGGGTCGTCTCGGCGGATGGGAAGGACGTCGTGGTCGTTCATGGGCTCGGTTCCTCCTGCGGTTGGCGTCGGTTCGCCGCACGGGGCGCGCCGCCGGCTCCCCGGGGCCCGAGGGCCGCGTTTTCGGGGGGACCGCGTCCGCGCGGGGGAACCGAAAAGGCAAGCGCCTGAGGCCCGCATCGCGGGTCTGCCCCGGGGCGCCGAGCAGAGCGACCGCGAACCCGACGCCAACCGCAGGAGGAACCGAGCGCTTGACGAATCGCGGGCGCAGGCGCCGAGCGCTCGAACGGGATGCGCTGCGACAACGCAACATCTCGGCTCGAAGACATTGGACGCCGGCCGCGCGCGCGGTCACGATTCAGCTGGTGCCAGGAACCGCGGATCGCGGGATCGTGTCGCGCCCGAGGAGAGTGCCGTCCTGATGTCTGCTTGGGACCTGGAGTGGCTCGGCCTATTCGCCGAGGCGGTTATTGCCGTCGCCGCCAGCATCTGGGCGATCGGGAGCGCTTGCGTGGCGCTGCGTCGCAGTGGCCGACGACGCTGACTGGAGCAGCTCTTCGGCGGCCTGGGCCGGGCCAGCGCGACGTACCGGGGGTGACCTCGACGCGTCTCAGACCGTGCAGCACGCTCGCGTGGTCGATGCGCCGGAAGCGGCCGGTATTGATCGTCGACCACCCCGCCGGTGCGGTGGGGCCTGTTCGAGGCGTTACCGGGACCAGAACACGTGGTGCTGGCGCTCGACCTCGATCACGAAGATGTCGCCGGAGAGCTCTGCGTCGCGGGCGTAGGACTCGAAGTCGAAGTAGCCACGGAGACGCTCGGGAATCTGCGCAAGGTCGCCGGAGTCTTCGAGGAGCTGCTCGGCCCAGTCAGCGGGCGAGTCAAAAGCACCCTGATAGCTGTCGCTGAGGGCCTCGCGCGCGGCGGCGGGGGAGTCGCAGTGTGCGAGAGCCGCCGCGCCGAGCTGACCGTGTTCGGCGATCAGGTTCGCGATGTCGGCTACCGTCTCGATCGATTCGTACTCCGCGAGCCGGCTGCCATGGAAGCCCTCGTAGTCGTGGATGGCCCATTCCTCGGCGACGGGCTCCGGGGACTTGGCGAGCATCGACTGGATCTCGGCGTGGATGTCGCGGGCATCCTGGTCGGCCGCGATCCATGCGCCGTGGAGGATGCCGCTGTTGTAGCTGGCAAGGCACGCGACGTAGATGCGGGGTGAGTCGGTGGCCGGTCGGAGGTTCTTGTTGCCGTTTGCCATGTCGTTTCTCTCGTCCTTTGGTGGTGCCTTGCGGCGTCTCGTTCGCCCGAGGCAGGGCACGGCTCGCTCCCGGAGTGCGGTGCTGCTTTCTGGGAGGGGTCCCCTCCGCGGGGAAGCCCAGAAAGCAGAAGCGCCGCGAGGCTCTGGGCGCGAGCTCCGGTCGTGCCCTGCGCGGACGAGACGCCGGAAGGTGCAACCGAAGGGCAGTAAGAAGACGGCGGAGAACGCCGACGCGAATCGCAAGACCAGCCAAGTCACCGGCGGCCCACGAATTCCGGCATTGCGGACTTGAGGCGAGGTCTCGGCGCGCCGATGATCGGCCCATGCTGAAGATCCTGGCGACGGCCGTGATGCTCGTGTCGTCCGCTGCCTTCGCGAAGACGGTAGACCTCGGAATCGAGGACCATCCAGCGAACGACTTCAACGTCAAGAACGGCTACGTGGGCGGCTTCCGCGTCTCGCTGGATACAGGCACGGTGATCCGCGATTCAGGCATCGCGCTGGTCACCGTCACCAAGCGCCGGGTCTACGGTGAGGGGACGATTCACAAGTCCATCGAGCGATGGGCGCTCGCCTGCGGCCTTCACGAGTGGGACATGGCGTCCATCAAGACCTTCGACGTCAAGGACCACCTGCTGCGGAGCGAGTCTTTCGTGATCAAGCTCGGCCCGATCAACGGAGGGCATGTGCAAACAGCGTTCGACGCCCTATGTGCCCGGTAGGAACCTGGCCGTCGGGCGCGGCGGCGACCATCGAAGTCCGCGGCATCGCGAGCGAGCTGGGACTCAGTGGCACGCCTGCACGAACAGCACCGATGCGGTTTGCTTGAAGACGATCGTGCACGCCTGCCCGCAGCCTAGGGACGTCCCGGTCGGGCGCGGCGTGGTCGACTGCCTCTCCTCGCCGCCGCTGCAGTTCCAGTCGTAGTTCCCGCAACGATCCTTCGTGATGAAGTACGACGTCGCGGCCAGACCCGGATTGGCGCCGGGATCGACATCGCAGCAGTCGCCGCCGGCCGCCGCGAAACCCTGGGGAGGTCGAGGCGTGGCGTCGCAACGCACGATCGTATCTGTCGAATCGGCACCGTAGCCGTCGGCGTCCTGATCGACGTAGTAGGTCCGGCAGGAGCCGGAGGCGCAGTCGGCCGGCACCAGGCAAGCTTCGCCGTCCTTGAGGCGGCAGGCGACCGCGCCGGACGTGTCGGCCGCGCAGGTGCGCGATCCGGTGCAGGACGAGGCGGGCGAGAGGTCGTCCTCGCCAACGAGCGGCCGGCAGGAGCCCGAGGCGGCGGACT
>Ga0137367_10002346_pt1 | contig 15103 bp, 19 predicted proteins | sample SagtaG_14_FD_104939 | JGI IMG/M metagenome (GOLD analysis project Ga0137367, IMG submission 104939) | Vadose zone soil microbial communities from Sagehorn Ranch, Mendocino, California, USA - Sage1_L_80_16 metaG | ecosystem: Environmental > Terrestrial > Soil > Vadose zone | place: USA... | reverse complement strand
TGCATACGCCCCCTCTCCAGCGCCGTGGATGAACAATACTTGCTTCTCCATGCTTCTCGTTCGCTCCTTTACAATGCTAAATCTCTACCTTATTTTTGCATAGTTTCGGCTTCCACCAACTTGGAATCTACATCGATGCCTGCCTCGATCACCTTGTGGATTGAGCACTGTTTTGCAATCATAAAGAGCTTGTTATACTCATCCCCACTCAACTCACCAGAGAGAATAATTTCCTCCCTGATTTGTTCACGAGAATGATCTATCTCTTCCGTATTTTCCTTGAATGCTTCGTTATAGGATAACCGCCAAGACCGGCCAGCAACAATCCATGAGGCGTCAATTGATTAATACGCTCCACTGACTTGAATTCACCGGATTCGGGTTGCTGAAGATTCACCGACAAGAATTCGCTCTCAAAGCAGTTATTTTGCCGAATGATCACATGTTCCATAATGAAATGCTCACTGCCCCAGAAGGATATAACAGGACTTCTTAAACGCCCCATGGATATAGGTCAGGAGGATTCACTTCTTGGGGTTCAATGTGAAGAGGATGCAAAGCCTCGGTTTCATCAATATACATAAAAGCATCATAGCGCTTAGGAAGAACTGTAGGAACATAATTGCCGCGGCTTTCAAGGTTCGGATGGTATACAACGCCGATGGCGCGATGGCCGCGCACCTTTTGGAGCTCCTCTGAAGGCTGAGCTTGGTTAAAGATCAAAAGTTGATCGATCCCTGTTTGGTGAAGGACATCCTCCCAACTGTCTGGGCGTCCTTCCGGAACGTTCATCCGTTCCATGGGCGCGCCCCAGGATTTGCCTGCGATGACACTGCCGTGATGGGAACCAAACCCCACCAGCACCACGCCATCCTTGCGTCGTTGTTCGCGGGCAAGCTCTCCTATATTGACCATCCCGGCGCTGGCCATATCTGTGTAACGCGCATCTCCAACGTGTGTATTATGCGCCCAGACAATTGCCTTAGTATCCGGACCATGAAAATCGACAAGGCGGTCAAGAGTTTCCATCATATGTAGATCACGCACATTCCACGAGCCAGAATCCGTGCGAACCATGGTCCGGTAATAATGTTCTGCATTCTTAATGACCAATGCATTCTGCTCCGCGTTAAATCCTGCCTCCGGATCGCCGTCATAACGACTGGCGCGTTGTTGCATCTGCAATAAAAGATCGATCACTTCATCTTCGCAATTTTCGGGAACCATGCGTGTGTTCCACGCATACGATTGTGGATCTTCTCCATAGGGTTCAAAGCAGTGATACGCCTGTAATGCTGTCTGCACGGCTTGCGGGTCTTTATTCTCAAGATAATTGATGATCGATTCCATAGACTCCCAAAGGCTATAAACATCCAGTCCATAGAATCCCGCTTTGTCCGATTTATGTTCGTTGAACTTGCGCATCCATTCTGCGAAAGCAACGATCTCCCAGTTTGCCCACATCCAAGTCGGCCAGCGATTAAAAACATGTAAAACATCTCTGGCGCTTTTGCCGGCATCTGGAAATTCTTTGACATAGCGATTGACCCGATAGCAATCTGGCCAATCCCCTTCGACGGCAACGAAGCGGAATCCTTTTTCCGCGATCAAACGGGAACTGAGGCGAGCGCGCCATTGATAAAACTCTGAAGTGCCATGTGATGCTTCACCCAGCAATACAAAATGCGCATCTCCGATCCGTTCCATCAGAGGATCTAAATCTTCTCGAGTCTTCAAGGGGTACGAGAATTGCCGAACTTCCTCCGCAAGAATCTGCACCGCGTTTTCATCTACAAATCGTGCTCGTTCTCGTAACATATCTCTCCGTGTGTATACCTTAGCGGACATTTACCGGACTAAGATAAGTTTGGAACCAATCCCTGGCGAGTCGCGCCGCATATTCAAGTGTTCCAGGCTCCTCAAAGAGATGCGAGGCTCCCGGAACAATTGTTAATTTCTTCTCTGCTCCCGGCTGCATTTGTTTAAGCGCTTGCTCGTTCAGATCAATCACAACATCATCGTTGCCTCCCACGATCAGCAATGTGGGTGCTTTCACTTTTGGTAAAGCTAATCCAGCTAAATCGGGGCGACCGCCTCGTGACACCACTGCATCGACATTTTCAGGCAATTCAGCGGCGGCGATCAACGCTGCTGCCGCACCCGTGCTCGATCCAAACAAACCGATTGTCGCAAAGTTATAAGGTTGTAGATCAAGCCATTCGAGCGCGCCAATCGTTCGTCTGGCAAGCAGGTTGATGTCAAAGCGTAAATGACGTGTCTCGAGGTCGATCTCTTCTTCTTGTGCTGTCAACAAATCGAAGAGCAAAGTAGCCAGCCCTCCTTCTTGCAGCATCTGCGCAACATATTGATTCCGAGGGCTATTGCGGCTGCTGCCGCTTCCATGCACAAAAACTACAAGCCCTTTTGCAGCTTCAGGGATACTTAAGATCCCCTCCAGATGGATACCCGTGCTTAAAATCTTCACGTATCGATTCTCTGTATTTGTTTTATTCATACTGCCTCTCAATTCCGCGACTATTCATAAGTCCACAATCAATTGTTTGCGCCGACGTATATCCTCCAGAAATAATCGCACGCCTTCATCCGTTGTTTGGGAGAAGTCTTCATACCACCGACCAACTCCATCAAAGGGTTCCGGCGTGATCGCACAAACGGTTTCATCGACTTCATCCTGAAATGCTTCGCATGTTTCGGGTGAGGCGGTTGGCACAGCTACAACAATTCGTTTGGGACTTTGGGCGCGCAATGCAGCAACCGCAGCGCGCATGCTTGCGCCGGTTGCCAAGCCATCATCCACAACGATAACGATATGATCTCGAACCACGGGGGCTGGGCGGTCTCCCCGGTAGAGTTGCTCACGGCGCTGTAGTTCTTTTAACTCGCGTTCTGTGACACGATTGATGATCTCGTCAGGAATATTGAGCGCATGGATGATATCTTCATTCAACACCCGTACACCTCCAGATGCAATCGCGCCGATTGCCAATTCCTCTTGACCTGGTAATCCAAGTTTTCGAACGATAAATATATCCAGGGGAACATTTAGAGCCAGAGCCACTTCATATCCTACCGGAACACCCCCACGTGGCAAAGCGAGAACGATCACATCGGAGTGGTTGGCATAATGCAGTAATTTTGGGGCAAGTTGTCTGCCCGCATCTCTCCTATCTCGAAACGGTATCATACTATCTACCTTTCTAGAAGAGAGGTTGTTTCCTAATTCCTATGAGCCTTATGGAATCGGCTTAGTAACTAGACTCTTCCGAGGGAAATATAACCCTCACTTTTTGCAGTGGGAATAAGGGATATTCCCAATAGAGTAGGGTTTTTCCTAAGAAGAACTATTGCTGCAACGGTGTATTATTTTAGATGAGGGTCTAGGAATTCGATTCAGTCATCAGAGGATAACACTTGTTTAGTCTCGTTATAGTGAGTAGTAGATTGAAAGGAGTAAGTAAAATGGCACCAGATCAGTATCGATGTGGAGAGTGTGGCGCAACCTTCAATAGCAGATCAGGGTTGGAAGAGCACAATCGCGCGATGCATTCGCGATATACCTGCGAAGTTTGCGGAGAGACCTTTAACTCAGAACGCGACTTGGAAGAACATAATCGTGAGCGACATCCGGAAATGCAAAAGACGGGCCGCAAGCTCTAAACAGAAGCTGAAAGATTTTATCCAAATATTGAAACTGCCTGAACGCTCGTGGGAACATCACACAAGCCCATAAGCGTTTGGGTAGTTTCGCAAATAGAAAAGAATACTAAAAGTTACGCATGTTCTCCATGCGTAACTTTTAGTAAACTCGAAGGATTGCCTCACCTTACCGTGATCTGATCGTCGACCTCCTTTACGCCCAATGTATAACGAGCGGTATCATAGGCAGCTCGTTTTGCTGACCAACTGGGCACCATACCGGTGAGAGTGACTTTTCCCTTTGCTACAGTCACGTTGATGTCATCTACATTCACATTGAGATTTCGGTCAAGGGCGTTGATAAGATCCTCGGCCAGGCTCTCATCCGCGATCGTCTGTGTGGGAACAACCGCGATCTTATTCGTCACTCCAGCTACTCCCCGCGTGCTAAAAGCCAAGTCTTCCGCTCGAACCTTCTTCCAGAATGTGTCAACCGTGCTTTCCAAAGTCACCCAGCCTGCTACTACGTTGACCTGAATATCATAGGGAAAGAGGTCATCGTCCCAATCAAATCGATCTTTGATGTTTGAGGCAATATTGTTGTCAGAAGGGGCTTCCATTAGATAATCTACCTTGATTTTGTTGTTAACCTCGCGTACCCCTGTGATTACCCAGGCATCCTCCGAGGCGGCCGCTCTAGAGGAATAAGTTGGCACCGTGCCAGAGAGCGTCACGATCCCGTCATCGACCGTGACCGATACTTTCGAAGCATCGACGCGCGAATCCCAATAGAGGGAATCGACCACATCCTTGGCGATGCCTTCATCAGTTTTAATTCTTACTGCCATCAGTTTACTCCTTTCATAATCGTAGTAACCAGATGTTACGTATGCTATTTGCACATTTCGGAGAAACAATTCTATTCGAGGTTATTACGCAAGAAAATGGGAGGCATCACTTAAATTGCATTAGGATTTTCCCCCATGAGCAGAAGAATTCTATTTATACGAGCCTTAGGCTGCTTTAATAGAACTTGTCATATTAAGGTGTAATATGAAAAAACAACCATATATAAGTAAGGAGGTTGGTATGTCTAATTTAACTCGTTGGGAACCCGCACGTGAGATGATGACACTGCGTGAGGCTATGGATCGTCTCTTCGATGACGCATTCACACGGCCATTCTCCCTCGTCCGGGAAGGCGGCTGGTCTTCACCAGCGATTGATATGTACCAGACCGACAATGAAGTGGTCGTGAAGGCGGCGCTCCCGGGCATTAAAGCTGATGAGGTGCAGATCAATGTCAGCGCCGATACGACCGCCCCGGTCGTGACGATTAAAAGCGAAACGAAACAGGAAGAGGAAAAGAAGGATAGATCCTGGCATATCCGCGAACATCGTTGGGGTGCATTTGAGCGGTCAATAATGCTGCCAACGAGTGTGAACTCGGATCAGGCGAAAGCCGATTTCGACAATGGTATTTTGACCATTACTTTACCAAAGTCAGAAGAAGTCAAACCAAAGACGATTACGATCAAAACAAAATAATCATATTGCTACTCCGTAATTTATGAAGCGCAATAACAACTGGGATATCGTGGTCATTGGTGGGGCGAACATGGATTATCTCGTGCGTGGAGATAATTTGCCCAAGCCTGGCGAAACTGTAATGGGTAATCAATTTCAAGAAGCGCCGGGCGGAAAAGGCGCAAACCAGGCAGTGTCAGCATCGCGGCTGGGTGCGCGTGTAGCATTAGTGACACGTATCGGTGCGGACGACCGTGGGAAAGTAATTTTAACGCGTCTCAAGAAAGAAGGAATCAACACCGAATATGTTGTTGAGGATAAAAAAGAATCAACCGGTGTCGCCTTAATCATGGTCGGGGAAAGGGGTGAAAAGGAGATCTTCACCGCACCTGGAGCCAATCTTCAGTTCAGTATCGATCAAGTTCGTGATGCGACTCTAGCCATTCAATCCGCACGTGTCGTACTTCTTCAACTGGAAGTGCCATTGGAAGCGGTGATGTTGGCAGCACAATTAGCGTACCTCGCGGGACGTAAAGTCGTCCTCGATCCTTCCCTGCCTATTTCACTACCTGATGAGCTGTTGGATATGGTGACGCTCATTAAACCAAATGCGCGCGAAGCAGAGGCGCTCACTGGCGTCCAAGTACAAGATCGCAACTCTGCGCGGGAGGCAGCGAAACATCTCCTCAAACGTGGAGTAGACGCTGTTGCAGTGCAAGCAGGTGAAGAGGGAAACTTGATCGTCACTTCCGACGATGAGTATTGGTTCCCTATCATACCCGTTCAAAGTATTGACGCGACAGGAGCTGGGGATGCGTTTGCCGCAGCACTAGCAGTCGCGCTCCTAGAAGAACGTTCATGGCAAGAAGCTGGCGCCTGGGCGAGTGCTGCTGCCGCGCTCAAGACGACCAAGCTCGGCGCACAGGCAGGGCTACCAACGCGTGATCAAGTATTTACACTCGTCACAAAGGAAAAAAGCGAGACCTAATTGTTATGCAGAATCGGATAATAACATGTTCAAGTTCTAATAGAGAAAACAGTTTGACCTCGTACAATCTGCCCTGGAAGAAGGTTTGACCTGACAGGCAATTCAGGGGAACCCGACGGAGAAAATTGTACGACTTTCATTTGAAAGCTCTATAAGTGTTGAGGAAACAAAAACATCAACATTATGTAACCCGAAACCGCCGTTAAACTTGTATTTGCTCCGCATTAATTGCAATTGTTTGAGCCAGTGGTGAAAAGGTATTTGACGGGTGCCGCTCGGCAAAGGTAATAACAGCAAACGCGCAAACCATCCCTTGAACTGCTGAATTTCAGTTGTACAAGGGATAGATTTTTATCTATCAGAAAATGTGCTGATCTAGCCTGTCGGCTCAGAAACGCTCTGTAAAACTTCAGCAGACACTTTCTTGGTACCGTTCGTCGCAATGTCACCTAACGAAACAACGCCCACTAGGAGTTTGTCGTCGCGGCTCAAAACTGCCAATCTGCGGATCTGATGCTTTTCCATCAGTTCAGCAGCCTCTTTTACATCCTGATCATCGAAGCAGTAGATGATAGGATTGGTTATCAAATCTCTACCGATACTTGTGTTCGGGTCCATGCCTTCTGCTGTTGCCCTCAAGGCAATATCACGATCTGTCACCACACCGACTAAACGGTCACCATCGCAAACCGGTAGAAACCCAACGTCGCGCACCCTCATTTTCTGAGCTTCTTCCTTCAACGAGTCGCTCGGTTGAACAATCTCAACTTCCTTGGTCATAATATCTTTGACTTTCATGCTGCACTCCTTTCTTCCACACGATCTTCTAACTTCGTTACGCCATGCTGACTGGCACAATGGGCGCAACAATACAAAGCATCGGCTGTTTCCATGCCGTGACCGATAATTCGGCAGCCACAATGAACACATGTCGGCGCAAGAGCATGGATCGCGCACTCAAAGCTGTCAAATACATGTGTCTTGCCGCCCATCTTCACTTCAAAACATTTATCATAGATGTTGCCACAGACTTCACATGTGGCTGCCTTGTTGCCTAACATATTCTCACCTTTATTCATATTTACCTCTTTCTATGACTTCTTGCGTCGAGCAGCCTGTGCCTTTTTGATATTCTCACGCCTTGCTTGTTGTTGTGCAGGTGTTGGCTTTGCCCGCTCCGGTACATTGGGGCGATCACCCGTCGTATGAGTTGGAGCAGAGCTTAACTTCTTGAGCAAGTCTTTCGCATCTTTCGTATCTCCAACAAGTTTGCTGTTCTCTACATGCGCATCGTCCTTGCTAATCAACCATGTAGCCGTAGCCCAAGAGCCACTGGAGCGTTTCCCTGCCACACGCTGCAGATGACCAGGTCCACCGACATCCTGTGTGCGAAATGTAGTGAATTCCTCTTTTGGGCGCACGTCCACACGATAGTAATTTCCTTTACCAGTGGTGCCTGGTTTCTTTCGCCCGCGGCTTTCGGGTTGTGCCCTTGCGTGCTCGCTCTTTGACATACTTTTCCAACGCGCTTGGGCTTTCTTGATATTCCGTTTGGCCGCCTCACGTTGTTGTTGTGTCATATTTATCACTTCCTTTCGCTGAGTCATTGTTCCTGCGAATAGCCTTAATCTATTTCGACCCCCACTCTTATATAACAATATTTGTAAAGGAATTACGGGACAATGGGGGAAATGCCTTATCCAAACAGTGGAATCCCTAACCATCCAACTTCTAAGCTGATATTTAAAATACAGAGGAGCCAGAGATTTAACTCTGGCTCCTGAGCGATGCCATCGATTACGACCCAGCATTCATGACTTGCATTAAGTTGTTCGCGTTGTGGTCGTCAATGCGCTCCAAGCACCGAACACGGCAATTGCCGCGCCTACCACGATGTCGTTCCATCTGATGCTCATCGTACTAGCAAATCCAAGAATGAACGGTGCAATGATCATCCACACGCCCAATAGAGCGTTGATCCAGCTTAGCCCAGGCGTACTGGCGGGATCCGCAGCACGTATCCATGCCAAGATTAACACAATCGCGCCCACGATAATGCTATTCCACAACGCGACCATTGTTGGATAGCCTAGCACAAATGGAGCAACGATCAACCACACGCCCAGGATCATGTTAATTCCGCTCAACACTTTGGTATCTTGATTCATCTCTCGCTCCTTTCTCTCAAACTACTCCTTGCCCCCAAAGGTTAGCTTATAGTTCGACCAACCGCTAAACCAGACCCTTATTCACCATCTTTATAATAGTACTCGCACGTCAGCAAGTTCAATTGGGAATTTCCCTACCCAGACCTATTCCCCACTCTCTGGTGCAATATGAAATTTAGAATAGTACGGAAAGCACGAAAATGACGTTATAGTATAAGAGGGTTGCTTTTACGAAATTTCTTGAGCTTGCTTAGAATTTCGGGAAGATTGAAGTGACCACGAAGCAAAGTGAAATTAGCATTAACTTGGCTCATCTTTCAAGCGGGCTGACCCAGGGCCGGGCAGGATCTCCATACACCATATGGACGCTCACTTCCATCTTGCTGAAGTATTTGTCAGAATATATTAACGGGTCATGAGTATCAATGAAATAGAGATTTTTCTCCCTCATTATGACTGATCGTCATGCAATTACTCATGGCAGAGATCGGTCTAAGCTTTTGTGCTTGAATATAGACTGCCAGTGACTCGGCTGTAATTTGTAAATCGTTATATGCGGTTGAGTGGAAGCCAATTCCACTTTAAGATATTAAAACGATCGATTGGGTGGCAGAACGGAATTCAACAATGCATCAGCAGATCTCTGGTTTTATTAGTTCAGTGAAAGGGTAGAAGTATGCAAGTTGCTAGACCAACTGTAATGATATCTCCTGTGGAACGCATTCTGGCTGTCTTAGCGTCAATTGTCTGCCTAGTCATTACGCTTATATTCTGGTCCAGCATAAGCACTTATCAAAGCATATGGCTACTGCCCGGCTTATATTTCATTGAAATGGTGGTTCTTAGTGCGATCAGCTCATATACATTTCTTCGTGGAGATCCTCGTGGCAGTTTCATAACTTGGGGAACAGCTGGTATCATCAGCGCCTTTTCCATCGTAGGCGCGTTCTCAGTCGGCTTCTTCTATGTACCGGTCGCTTTGATGTTTGGTGTTATATCCATCCTCTGGGATGTACGAAATAAACAGCACCTGCTGATACACTTGAGTGTATTCCTACTGGCTGGGATCATGCAATCAGTCATGATGTTTGTGGTAATTCTCCGTCGCTGATTTCAGGTGATCGCTATCAAGCTGAGAGAAGTGGTGAAGTTACTCTTACCATAGTGCCAAGGAATGAATGCCGCCCAACACAGCTTGCATCGGACGGCTGTGACTCTGTGCGTTTTCTGAGCTTTGGCAGGCAATGAACGGATTCAGCACTTCGTGTTTCGCGTTCCTTTCTGCTCCATACCAATTCTACAACTACGAGGATACCCATGATGAACACTGTACGAGGCTCGCGATAAACATTATTCCGTTCTTTGGCATATGTACGTAACATTTAGTGCATCACTTTATCAGTGAGTCCTTCCACGGAGAAAGTCACTTGGTTTTTTTGTTTTTCAAAGCCGCTCCTGTTAACGAGGCCTTGGCTGCCTTGCGACTCGCCTTTCTCAAAGTCATTTTCAACGTTTCCTATCTGGTTGGTGATGTGAGCAAAGCAAATCACCGGATGTCGTTCTGCTTCGGCAAAGGTATAGAGAGCGGAAGCCGCCATCTCCACTCCAAGAATTCCTTCCGAATGGGCAAAGCTGGTCGCCATCTCTGCTTCAAGAAGGAAATGCCTGTCGCATCAAATGCAAAACTCGAAAGGCAATCTATTTAGCATTCACAAACCTAGCCTAATAGAAGTCCCTGCATAATCAGGAACTTCTATATTCAACAACTAACCTCCGTGCAATTTTCTGACAAACTCAAATAGATCAAAGTAATTGACCAGTGTGTGGATGGTGAACAACACACCTGCGATCACAACAATCCAAATCACTACTTTCATAAGTTTCTTTTTTGTTCCAACTTTTGGTTCCATTTTGAGTACTCCTTTTTGATTAGATATACGCGAGTGTCTCGCGAACCGTTAACTGCGCTGCCTGTTTAGCGGGATAGGCACTGGCGGCAATCGAACCGATGGCGATCACGGCCAACCAGATTCCCAGACCAACTGGCGAAATAACAAGCGGCAAAGGGAAGCGGAAGGACATGCTTCCCACCAGATAACCGATCCCGTACGTCAGTGGAATTGAGATCGGCAACGCGATCACCCAGCTCATCAATCCGATAAAGACTCCTTCGCTGAGGATGTTGCGCAGAATCGTCTTAGATCTCGCCCCGATCGCACGCATCACGCCAAACTCACGTGTGCGTTCGACAACGCTCGTGCCCATGCTGGACATCAAGCCCAATGCACCAACCACAGCCATGACCGTCGAGATCAGGATGAGGGCAAAGATAAAGATGTAGATATGTCCACTGACTGCATCGCCCAACAACGCTTCTGAGATCGTGGCCTTCACGCCCATATTTTCAGCGGCAAGCGTATTTTCGATCTCTTTCGTTACCGCGGCGGCAGATTGCTTATCATGTTCGCTCATCACGACTCGTACAGCATTCGTAGACAGAACGGATAAACCTGTTGCTTCGGAATATGCCTGAGGTGTGACATATGCAGTGGCCGGCGAAAGGATCTGCTTGATCACCCCAACCAGGCGGAATGACACCAACTTTCCTTCGATCAGCAAACGGACTTCGTCACCCACTTCAGCGTCTGGGAAGAACGCCTTGGCATTTTGATTCAGCACGACAGCATTCATATCATCCGCTTTCAGCCAGCGACCGCTTAACAGTGGCTTCTCGATCAACTTGCTTTCCGGCGAAACAGAACGAAGCGTGAAACTGCCATGACCTCCATCCGGATAGGTCCGCACGATGTCCAAATTATCGGGGCGATACAAGGCAGCGGGCGTGAGATTCCATGTTTCCACTTTTTGCACGCCGGGGACGTTAGATAATGTGGCAAGAACTTTCTCCTCCGATTGCGGAGTGTTCAAGCGAATCTCCAAGTCGTAATGGCGGTCTGCAGCGGCTTGATCGAGATAGGCTTGCCAACCTGTCTTGACGTTGATACCCGTCATAAACATCGCACCTGCAGCAGCCAACAAACTGAGCGTCAGAATTAATCTCCCACGGCGGCGGAACGTGTTGCGCAGTGACAATTTCAAAGTGTTGTCAAAAACCTGTAGTCGGCTGAACCAACCGTCCCGTACGCCTGAAGCGACTGTATCGCGGCTGATCCCGTAATCGTTGAGAGTCTCCCGAACTGTGAGGCGAGTCGTCTTGAGAATTGGATTCAAAGCCACCAAAAGCGGAATCAGGATTCCCATCAAGATCAAAACGATATAGACCCACACGGGAATGGCAGCATTGTATATTTCGAGATTAAGCAGTTGAGCTACTACGCCCGCAAAGCCGCGCCCAGCCATAATGCCCAACGGCACACCAATGACAACTGCCACACCTCCTAAAAGAGCGACCAACACCAGATAGATACTCGTGATCTGAATCGAACGTGCGCCGATGGCTTTCATGATCCCGATCTGACGAATCTGTTGCGCCAGCAAACCATTGATCATCGTTGCAGTCAGAATGGCGCTCAAGATCAACGCCATCAAACTAAAGACCAGCAACAATGTGAGCACAGAATTCATCTGGCTTTGGTGCGGATGCTTACCCGGCGGAGGCACACGAATTTCATCCACCACATAACCCTGCCCTTGCAACCATTCAGCCAGGTTCCCAACCGTTGCTTCGATGGCTGTGATATTACGCGGCTGATCTTTCACAACGATCTTGAGAATATGGAGCGTTTCACTTTCGCCAAGCGCCGCCAACGTCGCGGGCGTGATATATCCATACACTGTTTGCTCCTGCCAGGCAGGTGCCAGCGCAGGGTCATGCACCGTTCCCGAAATTTTGATGTGTTGCTTCGTGCCATTCGGCGTTTGCACTGTGAGCGCATCTCCGATCTTGAGTTTTAACATCGGAAGCACCTCGCGCTCCACGAGAATTGTTTGTTCTGTTGGTGGATACGCGCCCGCTTCAGGATTCACGGTGCTGACATGCGACGTTTCAAAATCCGGGATGACAAACAACAACAACGGCATCCATTCATTTGGGTGCACTTCGGCTCTTGCCACAACCCATGAGGTTGCTTCGGCTTCCGAAATATCGGGTCGTTGGCTGACGGCGTCCACCAGGGCATCATCCACTCGATCCAATTCGATGAACGCCGAAGCAGGATTCGTGCCCAGGTAATTGCGACTCATCTCGCGGGAAATAATGGTGTAGGCGCTGAGGATCGTCCCCACACCAAAGATGCTCACCGCAATGGCAATCACCATCATTGCCATGCGTCCGCGCGCGGCTTGTAGATCACGAAAAAGTTTTTTCCAACGCGGACTGTTCATTTCACCTCCCCGTTGGTAACGAGCCTTCCATCTGACAGCATGATGGAACGCGTAAAGTATTGCGTGAGGTCGCGCTCATGGGTGACCATCACCACGGTCTTGCCTTCCGCCGCGAGATTCGCAAACAACTGCATCACCGCGTCTGATGTTTGCGAATCGAGATTGCCAGTGGGCTCATCTGCCACAAGAATAGGCGGATCATTTGCCAGTGCGCGGGCAATCGCGGCACGTTGTTGCTGTCCACCCGAAAGATCCGACGGAAGCTTATCGGTCTGCTCGGCGATACCGACTTTCTCAAGCAAGGATATTGCACGTGTACGGCGTTCGTTCACAGGAAACGTATTGCAAAAATCCATCGGCAAAATAACGTTCTCCGCGATGGTCAACGTGGGAAGCAATTGAAAGAATTGAAAGACAACGCCAACATTCTTCCCACGCCATACCGCCAACTGTTCCTGGTCCATTTCATGGACAGCCGCAGATGCAACCAACACTTCGCCCGATGTAGGCGTATCGATCCCCGTGATCATGTTGATCAACGTGGACTTTCCACTGCCCGATTTACCAACTACCGCGACGAACTCGCCTACGTCTGCCTGCATGTCCACATCTTTGAGCGCCAGGAAACTTCCGCCCGCGACCTGATAGGCTTTGTTCACACGACGCAATTCGATCAGGCGTTTCTCCATGACAGGTTTCACCATTATTTGATTCTGATTTACTAATTGTGCTTCCACTTTGATTTTCTCCTTTTCATCTAAAAGAAATTGATGTACACTGTGTACGTTTCTGGACACTGTGTTTCGTTATAAAAGAATCAGAAATGAATGTCAACAATCAATGTATTGAAATTCGTTCGTTATTGAACAGTGAGGAGAGATTTGTTCAGAAACTGATAAATTCACCCCGAACGACACACGGTACTTGCATTCGGTGTACATGGCATGGCTTCACTCATCCGAATGACATAATGTAATTTAAAAAGTAAGGAGGCTTTTTAATGCCTAAAGAAGTAATAGATCGCCGTGTGGAACGCACACGACAGTCTCTGCAAAATGCCCTAAGCGAATTGATTCTGGAAAAGGGATATGAAAAGGTCACGGTACAGGATGTGATAGACCGTGCCAATGTGGGACGTTCCACGTTTTACGCACATTTTGAAGATAAGGAACAACTCCTTCTCAGCGGATTTGAACCTCTGCGCGCCCAGTTTGAAGAATTCCTATCGGGAGCAACTTTCGACAACGAGAGTCCTTGGGCATTGAGCCTGACCATGTTTCAACAAGTACAAAAACAACAGGGAGGCTACATCACGTTAACACATGTCCAGAAATTTCTATACGGTTATCTGCTTGATCATTTAAAACAACAACTGCCCAAGAGAAATAAAAATATTCCCCCAGAGCTTCTGGCGCATTATGTCGCCAGTTCCTTTATTGCATTAATGACCTGGTGGATTGACAATAACTATCCCCGCTCCGCTGAGCAGATGAATGAATACTTCCGTCAATTGGTCGAACCGGGGGTAGATGTGATTATGCACACAGGCTGAGGAGGTTGTGTCCACGCCAACGGTGACAATTGTCATGGTTGCGATTCCAACTTTCATCATCTACATAACCACCACATGACTCACTTCCTGTGAAGGAAGATATCGAATAGTCAGGAGCCTTGAATGTCCGTTGCCCGTCCATCAAACAATTTAAACTTGTCAGTGGTTGCATCCGCTGACACATTTCGACCGAACAAGTCTTGCCCAAGCAGGAGGCAAAGGTGCAAACCTTGGAGAGCTAATCAAAGCTGGCTTTGATGTCCCACCCGGATTTGTCATTACGATTGCCGAGTCATAATTCCTACCACCTTTGGGCGCAGCGGTTATTTACGCCAGGCGATGGAAAGCGGCGCAGTTGGATTTTTGCTCAAAGATGCGCCCGCCGATCAATTGGCTGTTGCGATCAGGCATGTGATAGCTGGTGAACGAGTCGTCGATCCTGATCTTGCCCTTTCGGCTCTCAGTGATGGAGATAATCCACTCACGCCTCGTGAGCGAGATGTGTTAAAGGCGTCGCTGGATGGTGCAAGCATCGCAGACATCGCCACACAATTCTATCTAACCGAGGTTGCCGAATTCCTGCACGGACCATGTGATGGTCGTCCGCTAAAATGACTTTGATCTTCGCTTTAGCCTTTGCCAAAGGACGCCTCCAGATAAGGGATAGCAAGCCAGACGATCCCGAGGCCGGCTAAAATTCCAGTAATGAAGCGCATGAGAGAATTGAAGGAACCAAGCGCCTCACCAACGTAGAACCTGACGGGATAAGAGCCGTGAGTCAAAATGGCGAGCCATTGATTCGTGTCACGAAAACCTTGTCCAAGACCGGCTAGATCACTGAGCGCGTGTGTACTACCATCCACTACC
>Ga0137367_10002344_pt1 | contig 15105 bp, 14 predicted proteins | sample SagtaG_14_FD_104939 | JGI IMG/M metagenome (GOLD analysis project Ga0137367, IMG submission 104939) | Vadose zone soil microbial communities from Sagehorn Ranch, Mendocino, California, USA - Sage1_L_80_16 metaG | ecosystem: Environmental > Terrestrial > Soil > Vadose zone | place: USA... | reverse complement strand
GGACGAGATCGCCGATAAGCTCAATGGGCGGCCACGGGAAACGCTCGGATGGAAAACGCCGGCGGAGAAACTCGAAGAGCTGCTGAGAAATAGTGGTGATGCATTGACCACTTGATTCCGCCCTCTGCAACGTCAACGCTTGTGGTGATCAGAGGCAACTCGGGCTCGGGCAAGTCGGCAGTTGCCCGCGAGCTGCGGCGCAGATGCGGGCACGGATGGACGCGGGTTCGATCTTGATCAAGGGCTGTGATCTTGCATGTGGTCAGCCTGTGGCCGGCTGTTGCAGGTGTGTTGCCAACTGGCCTCAGTGGACGACGTTGTTATCGAGCGGTGGCGATCCCCGAATCGTATGGTCAACGGTCATTGCAAGTGTCGGGCATGCCCGTCGAAGGCTGAGATCGATCGTTCAAGGAAGCACCGACCGCAGCGACGCGTCCTCAACGGCGATGGACGCCATGCCGGGGCCGTGGCCCTCATGCTCTGGGCCGTCAGCTGTCAGCGGGGTGGTGTGGTCGAGCAGGGCAGCCGAGACGCCACGCCTACCATCACCGCGGCGGTCGCCAAGGCACTCGGCGTCGACGTCACTTCCTTGACCGGTCAGCCCTACAATGAGCACGGCCGCCGCCGCGACCGCATCCACGCCCTCATCCCAGCCCTTCGCCGTGCCCTGACCTACTGGGATTTACCGCCGGAACTACCGACCCCGCCACGATCATGGCCCGAACTCGAGGCCGCTGCGCGGACCGGAGTTGGACCTACTCGTATCGAGCCTGATCGCCGACCGTGGCTTCGGCCTCCGCCGCTGCCCGAGTCCTGCTGCACCTGCTCTCATGGTCGATACTGGCCGGGCCGATATCCGCCCGACGGTTTCCTCGCCGCGGCAGCGGTTCCTGGCCCGATGTGAAGAGGTTGAGTCGTTGTATGAAGATGCCGAGGTTGTGCGGGTGCCGGTTGGTCCCGGCCCGGTGGAGGTTGGTACCGGCTTCGACTGGTTGACGGCCGCCCAGGACGGGATCTGTTGGCTGGAGTCGGAAGCCGCGGCCGGCCGCACCGTCGTGGTGCGATATATGCCGCGGTCGGGCGAGGTTACCGGCTACCGGCTGCGCAGCGGGGACGTGGGCAGTTCTCTTCACGCGTACGGTGGTCTTCCCTATCTGTTTCGGTCGACCGGTGATCTGGTGGCGGTTGAGGCCGCGACGAGCCAGGTTATCGGGAGAGCCGGGCGGACGGCCAGCGGTCATGCATACGGGGATCTCGCCTCATTCGGCGGCGACATGCTGTGCGTGCGCGAGAGCGACGACGGCGACGAAATGATCGTTCTGCCGGCCGGTTCTCTAGGTCCGCGGGTCTTGCTGGCCGCGGCCGGGTTCTTAGCCTCACCGGGGGCACATTCCGGTCGGCTGGCGTGGATGCAGTGGGCGTGGGACGTGATGCCATGGGACTCCAGCGAGATCTGGGTCGCTGATCTCACGGCCGCGGGGAAACTCGCCGCGCCGCGCCGTGTGGCGGGCGGCCGGGCGGAGTCGGCGATTCAGCCGTGCTGGGCGGCTGACGGCTCGTTGTACTTCCTGTCGGATCGGTCGGGTTGGTGGAACCTTTACCGTTGGCGCAACGGCGAGACCGTGCCGGTGGCGCCGATGGAGGCCGAGTGTGGGACCGCGCCATGGGAGTCCGGCTACAGCAACTTCGTGCTGCTGGCGAATGACCGCATCGCGATGACGGTCCAATCGGGGCCGGAACAGCATTTGGTGATCATCGAATCGTCTGAAGCACGACGAACGGTGCGACTGCCGTACACGTCGTTCAAGCCGTTCGTTGTCCAGGTGGGTGGTCGGGTTGGGCTGATCGGGGCGTCACCGACCCGCTTTCCAGAGGTCGCTTTGGTTTCGACCGACGGGAGCGACGCCGTGCAGGTGATCCGCCGCACAGTTGCCCGAACCGCACCCCGTGGGGTTTCGGTACCGCAGGTCCTGACGGTGTCCGGCGAAGGCGCGACCACGGCGGTACTCTTCTACCCGCCCACCGGTGGCAGCGCTGACCCGCCGCCGTTGATCGTGCGACCGCACGCGGGCCCGACCTATCACAATGAGCTTCGACTCAACGATGAGGTGCAGTTCTTCACCGGCCGAGGGTTCGCCGTCGCTGAGGTGGACTACCGCGGAAGCACCGGCTACGGACGGCGGTTCCGCGCCGCGTTGGACGGCAACTGGGGCCGCTACGACGTACAAGACTGCCGGGCAACCGCCCAATGGCTCGCGGCCACGGGCCGAGTCGATCCACGGGCGTTGTTCATCTCCGGAGCCAGCGCCGGCGGCTACACCGCCTTGAAAGCCGTTTGCGGCCACGGCCCGTTCGCGTTGGCGGTGGCCCGGTCGGCGATCGTGGACCCGCATCGTTGGCAGACCACCGCGCCGCGTTTTCAGCGCCCGCACGCCGCGGTCCTGGCGTCGGCGACCTCGCCGGTTCAGGCGGCGGAGGTGACCCGGCCGGTCCTGCTCGTACACGGGGTAGACGACCGGGTCGCGCCGGTCACCGACGTTGACCATTTGGCAGCGGCGCTGCGTGAGCGGGGTGCGCTGGTTGACCTGCTGAGGTTCGATGGCGTTGGCCACTACCTTTCCGCGGCCACGCGGGAGGTGGCATTGGAGGCTGAGCTGGCCGCCTACCGCCAGGTGTTACGAGAGCGCCGGATCGTTATCCCGACGACGGGATGACCGGCGGTAGCCGGGTGTGGGCATAGTCCACGACGTCTCGAACATCGGCGGTCTCGGCATAGGGATGCAGTTCGGCGAGCATCAGCACGATGCGGTGTGCAGCGCGGAACGATGTCATGCCGGTGGTGTGGTCGACGGCCTGGCGGGCGACCATGCAGGCACCCTCCACGTCTTGTTTGCGGGCGAGCGTGGCGGCCTGCAGCGCGGTGTCAATGCTGATGCGCCGGGCCCGGCCGGGCGGGAGCAGGTCCAGCGCGGTCTTCGTCTCCTGGTAGGCCAGCTCGTAGCGGCCGAGGTCGAAGAAGCAGTGCGCCTTCTCGTCGGCCAGGTCAGCCTCGCCGAAGTACCTTATCCAGTCGGGCTCTTCGTCGGCCCGGCTCCGCGCGAGGTCGGCGTCCACCTGCAGCAACGTGGCGGTGCACGCCGCCTCGTCGCCGCGGCGGGCGTGCGCGCGAGCGAGGACGGTGCGGAACGCGGCGCGCACCGCTGGTGTGGCTTGACCCTGCGTACCGTGCAGTCCCGCGGCGGCCAGCCGTGCCGCTTGGTCGGGGTCACCGCAGTGCAGCGCGAGGTGGGCGAGGCTGACGGCGACGAGGTAGCCGCCGTACAGGGTGTTCCCGGACTGGGTCATCACCTGCAAGGCGCGTAGGTAGTGGCCCTGCGCGACGCCGTCCACGCCGAGGTCGATGGCCTCATATCCGGCCAGTTCGAGCATGCCGGTGGCAATGTGAGGCGCGATGACCGTCAGGCCTTGCAGGCGTCCGCTGAGCGAGCGCGTCAGCGTGGGGTAGATCGCACCCGCACCGCAGACATGATCCAATGCTCGCAACTCGCGCAGGTCGGCGGCGGCACCAGCCGAACCGTCACCGCCGCCGTCTGCGTCGCTGTCGGCCCTCTGGCTGCTCGTCGGCACGGCGAGCAGCCAATCCAGGACCGGTCGGTCGAGGGCGGAGCCACGAAAGGTGGCCGCATCCACGTCGCTGGCGCGGGCCGAATGCAACAGGCGTTCCCGTTCAACCAGCGGCGATAGACGCGCCAGAGCCCCTCCGGTCTGGAGGACTTCGTCACAACCTTTCAGGAACTCCGGCGACGGGATACGTTCCGCGACCTCGATCTTCCGGACAAGATCCCGATGAACGAACACCAGCGGCGCGAGGTCGGCCTGCGACATGCCCCGGGCGATGCGCAGTTGGCGAAGCTGAGCACCGACGTAGTCCAGCACGGACCTCGCCGGTACCAGCGGCCTCGGAGCCTGTCCCACCCGCCAACGCCCTCGTGGATCGCATCTCGCGCAAGAACGCTTGATTGTCACTCAACGGTGGACCGTCCGCAACGGGCTACCGGCGGGCGATCGGCGCGGGTCCGTCGGGTATGAGCGTGGATCGGACGCCTGCCGCTGGTCCGGTGTACCGGCCGCTTCGGGAACGGCGGCCGACACCTGGGCATGTCTAGGTCAGGTGGCCGACCGATGGCTCACGAGCGCTTCGTCGGGCACGCCATCAATCCTGGCAAGCAGGCTCAGCTCATCGAACGGTGGCGCGCAGGTCACTCCGGTCGGGCGACCGGCTGAGCCCGGGGAGATCCTTGGCGAAGGCCCGGTTGATGGCGGGGTCGCGGCCCGTGACGTAGCGGGCGTGGGCTGGTAGCCGGCAAGCCGCACGAGGGCCAGCGCTCCGTGGCTGTGTGCGCCGGTTTCCAAGATGGCCCGCCGCGCCCCGTGATCTGCGGCGTGCTTTTCCAACCGCGCCTCCACCACCCGACCAAGCCCCCTGCCGCGCAGCTCCGGCACCGCGTACATCTTCTTGAGCTCCACCGTGGCGGTCGCGGAGTCGTAGGTTCGGTATCCGCCGCAGGCGCTGGGGACGCCGTCGACGTAGGCGACGAGGAACAGCCCGCGCGGCGGCGCGTACTCGGCGGGTCGGCCTCGACGGCGTCGGCGAAGCCGTAGCGGCCGACCTGCTCGTCATGGAGCGCCCAGACCAGGCGGACCACGTCGGGATGGTCGTACGCCGATTCAACGATCTCAATCGCGCCCGCCTGGCCGGCAGGCTGGGCCGACTCGGGAGAACTCGTCGTCATAGGCGCAATGATGCCTTGTCGAAGTCCGGCAACACGTCGGTGACGAGACGGTCCCCGGCGGGCCAAAGGCCGGACGCGACAAGGCGTGGGATCTTCGCTCGTGTTCCTAGCCTCGTCGGCATGCGCCGGACTTCGGCACCGGCTGGGGAGCACGGATAGCCGAAGCCTTCGCTGGCGCCGGGGCGGTCACTTGTGGTTGTCGTTCGTCGGTAGCGCGGTGCGCCGGTACCAGTCCAGTGCCCGGCTGAGCGTCTGTGCGGGGTGGGTGGTTTTGCGGGGCGCGATCTGCCAGGTGTCGTCGTCGGTGAGGAGGAGTCGGTCGAAATCGATGGGGATCGCCTGGGCCAGCGGCAGGTCCGGATGTCGGATGATCATGTGGCATATCTGGCGTACGTAGTTGGCGGTGGCGATCGGGTCGCCGGTGCGGAAGGGGTTGTGCACGCCGGTGTTGCGTTCGACGTGCCAGGCCTGGGCGTGGGATAGGTAGCGGACGGGTAGTGCGGCCTGGTGGTGTAGGCGGCAGCCGAGCTCGATGTCGACCGGTCCCCAGCCGATCATTGTTTCGTCGTAGCGGGCGTCGGGAAGGGCGGGCATGCTGGCGTGGCAGCCGAACCAGGCCCGCCAGGGCAGCGGGCTGTTCAGGGCGGTGGACCGGAGTTGGGCTTCGTGGTGTTCGCGGCGTCGGCAGTCGGGGTCTCGGGATTGGTCCAGTTCATGTAGCCGGTGGAGTTGCTGTTCGGGGTGGTGCGTGTCGGCGAGGTCGGTGGGCTGGTGGCGCCAGAGGCGGGCACCGGCCAGCAGTGCGGGGGTCCGTCGTTGTTCGTCGATGTGGATGCGCACGACGTCAAGGTTGGGGATCATGTCGCCGTCGAGCATGAGCAGGATGCGGCCCCGGCCCAGTTGGATGCCGAGGTTACGGGCGCGTGCCCACCGGTTGCCCTGGTGTGGTTGACGGACGTAGGTGATGGGGATGGCAGATGTGTCGGCGTGTCGGGTGACGATGTCGCGGCAGTTGTCGGTGGAGCCGTCGTCGGTGACGACGATTTCCCAGGGGCCGTGGTAGTCCTGGCGGGTGAGGGCGTGCAGGCACAAGTCGATGGTTGGTGCCTGCTGGTAGGCGTTGATGATGACGGTTGCGTGCGGCGCGGCGATGTGCGGTCGGGGCGTCGGGGTCATCGGGGGACGAGCCGTTCTTCGTCGATGGCCAGGGCGAGGTGGTCGGTGGTGGCCAGGACGTGGCGGGTCAGCGCTTCGATGTCGGCGTGGGCGGCTTGCCCGTGCAGGTCGACGGCGACGTAGTTGGGCTCCCGTAGGGCGGTGCTGTTGGTGGCGACGATGGTGATGGTTGCGCCGACGTCGAGCTGGTGGTGGATGGTCCGGGCGATCTGTTCGGCGTAGATGGTGTATACCTTGCCGGAGTGGTAGACGGGGTTTTTGCCGTAGGCGGCTTCGACGCTTTTGGGGCGGTGCACGGCGATGAGGCCGGCGGGTCCGTTGCCGCGGCCGACGAAGCCTTCTTCACCGAATTCCAGGCAGGAGCCGCTGCCCAGTAGGTACTGGCGTTTGCCGTGGAACGGGTTTGCCGCGTGGGTGTTGAGCCGGATGTGCGGGTCGGCTTCGCCGGCGGCGGCCTCGTTGGCGACCTTATCCAGTTCGGGCTTCAGGTTGCGAAGGGCCGTCTCGTACGCGCTGCGGGTGGGGGCGGCGTCGGGGTGGACGGCGACGTTGAGGGTGACGTCGACGCGTCCGCCTTGTCGGAGGGCCATGACCTTGACGTCCTGGCCGAGGTGGGTGTAGCGGGGTCCGTTGGCTTGCTGGTTGAGGTAGCGTTCGACGGCGAGCACGATCCGCTCGGTCGGGGTGGGGGGCCACCAGCCGGTGACGGCCACGGTGTCGCTGCCGGTGGCGTAGCGGATCTCGGGAAGGTCGTGCAGGTCGCGCGGGTGGAACCAGGTCGGGTAGCGGGAACGGTCGGTGGTGGCGTGCTCGATGCGCAGCCACTTCGACACCTCGAAGTTGGGCAGCACCCGGGCGAGGTAGCCGGTGACGACCTCGTCGAACAGGTCGCGGTGGTCAATGGGTTCGCCGGCGAAGCTGGTGGAGACCCGGCCGCCGACCACCACGGTGGTCGGTTCGGTCATTTCGAAGACGCCCGGGTCTGTGCGGGCGTGGCCGCCACGCAGGTAGAGCTTGTCGAGGTTGTGGTGCAGCACGGCGCCGTAGTGTTGCCGGCAGTGCCGCGAGTAGGCGATGGACAACCGTTCGGCCAGTGCGTCGGCGAGCGTGTCGGGGTGGCCGATGCCTTTGCGCTCGACCGCCTCGATCGGCAGCTGCGCGGGCCCGGGCGTGCGGTGGACGCGGATGACGGATTGCGGCATGGACGGCTCCTGCCTGGTCGAGGGGTAGCCGGGGGTGGCGCACGTGCTGACCAGCGCGTGCGATGCGGGGTTGCTGTGTGGTTAGAAGCCGGGCTGAAGGTCGAAGTCGATCTCGGGCAGGACCGGTCCGACGAGCAGCTGAGTAATGGAGGCCTGCTCGTCGACGGTGTACGGCACGCCTCGGCCGATCACCACGGGCCGGGCGGCGTTGGTCTGGCCCATCAGGATCGACGCGGCGGCGGCGATCTCGTCAACCCGGTCCATGATCGGTTTGCTCGGGTTGCCGAACAGGTCCTGTTCGCCATCTGGGGCCTCCATGTACCGGATGCCGGCGATTCCAATGGCGGTGCCGATGGCGCCGTCGCGGACCGGGCTGCCGAACGAGTCGGACACGATGACCGCGACGGTGAGGCCGGTGCGGTCGCGGATGCCCTCGCGGATGCGTCGGGCGGACGCGTCGGGGTCCTCGGGCAGAAGCACCGCCCAGCCGTCGGCGCGTGGCCCGACGTTGGACATGTCGACGCCGGATCCGGTACCGAGAAACCCGCGTTTGTCGACGGTGACCACGTGCCGGCCCTTGACGTTGACCACGGCCTTGGCCTCATCGAGGTACAGCTGACACAGCCGGGCGTCGCGGCCGGTGCGTTCGGCCAGCCGCTGTGCCCGGTCTGTTGCGGTCACGTCGGCGAGGTTGACTACGCGGCCCTCGGCTTTGGACACGATCTTCTGGGCCACGACGATGACGTCGTGCTCGGCGAAGGCGAGGCCGTCCTGTTCGGCGGCCTTGGTGATCACGGCGGCCAGGTCCGTGCCGGACTCGATCAGGCCGATGCCGGGCAGGGCCCGAAACTGCATGTCCCAGGTGGTCATAGGGCTACCTTTCCATCAAGGCCGGGCGCGGGATGTGTGGATCATCGACCACCGGACGCAGGCGGGCAAGCAACCCGGCGGCGGCCTCGTTTCCTCGCTGCCCGGGCCGGCGCTGGTCACCGGCGTGCGATAGGGCGTGACGCAGCGCGTGCTGAATCGTGTCGGCACGATGCCAGTGCGGCAGCGGGAAGATATTCGTCGAGTGTGCTGCGACCTGGGCGTTGTGGAGTTGCTCACCGCCGCGGTGGCGGTCGGCGGTGACCGGGACAAGCACCGTGGGAATGCCGGCGTATCGGGCCTCGGCGGTGGCGTTGCGGCCGGCGCGCACGACGAGCACCTCATGATCCGGGTAGAGCGTGGTCAGTTCCGTCGGATGCGTCGCGATGGTCAACCACCGCGGTACCCGGGTCACCGGCGGCGTGAGGTCCGCACCCGCCACCAGGGTTACCCGGGCCACCTGCCGTTCGGCCACCAATGCCGCCAATGCGGCCAGTATCGCGGCCAGCGCAGCGTCGGTGGCCTCGCGGAATCGGGGGTCGGCGCGCAGCGATCCGCCGCCCATGCTGACCAGCACCCGGGGCGGGCCGGCGTGCGGCCGGTGCGCCAGCGGGAGGTCCTTGACGATCGCGGGGACCTCCAGGCAACGGGCGCCGACCACGAGGCCGGGCAGCTCGTGGGCTTCCGCACAGTTCAGGCTGGAGACGATGACCGCGTCGGCGTGGCCGAGCATCAGCCGGTTGACCCGGCGGAAGGTGTTGGGCGTGCCGAGGAGGTCGTGCGGGTTGGCCAGGTAACCGGTAGCGGTGCCGAGGTGGCGCAGTGTCGAGGGAAGGTAGAACTCGCCGTCGATGAGAATCAGATCCGGCGTGAACTGCTCGGCCAGCTCCAGCACGTGCAGCGCTTGGGGGCCGACCGGGTCGATGAACAGCCCGTCGGGTGTGCCCAGGTCGATCACCTGTTCGCCGAGGGCTGCCAGGTAGGCGCGGCCGGCGCCGTAGGTGGCGAACAGCGCCTGCACGCCGCAGGGCATGGTGCGCAGGGTCTGGGCCAGGGCGTAGGCGGGGGCCACCCGGCCCAGTCCGGGTGCGCCGCGGCATACGGCGAGGATCTTCACTGCGCACTCCGGTGGGCGTGTGCAGCGACCGTGGCGGCGAGGGCGATGAACCGGGCAGGGGCATCGGCGACGGTGCTGCCGGCCTTCTCCTTGAGCACGTCGATGACCAGGCGCTGCTGCGGTGTCAGGGTGCGCTCGTCGGCGTTCCACAGCCGGACCAGGTCGTTGACGTCGCCGCCGACGGAAAGCCAGCACAGCACGGCGTAGTCGGACAGGTTCCAGCAACCGAGCCGCGCGGACTCGACATGTCGGCGAAAGTCCACGGCCAACGACCGCATCTGCGGCTGGGTGAGGGTCGCGGTGCGGAAGTACTCGTGCTCGGAGTCGTAGAAGTTGACGTGCTGGCGCGTCGGCCAGCCCGGGTCGAGGATCGTTATGCCGAACTTGTCCGGGCTGCGGTCGAACGTGGAGCCGGGGGTGAGGAAGAACGGCCCGCCACCGATCGAGTCGAACCCGATCTGAGCGAGCTTGTCCACGGTTTCGGCAACGGTATCGTCGGTCTCGCCGGGCAGGCCGACAATGAAGTTGGCGTGCACGAAGATGCCGTGCTCGTGCAGCGCGTCGACTGCTCGTGCCACCTGCTCCGGCCGCTTGGTGTGGTGCTTGCCGACCCGCACGCCGGCGGCGAGACTTTCGATGCCAAGGAACAGGGCGCGGCATCCGGCGGCGGCCATCCGTGCGGCGAGGTGGGCGTCGATGTCGTGGGGGTAGGCGTACGCGCTCCACTGCACCGGCAGGTCGGCGTCGATCATCGCGATCAACAGCCGATCAAGACTGACGCCGAGGCTGCTCATGCTGGAGTCGACGAATCTGACCCATACCCGACCGTGTCCGGCGACCAGGGCGTGAAGCGTGGCCATGGTCCGCTCAACCGGGTCCACCGCGATACCGCGCCGTAGCACCGGGTCGGTGCAGAACGGGCAGTGCTGGCGGCACCCCCGGGACACCTCGACCGGGAACACCGGAAAGTACCGGCCGTCGTCGGGCCAGATGCCGTAGTCCGGGGCGAGGGTGTCCATCCGCGCCGCGTTGGTCGCCGCGGTGACCAGCCGCCCGCGTTCGGGCCGGGTTCCCCGTGCCGCAGCGGCGAGGATGGGCATCGCCTCTGGCAGGCAGTCGCCGACGCCGACCAGGTCGAAGGCGTCGCCGAGGTTGAACACCGAGGCTCCCAGGAGGGTGGCGTGCGGACCGCCGACCGCCGTGGTGACCTTCGGGTTGCCGGCCTTGATCTGGTGCGCGATCTGGATGCCGGCTGCGAAGTCGTCGATGTAGAGGCTGAACAGCGCGGCCGCCGCGCCGACGTCGAGGTGCTCGGCCAACTCGTCGAAGCTCAGGTCGACCAGCCGGACGTCCAGGCCCTGCCGCAGCGCGTGGGTGGCGAGCATGGTCAACCCGAGGTTGCGGTAGAACGCCCCCAGACCACGCGAGGGCCGCGGGCGAACGATCAGGACCGGAGCGGTGAACACCGCTGCGCCTCCCTTCCGGGTTGCGTGGCCGGCGGTCCGGCGGGCAGGAGACTGGCGATGTGGGCGGCCACCGTTGCCGGCGGCCCGGCGACGTAGCGGGAGCGTTCCAGCAGCCGGGTCAGCGTGACGGTCCGGGCAGCGTGTGCCAGTGGGTCGTCCAGGCTCGGCATGAACGGTCCGTAGCCGCCGGAGCCGTCCAGCAGCCAGGGCGTGCTGACCGCGCGGATGTAGCGCAACGCGTTCTCATACAGATTGAGCCGATGGACCAGCGAATCACCAGGACCGACGACGAGGTTCGGATAGCCGTTGTCGACGTGGACAAACACGACGGCGGCGACCTCGGCCGGGTTCTGGGCCGCGGCCACCCCGACCCGGTCCGGGGTAACGTCGACCTTGGTGCGCCACGGGTCGGTGACGGCCGCCGGGAACAGGCCGAGCAGCTCGGGCAGGACCCGGGCGATCGAGGAGTATCGCAGCCGCAGGCGAGCCGAGCCGGCGACGGTGGACACGCGCTCGCGGCCGCCGACGACGACGAGGTCGTTGCCGGTCAGCTCGCACCCGTGCTCGCGGCACAGCCGGATCGCGGTCGTGGTCTTGCCTGCGCCTGCGGGACCCAGCAGCACCACGGCCCAGCCGTCGCGGGCGACCGCTGCGGCGTGCAGGGTCACGAAGCCGCGGCGGTGCAGCTGCGCCTCCAGCATCAGGTATGACAGGTACAGCAGCCGCGCACCGGTCAGGTCCGTGGCGCTGGCCTCCAGCCGCAGCAGCCGCCCGTGCCGGTCATACCACGCGCTGCCCGCCGAGGACGGCGCCTCGACATGGATGACCCGGGCTGCTTCACGACGGGTCGTGCCGTCATGGCTGGCGGGCTCCAGGGTGTACAGCGGGACCTCACCCGACGACCGGACCTCCTCCAGCGCACGGCGCAGGTCCAACGGCGTCTCGATCATCACCGTCGCGGGCGGCAAGGTCATGTGCCAGTAGCGCAGGGTCACGGCACGTCCTTCGCCCAGACCCCGGCGCGGAACCTCATCGGCACCGTCGCCCCGCTGAAGGTCAACTTTCGGGTACTGACCGCATCGGCCACCGCTTGGGCCTGGGTGTCCAGCAGGGCGTCGACCTGGGCTGGTGACCGGCCTTCGATCTCCTCCCAGTAGCTCATCACCCGGCTCAGATACAGCGCGACCAGGTGATCCCTGGCCCTCTGTGCTTCGCCGCCGGCCAGCGCGGTCAGCAGATCGGCGATCAGCTCGGACCAAACGCGATGATCGATTCGGTAGCCCCACGGCGCCTGCGGGGCGCTGCCCAATGAGGGATACAGCCGGGTGATGTCGGTCCGCTCGAAGGCTAGGTAGCGCATCGCCTTGTCCACGGTTCGGCGGATCAGCGCGGCATCCGGTCGTACAGCCTGGTCGTCGGTAGCTGTCCGGTGCCCCGATCCGGCCAGGCGCACCGCAACGGGCCGTCGGCAGCGAGCGATGACGTGCAGCACCGCGTCGACCATCTGCTGCGACCCATGCAGGATCTTCGGAAACCCCGGGTTGTGGATCTTTCGGCCGAGCGGCACCTGCACGACCCGTGCCCCGTGCAACACCGCATTGGCGCTCAGGTGCGCGTCTATGCCGTAAAGGTGTGCACTTTCCGGTACCGGCCAGGTCATCGCCGCATTCAGCAGGGCGCGGTTGAACGCGAAGTCGCCGGCAACCGGCTGCTCCACACGCGCACCGAGCGTGGCGCCGATCAACGGGCTGATCAGGTGGTTCGTCGTGTTGCCCTCGAATCGGTTGCGCCGGTAGACCGGGGTCGCCAGCGCAGGTTCGTCAGTGTCAACGGCCTCCAGCAGGCGGCCGATCCATTCCGGCTCGATAGACCGGACGTCGGCGTCGAGCAGGATCACCTGCCGGGCATCCAGCCGGCACGCCGCCTGCATGATTGCCAGCACGTTGGTGCCCTTCCCGCTGTTCTCCGCAGGCGTAATCACTACCTCGTGTGGCGTCGAGCCCGCCGTCGCGGCGAACACGTCGGGGGTGCCGTCTCGACTGCCGTTGTCGGCGTTGACCAGGACGGCGCGGTCGATGACGCCGAGCCGTCGCAGTCCCTGGACAGCCGCCGTGACGACGTGGCCGATAGTGGACGCCTCGTTCAGACTGGGAATCCCCACCACGATCTCCGCGCTTCCGGTGGAGCGCCGCGGCGATGCGGGCCCGCTGAGCGTCGTCCCGGCCTTCAATGCCGTACCTCCGTGCATGACATGGACGAGAAGTCCAACTCGGGCCGCCAGCGGTGTGCGTACATCGCCCGCCGCAGTCTCGATGCCGGCGGTGGCGGGATCGCTCACCAGCGCCAGCCGGGTGGAACCCGCGCCTACCCGGCGCGGAGCGGAGGAAACAGATTTCTTGGTGCCACTCGACGATCGCTCGAATCGCTGCCGCACCGCTACGGTTGCCATGCGGACAACTAGCTTGTCCGCATGGGCGAGCGCCGCGATGCCGCCCTCGGCGCGTTCGCCCTCGCACGGGCACGCCGTCGACCACTTCCGGAGGCGGTGGCGGCTGCCTGCCGTCGAGGCGGGCTGTGCCGCTGTCCAACGGCCCGGGGCAGCCCTTCGGGGGAACTTGGCCGCAAGTTATGATCTTCGTCCCTGCGCCTATGAGGACTGACCGTCGGCGTTGATGTCTGATGTTCGTGCTGCTGGATGAAGGAGTGCGGCCCGCGTGCTCACCGGGGTCCGCCAAGCAGCTGGAGGTGCTCGTTGAATGACTCGACGAGGCTCTCGATGATCGCTTTGCCTTTGGCGGCAGACCCGAGGGATGGTTTGCCGATGACTCCCGTGTCGGTGTAGCCCCGCATGCCGAGGGTCAGCAGGTGAGGCCGGTTGGAGGCGTCGAAGTCGGCGGTGCCGTTGCCGTCGCGGACGACGTGGGGACTGGTGTGGAGCAGGATCGAGGTTTCCAGTTCTCCGGCGTGCATGTCGTCGTGGCCGGTGGTGGCGAGGCCGGCATCGGCGCGGGCGCGGTTCCAGTCGTCGCGGCCGGGGAACAGCGCCATGAACGGTCCGTCGATGCTTGCCTCTTGAACGATGTTGCTTTTACCGACCGGCACCGTCCGAATGGCGCACCTGGCCTGGTTCTCCACGCAAGCTACATGTCCGTGACGTTGGAGTCGCGGAGGCTCGCCGCCGTGGTTGTGGGCTACCGGTCGGCCAAGGCTGGGTCCACCTTGGTGTGATGGTCATGGCCTGCCAATGATCGAGCGTCGCATTCACGCACGGTGACAGGTGTCACGAGCCAGTGCGTGATGTCTGCGGCATGACCGCGTACGTGATCGTGGTTCTCGACGCTCCTTCCTGGTGGGCGGTACGGGTACCGTCACGGGGTGACCAAGCCTCTGCCCGTCGACCTGGCTACGATCCGGCGGTTGGCCGCCGAGGTTGATACCACCGCGTTGTGCGACGCGGCCGATGGGATTCGTGTCATGTCGTCGGCGCTGCGGTGCCGGTCGGTCAGCCCGGTGCTGTGGGGGCGGGCGCTCACGGTGCGGTGCCGTGACGATTTCTTCGGTGTGATCCAGGCGATCGAGCAGGCCGGGGCCGGAGACGTGCTGGTGGTCGACGGCGGCGGACGCGAGACCGCCCTCGCCGGGGAGCTGTTCGCCCGGGTTGCGCTGAGCAAGAACCTGGCTGGGATCATCATCGACGGCGGGTACCGAGACCTGCGGTTCATCGCCACGTGTCAACTGCCGGTCTACAGCCGGCACGTCACCCCGAGGGCCGGCACCACGACGCGTCTGGCTGTCCTGGGAGAAACGGTCAGCTGCGGCGGTGTACCGGTCCATCCTGGTGACATCGTGGTCGCTGACCACGACGGCATCGTGGTGCTCGACCCGGGTGATGCCGTCGCCCAGCTCACCGCCGCTGCCGAGGTGATGGCGACCGAAGCGCGGGTCGTGGAGAGGCTGGCCGGTGGAGCGACCCTCGGCGGCGTTCTCGATCTGGCAGCGCACGCCGACCGGCTGGCCCGCGGCGAAGCGTCAAGGTTGCGGTTCACCGTCTGACGGCCGCTACGCACCCCCGGCAAGACCCCGCAGCTCACTGGGGCGCGGTGGATCCACGGCATGGGGATCAGCGGCGAGGTGGGCTTCGCCGCGGACGTGATGAGCGCTGCGGAGTTCTCGGCCGCCGTGGCAGCCGACTACTTCGCATCGACCCGCTCGTCGATGCACTGCGCGCCGCCGCTGTCTCAACGCCGAGCAACGATGCGAACCTGCAAGACCGATGGCACGGCGATACGCTGAGATGCGCGCGACCTACGCTGATCGCGGCCAGATGTGCGCACCGGTTCGTCGGTTGTTCCGGCGCCGACTCGGCGGTATGCGTTGGGTGGCATCATGGCGGAGTGTCGAGTCCAGTAGACATCGTCGACTACGACCGCGGCTGGGTGGCAGCCTTTGTTGACCAGGGAGCCACGCTTCGCACCGCACTCGGC
>Ga0137367_10002313_pt1 | contig 15210 bp, 19 predicted proteins | sample SagtaG_14_FD_104939 | JGI IMG/M metagenome (GOLD analysis project Ga0137367, IMG submission 104939) | Vadose zone soil microbial communities from Sagehorn Ranch, Mendocino, California, USA - Sage1_L_80_16 metaG | ecosystem: Environmental > Terrestrial > Soil > Vadose zone | place: USA... | reverse complement strand
TTGAACAACTCGCGGACGATCTGCGCTTTGAATGCTGGTGTATGTCGTTTTCTTATTCCCATGGTGGTCATTATCCACCTTATCGGAGCCGTTTTTACTGTCTAAATTTTGGGGTCCACTATAGAATATCCAAACTGGCCGGCGAGAACCGGCAGCTAAAATTCCTGTCAATCGCTCATCTTCTCACCCCGGAGGCACTGATGGAGGCGTTCAAAAGCCTGCGGAAAGATGCCAGCGCCGGAGTAGATGGTGTCGCATACGGCGAATACCGAATGGAAGCAGGGAGGAGAATCCAGGAGCTATACGAACGCGTCAGGCGCAAGCGGTACAGAGCACAGCCACTGCGGAGAATCTACATTCCGAAGGAGGGCGGGAAACAGAGACCGATCTCGATTCCCGCGCTGGAGGATAAGATACTGCAGAAGGCTGTGGTCACGCTGCTCAACGCGATCTATGAGCAGGACTTCTACCGCTGTTCATACGGGTTTCGCCCCGGAAAGGGCCAACAGGATGCGCTCAATGAGGTCGGAAGGATCATCTGCCTGCGGCCAATTGGGCGGGTGCTGGAGGCCGACATCTCTGGGTATTTCGACGCCATCGTGAGAAAGGAACTCGTGGAGATGATTGAGAGGAGGGTAAAAGACGGAAGCATCCTGAGGCTGATAGGCAAATGGATCAATGTCGGGGTGATCGACGAAGGTCGGCTCCTGAAGAGCGAGACGGGAGTTGGTCAGGGGCAAGTAATCAGCCCCTTGCTGGCAAACCTGTATCTTCACTACGTGATGGACAAGTAGTTCGAGCAGGAAGTGAAGCCTCGCCTGCGAGGCGAAGCGCACGAAGTGCGGTTCGCCGACGACTTCATTTTGTGCTTTCAGTACAAGGAGGACGCGGAGAGAGTGCTGGAAGCGCTGAGAAAGCGATTCGCCAAATACGGGCTCACGCTCCATCCCGAGAAGACCAGGCTCATCGAGTTTGGCCGGTCGGCGGTGGGGAAAGCGGAGAGACCGGGCGGAAAGCCGCCGGAGACGTTCGACTTTCTCGGTTTCACACACATCGCAACGCGAAACCGCCGAGGATCTTTCACGATCCACGTCAAGACGATGCGAAAACGCCTGAAGCGGAGCCTGAAGGCTGTGGCTGACTGGTGCAAAGAGCATCGGCACGAGACGCTGGAGGAGCAGCGAGAGGCGCTGAACAAGAAACTAGGGGGACACTACGAGTACTACGGGCGACCGACCAACTACAGGAGCCTGAGGAGGTTCTATCGGGCAGTCCGGCGTATTTGGAAGGAAAGTCTGAACCGCCGAACGCGAGGGAGGACGGTCACCTGGGAGAAGTTCGCGCAGATCGAAGCAAGTTACCCGTTAAAGCCGCCGCGGATCACACAGGCTTGGGGATGGTGAGTCGAACTTGAGGAACCTAGTGCGGGAAATCCGCACGCTGGGGTCTGTGAGGGGTGAGGGGCATCGACACTATGGAGAACCTAAACGGGCACGAAGCTGGAAACGGCGGACACAGCCAAGGAGATACCTGCAGGCGCCGATTGTCCCTCGCCTACTCGGCAAGCGCATAGGCCACCGCCGGCCTACAATTTTCCTACTCGGCTCGGAAAAGGCGGTTCGTCGCAAACGCAAATACGACGAAGAATTCAAACAGCAAGCGTTAGCTATGGTCCGGAACGGTCAGACGGCGCGTTCAGTGGCCCAGGCGCTTGGGATCAGCGAGAACCTAATCCATCGATGGAAGCGCGCGTCTCGAACTGAACTGCCAGCAACTGAGCAAGAAGTCGAGCAACTGCGCCGGCAACTGTAACAGGTTGAGATGGAACGCGACATTCTAAAAAAAGCGTTGAGCATGTGTGTCCGGCGAAGGCCGGCGTGTTCAGTGGGAGACGAAACAGACCCACCCGGGAAAGAGTCAGAACCCGGTAGCTAAGGTGGCAGGGGCGGAGGAAACGAACCCTCTGAAACCCACCTGACAAAGATACTATCAGAGTATCTGCGAGCCGTTAGGCCGTAACGAAAGTGAACGCACAGGTAGCTTCGAAAGGCTGCATCTCGAGGGTCGAGCCTGTATGCTCTTGGCGAAGACAGCATGGCGTAACGAAACACTGACCGATGCGCTACGCCACCTCGACGGAGTGATAGCGATGGCATGACGGCATAGGACACGTACGGAAACCGGAGAAGCCCTCCCTGACCCGGATGGGAAACCACGGAAGCGAGGTAGGCCTTATAACGGTTCTGGTGCAAACCTGATAATTGTGGATAATCGCTGGCATGACCCAACTCCCTTCTGAGAAGCCCTCACTCTTCAAAGGCCGCCATTTCAACCATCTTCTTATCATTCAGGCCGTACGATGGTATTCACTTACAAACTGAGTTATCGCGATGTGTGCGATCTGATGGCGGAGCGCGGGGTCACGGTCGTACATACCACCGTTTTGCGATGAGTCCAATGCTTCGTTCCCGTCTTCGAGAAAAAGTGGAAGAACTATGCGCGTCCTGTCGGCTCATCCTGGAGAGTCGATGAAACCTATATCAAAGTGAAGGGTCAATGGCGCTATCTCTACCGCGCGGTCGATAAGCAAGGCCAGACAGTCGATTTCCTGTTGAGTAAGAATCGGGATAAAGCGACTGCCGTACGCTTCTTCAAGAAAGCGATCGGTAATAACGAGGTCCCGGAGAAGATCACGCTCGACGGCAGTCAAGCGTCCCATCAAGCCGTCGCCGAATTGAAGGCCGAAGGCGTCTTGCCCGCTCAAACGCTCGTCCGGACCAACAAGTACTTGAATAACAGCTCGAAGGAGGCGCATTCACAAATGTCGGGGGGTGCGGATGGAGACCTTCATTTACATCGAAAGTTACTACAACCGGGCGCGCCTGCGCTCGGCCTTGTGCTATCAGAGTCCGGAGGACTATTAGCGAGCTTACTATCAAAGAACGGAAGCAAGAGAAAACTTTGGCCAAAGGGCAGGAAAGGACACGATTGCTAAGCAACACTCGTGTCAGCTAAAGTGAGACCACCTCAGACACTACCCCGTGCTCACAACCATTCCTCAAGACGTTGGCTATAGCTGCGGCTCGCCCTTAGCTCCTTCCCGTTCCTCAATCGAACCAGAAATTCCCCATTATCGAGCGTTTGCAGTTCCGCAATGCGAGAAGTTTGGACAATCGTCGACCGATGGATTCGAAGGAAGCGTTCAGGATCGAGCTCGCGTTCGAGGGAACTGATCGTATGGCGCATCAGATAATCCTTCTCGCCCACGTGCAACGTCACATAATCGCCGCCGGCGCCGACCCAATCGATATCCATCACGTTCACGATCGTCACTCGTCGCCCGGTCTTGACCGTCATATGCGTCCTGTATGGGGGACGTGATTCTGTCTCTTGAAGGGTTTCCAGCAGCTCGCGAATCCGACGCTCGATCTCCGGCAGACGGTGAGAAGCGCTCAGAAGTCGGGCGCGTTCGATCGCCCTCATGAAACGCGCGTCGTCAATCGGCTTGAGAAGGTAATCGAGCGCCTGAGCCTCGAACGCCTCCAACGCGTACCGGTCGTATGCCGTCAGGAACACGACAAGGGGCATCTTCTGCGCCGGCAATCTCCGCAACACTTCGAAGCCATTCACATCAGGCATCTGGATATCTAGGAACACCAGGTCGGGCGCCAGAGCCTGGATGGCAGTTACGGCCTCGCCGCCGGTGGCGCATTCCGCAACGACGCGCATATCCGGGGCGGCGACAAGCCGCGCCCGGACCCCGCGCCTCGCCAGAGGTTCGTCATCCACAATCACGACACGCATGCAACCTCTCCTTCCTGAGGTCTAATGGTCGCGCTCGCCGAGTACGGCAGCTCAATGTCAACCACGCATCCACCTTCGTCCGGCCATCGAACCGCGAGCCGGTGATCGTTTCCATACAGGACCCGGAGGCGCTCGACAGTGTTCGCCAGGCCGAGTCCGCGCCGAGCGGTACGCAGACCCGATCCCACCCCATTATCGCAGACCCGCACTCGCAGGCGCATCCCGGCGCGTTCCGCCTCGATGGCAAGCTTTCCGCCTTCCGGTCGGGGTGTGATGCCATGACGGATGGCATTCTCCGCGAGCGGCTGCAGAAGCAGCGCCGGAACCAGCGCGCTCTCGGCATCCGGGGCGATCGAGAATTCCACTTCGAGGCGCTCTCCGAGCCGCGCCTTTTCAATGGCCAAATAAACTGTTACATTCGACACCTCCCGGCTCAGAGGAATCTCCGGTGCGGCCGAGTCGTTCAACGTCACGCGCAGGAAAGCAGCCAGTTGTCCAAGCATGTGGTTGGCCGCGTCCGACCGGCCTTCGACGATTAGCGTCGATATGGCGTTTAGCGTATTGAAGAGAAAATGTGGATGAAGTTGCAGTTGCAGCGCTTGCAATCTTGCGCTGCGAGCGAGCGCCTCCGCCTGACGCGCACGCTCCCGCTCAACCTCAAAGAATTGATAATGTTTGATGCCCAGGTACAACCCGCTCCACGCCGTCAGGACGACGGTACTATAGACAATCGGGCCCCAGGCGCGCACCAGCACCATCCAGCTGAACGAGTATCCCCGCGCGACAGCCTCTGCCCATTCGGGGATGATGCTGCACGGCACGGCGCAAACGCCTGACCACAGCGCGGCCTTGAACATTGCTCTCGGTAAGCCCGTCGAGCTATTGAACAGGCGGCGGCATACTACACGCAACACGAAGCTGGCCGCGAGCATACTAACCAGGAAAACGAGATTGTAGGCGATCACTTCCGCGTCTTGAAGGCGTGGGAGCATGCTGACGAAGATCCCGCCCGTGTACACACTCCAGCCCAGGATCTGCAAGGGCCAAAACTGCCGTAATCGATGAAGTGGTCTACTCACGCGACAATTGTACTCTCGCGGCGGCGCGCCGTGAAAATTCCCCGTCGCAGGAATCCGGCGACTCGTCGCAGCATTCACATGGTCCATCGCATGGCTCTTTCTCGCATATCTCTACAGCCATATCATCTGATTTCTATGATAGCTACAGTTCCCCTACTTTTGTTCTCTAATCCGTCCGTCAGGATTGGCTCTATCAATAATTAAACAATGGCTCTTATCCAAGGGCCAATGTTTGACTATTCTGTCGCTGATTAAGATTGGCTTCTTAACGCTGAAGTCGCTCCGGAAAAGATGTCTCTCCGATATGAGAAGAAACAACAACACATTACGCTTCATCGGTCGATCGCAGGAGAAGGAGGGAGATTTTGTTCAGCAATCGCAACATTCGAGTCAGTACAGCCAAACACACAAAGGACATAAACGTCTCACGCTATCGTTCAACCTGCTGTCCACTCTGACCGCGCTCGAAAACGTCTCGCTGCCGATCAGGCTCCAGGGGTGTCGCGCCGGGAAGCCGATCATCGCGCCAAAGCGATGATCGAAAGAGTCGGATTAGACGGACGCGTCACGCATCGCCCCGATGAATTGTCGGGCGGCGAGCGTCGGCGGATCGCAATCGCGCGGGCATTGATCTTCCAACCTTCGATCCTGCCGGCCGAGGAGCCTACCGGCGACCTCGATTCGAAGACCGGCGAAGAGATTTTGAGATTGCTCGACGATCTTCATCGTGAATTCAATACCACGATCCTGATGGTCACGCACAACGAAGAAGCCGCCGCGCATTGCGACCGCATCCTGCGGTTACACGACGCCAGAGTGGTCATAGAAGAGCGCGTGAGGCTTTAGCTGGGAATTCCATTGGAGGCGGTGAGATGATTTCGGCGCTCGCAAGCATCACCTGGAAACAATGGCGACTACACAGGCTTCGCACACTGTTGACGCTGTTCGGCATCTAGCTCGGCGTGCCGGTCTTCTTCGCCGTGAGCACAGCCAACGTGACGTTGATAAGCTCGCTGACGACGATGATTGAGATGATCGCCGGCAAGGCGACGCTGCAAATATCGGGTGGCGAATCGGCCCTTCCCGAAAGCGTCTGAGAGACGGTGAAGGATACGCCCGGCGTGAATATCGCCGAGCCGGCCATCGAAGTCGTCGCACACACGGCATTTGAAGGCGGGGGCAATTTGCTGATCGTCGGCGTGGATATGCTGGGCGACGGCGAGTTGCGGAAGTATCAATTCGACGAAGCCAACGGCAAGATCGGTGACCCACTCCTCGCGCTCGCTCTGCCCGATTCGATACTCATCTCGCGCACGTTCGCCGACATACACGGATTGAAGGAAGGCGACCAATTGCCCATTTTCACCTCGCAAGGTAGGAAAGATTTCACCGTCCGCAGCGTCTTCAAGCCGTCGGGCTAGGCGAGATCTTCGGCGGTCAGATCGTCGTGATGGAAGTCTTCAACGCGCAACTTGTTTTCGGACGCGGCGGAAACTTCGACCGCATCGATCTGATGAACGAACCGGAGGTCGCCGTCGAAGAGTTGCGGCGGCGATTGCGCGAGCGGTTGCCCGCCGGGTTGGAGATCGAACGCCCTTCATCGCGGGGGCAAGGGCTGGAGAGCGCCGTTAAGGAGATGAACATTGGAATGACCGTGACTAGTCTGATCGCGTTGCTGGTGGGGATGTTCATCATCTTCAACACGTTCAGCATCTCGGTCAATCAACGCTGGAAAGAGATCGGCGTGCTGCGCGCAATTGGAGTCGAGCAGAAGAACGTTCGGCGAATGTTTCTTGGCGAGGCGGCGGTGATGGGTTGATCGGGAGCGCGCTCGGCGTCGGCATCGGCTTCTGGCTCTCGGTGGCAGTCGAATTCGTGATGGGTTCGGTCGCAGACCAGCTCTAGGGACTGGTTTCGACTCTGCAGGCGCCGGTCTTCCACTGGGATTTCTCAGCGCTGTCGTTCGCGCTGGGCGTCGTGGCCTAGATCATCGCCGAGTGGGGGCCAGCGCGAGCCGCGGCTAAACTCGACCCGGCGCTGGCGCCGCACAACATCTCGCGCTGGCGATCGCGCTCCTGGCCGCGTGGTGGCCCGCGCGGAGAGCCGTGAACTTAAAGGCGGTCGAGGCAAGCGCATATGAATTGAATGAACACTGAAGAGAACGAGATCAAGGATCTGGATGCGGAGGAGTTGGTGACGCTCGCGCGGCGATATTACGCCACGCGCTTTCCTAATCCGCAGCGGCTCGGCTGCCCGCCTCCTGGCGAGATCATTAAAGCGGTGAGCCAGCGCCGGGCGCCTGATCAGGCTTCGCGCGAGCACCTGTTCAAGTGCTTGGAATGTTTCTGCGAATATCGTTCGGCGTGGCAGTGCGCGTGCGCGGCTTAAAAAGGTTTTCTTGCAAAGGCATAGCCACGGCGAGTTTGGACCTCTATGTCTGGATATGGATCTCTTTCTATTATTTCCTCCAGTTAACTCACCGCTTTGGCTGTCTAGCCCGGCTTCCAACTTTTGCCAGGAAATCGACCAATGCCGCAGTATCGAAGTGAAACATCTGGGCGCGGGCGAGCTTCCCTCCCACGACCTGATAAAGGCCCAACACCTCGCCGTCAAATCGGTCTCCGGCAGGGGTCACTCCTCTCTGTCGCCAAAGTACAACGACTTCATTCCCGCTGGCAGCCACCACGCGCGGATCCATCCTTCGCTCAGCCTCTGAAGGTTGCAGCGGGGCCCACGTCTCGCTCCAGGATGCGCCCTCGCGCTTCGTGTCGCGTGAAATTCGGTGAACCCCACCGTAAGGGAGCGATGGCGGCCAGTGAATCACGAAATCTGGATGTATCAGCTCGTTGAATCTCCCTTCATCACGCCGCTCGATTGCTCTAAAGATATCAAGGACCACTCTGACGTTCCCCTCAATTGCCATGTCTTGTTCCCTCTTCTCGTTCTTGTCCATATTCTTGCTTTCATTGTCTCTCTTCTCATTCTGAGCGAAGACAGCGGTCGCAGCGCCGAGCGCGATGGTCACGCCGAGCGTCAAGTTTACGAATTTCTTCATCGTGATTGCTCCTCATTAGGGTCAAAAGAGAACGGCGTCAACTTCTATTTCGATTATCATGCGGTCGTCGATCAGGCGCCGCACTCCGACCATAGTCGCGCAAGGCTCGATCTCGCCGAAAAATTCGCTGTGAGCGCGGCCATACTCCTCCCGGCGCGAGATGTCCGTGACGAACATCCGAGTCCTCACGACGTCTTTCAAACCTGCTTCCAGAGCGGCGAGCGCCCGTTCGATGTTGCGAATCACCTGGACCGTCTGCGCGTAAGCGTCTCCGACGCCGGCGATCTCGCCGCGCTCATCGGTCGCGGTCGTGCCAGTGACGAAGACCAAATTGCCGACGCGAACCGCCCGTGAATAGCCGACTATCGGTTCCCATTTCGTACCCGTCGAATAACATTGTTTTTCAGTCATGTGTAGACGCCTCAACGTCCGGCGACAGGCTATCTGAAAAATGGCTCTTGTATAAGAGCCATTAGTTGATTTATCTATGGGGCCAATTCTCAAGGATGGCTGGGGGGTTAATAATGAAGAAACGAGTTTCATTGCTACCGCTGGCGGTTATTTCGCTGGATACCAACGCCGCTTCATCGCTGCACAAACAGCTTTACGAAGAGTTGCGCGGCGCGATTCTGAGCGGAAGGCTCAAGGCTGGAACCAGATTGCCAGCAACGCGTGAATTCGCCCGTGAACTCGGCGTATCGAGAAATACTGTGATGAGCGCCTACGAGCAGCTCTTCGCGGAAGGTTATGTGGAAGGTGTCGTCGGGTCGGGAACGTTCGTAGCGCGTACGCTGCCGGAGGAGATGTTGGATACCCGCACGATGACGCCGCGAGTCGAAAGTCAGATCCCTCGGCGCAGTCCGCTATCGAAAAGAGGTCGAAAGCTGGCGGCGATTCTACCCAACATTAAAGAGCGCGTCTTCGGAAAGCCGATGCCATTCCGATGCGCGACCCCGGACTTTACAGCTTTTCCCTTCGAAATCTGGACTCGGCTGCTGGCCAGGCACAGCCGCCATCCCTCGCCCGATCTGCTCGGGTATGTTTACCCGGCAGGCTACCCGCGATTGCGCGAAGCGATCGCCGCTTATTTGAGATCGGCGCGAGCGGTCAAATGTGAGGCTGAACAGGTTATCATCGTTCCGGGGTCGCAGGTAGCGATGGACATCGCCATCCAGATGCTGCTCGACCCCGGTGATACAGCGTTGATCGAAGACCCCGGGTTCTTCGGGGTGCGCGGAGTTTTTGCGCGAGCGGGCGTTCGCCTCGTCCCTGCGCCTGTCGACGGGGAGGGTATCAGTATCAGCGCCGTCGGAAAGACCCGCAATAGCGCGCGGGTGGTCTATATCACCCCTTCGCATCAGTTTCCGCTGGGAGTCACAATGAGTCTGGCGCGGCGGCTGGAACTACTTGAATGGGCGCGACAAACAAAGGCGTGGATCATCGACGTCACCCTGATCCGCCATGCATATGTGCGGCCGGCTCATCAAGGCTGAGGTGTCGGCGGCGCGCTACTTATCAGGCTGGCAGAGCACACCACGTGGCGGTTGTTTGTCGGGACCTGGGCTGCCGCCGAGTGGGTCATCCACTTTTACGAACGACATGGCTTTCGCGTCGTCTCAATAGCGGAGAAGGAACGGCTCCTCCGCGCCTATTGGAGCGTTTCCCTACGGCAGCAAGAATGTTCGGTCGTCTTAGGCGTATCCTCTTCAAAGACAACTTCGACTTTACCGCTCAAGCGGCGGAAGAAGTCGCAGATATTTTCGGCTTTGGTTTTGACCTTTGAATGGCCCTCCATATCGCTAAGCGCATTCAAGACCACAATTACAGTGATTGCTTTGTGGACATCCATGCCCACATACTTGACACTATTCATTGGATGTCTCATTGCTGTTAGGAATCTTGGACACTGCTTATTCAAGATTACTGCCAACGTGGCGTCCTTTCATATTACGTGTCAGATTAAGTCGTGACCATTACATCCATAGATCATAGGGGTTGCTCGAACAGGTCGGATACAGCCCCTTCGGGTCGTTAATTTTGACCGACTGCAACGACCTGCAAACTCACCGTCTCCGCGCCAATCGAAGCATTCAGCAGCTAGCGTTTAGATGGAGTAGTTGACTCTTCCCGCTTGCGCTCCCAGGCGCGTCTGGTCGTCAGGCCGATGATGACGACCGCCAATTCCGCCGGCTCGACCGGTTTGGCGACATGCGCGTGAAATCCCGCCCGGAGCGCTCGCACTCGGTCTTCGCCCCGCCCGTAGGCCGTCAGCGCGATGGCCGGAATCTGATCCGTCGCGGCGCCCTGTGCGGCTTCCAGCGCTCGCACTTTCTTAAGCACAGCGTAGCCGTCCTCGTCTGGCATGGCGATATCCAGAATCAGCGCGTCAGGCCGCTTGCCCTCCGGCGGGTTAGAGAGAAACGCCAGCGCTTCCCCCCCCGACGACACGGCCGTCACCCGCGCCCCATATTCGCTGAGCGCCTGAATCAACAACTCGCGGGCCTCTTCCAGATCATCCACCACGAGAACTCTCACGCCTTCGAGCGACAGTTCCTGATCTGTCCGGATGGAATCTCCAGTGCGCACCTCACTGGGCGCCACTGCGGGAGTCGGCGGCTCGATGAATTCGAGTTGGCGGCGCGGCAGCGTAACGGTGAAAGTCGCCCCACGCCCTAAGCCCTCGCTCGCCGCCGTGATCGTCCCGCCGTGTAATTCGACCAGATGTTTAACGAGCGACAGCCCCAACCCCAGCCCTCCGTAACGCCGCGTGCTCGATGGGTCGGCTTGCCGGAAGGGGTCGAAGATAAACGGCAGGAACTTCTGCTCGATGCCCCTGCCGGTGTCGCTGACCGTGATGCGGACAGAATCGGCGGCGCCCTCCATCCTCAACTCGACACGCCCGCCTTCGGGCGTGAATTTGACGGCGTTCGTGAGCAGGTTCCACACGACCTGCCGCAATCGCGTCGAGTCGCCGAGCACGTGTTCCGGCGAGGGGCCGAAATCGGTGATCAGCGTGATGCCCTTCGCCTCGGCCGCCGAGCGCACTGTGTCGAGCGCGGCTTCGAGGACCGGCGCGAGGTCAACGGGGCGGGTCTCGATCCGCAGATTGCCAGTGATGATGCGAGCCGAATCGAACAGGTCTTCGATGATCTGAAGTTGCGCCTTCGCGTTGCGCTCGACGACGGCGGCGACGTTGTTGATGAAGTCTCTGTCCGCAGGGCGTGAGCGCAGCATCTGCGTGTAGCCGAGGATGGGTATCAATGGCGTGCGCAGTTCATGCGAGACGATTGCCAGGAATTCGTCCTTCGATCGGTTGGCGGCTTCGGCGGCCGCGCGCGCGACTTGCTCCCGCGCCAATTGCTCGCGCTCCGCCTCCGCCCGCTTGCGCTCGGTGATGTCGCGGTAGATGACGGTGTAAAGCCTCCGGCCCCCGACTTCGATAGATGAGATCGAAGCCTCGATCGGAAACTCCGTGCCATCCGAGCGCAACGCGACGAGCGCGCTAGGGCGTCCCTTCGCCAGGCTTGCGCCACCGGTTTCGCCGCAGCGTCGGACATGTTCGGCGTGCGTGTCGCGGAAGCGGTCCGGGATGAAGCGGTCGAGCAGTTGACCCATGGCTTCAGCGGCCGGGCAGCCGAACATCCGCTCCGCCGCCTCATTGAAAAGGACGATGCGCTGGTCGTCGTCCACGGTGATGATCGCGTCCATCGCCGAGGAGACGATGCCTGCCAATTGCTCTTTGCTTTCGCGCATCGACTCTTCGGCCAGCTTGCGCGCGGAAATGTCCTCGATAACGGAAATGAAGTAGTCTGGCGAACCGTCCGCCTTGCGCCTCAAGGCAACGGTCAGGTTGACCCACACGACTGAGCCATCCTTGCGATAATATCTCTTCTCCATCACGTAGTTATCAATCTCGCCAGTCAACACCCGCTGCATCTGCCTCACGTCCTGCTCTAGATCGTCCGGATGGGTGATGTCGGCGAAGGTCTTCGCCATCAGATCCTTGCGGTCGTAACTGACGGTGTCGCACAACCGCTGATTGACCTCCAGCCAGCGTCCATTCGGAGCGAGGCGGGCAATACCGACGGCGGCGTTCTCGAAGATGGCCCTGAACCGCGCCTCGCTATCGCGGAGCGCCTCGATGTTCCCCTGACTCTCGCTCAGGTTCGGTATCTCCTCATAAGACTGACGGCTGAGTTCGCGGCAGCCAGTCTCTTCCGCGCTATACAGGAGTGGCCCAGGCCGATTGATCGGTGATTGCGTGTCCTCACTCCCAGTGGCTGAAAGTGTTTTCTTGGGTTTCCTATTCATAAATCACCTTCTATCGAAATATTCGGATCTACCGAGCGGTATCGACGAGCTTTGCCGTCCTTGTCATTAATTGAAACTGACTGCAAACGCCAGACCACTTCGACGCCGGAGTCGAGTCGGTTGCGGCCCTCCGGAGCGGCTGTTGCGTTATATATTTATATTACCAGCATCAATTCTGTGTGGCTTCGTTTGACCAAAGAAGCGAGATGCGGTTTGAGGGCCCTCAGAGGTGGATATGAAAGAACGATAATTCCCTGTGCTGATCGCGGACGCCGCGCCTGAAGACTGCGCCGCATTGGATGACGCCCTGTCGCGCGATCCGGCGGCCCGCTATGTGGTTATCGAAGCGGAGAGCGGGCTCAGCGCGCTCGAACTTCGTCGCACGCGGAGGCCGGATTGCCTAGTCATTGGTCACGACTTGCCGGATCTGTCCGGATTGGATGTGCTCAAGAAACTTGCCGCCGAAGAGAGATCACCGGCTTGCGCCGTGGTCGTGTTAATTGGCTTAGTATCTATCTCAGAATTGAGAAAACCCGCGATGTGTTGTGGCTCGCAAGGTGATCTGAAATCCTTATGACACTGCCGGCATCAGCCTTATCCTTTGGTTGATGAGACTCAAGACGAAAAGGGCGATTCCCGGCGCCTGTTCGTTGAGTTTTGCGCAGCGTCTGAGTATACTGAAGATTGCAATTCAGGCTGCACCCCGTCCGCGGAAAGGGATCATCCCACCTGAGCTTCTGGGTAGTACCGAACATCAACTTCACTTCAGCCTGTCATAGCGGACACCGGGCAAATAGAAGGAGAAGTTATGTCTCGCCAATTACCCGCAAACCCAAACCTCGAACATCTCAAGAACCAAGCCAAAGAGCTGCTGCAGAATTTTCAGCAGGGCGCCGCAGCTGCGAAAGAACGCTTCGCTTCGCTCTCCGCGTCCTCCGCGGCCGCCGGTCCGAAACTCGCCGATGCGCTGCACGTAGTTGCTCGCGAATATGGCTTTGCCAGTTGGCCGAAGCTGAAGGAGCACGTAGAATCCCTGACGCGCATATTGTCGCCGGCCGAATTGCTCTCCGCGGCGATTTGCGCCAGTGACGCGGATAAGACCGCCCGCGTGCTCGAAAACCATCCCGAATTGAAATCTCAGATCGACGGCCCCATGGCTAACTACGGCGCTGGCGCGACGCCCCTACTCGCAGCCGTGCAGAGGAGCGACCGCAAAACAATCGATGCGCTGCTGCGGGCCGGCGCCGATATCAATGCAAGAAGCCACTCCTGGGCGGGAGGCTTGAGCGTTCTCGACGAGTGTGCGCACGATATGGCCGCGTTTCTGATCGGGCGCGGCGCCGTCTTGGATGCGCATGCAGCCGCCCGACTGGGCATGTTCCAAGAGCTCCAGGATCTGGTGACGACAAATCCCGGCGTGGTGGCCGCCAGGGGAGCAAATGGGCAAACCCCGCTGCACTTTGCCTCAACCATCGAGATCGCGCAATACCTGCTCGAGCACGGAGCTGAAATGGACGCTCGCGATCTCCAACACGAATCCACGCCCGCGCAGCACATGCTGCGTGTGCTTCAGGGCCGTCATTATCGTCGCGATCGTCAGGACATCGCTCGCTATCTAGTGGCCCGCGGCTGCCGGACCGACCTCCTTATGGCCGCCGCGCTTGGCGATCTCGCGCTGGCGCGCAGGCTCATCGAAGCCGATCCGTCCTGCATCCGGATGTGCGTCTCCGAAGAGTATTTCCCCAAGCAGGACCCTCGCAGCGGCGGCTCGATCTACAACTGGATTTTCGGACCCCGCAGAACCGCGCACCTCATCGCCCGCGACTTCGGACACGATGACATTTTCCGGCTGCTGATGGAGCGCAGTCCGGAGGATCTGAAACTGGCCCTGGCGTGCGAACTGGGCGACGAGGATGCGTTTCGCGCCCTGCTGGCCAGCCATCCGGATCTGACCAGGACGCTATCGGACGATGATTGCCGCAGGCTCCCGGACGCCGCGCAAAACAACAATACGAACGCCGTGCGGCTCATGCTGGGGGCGGGCTGGCCAGTGGACACACGGGGCGAGTACCGCATGACACCGCTTCAGTGGGCGGCTTGGCATGGAAACGCGGAGATGGTCCGTGAGATTCTGCGATATCATCCCCGGCTAGAACTGAAGGACAATGACCATGGGATCACCGCGCTGGGAGGGGCGCTTCACGGCTCCGAAAACGGCTGGCATCGGGATACGGGAGACTACGTCGCCACAGTGGAGGCGCTGCTCGATGCGGGCGCCAAGGCGCCGAAGGTTACCGAAGACCTTGAAGCCAGCGAGCCGGTTCGCGGCGTGCTGGCGCGGTATGAAGTATCATCCGCGCGATGATGCTTGACGTTTCTCATTGGGATTTAGTGGGGAAGGGCCGGAGCGCTCCGGGGTGACCGGTATCGAAGCCGCCAGCGCCCGCAGTGCTGCGCCACGTTGGCAGTTTCATCAGCAAGTTCAGTAAAGAGAGATGATTTATAACCGCCGACCGAGGCCTATGCTGAATTGAAAGTTGTGAATAGTTTGTGCGCCTTCGGTGAGCCGGTAAACTTACGCAATATCTGAGCCCTACCAGCTCACCGAAGGCACACTTTGATTCGGTTGTAACAATTCGCAGAAAAAGACTTGACCTTATACTTAAGAACAGGGCGTACAGTGACATCACTGAAAGGACGGAGAATTATGAGGGCTGGAGAACTTGCCAACGCCGCAGGCGTCAGCGCCCAGGCGATTAGATTCTATGAGCGCCGGGGACTGATACCGGCGGCGCCGCGTCTCTCTTCGGGCTATCGGGATTATCCGGCTGAACTGGTAAGCACAGTGCTACTCATCAAGCAGATGCAAGGGCTCGGCTTCACGCTGCGTGAGCTTGAACGCTTCATTCGACTTCTCGCAACAGAGCCCCATAACCAGGTTGAAAGAGGGGAGTGTGTCGA
>Ga0137367_10002305_pt1 | contig 15242 bp, 11 predicted proteins | sample SagtaG_14_FD_104939 | JGI IMG/M metagenome (GOLD analysis project Ga0137367, IMG submission 104939) | Vadose zone soil microbial communities from Sagehorn Ranch, Mendocino, California, USA - Sage1_L_80_16 metaG | ecosystem: Environmental > Terrestrial > Soil > Vadose zone | place: USA... | reverse complement strand
TCGCTCTATACAATTACCGGCAATGTGATTTTCGCGAACTTCCACGCCGCGCGGCTGTTCGCGCAGCGCATGAATCAGAAGCGCGATCTCGCGAACTTCCCCGAGCAAGCGGTCAAGTCCTCGCAGATCAATGCCTTGGCGCTCATCCACGAGCTAACCCATTATATGTTTCGGATCTACCGCGAGCAGTTCAATCCGCAGCTGCTCGAGCAATCGCTGAGCTGGCTGACGCAACAGGTTGGGCCGCAGGCGGTCGATGCGGCGCTCAAGAAATTTGCCGACCAGTTCCCGGCGCTGCTGGTGTATCGCCGTGAGCAAGATATCGATACCTACCTGGCCGGCCAGACCGACGGCATGCCGAACCGGCAGATTGTGCTGGAAGAGATGTTGATGCTCTGGCTGGAGAACGCCAACCCGGCCTTTGCACCGTTTATGGAACTGTTCGACGATCAGCGGCTGGAAAAAGAAACTGCCTACCCGTCGATCATGAGTTCGATCTACGATTACTTTGATTCTGTGGCGGGCGTGGATCGGGATATGCCAACTGGTGGTCGGGCCGCTGGCCCCTTTGATACCGGCGAGAATCTGATCGATATTCTGCTTGCGCCCGCGCGCGCCGCGCCCCACTCGCTCGAGGCGCAGCTCGAGTTCATCCGCGCACGCTGGGGCGCGTCGCTTGGGAAGCACGTCTATCGCCTGCTCGGCGGCCTGGATCTGATCAAAGAAGAAGAGAAGCCGGTGTTCTTTGGTCCCGGCCCAATCGAGCTCCCGGTGTTCGATTTTGCCGCCCGCGACGTTGAGCGGTTTAGCAAGGATAAAGACTGGATGCCGCAGCTGGTCCTGATGGCTAAGAACGCCTATGTCTGGCTCGACCAACTGGCCCAAGCGTACGCTCGGCCAGTCCGAACGCTCGACGAGGTGCCCGACGAGGAACTCGACAAGTTGGCGAGCTGGGGTGTTAGCGGCCTGTGGTTGATCGGCCTGTGGGAGCGTAGCGCGGCTTCGCAGCGGATCAAGCAGATGATGGGTAACCCCGAGGCGGTAGCCTCGGCCTACTCGCTGTTCGATTATCAGATCGCCCAGCGGTTGGGCGGCGAGCCGGCATGCCAGAATCTGCGCGAGCGCGCCTGGCAGCGCGGCATCCGGCTTTCAAGCGATATGGTGCCGAACCACGTCGGCATCGACGGCCGTTGGGTGATCCAGCACCCCGACTGGTTCCTCGCGGTGCCACATAGCCCGTACCCGTCGTATAGCTTCAACGGGCCCGATCTTTCCTGGGATGAGCGAATCGGGATCTATCTGGAAGACCATTACTACGATCGCAGCGATGCGGCGGTAGTGTTCAAGCGCGTCGATCGCTGGACCGGTGACGAGCGCTACATTTACCATGGCAACGACGGCACTAGTATGCCCTGGAATGACACTGCCCAGCTTAATTATCTCAGTGCCGAGGTGCGCGAGGGCGTGATCCAAACCATCCTGCATGTCGCGCGCCAGTTTCCGGTTATTCGCTTCGACGCGGCGATGACGCTGGCAAAAAAGCATATCGAGCGGCTGTGGTTCCCCGAGCCCGGCAGCGGCGGCGCGATTCCATCGCGCTCAGAGTACGCAATGACCAAGGCCGAGTTCGACGCACTGATACCGAACGAGTTTTGGCGCGAGGTGGTCGATCGGGTTGCCGCCGAGGCGCCCGACACGCTGCTGCTGGCCGAGGCATTCTGGCTCATGGAGAGCTACTTCGTCCGCACGCTTGGCATGCATCGGGTCTACAACAGCGCGTTCATGCACCTGCTGCGCGACGAGGACAATGCCAAGTATCGCGGGCTGATGAAGCAGACGTTGGAGTTCGACCCCGAGATTCTCAAGCGCTACGTTAACTTCCAGAACAACCCTGACGAACGCACCGCCGTGGATCAGTTTGGTAAGGGCGACAAGTACTTCGGCGTCTGTACGGTCATGCTGACGCTGCCGGGCCTGCCCATGCTCGGCCACGGCCAGGTCGAGGGCTTTGCCGAAAAGTATGGCATGGAGTATCAGCGCGCCTACTGGGATGAAAAGCCCGACGGCTATTTGATCGAGCGACACGAGCGCGAGATCTTCCCGCTGGCGCATAAGCGTTACCTGTTTGCCGGGGTCGAACATTTTCTGCTCTACGACTTCTTCACCTCCGACGGCTCGGTCGCTGAGGATGTTTATGCCTACTCCAACCGCTATGGCAACGAGCGCGCGCTGGTGATCTACCATAACAAGTATGCCGATGTGCGCGGCTGGGTGCGTATGTCGGCAGCTTACTCGGTAAAGACCGGCAACGGCGACGAGCGCATACTGGTCCAGCGCAGCCTGGGCGAGGGTCTGGGGCTGAATGATGCCGACGACGTGTTCTATATCTTCCGTGACTATGTGACCGGGTTGGAGTACCTGCGCAGCGGTAAGGAATTGGTCGAGCAGGGGCTCTATGTGGAGCTGGGCGCATACAAGTGCCACGCATTTCTCGAGTTCCGCGAGGTGCACAGCGACGCGGTGAATCAATATGCGCATCTGGCGGGTTTCCTGGCTGGCCGTGGCGTGCCAAGCATGAACGAAGCGATGAAAGAGCTATTCCTCCAGCCGCTGCACTACCCGTTCAAGGAGCTGGTCAACGCCGATCTGTTCGGACGGCTGATCGCCGCGGTAGCGACGACCGACGACCGACGATCGACGACCGACGACGGCCAGGCGGTGGCTGAAGCGGAGGAAGCATCGTTGGTTGGTGGTCCGTTGTCGGTCGTCGACCTGGCGCTCCTCGGCGAGGTTGAACAGAAGATGCTGAACTTGCTGCGCGAGATCAAGCGCTTTATCGATAGCGAGGGCGACGAGACGCCAATCGCACACGAGGTACGCGACGAGATTGCGATCATCTTGCAGCTTCCACTGCTGGAGCAACGTTTCGGCCTGCCAGCGCCAGGCGGGCTGGCCGATCGAACTGCGGGGTGGGGCAGCTTGTTTGGCTGGGCATTCGTCCATGCGCTCGGCAAAATCAGTGGCGCAGCCGACTACGCCGGTCAGAGCCGCAGCTGGATCGATGAATGGCGGCTTGGCAGAATTATCGATGGTGTGCTGCGCGAGCTAGGCACGGATGAATACGCCGCAGGCCAGGCGGTGATGGTGCTGAAGCACATGACCAGCTATCAGGATTGGTTTGCCACACCCGAGCTCCAGCGGCCCCAACCGCTGGTCGAGGCGCTGCTGGCGGATAGCGAGATCCAACAATTGCTACGGGTCAATCGCTACCAAAACGTGCTGTGGTTCGATAAACATGCCTTTGAGCAGCTGCTGGCGTGGCTGCTACGTGTGGCCACGATTGCGATCAGCGCCGACGCCGAGCGCACCCCCGCCGCCGCGGACCCGGCGATCGAGGCATGCGCCGCGACAATTCGGCAGCTCAAAGAGGCCGCCGCTGCGTCGGGCTACCAGGTTGAGAAGCTGCGCGAAGTGGTTCAGGGGTAGCGGAGGATTCGCCCGTGCGGCGGGCGGCGGGGCCGCCTACATATCGATCATGCAACAGAGCGGGCGTCTGCAGCGCCCGCTCTGTTGCAATCTAGGGTTTCTCAGGTCAGGCGCTATACCCGGCGCATTCGCCGCATCAGCAGCCCGCCCGCGATCAACAGCACCAGCGCGCTGAAGATCAACGCGAGCGAGTTGTCCTCGCCGCCGGTCTTCGGCAAGCCGGCCGGCGCCGCGGTGACGGTGATCTGTTTCATCACGATGTTGCCGGCGGCATCCTTCACCGGCACATCGGCACCGGGGAACTCGTACGTGCCGATCGTGCCGGCGTCGATATGCAGCATCGGCCAAAGTTTCCCGCCAACCGGCACACCTTCGCTCAGCGTGATCACGACGTCCTTGCTCTCGCCAGCCTTCACCGCCGTGTGCCCCAGCACCTTGCCCGGCGCGCCGTTCTCATCCAGGTGCGCCACGATCCAGCCGTCTTTCGAGGCATAGACTTCCTCGATAGTGATGCTGTTGTTCTTGATCGCCTGATTGTCGACCTCGACCGCATCTTTAGCCTCGGCCGCGGGCGCGCCACCGGCCGCGGTGACGGTGATCTGCTTCATCACGATGTTGCCGGCGGCATCCTTCACCGGCACATCGGCGCCGGGGAACTCGTACGTGCCGATCGTGCCGGCGTCGATATGCAGCATCGGCCAAAGTTTCCCGCCGACCGGCACATCCTCGCTTAGCTTGATCTTGACATCCTTGTTATCGCCCGTCTTCACCGCCGTCTGTCCCAGTACCTTGCCAGGTGCGCCATTTTCATCCAGGTGTGCTGCGATCCAGCCATCCTGGCCGGCGGTCACACTGGCGACAGTGATCGCGCCGTCGACCACCGGCTGGTCGCCGGCATCTACTGCAACGGTCGGCTGGGCCGCTGGCGCGGCCGCCGGTGCGGGTGCCGCTCCCCCAACGGTGATGGTACCCTGCATGATGTCATGAAATTTACAGGCGTAGTTGAATGTGCCAGCCGTTGTGAATGTGAATGAGAAGTCTTCGCCGGCGGCGATGGCGCCGGAGTCGAACACGCCGTTGGTTGATGTGGCGCTGTGCGTGCTAGGCCCGTCATTCTCCCACTTGACTGTATCGCCGACATTAATCGTTAGCTCTTTGGGCGCGAACTCAAAGTCTTTGATCGTAACGGTCTTGGTTTCAGCCGCGCGCGGAGCCGCACCGGCCAGCGGCGTGAGCGCGAAAAGGGCAATCAGCGAAACCAACGCTAAGATTCCGACCGAGCGGATTCGTCGAGCCATCGAACGTCCTCCTTAATCATCTCCAACTTCATATATACATCGCGCTCATTCCTGGAGTTACGAACGCGCTGTGTCATATAGTATTCGTAGTAGAACGGAAAAAAGATCTCTATTAGTTATGCAATAGCCGTGCCAGTGCGAGGCGATCGGCCGAACTGGCAGTGGTGCCACTGGTCAGGGTGCCGTTCAAGACGCGCATCCCAGTTGGCATAGCACTGCCGCCATCCGGCTCGATTGTTACAAAAACAGTGGCATAGTTGGCGATCGGCTCCTGGGTACCGATGATAATCCAGGCGTTGCCGTTGCGCGCCTCAAATGTGCCGCCGCTCACCTGCTCACCGGCATGTGATAGCCAGACCTGATAGACCTGGCCTTCGGCCAGCGTTGGCAGCTGTTGCGCCACCAGGCAAGCTTGATCGCCTTGCGGTGTCGCCCAGAGACGGCCATTGGCCTGCTCGCCGGAAACCGTGTACCAGCGCAACGACGCGTCGTTCAGCAGCACAATCACCGACTGCCAGCCTCGGCCACTGGCGACCAACTGGTTGGCCTGCCGATTGACCTGGCGCTGAAGGGCCATATTCCAGGACAACAACACTAACGACAGCAGCGCAAACCCCACAGCTGCCCAACCAGCGCGCGAGACGATTGGCCGGGGCGGCCATAGCCGCGACAATCTTGATTGGGGCCGTGGGAGCGGCGCAGCGGCCGGCTGGCCAGCCGCCGCCCCAACTGCGGCGATTAGGCGCTCGCGCACTTTTGCCGGAGGTATAGCCTCGGCCACGCCATATGGCAACAGCCCGGCGACGCTACGATACTCGCGCAGGTCGCCCTGACATTTCGGGCAATCCATCAGATGCGCGCGCGCTGCCGGATCGTCGTCAGCTTCACCGAGTGCATTGGCGGCGAGCCAAGGCTGAATATCATCACATTGGAGTGGTTGGGTTGTCATGATTCTGTATTAATCCGTTGATTATTTAATAAGGCTCTGGGGTCGCGCATGGGTTGGCTGATTCAGCCGATCGATGTACCTTATATTATGTACGAGCACAGCACAAAAAAGAATCTATTCTTCAATAAACAGGCGTCGCAAAGCCTCGCGCAGCTTATCCATCCCCAGCCGCAGCCGGGTGTGGACCGTGCCGAGCGGTAAGTGCAATTGCTCGGCTACTTCACGGCGTGTCAGGCTGCCCCAAAAGACCAGCTCAATCACCTCGCGCTGGGCCTGCGGTAATTCTTGTAGTGCCTGACGCACTTCGTCGCGCAGCAGCGCCTCGTCGAACCCAGGATCGATCGCCGCCTGCGGGAGCAACTCGTCGTCGGAGATCTCCCGACGCACATTTTTGCCGCGCCGGCTGCGCAGTTCGTCGATTGCGCGATTATGCGCGATCGATAGCAGCCATGAAACCAGGCTGCCCTGGCTTGGCTGATAGCGATCAAGATTGCGCCAGCAGCGCATAAAGACGTCTTGGGTGATCTCTTCGGCGGCGCCACGATCTCGGACAATTCGCAATGCCATACTAAAGACCAGCCGCCCGTAGCGAGCATAGAGCGCCGCAATACCTACGGCTGGCTGGGTGCGCAGCAAAGCCGCCAGCTCGCCGTCGTTCGTTATCACCGCTGAGGCGGTCGTCGCCTCGTCCACGTTTCTCGCTCCTTCCATATCCGACATGTTGACGTCATCGACGTTGGCAGCGAACACCGGGCTGGCTGGGTGCTGCAGAGCGCCGAGCGCTGAGCGAATCTTGGCGGTATTGTAGCATGGAATGACAGGTATGCTACAATGTCGACCGTTGGCCGAAGACGTAAGCTGAAGATTTTCATGCACAGACGCAAAGCCGAATGCTAAGCGATACGATTGCTATGCCTCAACGCCCTTCACAGCCGCTTCGCGTCGCTATGCTGGCCCGCGTGGTCTTCCCGCTGCACGGCTTTGGCGGGATCGAGCGGCATGTCTTTCACCTTGTGACGCACCTGGCGCGGTTGGGCGTGCGGATCACACTATATGTCCAAGATGAGGCTAGAGACTTGAGGCTTGAGGCTGGTGAGCTTGCCGCAGCTACAAGCCTCCAGTCTCTAGTTGCTAGCCTCCAGTTCCTGCGCTACGACTACACCTCGCCATATCTGCGCCCAAACTCTATCCTTGGCCGGCAGATCAACTACCCCTGGTATACCTGGCAACTTGGCCGGCGCGTGGCGGCGGCGGTGCGGCGCGGCGAATATGATGTTGTCCATGCCCAGGGCCTCTGCGCGGCCGGCTACGGCTGGATCCGCAGGCGCGACCCGGCGCTACGACGGCTGCCATTCATCGCCAATCCGCATGGCCTGGAAGAGTATCGCACACCCGATTGGCGCAAGTGGCTGGCGTACGCGCCGTTTCGCGCGCTCTACTCCTATGGCACACGCAGCGCCGACCGCGCAATCGCGACCGACGCCTGCACCAAGGATGATCTGCCGCGCTACCTCGGCGTCGACCCGCGCCGCGTGGTGGTGATCCCCAGCGCGATCGATGTCGAGGAGTGTATCGGCTGGACCGACGACGCCACGCGCGCGGCAATGCGCGCGCGTTTCCAGCTCGATCAGGATGATCTGGTATTTCTGAGCGTCAGCCGGCTGGAGCGCAACAAGGGCTACCACATCTTGGCCGCGGCGCTGGCCAGGCTGCGCGACCGGTTGCCGCCGCACTGGCGCTGGCTGCTGGTTGGGCAGGGCAAGGAGCGCGCGGCATTGGAGGCGCAGGTGCGCGATCTGGGCCTCGCCGAACATGTTACGTTCGCCGGCAAGCTCACCGACACCGAGCTGCACAGCCTGTATGAAGAGGTCGATCTGGTCGTTCATCCGACGTTGTACGAGGGAAGCAGTCTGGTAACGCTTGAGGCGCTCATCCACAAGAAACCTATCATCGCAAGTGTAGTCGGCGGCATACCTGACAAGGTTTTTAATGGCCGCAATGGATATCTTGTCGAGCCAGGAAATGTCGAAGATCTTGCGGTAAAGATCAATAGTGCATTACAAGCGCGTAATCAGTGGCCGGCTTGGGGCGATGAAAGCGTGCGGATCGTGCGAACAACTTTCGACTGGCCGGTGGTCGCGCGCCAAACGCTGGCCGAGTACGAGCGCATGCTTGCCGAACGCGCTATGAAAGGAACAGGCAATAATGTCAGGTCTTGAGGTCAAGCTGCTCTCGCCCGAAACGTGGCTGGATTTTGAGGCCCTCTTTGGCAAGCACAAAGGGTTGCGTGGTGGGTGCTGGTGCACGTTCTTCCGCTGTACCTCGGCGGAGTTTGAGCGAATGACGCGGGAAGAACACAAGGCATTTCAAGCCCAGCTTGTCTCCCAGGGCCGGGGGCATGGCCTCCTGGTCTACGACAGTGGGACGCCGGTAGCGTGGTGTCAGTTTGGACCGCCCACAGAGTTCCCGCACTACGACCATGGGCGTGTCTACCCCACGCTCGAACTTGCGGCCGATGCAACCCCGCAGTGGCGCATCGCTTGCCTCATGGCCGACAAACACCGGCGTCGCGAGGGTCTAGCGACATTCGCCCTAAAGGCGGCGCTGGAGAAAATCTGCGAATACGGGGGCGGCGTCGTTGAGGCATTTCCGTTTGACGGGCCGACCAATGTTCAACCGCATCACACGGGGTCGGTCGAGATGTTCAGGCGGGAAGGATTTGAAACCATCGCCCGCATCGGCAAGCACACGGTTCTAATGCGCCGGATCGTGCAACCAGACCCGCTTGAATTCCGTGCGCCGAACACGCGCTTCTAGCCGGCGGCCTTCGGCGCGCGAGATCATCGCGATTTTAGCGCATTCTGGTGCGGCGCGCCTCGGCGGCTGATGTGCTATCCGTTGGGCCGCCGCACCGACAAGCGCATACCGATCATCAGCGGCCATGGCCGATTGCATGCCTCACCCGCGCCTCACCATTCCTCTTCGTCACATCCTGCGGTATACTGTGCTTAAGGGTGGATGCCTGCGTCGCCAGAGGCTCCTCATCCCAAAGGTGTATTACTACCCAGATGGTTGAGATTGGCAATGCGCACCGTATGCGCGTAGCCGCACCAGGAAAGCTCTACCTCCGTATCAACGATTGTGATCAAGGGCTCTATGACAATCAGGGGCAGCTCATAATTCGCGTGGCACCGGCGCAACCATAAGTGCAAAGTATCGGGTAGTGGCCCAACACACACATGCAGTCCGGCCGCCTTCGGCACGCACGATCGTGGCTATTTTGACGTTTGGAATCGACCCGAAATGCTATATCACTGGGGCGCCAGATCTGTGATACCATGCCAGCTCGTCGTCCTGATTGTCCTGTTTGGCGAGGATCAACGTCATGGCGTTCGTGCCACCCGCTGACTGGCCCCCGCTTCGTCGGCGCCAAATCCTGATTGCCGCGTTCGTCCCGCTGGTCGTAGCCACTCTTGGCGCTGACTCCCGGCTCTTGCTCGACAGGGGGATCAATGGCCAACTCTTCAGTAATATCGCTGGGCCACTGTACCTGCTCCTGGTGCTCAGCGGACTCCGCCCCGATCAGCGTCTCATGGCGTTAATCTTTGTGCCCTTCTCGGCGGTGGGCGAGTATCTCTTTAGCCTGATCTTCCAGCTCTACCACTACAAGTTTGGCACTGTGCCATTCTATGTTCCCTTTGGCCACGCCATTCTGTTCAGTACCGGCCTACTCATCGTCGATTTGCCGATCGTCCAAACCTATGAACGGCAGGTGCGCCATGTGTTACTCGCGGTCCATCTCACCCTATTTAGTGGCGCGCTGCTGGTCTTCCATGACTCCTTGAGTGCGATCTTCGGCATACTCTTCGTCATCATCCTCAGGCGCAAACGTGCCGGCCCGTTCTACTTGCTCATGGGGATTCTGGTACTCTACATCGAACTGGTGGGCACCTTGCTCGGATGCTGGGTGTGGAATCCTACCCCTTGGGGAATACTCCACACGACCAATCCCCCAGTTGGTGCCTTTGTCTGCTATGTGATTGCGGACATTCTTGTGATGAAGATGAGCCGGCGTCTCACCTCGGTGATGATTTATCTGATATAGTATCCGCGTTGTGACGAGCCAGTTGAACTTTGGCGAGCCATCTGTGGCGTCAGTTCGTTGCTTGGCGGTTTTGTCGCGAGAGTAGCGCTTGAAACAAACGATCGTCCCGTTCCAGATCTCGATCGGCCCATGCACGCTCGGCGAGAGCTATCCAGTTCGCGCCAGGTGTGAGCGTACCGAGATTGCGACCGAGCTACGGCTCAGCGACCAACTGTTGACATTTGCCGAACGTCTCGTTCAGCCAGGGGCGGCGGTAGCACTCGGCGACACTGCAGCGTTTGGCCGGTCGCTCGGCCGCGTGCTATTTAGACCGCCGCTGCGCCAGCTGCTGCTGGAGAGCGCCAGGGCTGCTGCGCGTAGGCAAAGCCGGCTGCAGCTGCAACTCAAGATCGGCCCGCCCGAGCTGGCAATGCTGCCCTGGGAATATATAACCGTCGGCGCTGAGCGGCCGTGGTCGCCGGCCCTGCGCGACGATTACGCGCTGGTGCGCGCCAGCCGCGACATGCAGACCACGCCGCCATTGCCGGTCGCCGGGCCGCTGCGGGTATTGGCGATCGCTGCGCCGGCCGAGGGGCTTCAGCTGAAGGCGTTGGCGGACGCGCTGGCCGCGCCGATCCGTGCGGGCGCGCTCGAACTGCGGATCGTCGACGACGCGACACCAGCGACGCTGGAACGCGGCCTGCTCGACGGGCCGGTGCACATTTTGCACTGCGCCGCGCCGATTGGGCGTACCGAACGCGGCGCGCCGCGGCTGCTGCTCCGGCGCGGCATGGATCTGTTCGACCTTGTCCAGCTTTTAGCCGATGCACACAATTTGCGCCTGGTGATCTTCACCGGCCCGCAGGGCGATGCGAGCGCCACTGCAGCAGCACTGCCTGGGCTGGCGGCCATATTGCTGACACCCGAGCTACCTGCGACAATCGCGTTTGGGAGTGCCCTGCCGGCCCGGCAGACCGCGCGATTTGCCGCGGCCTGTTATGCCAGCCTGGCGGCTGGCCAACCAATCGACTTGGCCGCCACTGCCGGACGACGGGCGTTGGCCGAGCAAGGCGACGGCCGCGGCTGGGGCACCCCGCAGCTGCGGCTGGCGCCGGGCGGCGAGCAGCTGTTCGTGCTGCATCAGCGCCGTCGCGCATCCGGTCAACTGCTTCGCGCCGCGCTCACTGCTGGCGGTACGCTGGCCTTCGTTGCCGCGCTAGCACTTGGCACGTGGGCGCTCGGCGCGCGCGCTTCCAGCGCCCCGGTAACCGCTCAGGCGGTTGTTGGTACAGCGCGACTGCCAACGCTCGTGGGAGCTGGGCCGGTTACGACGACGCCTGAACCAACGATCACTCCAACGCCGCTCATGCCGACGACTGTGCCCACAACTGTTCCTGAGCCAATCGGCTACGCGACCTTTTTGACCGCGCCGAACGATACCCTAGAGCAGATTGCTAGGCGCATGGGCAGCGACCCGGCCGCGATCGCGGCGCTCAACCATATCGACCCGGCAGTTCCGCTCCGCGACGAACGCCCGCTGGTCATCCCAATCTACCAGGCAGGTGAGCCTGGCACTGGCGGCTTGGTCATCCGTCGCGGCAACCCGGCCGAGCCGAAAGTCGCGTTAACCTTTGATATTGAGATCGACGACACGGCGCTGTATGCCTTTCTCGACATTCTGCGCCAGCGCGGCATCCACGGCACCTTCTTCGTAACCGGCCGGTGGGTGCAGGCCTACCCCGACGCCGCCCGCGCGATCGTGCAGGCCGGCGACGAGATCAGCAATCATTCGCTCACCCATCCGTTCTTCTCACGGATAGGTCTCGATGGCGCGGTGTCGGAGCTGCAAACGACCGAGAAGATCATCTACGATACCACTGGCGTCACTGCACGGCCATATTTCCGATTCCCCTATGGCGATTTCACCGCCGACACCGCCGCGCTAGTCGCGCGCGAGGGGTATGTGGCCTATCACTGGAGCGCCGACGACGGTGCAATTCCAGGCTGGCTCGATTGGGCTGTGCAGCACCCGGGCGAGGCGAACGGCGGCATCCTGCTGCTGCATGGCCGCTCCTCCAGCGTCGCTGCGCTGCCTGGCTGGCTCGATCGGCTGGCTGCGCTGGGACTGGAGCCGACGACGCTCACCGATACGCTGCGCTAGCCAACCCAGCTCAGGAGTTATCGAATAATAGGCCAGCCAATGTGATCATAATGCGTAATGCGTAATATGTAATCGGCATACTTATATATTACGCATTACGCATTACGGGTGCGTTAGTTTGTCAAGCTCATTGATCTTCGGCAAACTCTTCGGGGTTCGGCAGTACACCGCCAGGCAATGCGCTCGGCAAAATAAGCACGCGCTTGCCTTCAACCTTGCTCGTGTCGAGCGCGAGGCCAGCTGTGCCTGCCCCAGGCGCTGCGGTGATGACGCCGTCGATATCCAGGCTGCGCGGGCTCACAATCACGATATACCCTATCGTCAGCGGCATCGGCGTGGGCGGCGGAGTGTCTGGATTTGCCAGCGCCCAGATGCTCGCACAATCTTCCATTGTCGCTCCATCGTCGTCCAGCTGGCCTGCCGGAGCGAACGACAGCGGCTGCGCCGTCGCCGGCGCGCGCCCAACCGCTTCGCCGCGATCTACCAGTAGCACTATCTTCCTGTAAAATGTCGTTGGGCCACTATAGTGTGGGCTGTGGATAGTTATCGCGGTGGCATAGCTGCCTGGTTGCACCGTCGTCGTGCCGGAAATCGCCGCGCTGGATGAGAGATCGCCGCATACAAACTTGGCGGCGTAGCTCCAGAAAAGCCCTTGGATGGCCGGGGTCGGCGTCGCTGTAGCTGTGCTTGTGATGGTTGGAATCGCCGTCTCAGTGGGTGTCAGGGTTTCAGTGGGCGTGATTGTCTCGATGGGTGTCGCCGTGTCAGTGGGCGTCGCCGTTTCGGTCGACGTAAGTGTCTCCGTCGCGGTCAGCGTCGCGGTATCGGTGAGCGTGGTGGTCGCTGTTTCAACTTGCAGCAGCGGACTGGCGGATGCCGTCTGGCGCAGGGTGGCGCCAACGATGGCCAGCGCAGCCAGGACTCCCAGGCTGATCAAGCCAATAAACCAACGGTTTCGAGACATGAAAATCCTCCTCTAGTTCACTGATCTGAAGCCGGTTGCCTATGCCGTTCGGTCGTAGGCGGGCAAAGAGCGGCACGTGGTTGAAAGGAGCCACTTCAGCGCTCCACAACCGGCCGAGCTTCAACCAGGGTCTCCGAGAGACCAGTTGATGTTCGGGGCATCACCTCTTTTCAAAGGAACTTGCTCTGTACGGACACGCCGCACACTGGCAGCATTTGGCGTGCCAACATTCGTCGCCTTTATTACACCGCGAATCGATTTGGCTTGCGCCCGCTCTCAGCGCCAATGTGCTACAATGGGCCTAGTCGAGTAGAGCTGAAGAGCATACACTTATGACATCGGCTTACCGTAACCTGCCGGCGGTTGAAACACTGATCCAGCTTCTCCAGCAGCACATGAATGGCGACATGCTGCCGCGCGATCTGTTGGCCGACGCGGCGCGGCAAGAACTCGACGCGGCGCGCCAGGCCATCGCCAGCGGCGCGGCCGCACCGCCGCCGGAGCAGTTGCTGGCGGCCACGGCGGCCCGCGCGCGGACCGCCGCGCAGCCCTCGCTGCAGCCGCTGATCAATGCGACCGGCGTGATTATTCAAACCAACCTGGGGCGCGCACCGCTCAGCCATGCGGCGCTCCGCGCGATGCGCGAAATTGGCGCGGGCTACTCCAACCTTGAATACGACCTGGGCACCGGCGAGCGCGGTTCGCGCTATACGCATCTGGCAGGGTTGCTCTGCCGGCTGACCGGCGCGGAGGCGGCGCTGGCAGTCAACAACAATGCCGCGGCGATCTACCTGGCGCTGAGCGCGCTGGCGCTCGGCCGTGAGGTGATTATCTCGCGCGGGCAGGCGGTCGAGATCGGCGGTGGCTTCCGCATCCCCGATGTACTGCGCCAGAGCGGCGCCACCCTGATCGAGGTTGGCACGACCAACCGTACCTACGATCGCGATTACGCCGCTGCGATGAGCGAGCGCACCGCCCTGCTGATGCGCATCCATACGAGCAATTTTAGATTGACGGGCTTTGTTCACGAAGCTGCGCTGGCCGAGCTGGCCGCGGTCGGCCGCGCGCATGGAGTGCCGCTGCTCGACGATCTGGGCAGCGGCACGCTGCTGCCGACCTCGCCCTACGGTCTCGCGCCCGAGCCGACCGTGCAGGAGAGCGTGGCTGCCGGCGCCGATCTCGTGACCTTCAGCGGCGATAAGCTATTGGGCGGGCCACAGGCCGGGCTGATCGTCGGGCGCGCTGAGCTGGTGGCGCAGCTGCGCCAGCACCCGCTGGCCCGTGCGCTGCGCGTCGATAAAACCACCCTGGCCGGGCTGGAGGCCACGCTGCTGGCCTATCTGCACGGCCGCGCCACCAGCGAGATTCCTGTGTGGCGGATGATCGCGGCCGCGCCCCCGGCGCTGCGCGCGCGCGCCGAGCGGGTCGCCGCCGTGCTGGGCGATTTCGCCGCGGTCGTGCCATGTGCAAGCGCGATCGGCGGCGGATCGCTGCCCGGCGAAACGCTGCCGAGCTTCGCCGTCGCACTCTCCGGCGCAGCGCCCGACGACCTGGCGCGGCGGCTGCGGCTCAGTGCGCCGCCGGTGATCGGGCGGATCGCCGATGAGCGCCTGCTGCTCGACATGCGCACAGTGCTCGAGGAGCAGGATGAAATACTGGTTGAGGCGATTCACGACACAATGACAAGGTGACAATAGGGTTGTGAATTTCACCCTGTCCCCTTGTCACCCTGTCAGGGTTGAGTTAGGATTGCATTATGAGTGAAGATATCGCTCGGATGTTGTACGAAGGCGCCGTGGCCGTCCGCGAGGGCCGGCATGCCGATGCCCAGGGGCTCCTGCTGCAAGTGATCGAGCGCGATGAGCAGAACGAGCAAGCCTGGCTGTGGCTCAGCGGCGCTATGGAAGACCCCGCGGATCAGCAGGTGGCGCTCGAAAATGTGCTGGCGCTCAACCCGGCCAATGCTGCGGCCCGCCAGGGGCTGGAGTATCTGCGCTCGCGCTTTGGCGATCTGATGGCCGAAGCGCCAGCCGCTTCACCCGCCTCAACTGGCGAGTGGGTGCCGCCGCCGCCGCGCGACCCCGACGAAGTCGATGAGCTTGCGTGCTACCAGTGTGGCGGATCAGTCTATAGCGTGGCGGCGTTCTGCTGGCAATGCCATGCTCCGGTGCATTGCTGCAACAACTGCGTGTTTCGCCCAGAGACGCGCTGCAAAGAACTGCAAGGCCTGACGAGCACAATGGCACAGGCCGGGCGTAACGATTGCGAATGGTGGCGCGCCAAAAAATGAGCATTCTTTT
>Ga0137367_10002298_pt1 | contig 15264 bp, 12 predicted proteins | sample SagtaG_14_FD_104939 | JGI IMG/M metagenome (GOLD analysis project Ga0137367, IMG submission 104939) | Vadose zone soil microbial communities from Sagehorn Ranch, Mendocino, California, USA - Sage1_L_80_16 metaG | ecosystem: Environmental > Terrestrial > Soil > Vadose zone | place: USA... | reverse complement strand
GGCAAGCCACTGTCGGCATATGAGACTGCTGTGCCGGTCACGAAGGTGCAGTTTAGTACTTATGTTATCTCTGGATTGATGGCAGCGTTCGCTGGGATCGCCATCACAATGTTGAGCGGCTCGGGCAACGCGGATATTGGTTCCTCGATGACGCTCAATTCCATCACTGCCGTTGTCATCGGTGGTACCGCCATGAGCGGTGGTATTGGCGGCGTTGCTGGACCTGTGATGGGCGCGGTCACATTAGGAATTATCCAAAACATTGTTTCCTTTGCTCATATCAATACGTGGTGGGAAACACTGGTCAAAGCATTGATCATTGTCGTTGCTTTGGCAACACCCGGGATCATCAATCTCTTCAGGAGGCGAGAATGAAACAGTCAGCCATCAAGCGCTTCTATGTTTCTCCTCCCCTGGCGGCATTATTGCTGGCAGTAATTCTATTTTTACTTTCTGGTCTTTTACCGAACGGTTATGGCAGCGATCTAAGCATCGCCCGTGCCCAGGCTCTCAATATTTTGCGTTTGGCAGTTTTCCTCGGCGTGATTGCCGCGGGACAGACTCTGGTGATTATCAGCGGCTTCGAAGGTATTGACCTTTCTTCCGGTTCTATTGTCACACTTACTGCGATTGCAACTTACGTCATTGTCGATGGTAACGATAACAAAGTCTTACTAGCTTTACTGGTGTCATTGTTGATCGGGGCGTTCATCGGCTTTCTCAATGGCACAGGAATCACCTTCCTGAAAATCTCTCCATTCGTGATGACGCTTGGTATGTCTGGAGTTGTGACGGGAGCGATCATCATCGCCAATCACGGCAATGTCAGCGGGAAGGTTGCTCCGATCATGACGCGACTAATTGCGCGTGCACTTTCGCCGAGTTTTCCTATCCCGAACGCCCTCATCATCTGGCTGATCTTCGGTTTCTTGATGTGGCTGTTGTTGGAGCGAACCAGCTTCGGCAAGAACCTCTTTGCCATCGGTGTGAATCGTGTCACATCGAAACTTTCCGGTGTGAATGTGACCGCGATGAATCTGGCAGCCTATTCTTTAGCTGGGGCATTAGCTGGCTTCGGCGGTTTTCTCGTCGTCGGAAATACTGGCGTTGTTATGATCCAGCTCGGACAGCCATTTTTGTTCCCATCCATTGCTGCTGTTGCCGTCGGTGGAACGCTTCTTTCCGGCGGCAAAGGCAGTTACTGGGGAACGATGGCTGGCGCGATTGTCCTTACATTGATTACAAGTTTGCTCACAACCATGCAAATGCCAGACTCCGTCCGCCGCATGGTGTTAGGCGTGACCCTATTGGTCTTGATCTCCATCTATGGTCGGCAGCGTTCTCTGCGGCAATAACTTTGTAGGGCGACATTCATGTCGCTCAGAAAATGCGACATGAATGTCGCGATACGGGAAATAGCTTCAAGGAGAAACATATGGACAAAACCGTAAAAGTGGGCATGGTGGGGACTGGCTTCGTCGGCGATCTGCATCACGCGGCGTTCAAAGGCTGGGTGCGCAATGCCGAAGTAGTTGCCGTTTCAAGTCCAACGAATGCCAAGAAATTTGCAGAAGAACGAGGGATTGCAAATCACTATAACGATTATCAAGAGATGCTGAAAGATCAAGACATCGATATCGTGGATATCGGGATTCCCAATGATCTGCATTGTCAGGTGGTCTGTGACGCTGCCCGAGCAGGCAAACATGTCATCATCGAGAAACCGCTCTGCGTCACATTGGAAGAAGCGGATGAGATGATCGAAACATGTAATAAGGCAGGCGTCCTCCTGATGTATGCAGAGGAGCTTCTCTTCGCTCCGAAATACGTCCGCGCCAAGATGTTGATCGAGGAAGGCGCGATCGGTGAGCCGTTCCTTGCCAAACAATCTGAAGAGCATCCCGGTCCGCATATGCCCTGGTTCTGGGATGTGAATCGCTCGGGCGGCGGCGTGATGTTGGATATGGGCTGTCATTCGATTGAATATACGCGCTGGGTACTGGGCAAGCCGAAAGTCAAGAGTGTGACCGCCTTCATGGGTCAGTATGTGCATCAGGATAAAACCAAGGGCGAAGATCATTCCTATGCGGTCATCGAATATGAAGGCAACAAAATTGCGATGATCGAAAACAGTTGGGCAAAAGGTGGCGGCGTGGATGACCGCTGCGAGATCTATGGAAAGACAGGTCACACACGCGCAGACCTGTTGCGCGGCAGTTCACTGCTGACCTATTCCGAAGAAGGTTATGGATATGCAGTAGAAAAAGCGGGAACGACCAAAGGCTACACCTTCACTATGTTCGAAGAGATTTGGAACTACGGCTTCCCGCAGGAAATGCAGCACTTCATCGATAGCGTGCTTGGCAAAGTGACTTGCATGGAAACCGGTGAGGATGGGCGCGAAGTGTTGAAAATTATGTATGCTGCCTATCAATCTGCCGGTGAGGGACGCAAGATCGAATTTCCCTATGATCCACCCAAGGTTGGTAAGCCAATTGACCTGTGGAAGAAGATTTAGAAAAACTCTCAAAACCTCTGCACTATCCTCCCTTGGCTCAGGATGGTGCAGAGGTGGATTAGGAAATTTATGATCAGATACTCAAGCAAGACCATTACTTATGAACAACTGGCGAAAGTGATTGATCACTCTCTGCTTCGACCCGAATTGACCGAAGCCGATGTTCTAACTGGTTGTGAACTTGCTGCGCGTTATCACGTTGCCACTGTTTGTGTGAAACCCTGTCATGTGACACTGGCGAAAGAAGCACTCAAAGATTCAGATGTCATAGTCAGCACAGTGGTTGGCTTTCCGCATGGAAGCAATCACACGTCGATCAAGGTTGCGGAGGCACAACTCGCCATGGATGAAGGTGCGCTCGAACTCGACATGGTTTTGAACATCGGGCAACTGCGCTCAGGCAAATATGATTACGTGCGCGAGGATATCAAAGCCGTCTGTGACGTGGCTCATGCGCGCGGCGTAAGGGTCAAAGTCATTTTTGAGAATGCTTATTTGACCGATGAAGAAAAAATCACCGCTTGCAAACTTAGTGAAGCCGCCGGAGCCGATTGGGTGAAGACTTCTACCGGCTTTGCTGCGAGCGGCGCGACGTTGGATGATCTTCGCTTAATGCGTGCCAATGTTGCCGATCATATTCAGGTCAAGGCAGCCGGTGGAGTTCGCACTCTGCCCGCGCTTCTGGATGTAATCGACGCAAGCGTGACGCGTTGCGGTGCGACCGCCACTGCAACCATTCTGGATGACTTCAAGAAGATGAAAGAAGGCACATCTCTCGCGACGCCAAATCCTGATTCCAACTTGGGAGCTTATTAGACCCTAAAGGATTCTGCGAAGCACTCCCGAAATGAATGTAGAGGGAGCAAATCCTTTAGGGTCCCTAGACAAGAGACCTCATGACAAAACAAATCACAAAGCAAACGATTGGCGTTGGTGTTGCAGGGACAGGTTTTATCGGGCCCGCGCATGTAGAAGGTCTGCGGCGTAATGGCATTACGGTGCTTGGGCTGGCGGAAAGCACGCGCGAAAAGGCAGAACAGAAAGCTGCCGAACTGGGTATTCCACGCTGCTATGGTTCGCTCGAGGAAATGCTCGCCGATTCTGACATTGATGTTGTCCATCTTGCGACGCCGAATCATTTGCATCATCCACACGCGAAAGCAGCCTTACTCGCCGGAAAACATGTGGTCTGCGAAAAGCCACTGGCAATGACATCCGAACAATCAGGTGAGCTGGTCCAGCTTGCAGCCGAGAAGAAACTGGTCAACGCGGTCAATTTCAATATCCGCATGTATCCGTTGGCGCAGCAGGCGAGGAGCATGGTGCAGAGCGGTGAGCTTGGTGATTTGTTTATTCTGCAGGGATCCTATTTACAGGATTGGCTGCTGCTCCCGACCGATTGGAACTGGCGACTCGAGCCTCAATACGGTGGCACGTTGCGTGCGGTCGGTGACATCGGTTCGCACTGGCTGGATCTGCTGACGTTCATCACGGGTCTGCATGTTGATGAGGTGTACGCCGATTTCAAAACCTTCCATCCGATTCGCAAGAAACCGGCGAAACCCATTGAAACCTATACTGGCAAACTTCTCACTCTCGAAGATTATGTAGATCAACCCATCAGCACAGAAGATTACGCTACGATCATTTTGCATTATGAAAACGGCGTGCGTGGTGTGTTGACTGTTTCCCAGGTTTCCTCGGGGCGAAAGAATCGTCTGTTTTATGAAATCAACGGATCCAAGTCATCGCTGGGATGGGACTCAGAGAAACCCAACGAGTTGTGGATCGGTCATCGAGCGGGACCGAATCAAGTCTTGATGAAAGACCCGTCGCTCTTATCCCCCGAAGCGCGCGCTGTGGCTTCTTATCCCGGCGGGCACAACGAAGGTTTCCCTGATACATTTAAGCAACTGTACGCCAAGGTCTATAGCTACATCCTCGCCGGCGACTATAGCAAAACGCCCGACTTCCCGACCTTTGCCGATGGTCATTACGAAATGCAATTGTGCGAAGCCATTGAGCGAAGTGCGCGCGAGAAGATATGGGTAAAAGTCAAATAATTCATCGCCACAGAGATCTTTGAGAAAAATCTCAGAGTACTCTATGACTCCCCCGGCACCGGCCGCCGGGGCGTGTGTGGCTAATAATTAAGGAGGCAGAAATGAAACTTGGATTCTTCACCGCCGCATTGCCCGGCAATACTTTGGAGCAAGCAGCCAAATGGGGCGCTGAAAGTGGCTTTCAAGCCATTGAAATTGCGTGCTGGCCCTTTGAAAAAGCCGCCCGCCGTTATGCAGGCGTCACACACGTCGATGTGGAGACCCTGGATAAAGCGAAAGCAAAACAAATTCAGGCCATGCTGGATGATTGCGGCTTGCAAATCTCCTCACTTGGCTATTATCCGAATCCACTCCATCCGGATGCAGAACATCGAGAGAGGGTCATTAGTCACCTCAAGAAAATCATCGAAGGTGCGGCGCTGTTGGAAGTGCCGATTGTAGGAACGTTCATCGGAAAAGATAAGAACAAAACGGTCCCCCAAAATTTGGAAGACTACGCCAGGGTCTGGCCCCCAATTGTGAAATTCGCCAAAGATCATGACGTGAAAATCGCGATTGAAAATTGCCCTATGCTCTTTTCCTATGATGAATGGCCCGGTGGTGACAATCTGGCGAGCACGCCTGCCATCTGGCGCAAGATGTGGGAGATCATCCCGGATGACAACTTCGGTTTGAATCTCGATCCATCGCATTTGGTCCTGCAAATGATCGATTACGAGCGTGTGGTCCGCGAATTCTCTAGCAAGATCTTCCACGTCCATGCCAAGGATTTACATATTGACCGCGAAGGTCTGTATAACAATGGTGTGTTATCGCAAGGTATGGGCTGGCAGGTGCCGCGTATTCCCGGTCTGGGCGATATGGATTGGGCGAAATTTATCGCTGCGCTGACTGCTGTGCGTTACGATTATGTAATCAGCATCGAGCATGAGGACCGCGCCTTCGAGGGCAGTGAAGAACTTGTAAAGCGCGGTTTCTATCTGTCGCGTGATGTGCTGAAACCGTACATCCACTAAAATCTTTTTATCCAGACCTGACAGGTTTCCGCGAAGCGTACCTGTCAGGTCTTTATTTGGAACACGATATGAAAAAATATATCGGTTGTGATCTCGGCGGGACAAATTTGCGCGCTGCCATTGTAGATGTCGAAACTGGACAGGTTCTTCATCAAATGAGTATTCCAACATTAGCACGCGAAGGACATGCTGCCGTGGTGGAGCGCATGGCGGATCTTTTCCTGCAAGTGATCCAAACTTCAGGAATCTCCAAAGAAGACATCGGTGGTATTGGCATCGGTGTGCCCGGTGTATTGGATTTGGAAAAAGGGGAAGTTCTGTTTCTGCCGAATCTAGCCGGTACATGGCCCCACGTTCCTTTAAAATCCACCATTGAAAAATTAACAGCCATCCCTACGACGCTGCTCAACGACGCCCGCTCGATCACAAATGGGGAATGGCTTTTTGGCGCAGGTTCCGGTGTGGATACTGTTGCCGTCTTTGCCATCGGCACAGGCATTGGCGGGGGGCTGGTGATCAACAAGCAACTGCAACTTGGCATCGGAGGAACTGCCGGTGAACTTGGTCACATCACTGTGGATTTCAATGGACCACGCTGTGGCTGCGGCAATTATGGTTGCCTCGAAGCCTACGCCTCGGGTCCGGCAATCACAGCGATGGGACTTAAAGCGGTAACGCAGGGACTGACTACATCGATTGCCGATCTTTGCGAGAATGATCTCAATCGCATCACACCGGAACTGATCGCACACGCCGCGCTGGACGGCGATGCGATTGCAAAAGATATTTATGAACGGGCGGGTTTTTATATTGGAATTGCGGCAGCCAATATCAGTGTCGCCGTGGGACCGCGTCGTATCATTATCGCGGGAGGGGTATCTCAGGCTGGTGATCTTCTCCTGGATCCCATCCGCCGGACCTTACGCGAGCGTGTCACGGTGATGCCTGTCGATCAAGTCGAAGTTGTTCAATCAAGGCTCGGGAATAATGCCGGGGTCATTGGCGTTGCCTGCTGGGCGGCAAAGCAATTGCGAACTCATAAAGCCATTTAGTTTTTCAAAATCACACTTTAACTTTCACACGATTGAGCACCAGAAAATGTTCAATTGTGTGCATCCCTGCCCTTGTGGATGGCTAAATGATCCACAAAAAGCCTGTGGGTGTGCCAGCCGTCGCTACAAAATATCAAAAGCGTATCTCAGGCCCGCTGCTCGATAGAGTGATATTCGCATCGAAGTGCCAAGAGTCGATTACGAAAATTTGAGTAGCGACCGAATTAGTGAACCTCAGAATCGCTTGCACGTGTACAAGCCGCGCGATATAGAGACAGAACGATATTCGAGTAACGAATTCTCAAATATCGTTTGTAACGTCGATATGCATATTGGGGAGATATGAAAATTTGGTAAATTACCAGAAGAAGGGCAGAACTTGATGCGAGCCGCGATAAGTCAACTAAATCTGTCGGCGCGTGCCTATCATCGCATTCTGAAGCTAGCTCGAACAATTGCAGACTTGGCGGCGTGTGAAGGATTTAAGCTTTGCAGCGCGCAAAGTTCATAATGAGCTAAATCATTGCGTTTTCCCATGCCGCTTTACCGTGAACCGCGCGGAATCCAGACCCGCATACTCCTCAAGCCACGATTGCCCCAGGCATAGTAAGGAATCGCCGTCAACTTTACTTTATGATCGGATGCTGGTCTCCTACTTTCTGGCTGCGCGAGATGATAGAGGCCGTTCTCTTGCCATTCAGATCGATCTGTGGGATAGCCGGTCGCCTCTATCGTAACGATTCCGTTTAGGAGATTACCATTCCAACGACTGATCAAAGCCCCTTTGGGATCGATTGTTATATCCAATAAATTAACTTCCGGCTCCTGATCTTGTTCCTCCAGGCAATACACAATGGGACCGCGCTGAATCGCTACGCAGCCACGAACGCTGTCGACGCGAGGATCGGCTTCGATCAAAATAGCCGGCATCTCAAAATTCATTTCGACTACATCACCGGCTTCCCAGTTTTTCTCTATCATTACATACCCTTTTTCCAGGCTGTATAGAATTCCTTGTCCATTCACCTTCAATGCAAAGTTCCTGCACCAATTGGGCAGACGTAACGATAATATCCAAGGCTGACTCGTGCTTTCCATCACGGTGATTTTGATTCGTCCATCCCAGGGATAATCGGTTTCCATTGATAAATCGATATCCTCTGATGAGATTTCTGTATTGCTGTATTGATGAATTTGGATTCCCATTTTATTGTGAGTAGCAAAGTAATTGGGCAGGCTCGCCAATAGTCGCATGAAATTCGGTGGGCAACAAGACACGCTGTGCCATTCCGGGCGACCAGAGGTTTTGAGTTCCTGGTCCGGATTGGTGGAGAGTCGCACATATTTACCGTTGCGCAGCATCAACGGGTTGACGTAAAAAAAGCTGGTTCCATCTAAACCAGGACTACTTAAAATGCCGTTATACATCTGCCGTTCCATTAAGTCGGCATATTGGCTTTCCCCAGTAATTAACAACATCCGCCAATTCCAAAAAAAATTGCCAATAGCTGCGCAGGTTTCACAGTAACACTGGTCAGTGGACAGCTCATAGCTTTCGCCAAATGATTCACCGTCATAGCGTGAGCCGACACCGCCGGTGATATACAACTTTCCTCTATTCATATCATTCCACCAGCGATTTGATGTTTCGAGTAACGCCTGCTCGCCTGATTCCATATAGAGATCTGCAACTGCCGCTGCCAAATACATTTGACGCACGGCGTGACCAGCCACACCTTCTGATTGTCGAACAGCTACATGATCCTGATGATATTCAGGTCCGTTGGCGCCAACGCCTTGCATCTTCTTTTTTCCGCGCTGATCGACAAAGAATTGCGCCAACTCTAGATAGTGATCCTCTCCGGTCAACCGGGATAATTCCACCAATGCCATTTCAATTTCAGGATGTCCACAGGCTTCCTGCCTCTTCCCGGGACCGAAAACGTTCTCAATATGGTCCACTAACCGGCGAACAATCTGAAGCAGGCGATCATCTCCAACCGCGCGCTTAAATGCGATTGCGGCCTGAATCAGATGACCTGCACAATACAACTCGTGACTGAAATCCAGGTCGGACCATTTGCACTGCGGTTCTACCACCTGATAGTAGCTATCCAAATAACCATCTGGCTGTTGCGCTGCCGAGACGAGGGAAATTACCTCATCTGCCAGAGCTTGTAATTTGGGATCTGGTGAATGACCGAGCTCCCATCCCATTGCTTCAAGCCATTTATAAACATTCTCATCCGCAAAGTTCATGCCGCGATAAGTACCCGATTCCAAACCGGCAGCGATCTTAAGATTATGAAAATTGCCAGCTTTGTTCAACATGACATAAGCATGCTTCAGGCTGACACTATGATTCCGGGCTTGGCGTTCCACCCAAAAACCTTTTGTAAACTTCACGGCCTGATTCGATAAAACACGATACGAGCAATTCTGGCTGTGAGAATTATCGACAGGTCCTGTGGTTTTGTTGAATGCATCCGACATAATATTCTCCTCGAGTTTCCATCGCTGGAGAACTCAAGTATTTAAATTTTTGACAAGTTTATTTGATTGCTCCACCCGTCAGGCCGCGAATAATCGATCGTTGCGATAAGAGAACCAGTATCACAATCGGGATTGTCATCGTTACCCCAACTGCCATGATCAACTCCCAGGGTTTGCCCCAGGGCGAATATCCGGCATAGATTTCTGTGATGGCAACGCTCAACGTTTTAGAAGAGGGGGAGGTGGTGAAGGAGAGCGGATACAACAAGTTATTCCAGGCATTCACAAAATTGATCAACCCCATTGTTACTAATCCCGGAACCGTAACAGGCAGGAGGATGTGCCAGAGAATCTGAGGCAGAGAAGCGCCATCGAGAATCGCAGCTTCTTCGATTTCATATGGCACTTGTTTAATGAAGGAAACCAGCACCCATACCGTAAAAGGTGTCAACGTGCTTGTTAATACGAGGCTGATCCCGCTGATACTGTCTGATAGGTGTAATGTTTTGAGAATTCGATAGAGCGGAACGATCGTGCCGATGTCAGGCAAAGCCATGGAGAAGAGCAAAATCCATAGCAGCACACTGCTACCTGGAAATTGAATGCGGGCAAATGCATAGGCGGCAAGATAACTGACGATTAAAGTTGCAAGGGTCGTTGACATCGCGAACAGAAACGAATTGCGAAGATATAAACCAAAAGGAACTTGCTGTACGAGAGTGGCAAAGTTCTTAAGTGTTGGATGAGGAAAATAAACCAGGGGCAGTTTGATCAGATCCGTAGATGTAGCAAATGCTGACCGCGTCATCCAGTAAACGGGCAACAGAACCAAAATTGTGAAAACGATAAATGCTAGATACAAGGGAATCGATTTGATCGTACGACGCCAAGAGATATGTGCAAGCGATTGATTCATAGTCGTAACTTCTCTCTAATAGCTCACTTCTGATTTTCGGAACAGCCACAAACCGATCACGCCGATGATCGCAACCAGGATGAGCAGAATCACGCTGATGGCAGAAGCAAATCCAAACTTGAAGAACAAGATGCCTTCACGGAAAACTTGCAAGGCGAGCACCGAGGTCGCCACGCCGGGTCCGCCGAACGTGAGACCATAGACCAGGTCAAAACTGCCGAGCGACCACACCAGCCGAAAGAGTCCCATCGTAATCGTCAGCGGCATGATGAGTGGAACGGTGAGCTTCCAAAAGCGCTGCCAGCCATTGGCGCCATCTACTCTTGCCGCGTCATAAAGATCTTCCGGAATGCCTTGCATGCCAGCCAAGAGGATGATCGCCATAAACGGCGCGTCCTTCCAGGTATGGACAAGAATCACTGCAATTTGTGAGGCGAGTGGGTTGATAAAAATCGCGGGCCGCAGGCCAGTCGTTTGTGTCACCCAAAATGGCAGGAGTCCAAATTGATCATCGAGCAGCCAACGGAAGGCATAACCCGCGACGATTGTGGGAATCGCCCAGGGGATTAAGTTGATCGTACGCGCAAACGTCAGACCGCGAAAATTGGTATTCAACAAAAGCGCGATCAGCATGCCGATCACTAAATCCAAAAACGTTGTTGTCAGAATAAAAACGATCGTAAAGCTTGTGGCACTCCGAACCCCGATATTGTTTCCCATCGTCGCGTAGTTATGCAAGCCAACAAAATCATTCGTACCTTTTAGAATGGAGAGGTTGGTAAAACCTAGATAGATCGTTTGTAGGATCGGATATGCCGCGGTAAGCAAACGCAGCAAAAACGCCGGCGCTACAAGCAAAAGGAAGAGCAGATAACGCCGGCGGGTCATTCTCGGCAAAGAAATCCACGATGATGTTGCAACGCGTTCCCCTTTCTCTTTAGGTATGTTCATTGCTTTATCCATGGAATTTCCTTCTATTGTATAGAGTAGAATAGAGTCTGGGTCGGAATCCGATCCATCGTATAAGACACGGCGGTTGCCTGGATGGGGATTCGTGTTCCCCATCCAGGTAGAGAGAAGATTGTCCGCTGCTTTGCAGGTTTAACCAAGCGTAGCCAACTGATCCTTGGCTTGCTTCATGGAGTCTTCGAGGCTGGTCTGATTCGTCAGATAAGCCGCCGCCGTGTCTTCCAGAATGGTGAGCGCTTCTACAAATTGTGGGTGATGCGGGCGCACGCCGATCACATTTGCATCCGTGTACATGTTGAGAGCTTGCACCAACCAGCTGTCCTTCGGAGCCACTTCCAGGACAGACTTACGAGCATTCAAGAACCAGAAGCCAACCTTGACCGCGTCTGCAGCGGTTTTATTGGAAACCAGGAACTTGAAGGTCTCCTTGGCCGCCTCCAGATTAGGAGAATTCTTGACGATGCCCCAACCCCAGCCTGCAGCGTAGGTGGAACCGCCGGGTCCGCCAGGACCGGCTGGTGGGAGGGCAATCGCTACCTTGTCCTCGCTGAACCAAGCTTTGTTGTCATCGCTGCGCGCTACATCACCGAAGAACGGCCACTGTCGCATGAAGGCAACTTTATCGGCAACATAATCGGCATTTTGCTGGTTGTAGTCTTTTTGGAGTGAGGCAGGATTGAGCGCCTTGCTCGTGTACATGAGATCGTGAATGTATTCCAGAGCGGTCTTGTACTCGGGTCCGACATCAAAGGGATTGCCGCCCGCCTGGAGTGTGATCCAAGCCAGATAGACGTTCAAGAATGCGCCCTTAATGAGTCCATCCTCAGAAGCCCATACGCCTTTACCTTCATCCGTGAAGACCTTGCCGAGAGCCTTGACATCCTCCCAGGTTTTGGGAACTTCCACGCCCTTGCTGCTGAACAAATCCTTGCGATAGAACCAGTATGGCATTTCCCAGTTGTGGATCATGCGGAACACTTCCCCGTTGTTGGTGCTCCAAACATCGGTATACGCTTTCATCGCCGGAGAAAGATCATCCCACACTTCCTGTGCGATGAGGTCATTCAATGGCAGCATATAACCAGCTTTGGAGAGGGTAGTGGTCAGCTCATCTTCAAAGTCGAGGATGTCGTACGGAGTATCACCGGATTGAATTGCACTCGTCAAACGAGAAAGCTCTGTTTCTTTGGTGTCCGTCCTGAGCACGATCTCAACGTCAATGCCGCTGTTCTTGGTGAACTCAGTAGTAGCCAGCAGGTCCTTCATATTTTGCTCAGCCCAGCCACCGACCGCGATACGTACTTTGCCTCCCTTCATAACAGCAGGCGCTGTGGTAGCCGCTACAGGCGGAGCTTGCGTCGCCGCTGTCGTTGCTGCGGCGGTGGGTGCCTGGGTTGCTTTAACACCACATGCCGCCAATGTGCCACTCGCCGTAATCAAACCCGCCATTTTAATAAAGTCTCGGCGTGATATCTTGCTATGTTGAGACATATTTCTCTCCTTCTAGTTGAATTTACAACAGCAATCCCTATGAACCTATCGGTTCGCAGTTGTTCGGGCACAGGTGATTTGTATTGTTTCCCATTCACCTCCTTTGATGACAATGCCGGGTGGATGCCATTAATCCTCAGGCTGCTTGTGGAATAGCACTCGTCTGAAGAGTGTTCGTTCATCCGACTCTTGTGGGGTTTGATCAGTTTCGGGGGCCCCACAAGTTTCACGAATAATCAATTGACCTTTGACTTTTATTTCTTCCTCCTCCTTTCGTCCTTCAGCAATATGTCTTAATAACAATTCCGCTGCAACTCCTCCCATTTCAATCACGGGCATGTTGACAGTCGTGATTCTCGGTCGGACTGTTTTTGTAAAGTTACGGTTGTCATAGCCCACGATGGCGATATCTTCAGGGACGCGAAGTCCAGCGTCCTGAATGGCGTAAATTGCACCCAGCGCCATCACGTCGTTGGCTGCAAAGATAGAGCTAGGTCGTTCCGTGAGTTTGATTAGATTCTTCGTGGCTGTGTAACCACTTTCGATTTCCCAATCTCCAGGCTGCACTAGCGAGGCATCGAACGGTAAGTTGTGACTTGTCAGGGTGTCTTGATATCCCTTGAGGCGTGCACGGCAAGTGTGCCAGTTTTCTGGACCATTGACATATCCGATGCGACGATGCCCCAACTGAATCAGATGGTCTGTGGCTAAACAGGCGCCATAATAATCATCCGGCACCACCGAGTTCTTAATCGGCGAACCAAACAATCGGTGGACAAACACACGCGGCTTATTGGATTGTTCCAGTGCGTCACTGGTGGTTAGATGGGAATATTCAACAAAAATGATTCCGTCGACAGGCCGGCTGAGCAATGTTTTGATCGCAGCCTGTTCCTGATCTGGATCCCAATCAGAATTGACGATCAGACTTAGGAAGCCATTTTCATGTAAGTAGTCTTGTATGCCGCGGACAATAGGCGGAGTAAAGGGGCTCAGCAGATCATCAACAAGGATACCGATGGTATTGGTGCGGTCTGTGCGCAGACTTCGGGCAGCTATATTTGGTTCATATCCCAGCACTTCTGCGGCGCGGAGTACCTTCTCTCGAATTGGCTCTGAGACGGGGTAGCTGCTATTTGAGAGCACCCTGGAAACGGTGGAGATCGAAAAACCAGTTTCTTTCGCAATATCTTCTAATTTAGCTGACATAGTCTTATTTTCTATGGAAAGTCAAGAAAACGTTTTCTACAATGCTCATTCTATAAGAAATCGTTTTCTGAGTCAATAGGTTTTTGGAAACTGGCATTATGAAGTTGACAGCAAGCTAGTGTGCCAATTCCAATTACCCCAAAGCCCTTGACTTGGAGTCGACTCCAGGTGTTAGACTCCCATTGAAGATGAAAGAGGTGAAATATGAAAATTGCAGTAGTCAGTGAGCAATATGGGATTTCGGTGGATACGCTTCGTTATTATGAGCGTGTTGGACTCATCCCGCCGGTGAATCGGAATGAGAGTGGTATTCGAGATTACAACGAACTTGATTTAAGACGAGTTGATTTCATCAAATGTATGCGAAGCGCCGGGCTCCCTATTGAAATACTAATTGAATATGTTGCCCTGGTTCAAAAGGGTGACAAGACCATTGAAGCCAGGAAAGAGATCCTGATCGAACAACGGGATCTGCTGATGGCCAGAATGAATGAAATGCAAAAAACACTGGAAATTCTGGAACACAAAATTGAAGTCTATGAAAAGGCTGTTCTGAAGAAAGAGAAAGCGATGATTCAAGCCGAAGAAATAATGGCGGGGAATTGATAAATCGTATGGGAGGCAGCTCCAACGAACGATCTAGTAAAAAGATAGGAGTAAAAAATGCAAACACGTAAACTTGGAAACAGTGGATTGGAAGTTTCAGCCATGGGGCTTGGCTGCATGCGCATGAGCTTTGGCGACAAACCGACCGATAAACAGGAGATGATTGATTTCCTGCACAAGGCTGTTGAGCGCGGAGTCACGTTCTTCGATACGGCGGAAGTGTACGGTCCGTTCACGAACGAGGAACTGGTGGGCGAGGCACTGGAGCCTTTCAAGGGACAGGTAGTCATCGCCACCAAGTTCGGCTGGAAACACGGCGAAAAGGGACCACATCCGACTCAGGGAATGGACAGCCGCCCGGAGCAGATCAAGCGGGTAGCGGATGCTTCTCTCAAGCGCTTGCGAGTCGAAGTCATCGATCTGTTTTACCAGCACCGCCCCGACCCGAACGTGCCCATGGAAGATGTGGCTGGCGCCGTCAAGGATCTGATCCGGGCAGGCAAAGTTAAACACTTCGGGCTGTCTGAAGCGGATGCCGACCAAATCCGCCGTGCTCATGCGGTGCAACCTGTCACGGCGCTGCAAAGCGAATATTCGATCTGGTGGAGGAATATCGAAGAGTCGATCCTGCCGACCCTGGAGGAGCTTGGCATTGGGCTTGTGCCTTACAGTCCATTAGGGCGTGGCTATCTGACCGGCAAGGTTGACGAGAATACCACCTTCGACAGTACCGACATCCGCAGTCGCAATCCGCGTTTTACGCAGGAAGCGATCAAAGCCAATCGAGTCGTGATCGACCTGCTGGAGAAGATCGGTGCGCAGAAGGGTGCCACCCCGGCACAGATCGCGCTCGCCTGGCTGCTGGCACAAAAGCTTTGGATCGTTCCCATTCCGGGTTCGCGCAAACTCGAACGTTTGGATGAAAACAACG
>Ga0137367_10002281_pt1 | contig 15337 bp, 10 predicted proteins | sample SagtaG_14_FD_104939 | JGI IMG/M metagenome (GOLD analysis project Ga0137367, IMG submission 104939) | Vadose zone soil microbial communities from Sagehorn Ranch, Mendocino, California, USA - Sage1_L_80_16 metaG | ecosystem: Environmental > Terrestrial > Soil > Vadose zone | place: USA... | reverse complement strand
CTCGCAGGCGGCGGCGACGCCCGGCGAATACGCGAGCGCGAGATCGCGCTGGTTGGCGAGCGGCTTGGTCGCCGCGATCTCGAGCTTTCCGGGGCGCGGCCCGCGGTGATAGGCGAGCGCGCTTTCGCGCAGCTCCTCGGACAGGTTCGACACGGGCTCCTCCCTGGTGTGCGGGCCCGATTTAAGCCCAGCGCGCCGCGCACGGGAATGGCCCTTCGCCCGAAGCAGTGCTTGTGCCGAGGACGCGCCGCAAACTCCTCTCCCTCTCCCCTTGCTGCGGGAGAGGGTGCCGAGCTGCAGCTTATTCGGGAGCAACGCCCTGACGGCAGCCCACTCGAGTCGGAGAGTTCATAACGCATGATTTGGAGCTCCGATTGGGAGCTTGAATGGCGGTGATCACTAAGGGAGGAAACGTCCAAGCAGCGCAACGTCACGGCTCGCAAAATCGGGTATATGTGTTGGCCGTGCCGTGACATGGCGGGGAGTCGTAAGCGCGATGAAAAGGAATGCCACTTACATCTCTTATGCCCAAAGCCTCCTGTGGGTCGCGATCTTAATGGCTGTCTTTGTCGCTGTCGCGATTATCGTTGAGTTAGCGTTAGTTGATTTTATCCACGGAAACCCGCACAGGACGAAGTCGAACGCCATGCTAATGATGTTATTTACTCCTCCAATATTTGGAATCATCGCCATTGTCGGATCGTTCCTCGTATTTACACTGCCGCAGTGTTTTCAGGCCATAGTGACAGATGTCTTAGTATGTCGATTTGGTCGCCGTGCACAGTTTGGGGTCTTGCTAGTCTTGCCGCTAACGGCGATCCTAGCTTGGTATTGCTATGATTACCTTACGCCGACAGACGTCAATCTTGGAATAAACGAAGGCGCAGACTGGACGCCATATCAGCATGGTCTAACACTGCGGCGCTATCTAACGATGTTGACAGTCCAAACGCCTATAACGCTATTCAGTCTTTCGTACTGCGATGCAACCATTCGCCACGGTTCTAAGAGGTGGTTCATCCTAGCGGCCTTAGTGCTGGCCGTCGTTGTTGGCGTGATCTGGGGTTATTGGATGGCGAAGGGTCAATACCAATTTCTATGATCCAAGGCGCTTAGCCCGACATCGCAGCGGGAGAAAATAAAGCCGATGCGTTCAGGCGTCACGGCTCGAGGCATAGTCCGCATCTCGTCGTTTCGGCAAGTCTGTTTTTGGCACTCTTGCGACCTCGCGCGACAGGTGAAGGATGTCCGCTTTCAGCCCCCCGAGGCGGACATTCGCGGGGTGCTATCGGTGCCCGTTTGTGAGTTCATGCCCTAACCCTCGGCCTTCGGGGGCAGATCGAGCCGGATGTGCAGCTCGCGCAGCTGCTTCCGCAAAACCTCGGAGGGTGCGCCCATCAGCAAGTCCTCGGCGCGCTGCGTCATCGGAAACAGCGCGACCTCGCGCAGATTGTGCTCGCGGCAAAGCAGCATCACCATGCGGTCGAGCCCGGCCGCCATGCCGCCGTGGGGCGGCGCGCCGTAGCGGAACGCGCGGTACATGCCGCCGAAGCGCGCCTCCAGCACGGCATCGTCATAGCCGGCGATGGCGAACGCTTTCTTCATGATCTCGGGCTCGTGGTTGCGGATCGCGCCCGACGCGATCTCGTAGCCGTTGCACACGACGTCGTACTGGAAGGCGTTGATCGTGAGCGGATCGTTGCTCTCGAGCGCGGCGAGCCCGCCCTGCGGCATCGAGAACGGGTTGTGGGAAAAATCGATCTTCTTGTCGAGGTCGTTCCATTCGTACATCGGGAAATCGACGACCCAGGCGAGCGCAAACCGCTTCTCGTCGATCAGCCCGAGTTCCTCGCCGAGCCGGGTGCGCGCGGCGCCGGCGAGCTTTGCCGCCTCTTCCTCCCGGCCGGCGGCGAAGAACACCGCGTCGCCCGGTTTTGCGCCGGCCGCCGCCGCGATCTTGTCCTGCACGCCCGGCAGAATGAATTTTGCGATCGGCCCCTTGCCGCCGTCGGGCTCGAACACGATGTAGCCGAGCCCCGGCGCGGCAAGCTCGCTGCGCGCCCATTCGTTGAGCTTGTCGAAGAACGAGCGCGGCTGGGCGGCCGCACCCGGCGCCGGGATCGCGCGGACGATCTTGTTCTTGAACGCCTTGAATTCCACGTCGGCGCCGGCGAATTCTTCCGTCACGTCGGCGACGACGAGCGGATTGCGCAAGTCCGGCTTGTCGGTGCCGTATTTGCGCATCGCCTGGCGGTAGGAGATGCGCGGGAACTCGTTCGTGACCGGCCAGCCGTCGGCGAATTCCTCGAAGACACCGCGCAGCACCGGCTCCATCGCCGCGAAGACGTCGTCCTGGGTGACGAAGCTCATCTCGACGTCGAGCTGATAGAACTCGCCCGGCAGGCGGTCGGCGCGCGGATCCTCGTCGCGGAAGCACGGCGCGATCTGGAAATAGCGATCGAAGCCGGCGACCATCAGCAATTGCTTGAACTGCTGCGGCGCCTGCGGCAGCGCATAGAACTTGCCGGGATGCAGCCGCGACGGCACCAGAAAATCGCGCGCGCCCTCGGGCGAGGACGCGGTCAGGATCGGCGTCTGGAATTCGGAAAAGCCCTGGCGCTTCATCCGGGCGCGCAGGCTGTCGATCATGGCGATGCGCTTGACGATGTTGGCGTGCAGCCGCTCGCGCCGCAGATCGAGGAACCGGTATTTGAGCCTGACGTCCTCGGGATATTCCTGCTCGCCAAACACCGGCAGCGGCAGCTCGGCGGCGGGCGAGAGCACCTCGATCTCGGCGATGAAAATTTCGACCGCGCCGGTCGGAAGCTCGGGGTTCGCGGTGCCGTCCGGGCGCCGGCGCACCGTGCCGTCGATCCGCACCACCCATTCGGCGCGCAGGCCCTCGGCTGCGGCGAACGCCGGGCTGTCGGGATCGGCCACGCATTGGGTCAGCCCGTAATGGTCGCGCAAATCGATGAACAGCAGGCCGCCGTGGTCGCGGATGCGGTGGCACCAGCCGGAGAGCCGCACTGCCGCGCCGATATCGCGTTCGCGAAGCGCGCCGCAGGTGTGCGTGCGGTAGCGATGCATGTCGTTCCCTGAGGAAAATGCTCGCGCCCTATGCGGCGAAAGCCGGCGGAAAAGCACATGCAGCCCGGCGTTTGTCAAGGCAACGGCTGGGGTGTGTGAGAGCCCATTCGGTCCGCGCTGGACACGATATGATCCGCGAGAGGTGCCGCACGCTCCTTCCCTCCCCCGCGAAGCGGTGGGGAGGGTGGCAAGGCGCGTAGCGCCGAGCCGGGTGGGGTTGGAACTCCTGAGCCAGTACAGTCCCCCCACCCCGATCGCCTTCGCTGTGCTCAGGCGATCGACCCTCCCCACCGCGCTGAAGCGCGGGGGGAGGGAAAAACGCGACCGCCGCTCGGCCGGTGCCGCCCTCGACTCCGCGGCGGGGATTTGCAAACTCGCCGCCTCACGCCGAGCGAGCCGGAGCTTGCGACATGGAACGGATGACCGCCGCCGAAGCGACCGTGGCCTCGCTCATCGCCCACGGGCTCGACACGCTCTATGCCCTTCCCGGCGTGCACAACGATCCGCTCTTCGACGCGCTGTTCAACGCCGCCGAAACCATCCGGACCGTTCACACCCGGCATGAGCAAGGCGCCGCCTATATGGCGCTCGGCGCCGCGCTCGCGACCGGCAAGCCGCAAGCCTATTCGGTGGTGCCCGGCCCCGGCTTGCTCAACTCCGGCGCGGCGCTGCTCAACGCCTACAGCATGAATGCGCCGGTGCTGGCGCTGATCGGGCAGATTCCCGACGCGGATATCGGCCGCGGTTTCGGCCACCTCCATGAGATCCGCGATCAGGCCGGCGTCATCGCGCGGCTCGTCGGCCATTGCGCCCGCATTCGGGCGCCCGAGGAAGCGTCCGCGCTGGTCGCCCAGGCGATGAGCGCCATGCGGACCGGGCGTCCCGGGCCGGCGGCGCTCGAATGCGCCATCGACATGTGGGGCCGCGCGGGCGAGGTGAAGCTCGTTCCGCCCCAGCCGGCGCCCGAGCCGCCGCTCGACGAAGATGCCATCATCGCCGCAGCCCGCCGGCTCGGCGCGGCGAAGCGCGTGCTGATCGTGTGCGGCGGCGGCGCGCAGGACGCCGCCGAGGAGGTCGGCGAAATTTCCGCCATGCTGCAGGCTCCGGTGCTCGGCTATCGTCGCGGCCGCGGCGTGCTCGACAGCCGCGATCCGCTGAGCGTGACGCTTCCGCTCGGACATGAGCTGTGGGGCGAAGCCGATGCCGTGCTGGCGATCGGCACCCGGCTGCACAATCCGCAGACCGCGTGGGGCCTCGACGACGGTCTCACGATCATCCGGATCGATGCCGATCCGGACGAGCCGGCCCGGTTCCGCGCGCCGGCGGTCGCGCTGATCGGCGGCGCCAAGCCGATCCTGCGCCGCCTGCTCGACGTGCTGCCCGGGCACAATGCGCGACGCAAACCGCGCAAAGCCGAGATGCAGGAGCGGCAGGCCCGGGTACGCAAGCGGCTCGAAAAGCTCGCGCCGCAGCTCGCGTATTTGGAGGCGATCCGCGCCGAGTTGCCCGAGGACGGAATTTTCGTCGACGAGGTGACCCAGATCGGCTTTGCCGCCCGGCTCCTGCTCCCCGTCTACAAGCCGCGGACCTTCCTCTCGCCGGGATATCAGGACAACCTTGGCTGGGGATTTGCCACCGCGCTCGGCGTCCAGGATGCCCGGCGCGACGTGCCGGTGGTGGCGATCTCGGGCGATGGCGGCTTTCTCTACACGGCGAACGAGCTGGCAAGCGCCATGCACCACCGCATTCCCCTGGTGACCATCGTGTTCAACGACGATGCATTCGGCAATGTCCGCCGCATCCAGGCCGAGCGCTACGGCAACCGGCTGATCGCGAGCGATCTGACCAACCCGGATTTCGTGCGCTATGCCGAGAGCTTCGGGGCGAGAGCCGAGCGGGCACGCTCGCCCGAAGCGCTGCGCGACGCGCTGCGGCGCGCCTTGGCCGAGCGCGGCGGGCCCAGCCTGATCGAGGTGCCGGTCGGCGAAATGCCGAGCCCGTGGGAGTTCATCCACATGCCGCGCGTGCGGGGAAAGCCGTAGGCGGAATGTAAAATGATACCAGAATCTCCGCCAAATCCGTTCATCCGGTTTGCAAGGAGCTGCCGAAGCCTTTGCCGGCATGTTTTGATCGGCGACACCGGCGCCGGCGTCCGCTAAAAACCGAGCACATGGAGCCGATCACGACCACCGATCCGCTTGCGCAGGCCTGCGCCCGGCTGGCCAAGCACCCCTACGTGACCATCGACACGGAATTTCTGCGCGAAAGCACCTACTACCCGATCCTGTGCGTGATGCAGATGGCGAGCCCGGACGAGGCTTTGGTCGTCGACGCGCTCGCGCCCGAGATCGATCTCGCGCCATTCTTCGCCCTGATGGCCGACGAGAGCGTGCTGAAGATCTTTCACGCGGGACGCCAGGATATCGAGATCATCTGGCACCGCGCCGGCCTCATCCCGCATCCGGTGTTCGACACCCAGATCGCCGCCATGGTGCTCGGCTATGGCGATTCGGTCTCCTACGAGCAGCTGGTCCAGCGCATCACCGGCGACTACCTCGACAAATCCCACCGGTTCACCGATTGGTCGCGCCGGCCGCTCAGCAAGGCGCAGATCGCCTACGCGATCTCCGACGTCACGCATTTGCGCGACATCTATCTCGCGCTTTCGGCCGACCTCGCCAAGCGCGGGCGCACCGAGTGGGTCAACGAGGAGATGGAGATCCTGACCTCGCCCGACACCTATCGGAGCGAGCCGGATAGCGCGTGGCAGCGCGTCAGGACCCGGGCGCGGAAGCCCAAGGAGCTTGCGGTCCTGATGGAGGTTGCGGCCTGGCGCGAGCGCGAGGCGCAAAGCCGCGACGTGCCGCGCGGACGCGTGCTCAAGGACGATGCGCTCGGCGACATCGCCGTGCAGGCGCCGACCAGCTTGGAAAAGCTCGCCGCGCTACGCTCCCTGCCGCGGGGGTTCGAGCGCTCGAAATGGGGCGAGGCGATTCTCGAGGCGGTCGAGCGCGGGCTTGCGCGCGATCCGAAATCGCTGCCGCGGATCGAGCGCAGCCGCGGCGCGGTCAACGGCGCGGCAATCGTCGAATTGCTCAAGGTGCTGCTGCGCATGACCTCGGAGCGCCACGCGGTCGCCGCCAAGGTGATCGCCACCGTAGATGATCTCGAGCGGATCGCGACCGACGATGCGGCCGACGTCGCCGCACTCAAGGGCTGGCGGCGCGAGCTGTTCGGAGAGAAGGCGCTCGCGCTCAAGCAGGGCCGCCTCGCGCTCGCGATCGAGAACGGGCGCGTGGTGTCGGTGGAGCGGAACTGACTTCTCAATGCCGCGGCGGGCGGCGGTCGGCCCAGGGCTGGGCGGCCTCGAGCTGCGCGGCAAGCCGGAACAGCGTCGCCTCGTCCCCGAAGGCTGCCGCGAACTGCACGCCGATCGGCAGCCCTTGCGCCGACCAATGCAGCGGAATCGACATCGCCGGATTGCCGGAGGTGTTGAACAGCGACGTGAACGCGATCGTGCCGAGCAGCGCCTGCAAGTAGGCTTGGGGATCGTTGTTGCCGGTCATGCTGAGCACGCCGAGCTTGTAGGGCGGCTCGCACATCGTCGGCGTGAGCAGCAGGTCGTAGCGGGTGAAGAAGCGGCCGACGACGCGGCCGACCTGGTGCAGCGCCCGGATCGCGCCGGCGTAATCGCTCGCGGTGAGCTCGCGTCCGGATTCGGCGGCCGCCCACGTGAAGGTCTCGACGTCGTCGGGTTTCGGCTCGCGGCCGAGCGCCTTGCCGCGCGCTTCGAGCGTCATGCGGGTGTTGGCGCCGATGATGACCCGGCGCGCCTTGTTGTGCAGCTCCTCGTCGATGAAGGGCGAAGCTTCCTCCACGGAATGGCCGAGGCTCTCGCACAGCTTCGCAGCCTGCGACACCGCCGCCACGCATTCCGGATGGACCGGATGGCCGCTCCACGCCCTGGTGGTGAATGCGATCTCGAGCCGGCCCGGCGCTGCGCCGACCTCCGCGAGATACGGACCCCGGGGCGGCGGCGCCCAATACGGATCGCCGACGTCGGGTCCCGCGGTCGCGTCGAGCAGCGCCGCGCTGTCGCGCACCGAGCGCGTCACCGCGTGGCCGACGCTTGCGCCGCTCCAACCTTCGCCGAGGTCCGGCCCCAGCGGGGTGCGCGCGCGGGTCGGCTTGAGGCCGAACAAGCCGCAGCAGGACGCGGGAATGCGGATCGAGCCACCGCCGTCGGTCGCATGCGCGATCGGCAACATGCCGCAGGCGACCGCCGCCGCGGCGCCGCCGCTCGAGCCGCCGGCGCTGAATTCGACATTCCACGGGTTGCGGGTCGGGCCGAACAATTTCGGCTCGACCGAGGTAGAGAGGCCGAACTCCGAGGTGTTGGTCTTGCCGAGAATGACCAGACCCGCGCGCTTCATGCGCGCCACGATCTCGCTGTCGTGGTCGGCAACCGCGTCGCGGAAGAATGCGGAACCCGCCGACGTGATCGTGCCCGCGTAATAGACGCCGAGGTCCTTGAGCAGATACGGCACGCCGGCGAACGGACCCGCGGGCAAACCCGCGGCGATCGCTGCTTCGGCCCGATCGTACATCCGGTCGACGACCGCGTTGATCGCGGGATTGCGCGCCTCGATGCACGCGACCGCGGCGTTCAGCAGCTCCTTCGGGGTCAGCGCGCGCGTCTTCACCAGATCCGCGAGACCGAGGCCGTCGAATTGCTCAAAATCTTTCATGGCACTTCCGCTTGTTCCTCGCTGCGCCCCCTACCCGATCGCCGGCGCGCGGCCGATCGGGATTTCTCATGATAACGGCGGGCGGCGGTCCGCCCAGGGCTTGGCGACCTCGAGCTGCGCGGCGAGGCGGAACAGCGTCGCCTCGTCCCCGAAAGCCGCCGCGAACTGCACGCCGATCGGCAAGCCATCGGCGGACCAATGCAGGGGAACCGACATCGCCGGATTGCCGGCGGTGTTGAACAACGCCGTGAAGGCGACCGCGCGCGGGTGGGCCTGCCAGTAAACGTCGGGATTATCGCCGCTCATGCCGAGCAGACCGAGCTTCGGCGGCGGATGGCACATCGTCGGGGTGAGCAGCAGGTCGTAGCGGGTGAAGAAGCGGCCGACGACACGGCCGATCTGGTGCGCGGCCCGGATCGCCCAGGCATAGTCGGCCGCGGTGAGCGTGCGGGCGATTTCCGCGGTCATCCAGGTGATGGTCTCGACGTCGTCAGGCCTAGGCTCCCGACCCAGCGCTTTTCCGCGCGCTTCGAGCGTGACCCGGGTGTTGGCAGCCCTGATGATCCTTCTCGCCTTGGTATGCATCTCTTCGTCGATGAAGGGCGAAGCTTCTTCCAAATGGTGACCCAAGCCCTCGCAGATCCGCGCGGCTTTCGATACCGCGGCCGCGCATTCCGGATCGACCGGGTGACCGCTCCAAGGCCGGTTGGTGAAGGCGATCCTGAGCCGCCCCGGATCGGTGCCGACCTCGGCTAGATACGGACCTCGTGGCGGCGGCGCCCAATAGGGATCGCCGATGTCGGGGCCCGCGGTTGCATCGAGCAGCGCCGCGCTGTCGCGCACCGAGCGCGTCAGCGCGTGGATGACGCTCGAGCCACTCCAGTTCTCGCCGAGATCGGGCCCCATCGGGGTGCGCGCGCGGGTCGGCTTGAGGCCGAACAAGCCGCAGCAGGACGCAGGGATGCGGATCGAGCCGCCGCCGTCGGTGCCATGCGCGATGGGGAGCATGCCGGATGCGACCGCGGCAGCCGCGCCGCCGCTCGAGCCGCCGGCGCTGAATTCGAGATTCCACGGATTGCGGGTCGGGCCGAACAATTTCGGCTCGGCCGAAGGAGAGAGACCGAATTCCGAGGTGTTGGTCTTGCCGAGAATGACGAGGCCGGCACGCTTCATGCGCGCCACGATCTCGCTGTCGTGGTCGGCGAGCGCGTCGCGGAAAAACGCAGAGCCGGCCGACGTCACCGCGCCGGCGTAGTAAGCGCCGAGATCCTTGAGGAGGTACGGCACGCCAGCGAACGGACCTGCGGGCAATCCCGCAGCGATCGCGGATTCGGCCCGATCGTACATTCGGTTGACGACCGCGTTGATCGCGGGATTGCGCGCCTCGATGCGCTCGACCGCGGCAATGAGCAGCTCTTTCGCGGTGATCGCGCGCGTCTTCACCAGGTCCGCGAGACCCAGGCCGTCGTAGCGCTCGTAATCTTTCATGCCGCTCATTCTCTGCGTCCAGTTCCCCTTCCCCTACCCTGCCAAGATCACCGGCTCCCGGCCGATCAGGCGCGCGAGCTGGCGCAGGCGATTGAACACGCGCTCGCCCGCGAGCGGCGCCAGCTTGGCGTCGAGATCGAGCACAAGGCGCTTGCGCTCGACCCGCATGGGCGCCCGCGGCAGGATGCCCGGCATCGCCGCGGAGATCAAAAAGGCCACGCGCAGCGAGGCGCCCAGGATGCGCGCCCGGTCGAGCATGCGGGTCGAAGCGAGCTCGCGCAAGCGCGGCGAGAGCTCCTCGTCCACCAGGCCGACATGGCGGAAGAAGACGGTCAGCGCCAGGAAGGCGCGTCCCGGATGGTCGATGCCGACGAAGGCGGCATTGGCGACGATATTGAGCGATTGCTCGCCGCGATAATCGGGATGCGCGCGCCAGCCGATGTCGGCAAGCAGGCACGCGGCATGGCGCAATCGTGTCTCCTCCGCGGTTTCATCGATGCCGGACGAAACGAGAAAGTCGTCGGTCCAGGAGATCAGCTCGTCGCCGTGGCGCGGCGAGCGCGAACGCAGCACGTTGAGGTCCTGCGCGGCCGCGATCAGGGGATCGCGCTTGCGCTCCCCCGGATCGAGCAGCGAGTAGAGCAGGCCTTCGCGCACCCCGAGCGCGGAGATCACCACGTTCTTCGGCCGCGCCACTCTGACCAGATGCTCCAGCACCAGTGCCGCATAGGCCAGCAGCGGCCGGCGCGCATCGGAAACCACCTCGATGCGCGAGAGCATCTGCGGATCGATGCGGTGCACGAGACGGGAGAACTCGAGCGCTTCCTTGGCGGGGATCACGTAGCCGTGCATGACGTGAAGCGGATATCCGGTCTGCCACATGTGCAGCCGTGCGAGCGCGCGCCACGTGCCGCCGACCGCATAGAAGCTGCGCCCGGCCCCGGCCGCGAGCTCGGGTATCCCGGCCAGCGCCTTCTTGACGAATTTCTCCGCCTTCTTGAGCGACTTCGAGGAAATGTCCTGCAAGGCGAGGCCGCCGAGCGGCAGCGTCTCGCCCTCGCGGATGCGGCTGCCGCGCACGTCAACGAGCTCGAGCGAGCCGCCGCCGAGGTCGCCCACGATACCGTCGGGGCGGTGAATGCCGGACGTCACGCCCAGCGCCGAATATTTGGCCTCGCGCCTGCCGGACAGCACGTCGATCTTCGTGCCGCAGATACGTTCGGCCTCGGCGATGAACGCGCGTCCGTTGCTGGCATCCCGGCAGGCAGCCGTGGCCAGCCCCCACAAGCTCGCGACCCCGACGGTGTCGCACAAGGCGCGGAACCGGCCGAGCGAGGCCAGCGCCTTGTCGACCGCATCGGCGGGCAAAAGCCCGGTCGATTGCACTTCGCGGCCGAGCCCCGCCAGGACTTTCTCGTTGAAGATCGGCGTCGGGCTGCGGGTCAGCGCCTCGTAGATGATGAGGCGGACCGAGTTCGAGCCGATATCGATGACGGCGACGGGCGGGCCGAGATCGAGCCGCCCGCGCGCGGCATGCCCCCGCCGCCTAGGCGCGCTCGCGCCGGCGGATGAGGCTGCGGGGGGACGAGTCTTTAAGCGATTTTCCACGGCCGGACAGGCTTGGATTGGTCATGAAATATTTGTGCGCATTGAACGGCTCCTCGCCGGGCGCGGCCTTTATGCGCGTCGAGGTGCCGTCCGGCAAGAGCTTCCAGCTCTGCTGGTTGTCCTTGAAATTCGCCACCATGATCTGGTCGAGCACCTGCTCGTGCACGGTCGGATTGAGCACCGGGCACAGCACCTCGACGCGGCGATCGAGGTTGCGCGGCATGAGGTCGGCGGAGGAAATGTAGACGGCAGCCTTCGGGTTCGGCAGCGGATGGCCGGCCCCGAAGCAATAGATCCGGCCGTGCTCGAGGAAGCGGCCGACGATCGATTTGACCCGGATGCGCTCGGACAGTCCCGGCACGGCAGGCCGCAGGCAGCAGATGCCGCGCACGACGAGGTCGACCTCGACGCCCGCGCGCGAGGCGGCGTAGAGCGCGTCGATCACCTCCGGGTCGACCAGCGCGTTCATCTTCATCCAGATCGCGGCCGGCCGGCCCGCCTTGGCATGGGCGACCTCCTGGCGAATGTGGGTGAGGATGCGGGATTTGAGATTGAGCGGAGACACTGCCATCTTCTCGATTTCGGCCGGCTCGGCGTAGCCGGTGATGAAATTGAAGATGCGCGACACGTCGCGGGCGATCACCGGATCCGCGGTGAACAGCGAGAGGTCCGAGTAGATCCGCGCAGTGACCGGATGATAGTTGCCGGTGCCGACGTGGACGTAGGAGGCGAGCGAGCCGCCCTCGCGGCGCACCACCAGCGAGAGCTTGGCGTGGGTCTTGAGCTCGATGAAGCCGAACACGACCTGGGCCCCGGCGCGCTCGAGGTCGCGCGCCCAGCGGATGTTGGCCTCCTCGTCGAACCGCGCCTTGAGCTCGACCAGCGCGGTCACGGATTTTCCGGCTTCCGCCGCCTCCGCGAGCGCTTTCACGATCGGGCTGTCGGACGAGGTCCGGTAAAGCGTCTGCCGGATGGCGACCACGTCGGGATCGCGCGCCGCCTGATTGAGGAACTGCACGACGACGTCGAAGGACTCGTAAGGGTGGTGGACGATCAGGTCCTTCTGCCGAATTGCCGCGAAGCAATCGCCGCCTTGATCGCGGATGCGCTCCGGGAATCGCGGATTGTACGGCACGAATTCGAGGTCCGGCCGGTCGAGGCTGCCGGTGAGCTGCGAGAGCTCGTTGAGCGCCAAGACCCCGTCGACCAGGAATATTTCATCCTCGGTGACCGCGAGCGCGCGCTGCACGAAATTGCGTAGCTCGACCGGCATCGAGGGCTCGAGCTCGAGCCGGATCACCGAACCGCGCCGACGCCGCTTGAGCACGGATTCGAACGACCGCACCAGGTCCTCCGCTTCTTCCTCGATCTCGATCTCGGAATCGCGCAACACCCGGAATGCGCCCTGGCCTTTGACCTGGTAGCCGGGGAACAGCAGCGAGATGAACTGGCCGGCAGCCTGCTCGAGCGTGATCAGGCGCACGGTGCCGGCCTCGGCCGGCGGCGGCAGGCGGATGAAGCGCTCGATCTTGTTGGGCACGCGAATGAGCGCGTTCATCGCCTTGCCGTCGCTCGCGCGCGCGAGCTGCAGCGCAATCGAGAATCCCAGGTTGGGGATGAACGGGAACGGATGCGCCGGGTCGATGGCGAGCGGGGTCAGGACCGGGAACACCCGGTGCAGGAAATGATCCTCGAGCCAGGTCCGCTCATGCCGGGTCAGATCGGGCCCGTCGACCAGCACGACGCCGGTTTCCGCAAGCTCCTGCCGCAGCTCCCGCCACCGCGCCTGCTGATCGCTGGCGAGCACGGCGACGGCTTCGCGAATGCGGGCAAGCTGCTCGCTCGGCGTGAGCCCGTCCGGGCTCTTGGCGGCGATGCCGGCCCGCACCTGGCCCTTGAGGCCGGCGACGCGCACCATGAAGAATTCGTCGAGGTTGTTGGCGCTGATCGAGAGGAACCGCACCCGCTCGAGCACCGGATGGCCCTCGTTCGCGGCCTCCTCCAAAACCCGGCGATTGAACTGAAGCCACGACAGCTCGCGATTGATGAACCGGGCGGGGTTTCTCGCCAGCTCGGATTCCGGCACCGCCGGCGGCGCCACGGAAAGCCCCTCGCGGCCCGCCGGAAGCGGCTGCGGCGGCGAAAGCTCAATGTTTTCCGCGCGATCGACCATGAACTTGCTGCAGCCTTTCAGCCGGGGGATTTGGTTGCCGAAAGGGCGGCGCCATGATCGCGCCTGCCGGGCAGCGTTTCAAGGCTCAAGACCGCGCAAGGTTGCGACGGCGAGGGCACGGTTAACCGGCCGTTGCAGGCGCAGCGAGGCCTGGTCGAGCGTCGCCACCGCGGCGCGGGCGGCGGCGATCGATCGCTCGATGCGCGCCGCCAGATAGCCGATCAGGTTCTCGTCCACCGCGAGCTGCCGGTCCGCGAACAGTTTGATCAGCACGGCCCGCAACAGATTGTCGTCCGGCGGGCCGAGTTCCGCCACCGGCAAGGCGCGCAACCGGGAGGCAAGATCGGGGACGCGCACCGGCCAGCCGACCGGCGAAGCGCGCGAGGTCAGCAACAGGAACGCCTGCTCCTCGCGCGCGAGATTGAGCAGGTGGAAGAGCGCGGCCTCCTCGAAAGCGCCGGCGCGCACGTCCTCGAGCACGAGCGCGCCGGTCGCGAGCGCGCCGGGCAGGCTCGATTGCGCGAGCGCGCGCGAAGACAGAAGCCGCGCTCCGGCGCGCTCGGCCCAGATCGCCGCCAAATGGCTCTTGCCGGAACCCGCCGGGCCGACGAGGGCCAATACCCGGTCGGGCCAATCCGGCCAGCGCTCGATGATGGCCAGCGCCGCCGCATTGGGGGGTCCGGCCAGAAAATCCTCGCGCGCGAAGCTTACGGAATGGGCAAGGGCAAGCGCGAGCTGGTGGGGACCGGAGGAACTCGGCATGAACGAACTCAGCGCCGCTCCTTGCCGGGCGCGGGCGCTGCTGCGGCCGCCGGCGGCACCGGCGGCCCGGTATAGAGCGGACTGGCTAGATATTGCCGAAGCGCGAAGCGCACGAGCACGCCCGCCGCCGCCGCGAGCGGCACCGCCAGCAACAGCCCGACGAAGCCGAACAAATACGCGAAGGCGAACAGCGCGAAAATCAGCCACAGCGGATGCAGGCCGACGCTCTCGCCCACCAGCTTCGGGGAGAGCACGTTGCCTTCGACGAACTGGCCGACGAGGAAAATGCCCAGCACCATCAGGATGGACGTGTAATCCGGCCAGAACTGGGCTACGGCGACACCGAGCCCGACGACGAGGCCGGTGAGCGAGCCGACGTAGGGAATGAAGGTGATCACGCCCGCGAGGAGGCCGATGAGCAAACCGAAATTGAGCCCGACCAGGGTGAGCGCCACCGCATAATAGGCGCCGAGAATGAGGCACACGCCGCTCTGGCCGCGCACGAAGCCGGCGATCGCGGCGTTGATCTCGCGGCCGAGCGCCCGAACGGTCTCCTGATGCGGACGCGGCACCCAGCCGTCGACCGCCGCCACCATGCGGGGCCAGTCGTAGATGAAATAAAAGGCGACGACCGGCGTCACCACCAGCAGCGAGAGGATCGAGATCAGCGCCCGGCCGCCGGCCCAGAGCGAGGTCAGGAACGCGGCGAGCCAACCCACGCCCTGCTTGACCAGCTCGCCCGACGACTGTTGGGCATCGAGGAAGCCCTCGCCGACGATCTTGCTCAGCCAGGGGCGGTTCGGGTCGGTGGCCAGCGCCTGCAGCTTGGCGACATAGTCCGGCAGCTTGGCGATCAGCGCGCTGAGCTGGTTGCCGAGAATGGGCGCGATCAGCACCACGAGCACCAGCAACGCCAGCACGAACATGCCGACGATGAGCAACGCGGCAATCAGCCGGCTGACGCCGAGCCGCTCGATACGATTGGCGAGGGGGTCGAGCAGATAGGCGATCGCCACGCCGGCGACGAACGGCAGCAGGATATCGCGCAGCAGCCACAGCACCAGCGCGAACGCGGCGATCGCCAGCGCCCAGAATACCATCTGCCGCGTCGGCATCGTGCGTCCGCGCGAGGCCTCGTCCGGGGGCATCATCTTCCCTTCTGGAGGCTGCCGTTCGAGCCCATGTGGCGGACCCATTCGCGGACATAGGCGGCGATCGAAAGCAGCGTCAAGGCGGCAACCACGCCCATGGCGACGTCGAGCGCGAGGCCGGCGTCAAAATCGAAGCCGAGCGCGGCCAGCACCAGGCCCGCGAAGCCGATCTGCGCGGCGGTATTGATCTTGGAGACCATCAGCGGCTTGGCCGCAATCGGCTTGCCCAGCAGCCACGCCAGCATCACCGCGCCCACGATCATGATGTCGCGCGACACCACCAGGATCACGAGCGGGCGCGGCACCGCCCCGCTGAT
>Ga0137367_10002265_pt1 | contig 15362 bp, 10 predicted proteins | sample SagtaG_14_FD_104939 | JGI IMG/M metagenome (GOLD analysis project Ga0137367, IMG submission 104939) | Vadose zone soil microbial communities from Sagehorn Ranch, Mendocino, California, USA - Sage1_L_80_16 metaG | ecosystem: Environmental > Terrestrial > Soil > Vadose zone | place: USA... | reverse complement strand
CGGTGGCCGACCGCGACAAGGTTGAAGCTCTGGGTCTCGCGCAGCCAGGATGCGACTACAGCAATCGCCGCAGGAACGTCGGGGACTTTGTCCGACGCATAGGTTCTGTCGATCAGCGATGACCTATCGCTTCCCTCAGCGGACAAGCGGGGCCGCGTGCCGATGCCGTCGATCTGGCCCTTGATCAGGCGCGGCAGCGCACCGGCTTCCTCATTGCCGAATATTTGGAACTTGACGCTCGAAGAACCAGCGTTGACGACGAGTATCGCATCCATCGCGATCAGGCCTTCGGCAACGCCGCAGCACGTCGGCGTGCGTCGGCATAGAGGACGGCTGCCGCGCAGGAGGCCATGCGCGAACGCACGGAATCCGCGCGCGATGTCAGGATGATCGGCACGCGCGCGCCAAGCACGAGGCCTGCCGTATCTGCCTTGGCCATAAATGCAAGATTCTTGGCCAGCATATTCCCCGCTTCCAGATCCGGAACGACCAGGATCTGTGCGCGCCCCGCCACCTCGGACTTGATGCCCTTGATTCTCGCTGCTTCGGGATCGATCGCGTTATCGAAAGCGAGAGGGCCATCGAGGATACCGCCTGTTATTTGCCCACGTTCGGCCATCTTGCAAAGTGCGGCCGCCTCGATGGTGGAGGGTATCTTCGAAGTTACGGTCTCCACTGCGGAAAGGATTGCGACGCGCGGCGTGCCCAGACCAACCTGCGTAAACAAATCGATCGCGTTCTGCACGATATCGCGCTTGGCATCGAGGTCGGGAAAGATGTTGATCGCGGCATCGGTGATGAACAGCGTCTCGGAATAGCCCGGCACATCCATGATGAAGACATGGCTGATCCGACGCGCCGTGCGCAGGCCGGTCTTGCTCGAGGTCACCTCGCGCATGAGCTCGTCCGTGTGCAGGCTGCCCTTCATCAGGAGCTCGCCTTTGGACTCGTGGATCAGCTCGACCGCTTTTGCCGCCGCGGCGTCGCTGTGGGGCACGTCGACGATCTCGAAGCGGTCGATATCGAGACCATGCTCGCGGGCGACGCCGGCAATCTTGGCGGCCGGTCCCACGAGGATCGGTTTGATGATGCCCGCTTCCGCCGCTTGGATGGGGCCGCGTAGCGCCGTCTCTTCGCAGGGGTGAACGACGACGGTCGTCGCCGCGGGTACCTGCTTGGCCCTGGCGATCAACCGCTCGTATTTCGAAGCGGGCGGATCGCCGAGCGGGCCGATCGCCGCGATGTTAGCGATCTCGCTGTCCTTCAACATGACCCTTCCTCGATCAGCAGAAACACATCTCCCGGCCGCGACGCTCACTCATGATGCTTTCGCCTGTGGCTCCTGCCGAGCAGACGCGATAACCGTCAGGTTTGGCGCCGCGGTCGATGCCTCATCGACGCCGAACAGGCGCGCGACCGCATCCAAACGCTTCTTGTCCTCGGCGGAGAATTCGCCGATCGCGCCCAGCGCCTGCCTGATGAGGCCGAATGCCTCACGCCGGGTCTCAGCATCGGGCGGAAGCATGGACGGGATCGCGGCGAGCGCAGCATCGGTGTCGATGAGCAGCATGTTGAATTGCTCGCGCACCAGCGCCTTGAAGACCGACAGCGGGATGTCGCCGTGCGTGCGGCGAATGCACCGCACCGCCTCGAAGCCGCGCTCGTCGACGCCGGCCCGCGCCATGCCGACATAGAGCATCCCGCGGATCACGGCTTCGCGCACGCCGCCGACCGGGACGCGCGACTTGAGCTCGGCGATGCGGGCCTGCAGCAGCTCGCGATGCAGCGGGCTCTTCGCCGCCTTCCGCAACGGACGCGTCCCGGCAGGATCGACGCCGACGGCGGCCTGGAGCGTCGGCAGGCCGTACACCGCCAGGAATGTGCGCTCCGCCAGCGTCTCGGTCATATCCCGCCACGCGTCGAGCGCCGCGACGATCTGGCGCGATGCGTTCTCCTGCAGCGCGAGGAACGGATTGTCGGCGGCCGCGGGCCTTCGGTCCTTGCGAACCTGCTCGGCCCAGGCGGCGACCGGCGCCATCATCGGATTGGCATTGGAGAAAAACTCGTACTGCAGGCGCAATGGATGCAGCTGCTGCATCCATTCCGCCAGCGGAGAGCTGACGAGCGCGCGAACGATCGGCTGCACGTCCGTGCGATAGAGCGCGAGGTTGGTCTCGGACACTCGGGCGGCGGTTGCGAATCGCCGCTCGTCGGCCGCGTCGTTGCCGCCGAGCGCCCGAATGTCGTCCAAGGTGCGTTCCTCGCAGCGCATCACCCAGGCGCCGCTCGCGAGGTCGGGATTAGCGGTCTCTTCGCTCTTGGCTTCGAACACCGCCTCGTAGAGGCCGGGCGGCAGCGTATCGATCAGGTCGATATTGCTGGAAAATTCGCCGTGCTCTTTCTTGGCAACGCCGCCGGAAACGAAGATGCCGAGATGGCCGACGGTCTCGTGGATCGTATAGACGATCGTTTGCCCGTAGGACCTGATTTCGTCGACGCTCTCGTACAGGTCGAGAATCCACCCGAGCGCCTGCTGCGGCGGCGTGACGTTGTCGCCCTTCGAGCAGAACGCGACGATGGGGGAGCGGATGTTGCGAAGGTCGATGGCGGTGCCGTCCGACGTCTGGATCCGTCCCGCGGCGAGGTTGTTGCCGATGAACAGCTCGTCGACGATGAACTGGATCTCCTCCGCGTTCAGGTTGACGTGGCCGCCCCACCAGCGCTCGAACCCCAGATAGCGAGGAGCTTCAGTATCGATCTTGGAATAGAGGTTGTACTGCTTGGTCCACAGCGTGTTGGCGGGGTTCTGGTTCTCGAAATTCTGCACCAGCCAGGCGCCGTCGAACTTGCCGTGGCCGAGGTCGCTCGTGAGCGCGGTCAGCCAGCTGCCGCCGAGGAGCCCGCCGCTGTAGCGCATCGGGTTCTTGCCGTGCACGCCGGCCCAGTACGACAGCGGCGAGCCGGCGATGATGATCGGCCCGAACAGCTCGGGCCGAACGGCGGCGAGCATCATGACAGCCCAACCCGCTTGGCAATTACCGATGACGCACGGTCTTGCATCCGCCTCGGGGTGCAGCGCGGCAACCTTCTCGAGAAAAATCGCCTCGGCGCGCGCGATGTCCTCGATGGTCTGGCCGGGCATAGGATCGGGCAGGAATCCCACGAAATAGCAGGGATGTCCCGCTTTGAACGCCACGCCGATTTCGCTGTCAGCCTTGAATCCGCCGATCCCAGGGCCGTGCCCCGCGCGCGGGTCGACGATGACGAACGGCCGTCGCGTGGAGTCGAGTTCGATGCCCGGCGGCGGAACGACCCTTACGAGAGCATAGTTGACCGGCCGATCGAAGGTTCGGCCGTCGAGCACCAACTCCACCTCGTAGTCGAGCACGTGCGGGGCGGTCTCGGCCAAATGTTGGCGATACTGATTGCCGCGCTGGCGCATGACGTCCCAGAACAACACGCTGCGCTGCGCGGCATCGACCATATATTCCATGGCCGGGGCAAATATGCCGAGCGGGGCTGTAAATGCGCCGATCGAAGCCGGCTGCTTCTGGTCCGGTAGCATGGTCATGCTCCTGCTTCCTCGTCAGCTCGACACGCAAAGGACAAAACGCCTGTCGCGACGTGCTCGACGGCGTCATCAGGCGCTTGCGTCAGGCCCGATGGTCTCGTTCCCGGGCGCACCCATGAATGGCGCGCCCTCGCAGCATCTGCCTGAAGCCAGTCACCACATGCCCGACGGGCCCGTTTTGATTCTTGTCAAGTTCCGGGCGGTTCGTCCCGCTACCGCCATACCGCCTCGGGGCGGTGTCCGAAGTGGTTTAACCCCACTTCAATGTCATTGCGATGTCTCCCGGCATCCCGCCGGGAAAGTTTATGATTTCGACCTTGAGCTTGTATCCGCGGGGACGGAAGTACTTCGCCCAAAGTTGATAGATCTCCTTTGGCACGCCGGTGAGCGTGTTTTCCCAGCCCGGCTCCTGCTGATTGATGGCGCGCCCCTTATCCGTGCACAGCTGATTGGGGAAGCGATGGACCTGGACCTCGGTCTTCCCGTTGCTCACCGCGCGCTCGATGATCTTGACGGCGCGCTGAATGGCCTCTTCGTCGGAAAGGCCCGATGGCTTCTTGAACCGGTCGAGCAGCGCCTGCTTCTCGGCCTCCGCCTCGGCGAACTGCCGCGCCTGCTTGGATGCTTCTTCAGCCTCCGCGAGCGCGAGCTTCTTCATGATATCGCTTGCGCTGGGCAGCAGCTCGTCGGGCTTGTTCGCCATGTCCCATCCTCCTCCGCATCGCAAGATAGGACGTCTGCGTCGCAGTGGATCACAATGTCTCGCTGGTGCAACTAAGATGATATAATAGATGACCTGTCGGGGAAGGTTCAACATAAGTAATCATATTGGGAGGTATGTCATGACCGCTAAGCCGACAGACTCTTCGACGCCTTTTCCCAAATTGGGGAAGGAGCAAACAGAGGCTATGCTGGGTATGCAAAAGGAGCTGCTTGAGGCGTGTGAGCAAGCGAGCCGTGCTTGGCTTGCCCGCGTCAAGTCAGAAGTAGACCTCTGGTCAGAGCTGGCCGCCAAGCTGGCAAGGACCCAATCCGCTCCGGAAGCCCTGGGGGCTTATCAGGAATGCGTCGCACAGCGGATGCAAATGGCCGCGGAAGATTGGCAGCGACTCTCCGATGACTATCAAAAGGTGATGCAAACGATCACGCGGCCACCGTCCAACGGACGGCCGCTCGCAAGCACTTGAAATCGAAGCCACTGCCCGAATGGACGCAACAAGCTGACAGGAAGATTTGCGTCAATCAACGATCATCGCGGGAGTGGCGAAACTGATCCGCAAATTGCGCTGGATCGGACTGGAACGCGGCGTCTGGAGCTGGCGGTGAGGACCTTGCCGCCGCAAGAACGAGATTATGTGTCGGCCGGGCCATTCAGCACCGACTAGACTGCGACAGTAGAGCGGCTTCCGTGATCAAGGGTGCTCGCGGGTTCCGCTGGTAGCTGGCCAGATTGGCCTCGAAGACGGCGGGGTGGACTGCCTCGAAGTCCGATAGCAAGAGGAAGCCCTCCATGATCCCTGTCGTAAAAGCCAAGTTGCTCGAAGGCAAGAAAGGCCTCATCGTCGGCATTGCCAATGAAAATTCAATCGCTTGGGGCTGCGCCAAGGCGTTCCGGGCGTTCGGAGCTGAGCTCGCCGTGACCTATCTCAACGACAAGGCAAAGAAATACGTCGAACCGCTCGCCCGCGAGCTCGAGGCGCCGATCATGATGCCGCTCGACGCGCGCGAACCCGGCCAGATGGAAGCTGTGTTCGAACGCGTCCGCAGGGATTGGGGCAAACTGGATTTTGTCGTGCACTCCATTGCTTTCTCGCCGAAGGACGCGCTGCAGGGCCGCGTCGTCGATGTGTCGCGCGAGGGTTTTCTCACCACCATGGATGTCTCGTGCTGGACCTTCATTCGCATGGCGCATCTGGCAGAGCCGCTGATGCGCAAAGGCGGGACACTCTTCACAATGACTTATTACGGCAGCCAGATGGTCGTTAAGAACTACAACATCATGGGCGTCGCCAAGGCAGCGCTCGAGAGCGCGGTCCGCTATATCGCCGCCGAGCTCGGTCCGAAGGGCATCCGTGTGCATGCCATCTCTCCGGGACCGTTGGCGACGCGGGCGGCTTCGGGCATACCTGAGTTTGACGCATTGCTCGACAAGGCCAAAGCGAAGGCGCCGGCGCGCAGCCTCGTCAGTATCGAGGACGTTGGCGTCGCCACTGCCTTCCTGGCGCACGACGCAGCCCGCCTCATCACCGGCGAAACGCTTTACATCGACGGCGGCTACCACATCATCGACTAAAGCTACGTCGACCTGAAGAGGCGACTTGAGAAATGGTATCGCTTCCACTCCGCGACTCCGAGGAAATGGTGAACTGATGGCACCGAACCGAGCGGCGGGCGACACCGCCAAAATGAAACGCAAAACTTACGAGAGGGAGCTGCGCAAGCTTCAGGTCGAGCTTTGTCATCTGCAGGATTGGGTTAAGGCCGCAGGAGCCCGAATCATCGTCGTGTTCGAAGGACGCGACGCCGCCGGCAAGGGGGGAACCATCAAGGCCATCACCGAACGCGTGAGCCCACGCGTGTTTCGAGTGGTGGCGCTTCCGGCGCCCTCGGATCGGGAAAAAACGCAGATGTTCATGCAGCGTTACGTTCAACAATTTCCAGCAGCGGGCGAGATCGTGATCTTTGACCGCAGCTGGTACAACCGCGCCGGCGTCGAATACGTGATGGGTTTTTGCACCGAACAGGACCATCGACGTTTCCTGGAGCTCTGCCCGCAAATCGAGAAATACATCACCGACGCCGGCATCTTGTTGATCAAAATCTGGCTGGAGGTCGGAAAGGACGAGCAGGAGAGACGGTTTACCGCGCGAATCGACGATCAGATCCGGCAGTGGAAGTTGAGTCCAATGGACCTCGAATCGTACCGCCGGTGGTACGATTTCTCCCGCGCACGCGACATGATGTTGGAGAAGACTGACAGCAAGCACGCACCGTGGCATATCGTGCGGTCCGACGAAAAACGGCGCGGACGCCTCAATTGCATCTCGCACCTCCTGAGGTCGATTCCGTACAAGAGAGTCCCGCACACCAAGGTCAAGCTGCCCAAGCGATCGGGCAAAGGCAGGTATGACGATCAATCGACGCTGAAGGGGAGAAATTTCGTTCGGGAAACGTACTGACGAGGCGTCAAGAGCGTGGCCGCGAGTGCATGCGGTTCGAGCCTGATGGCAGCGCCGACACCTCAGCTCACTGATGCAGTTCCGGCAGGAAATAGAACATCGTCGCGATGATGATGTAGACCGTCACAAGCTGGACGCCCTTAAACCAATTGGAATGGCCGTCCCCGCAAACGATCGTGCCGATGAATACACCGATGAAGAGCGAGCCTACCTCCGCGCGGCCGAATGAAAGTTCCAGCGGCTGCGGCCCAATCAGGTAACTCGCGAACACGAGCACCGGTGCAACGAACAACGCAATCTGAATCGAGCTTCCAAGTGCTATACCCACGGACAAATCCATTTTGTCCTTCCGCGCTACGGCGATGGCAGATCCACTCTCCGCGGCGCTGCCGATGATCGCCAGGAACACGATGCCGATGAAAATTTGCGACATGCCCAGCGCTTTACCCGTGGCTTCGGCAACGCCCACCAGAATTTCGCTCATCCAAGCCGCCAGTACCGATGCGCCGGCGAGGGCGAAAGATGGCGAGCGGCATGCTCCAGCGTTTGCCGCCATCGTGCGATTCGTCCTCGTCTCCCCCGACGCTCGCGAACGCGGCGCGATGCGTCTTGAGGGAAAATAACAGGTAAAGTCCGTACGTCAGCAACAACACGCCGGCGATTCCGAGATTGAGCAGCTCTTCTTGCCGTATCGTGCCTTCCGGTGCGAAGTAGCGGCTGAACGCGCTCGGCACGGCGAGACTGGCCGCGGCCAATAGCATCATCGAGCTGTATAGGCGTGCGGCAGCCGGATTGTATTTCTGGTCCAGGTGGCGAAGCCCGCCGAGAAAAAACGCCATACCCAAGGCCAGGAGCAGGTTCGCGAGGATGGAGCCGATGATCGAAGCGCGCACCATGTCCGCATAACCGGCCTTGAGAGCAACCAGCGCGATGATCAGCTCCGGCGCATTGCCGAAGGTGGCGTTGAGCAAACCGCCCACGGCGTCGCCGGTCCGCGTGGCGAGCTGTTCGGTTGAGCGCACAATCAGTGACGCGACCGGTACGATGGCCAACGCCGCGGAAAAGAAGATCACCGGGGGCGGCACCGTGCCGGCGTGATCGAGAATCAGGGTGATCGGAATGAAAACGAAGAGCCAATGAATGGAGGGTTTCATGGAATCAGGTTCGCTTAATTATTGTTCGTGGAATGCATTCGGTTTCCGATCAAGCAGCGCCGAATCGGAGGATATCGAAGTGGTTATTTCGGAAACGGCCAGCATTATTCGATCACTCGTCGGGACGGGCGATGAGCGTGCCGCATCCGACGGTCTTCAACAAGGCGACATCAATGTCTTTCGTCGACGACTGGGATTCTTGACGCAGTTCTCATTCGATGCTTCCCGCCAAGGCCGTGCTGGTGATCGCTTGCGCTTCCTCCTGGATGCGCCGCAAGTGATCGCTCCCACGAAAGCTCTCCGCGTAGAGCTTGTAGACGTCTTCCGTGCCGGACGGACGCACCGCAAACCATCCTTGAGCGGTGACGACCTTAATGCCCCCGATAGGCGCGCCGTTCCCCGGCGCCGTCGTCAGCACAGCCTCGATTGGGTAACCGCCAAGCTCGGAGGCCCTGACGGCTCCCGGCGAAAGGTTGAGAAGAACCGCCTTTTCTTGCGCGGTGGCGGGCGCGTCGACACGCGCGTAAGCCGGTGCGCCCAGCTCACGGGTCAACTCGGCGTACAGCTCGGACGGATCACGGCCAATACGCGCCATGAGTTCCGCGGCCAGCAGGCCCATGATGATCCCGTCCTTATCCGTCGTCCAGACGCTGCCGTTACGCCGGAGAAGCGACGCGCCCGCACTCTCTTCGCCACCGAACCCGAGTGATCCATCGAGGAGGCCCGGCCCGAACCACTTGAATCCGACCGGTACCTCGACCAGCGTGCGCCCGACCTTGGCGGCGACGCGATCGATGATGCTGCTGCTCACGATGGTCTTGCCAATCGCTGCCTCGGGTCGCCAGCCCGGACGATGGGTACAGAGATAGAAAATCGCCGCCGCAAGGTAATGGTTGGGATTCATCAGGCCGGCGCTGCGCGTCACGATGCCGTGTCGGTCGGCGTCGGTGTCATTGCCAAAGGCGATATCAAAGCGATCTTTGAGCCCGATCAGCTTCGCCATGGCGTAGGATGACGAACAGTCCATACGAATCTGGCCGTCCCAGTCCAACGACATGAAGCGGAACGTCGGATCCACTCTGTCGTTCGCGACCTCCACGTGAAGCCCGAACCGCTCGGCGGTCGGGCTCCAGAACGCTACGCTTGCTCCGCCAAGCGGATCGACGCCGATCTTGAGCTGGGCGCCGGCGATGACCTCCATGTCTACAACCGAACCCAGGTCCGCCACGTACGTCCCGATATAGTCGTGCGCGTGGGTAGTGGCTGCACGATGAGCCTCGTTGTAGGCCATTCTGGCCATGGCTCTGAGATCACTCGATATCAGGTGGTTGGCTCTGTCCTCGATCCAGCTCGTCACGACTGTATCGGCGGGTCCGCCGCTCGGCGGGTTGTACTTGAAGCCGCCATCTTCCGGCGGATTGTGCGAGGGCGTGATAACGATGCCGTCCGCGAGACCTGTCGTTCGCCCGAGGTTAAAGGTGAGGATGGCGTGGGAGACCGCCGGCGTAGGCGTATAGCCGCCATTGCTATCGATCATGGTCTCTACGCCATTTGCTGCGAGCACCTCGAGGGCAGTTGTGAACGCTGGCTCGGACAGCGCGTGCGTGTCTTTTCCGATGTACAGGGGGCCGTTGATGCCCTGGCTGCTGCGGTAATCGCAGATCGCCTGCGTGATCGCTAGGACGTGCCACTCATTAAACGAGCCACGCAGGGAAGATCCGCGATGGCCGCTGGTGCCGAAACTGACTCGTTGCGCGCGATCCGTGAAGTCAGGCTTGCGTGTGTAGTATTCCCGCCGGAGATTGTCGGGATCTATGAGCAGGTCCTTCGGAGGAGGCTTACCGGCGAGCGGATGGATCGTCATTGATATCATTCCACTTCTGGAACGCTTCCCGGCGATCCTTCGAGCGCCAGCGCGAGAAGCACCACGGACCGCGGCTGCGCCACATACGTCGCCCGCCTTACGACAGGCGCGGTCTCCCAGGGGCAAATGTCATCGGGTGAGTCGAGCGCGGTATCGATACAGCGCCGCCACCCCTCCTGACGCTCGGCGGGCACCGGTGGTAACTCGAACGTCAGCGGTTCCCAATAGGCATTGAGCATCCCGTGGAACAGAAAACGGGCGCGCAAACTCCGCAGAGTGAAGGCCAGGCAGTGCGACTGGTCGCTCCAGTCCGGATGTTTGAGCGCAACTCCGTGCCACTCGATGCGCGCCCGACGAAGCAGTTGATTGAGGCTGAGTACGGTCGCTTCCGCCACGACATCACGGCGTTGGTGAAATCTGTTGAGCGCTTTCACGAATCGATGGATGTCGGCATGCCGCTCCAGGAGACTCCAGTCGAACCAGCTGATATCGGAGTCCTGGCAGTAACCGTTGTTGTTGCCTCTTTGGGTTCGGCGCACCTCGTCGCCCATGAGCAGCATCGGCGTGCCGGCCGATAACAGCTCCAATACGAAGAAGTTCTTGACTTGGCGGTTGCGTAACGCTTCGACCGTTGGATCGTCGGTCGGCCCCTCCACGCCGCAGTTCCAACTCAAATTGTCATCGGAGCCGTCGCGGTTGCTCTCGCCGTTGGCCTCATTGTGCTTGTGGTTGTACGAAACCAGGTCGTTGAGGGTGAAGCCGTCGTGGCAGGTCACGAAATTGATGCTTTGTTCGGCCTCGCGCTCCTCGTGACCGTAAAGGTCCGGGCTGCCCAACATCCGTGTGGCCACGCCCGGCACGGAGCCGTTGTCGCCTTTCAGGAAACGCCGCACATCGTCGCGGAACCGGCCGTTCCACTCCTGCCACCTATCGCCGATGAAGCTCCCCACCTGATAAAGTCCTGCGGCATCCCACGCCTCCGCAATCAGCTTGGTACCGGCCAGCAAGGGATCCGTCTCGATATCCCAGAGAACGGGCGGGTTCGGCAGCGGGCGGCCCTCCTCGTCGCGCGACAGGATCGACGCGAGATCGAACCGGAAGCCGTCCACATGCATCTGAGTCACCCAATAACGCAGGCTGTCCTGGATCAGGCGGCGCACGATCGGCTGGTTGGCGTTGAGCGTGTTGCCACAACCGGTGTAGTCGGCGTAACGGGACTTGTCCTTCTCGAGAATGTAATAGACGTCATTGGCCAGACCGCGATAGCACAACGTCGGCCCGGTCAGGCCGCCTTCTGTCGTGTGATTGAAGACGACATCGAGAATGACTTCGAGTCCCGCGCGGTGGAGCGCTTTGACCATGTCCCGAAATTCATCGAGGACTGCTAGCGGGTTCTTCTGCGAGCTGTACGCGTGATGCGGCGCGAAGAATGAAACCGGCTGGTATCCCCAATAGTTCACGCGGCCTGCTGGAGCGTCCTGAGGGTCGAACTGAAACACGGGCAAGAGTTCCAGGGTGGTGACGCCCAAATCTTTGAGGTAGGGGATCTTCTGGATCAGTCCAGCGTAAGTACCGCGCTTTGCGGACTGGACACCCGAGCTGGGATGGCGAGTGAACCCAGCCACATGCAGCTCGTAAATCACCGTCTCGGCAAAGGGCCGCTTGAGCGGCAGATCGCCTTGCCAATCGTACCGATCCGGATCGGCTACCACGCTTTTCATGGCCGCGGTGGCATTGTCACCGGGCCGCGCGGCGGCCCAGCGGTCGTATCTCTCTGGGACCGCTACGGCGAGACCGTAAGGGTCGAGGAGCACCTTCTCGGCGTCGAACCGAGATCCACGTTCCGGTGCGAAGGGCCCGTGGGCCCGGTAGGCATACACCTGGCCCGGCTGGAGGTCTGGCACAAAGACATGCCAGTAGTGATAGGTGCGGTGCTGATCGGCTTTGAGAGGGATAACCCTTGCGGGCTGGAGGGCATTCGCGTCGTCGAACAGGAGCAGTTCCATCAGGACCGCACTCTTCGAGAACACGCTGAAGTTGACGCCACCCGGCAGGACCGTCGCGCCGAGAGGAGCGCTCGCACCCGATGTGACATCGCGGGTGCTCACGGTCCGCATCATGCTCGTCTTTGGTCAGGGACGATCGGCGTGACCTTCCAGATGTCGCGGCAATACTCCCGGATCGAGCGGTCGGACGAGAAACGACCGACCCGCGCGCTGTTGAGAATCGACATGCGCGTCCAGTTGTTCTGATCGGAGTACGCGTCGCTCACACGCTGTTGGCAGTCCACATAGGCCTGATAGTCTGCCAGGAGCATGTAGTCGTCGCGGGTGAGCAGCGATTCGACGAGCGGGTGAAAGAGCCCGCGATCACCGCCCGAGAAGAATCCGGAATCGATGAGATCGATCGCCTCGCGCAGCTCCGGGTTTGACTCGTAGATGCTGCGCGGCGTGTAGCCCTCAGCCTTGCGTTGAGCGACCTCATCAGCCGTCAGCCCGAACAAGAAGAAGTTCTCGTGGCCCACCGCATCTCGGATCTCGATGTTGGCACCGTCCAACGTGCCGATGGTCAACGCCCCATTCATGGCGAATTTCATGTTACCCGTACCCGACGCCTCCTTGCCTGCCGTGGAGATCTGTTCCGACAGATCGGCGGCGGGATACACGCGCTGGCTGCTCTTGACGTTGAAGTCCGGCAGGAACACCACCTTGAGAGCCTGAGAGACGACCGGGTCTTGATTGATGGCCGCGGCGACGGAGTTGATCAGCTTGATGATCAGCTTGGCCATACGGTATCCGGGAGCGGCCTTGCCACCGAAGATGACGGTACGGGGTGTGCCCGCGGCGGCGGAGACACGCCTAAGCCGGTTATAAAGAGTGACCAGGTACAACACGTTCAGGTGCTGGCGCTTGTACTCGTGCAGCCGCTTCACCTGGATGTCGAACAGGGAATGCGGATCCACGACGACGCCCGTTCGCTCCTTGATAAGATCGGCCAGGGCGCGCTTGTTGTCGGCCTTTACGGTTTGCCAGTCTCTTTGGAAGTCGATGTCGAGGGCCAGCGGCTCCAGTCTTCCGAGCTCGTCTTCCAGATTCGCTATCCATCGGTCGCCGATGTGCCGAGAGATGAGCACGCTCAATTTCGGATTGCTCAACGCGATCCAGCGCCGCGGCGTTACACCGTTCGTGATGTTGAAAAACTTCTCGGGGGCCACCCTGTAAAAGTCGCCAAGCACCGTCTGCTTTAGAAGCTCAGTATGGAGAGCCGCGACGCCGTTGATCGCGTGGCTGCCTACGCTGGCAAGATGCGCCATGCGTACGAATTTATCTCCCGCTTCATCAATGAGCGAAAGCCGCCGAAGTAGCTGATCGTCATTCGGATAACGTAGCCGGAGATGATCGAGAAAACGGCGATTGATCTCGTAGATGATCTCCAGATGGCGCGGCAGCAGCCTGGCGAACAGCGGTAGCGGCCATCGCTCCAGCGCTTCGGCAAGGAGCGTGTGATTCGTGTAGCCGCACGTTTGCTGCGTGATAGCCCAGGCTTGATCCCACTCCATGCCGTGCTCATCCACAAGCAGCCGCATCAATTCGGCGACGGCGATGGAGGGATGCGTGTCGTTCAACTGCGCGGCCCAGTATGAATGGAGTTCGCCCAATGACTTGCCGCGCATCAGAAGCAATCTGATCATGTCCTGGAGCGAACAGGACACGAAAAAGTACTGCTGTTCGAGCCGCAGCTCCTTCCCTGCTTCAGGCTCGTCGTTGGGATAAAGCACCTTCGAAATGGTTTCCGAGGCGACCTTCTCGTCCACCGCCCCGTAATAGTCTCCGACATTGAACGCTGCGAAATCGAAGGATTCCGTGGCTTCGGCCTTCCACAGCCGCAGCAGGTTTGTGGTGGGCGTCAGGTAACCTGGAACAGGAGTGTCATAGGCGACGCCCTTCACCAGCTTCTGGGGAAGCCAGCGCACGCGATAGCGGCCCTTCTCGTCGTGGTAGGTTTCGGTATGCCCGCCAAGCTTCACATCGAAAGTGATTTCCGAACGCACGATCTCCCACGGGTTACCAAAGCGCAGCCACTTGTCCGTCCGCTCGACCTGCCAGCCGTCACGAATCGTCTGATCGAAGATTCCGAACTCGTAACGAATGCCGTAGCCGATGGCAGGAACGTTGAGTGTCGCTAGGGAGTCCATGTAACACGCCGCCAAGCGACCCAGGCCGCCATTGCCCAACCCCGGCTCCTCCTCCTGCTCCAAGAGATCGGACAGCTCCTGTCCCACTCGCGACAGCGCCTCCTCCACGGCGTGCCAGATCCCGAGATTGATCAGGCCGTTGCCCAGGTGCGGGCCGGTCAAGAACTCCGCTGAAAGATACGCGACGACTTCGGCGTCCGTGTGTGTTTCGGCAATCGACGCGAGGGTCGCTACATAGCGCTCCATCATGCGGTCGCGAACGGTGTAAGCGAGGGCCATGTACCAGTCGTTGCGCGTCGCGTGCAGTGGCAGTTTTCCCTGAAGGCAGTGCAGGTTCTCGATCAGGGCCGTGGCGATCGCATCCGCTCCGAGTCCGGTGCGAATGTTGTGAGAGCCATCCGCCTTGCGTGCCCTGGCTTGGGATTCAGTGGCGACTCCGGATGCCATACGTCCTCCTCCCCATCAATTGGTTCGTCCCCCGGCATCCCGGCCCATGACGGCGCATCATCTGCGAAGATCCTGGAGGGCCGCCATGCCGTGAGTTTGCCCTTTATCGCAAGTCGGCGAGTTCTCCGATCGTGCAGCAATCTGCCGCGTCCGTTCCAGTCCTCAGGTCTTTCGCCCGGTGCGAGCGCGGCCGGGGGGCAGATCCGGCGGGACAAGACTGTCTTTTGTCCACAGCCGAAAACCACCGCGGAAGGCGTTGGCATTGTGGCCCGCGCGACAGCGTGGAGGTAGTGCGTCGAGCCTATTTACGTTGCCTCCCCCGATCACCGTCTCATCGGGCTGCAGCGCGGCGGTGAGACGCTCCACGACATCGACCACGCGCCGTCGCCACTTCTTCTTACCGTCACGTTCCAATCCGGCGCGTCCGACGTAGCTCTCATAGGTGCGTTTCTTGTACGGCAGATGACCGAGCTCCATAGGCTCCAGCTCGCCATTGACGATCAGGGCGGTACCGAGTCCCGTTCCCAGGCCCAGAAACAGCATTTTGCCGCCCTTGTAGCTGCCCATAGCCTGCATAGCGGCGTCATTGACGACCTTTACGGGACGACCGAAGGCTGCGGCGAAATCGAAGCCGACCCAGCCATGTCCTAGGTTGGCGGGTTCCGCAGTTGGCCGGCCCTCCAAGACGGGGCCGGGGTAGCCGATTGACACGACGTCATACATCCAATCCGCGGCAAGCTTCTTCACTCCCGAAACCATGCGCCTAGGAGTGAGCGTTGGTCCGGAGCGAAACGATCGAACTTCTGTTTGCCCGGTGGCAAGGATCTTCACGGAAGTGCCACCCACGTCGATGACCAGCACGTTCTTGACCGAGGGGCGACTTGCAACCAGGTCCTTGATCAAGGACCCCAGTGCGGCATCCGGCTGAGCTTGCTGCATTGTTACGCACTTG
>Ga0137367_10002262_pt1 | contig 15370 bp, 16 predicted proteins | sample SagtaG_14_FD_104939 | JGI IMG/M metagenome (GOLD analysis project Ga0137367, IMG submission 104939) | Vadose zone soil microbial communities from Sagehorn Ranch, Mendocino, California, USA - Sage1_L_80_16 metaG | ecosystem: Environmental > Terrestrial > Soil > Vadose zone | place: USA... | reverse complement strand
CGGCAGAACCTGTCGAGCGCGGTTTGGTCCTTCGTATCCGACAACACGCCGCCGCGACTCGAGGTCAACCTCGATCCGGCTGAGGGCCCGGTGGAAGGACACACCGTCTCGTTGCGGGTGCGAGCCGATGAGCGGGTGCAAGACGTGCGCGGCGCCATCAACGGTCGGAGCGTGCGGCTGCAGTCCGACCCAAGCGGCGGCTGGTGGTTCCTGTACGGCTTTGCGCCGGACGGACCCGAGACTGGCCTGACCGTGCAGCTGGCCGCTACCGATGCAGCCGGCAATACTGCGCAATTCGACCAGGCGTGGCCGCTGCGGCACACCACGTTCCCAGAAGACGACGTCGATCTGCGGCCGAGCGACGCCGAGCTCCAGGCCCACCTGGACGAAGATCGGCGTCTGGCCGAGCTCTACCGCCAGGACAGCGGACCGCGATTGTGGGACGGCGCGTTCCGCGCGCCGGTCCAGGGTGCGGTCACGACCGCGTTTGGGACGCATCGCAGCTACGAATATCACCCGGGCATGGACTTCGCCGCGCCGCTCGGTGCGCCCGTGGCGGCACCCGCTGACGGGGTCGTGGTCTTCGTCGGCAGTATGCCCGCGCGGGGAAACATCGTGATCCTCGACCACGGGGCCGGCGTCTTCACGACCTACGCGCATCTGCAGCGTGCCGAGGTTTCACCAGGCACGGCGGTCAAGCCCGGCCAGGTCATCGCCCGCGTCGGCTCGACTGGCTACTCGACGGGACCGCACCTGCACTGGGAGCTGTGGATCGATGGCGCGAACGTGGATCCGCAGGAGTGGACGCGGCGCGCGTTCCCGTGACCACGCTCGTGCCTATCGCGGAGCTCAACGTCCTCACTTGCCCGGAGTTCACGCGTGCGCTGCGGCCGCTCTTCGAGGCCGCCGGGCCGCTCGGCGAAGCGCTCTGCGCCCAGCGGCCGTTCGGGTCGTACGAAGCATTGCTCGATGCCGCTGATGCTGCCGCCAAGCACCTCTCGCGAGCGGAAAAAGTCGAGGTGGTGAACGCGCACCCGCGCATCGGTGAGAACGCGGCGGTCGTGCGTAAGCGCTCGGAGCTGTCGTACCGCGAGCAGGGCTACGCCTCTGAGAATCCAGCACAGGTGGCCACCGTCTACGAGCAGCTGCGCGAGCTGAACCAGCAGTACGAGGCCCGCTTCGGCTTTCGCTTCGTGGTATTCGTCAACCGCCGCCCGAAGGCAGCCATCGTGGAGGTGCTGCGGCAGCGGCTCAACCGCTCGCCTGAGGAGGAGCTGCGGTCGGCGGTGCACGACATGCTCGAGATCGCGCGTGATCGACTCCAAACGCTCAGCTGACCTCGACGGCCTGTTCGGGCCTGGCAGTGTCACCTGGCTGGTCGACCGCGAGGCCGCGGTACTGCTCGGCAGCGGTGCGCGGGCGCTGCTGCTGCAGGTCGCGCATCCGCTGGTTGCTGCCGCGGTGGCCGACCACAGTCGCTACCGCTCGGATCCGCTCGGCCGACTGCGTGACACGCTCGATGCCATCTACTCGTTCGCCTTCGCCGAGACGCCACACGCGGTAGCGGTTGTGGAGTCGGTGACGCGTCTGCATGAGGCTGTTCGAGGCCACGCGCCCGATGGCCGCTCCTACTCAGCGCTGGACAGCTCGCTATTGCTGTGGGTGTACGCGACGTTGATCGACAGCTCGCTGCTGGCGTACGAGACATTCGTGCAGCCGCTCACGGCTGCTCAGCGCGATGCGTACTTCGCGGAGTTCCGCCGCAATGGCGCCCTGTGGGGCATCGCCGATGCGCAGTTTCCACACAGCGTTCAGGATCTGCGCGACTGGATGGCGGGGCTCATTGCCTCGGGCGAGGTGCACGTGACCGCGCAGGGTCGGCACGTGGGGCGGTTCATCTTGCAGCCGCGGGTGTGGTGGCTCCCAACGCCGCTGGCCGTCCCGCTGAGCCTGATCACGATCTGGCTGCTGCCACCCGAGCTCCGCGCCGGCTTCGGCTTCACCTGGGGCCCGCGTCGAGAGCGCCTGATGCGTTTCGTTGCGTGCGCCTCGCGCGCCATCGTTCCGCGTCTGCCGCGGCTCCTGCGCGACCTTCCCGTCGCTCGCACCGCGGACCGCCGCGTTACTGCGTATCGCGCAAACCGATAAGGCCGTTCGCCAGCCGCACGAAGCGCTGCGAATCCTTGGCAACGATCGCGTCGGCGGACGCGTGCATGAACCGGCCATACAGATGGGAGCGGATGCGGGCGATGGGCTGCGGGCCATGGCTGCGCAGGAACGCCTCGATGTCGGCGGCGATGCGCTCGTTGCGTTTCTCCCGCGGCGCGGCCGCGTTCGTGGCAGGTGGCATAGACCCCGTCGAGCCACTGGACTGCCACGAGTTGGCCAGGCCCAGCAGTACGTCGACGTCGAGCGAGGCGAGCTTGAAGCGATCGTCTTCGTACTGGGTGAACAGCTCGGGATGACGAGTCAGCCACAGGCGAACGAACTGATTGCTGACGTGGTGCGCCCGCGGCAGCCGCTTGTTGACTTCGGCAGTGAGCGCGGAGATGCGTGCGCTACCGAGCGTCTGCAGCGCGCCGACGAGGCCGTGGAGCGCGCGCATGTGCCGCTCGTCCTGGTACAGCGGCTCCAGGTGCGGAACACCAGCAGGCGGCGAGTACGGCCGACCACCCACCTCTGCGACAACCCGCCCGCGCTCCACCATCAGCCGTGCGGCGAGCCCGGCAAAGCTCGCGCGCGCGTTCGGATACCAGGCGGCTACGGCGGTCGGCAGCCGGTCGTCGTCCCACGCCAGACCGAGCCGTGCACACAGCTCCTCGATTCGCCACGACGCTTCGAGACACGCCGGCTGCGCCATGAGCGCGTTGAGCGCGTGCTCCTCGACGCGGTCCACGTCCTCGGGTGCCAACCCGAACGTGCGCGCCACCTCCTCGGTGGAATGTACGCGGTCCTCGACGCCGGCTCGCAGGACTAGTACATCGCGCTCGCGTGGCGGAAGGTGGTTGACGCCGGCGACCAGTCCTTCGAAGAGGTCTTCGGGATGTCCGGGCGGTGGCAGCGCCGGGGCGGGCCGTTCGCCAGCAGCCTCGAGCGCGATGAAGATCGCGGCGCGCAGCTCAGCCAGGCTGGCCGGCGCGAGGTGCGGGATCTCCGCCGCGCGCTCTGCCGAGAGGTTGGCCACGTCCTGCACGTGGGTGAGGCCGGCCTCGAAGAAGATGCGCCGCGTCCGTTCGCCGAGGCGCAGGTCGGACAGCTGTGTCTCGCTGATGGGGATGCCAAGCTCTTCGGCGAACGCGCACACATTCACCAGAGCGGCGGCCTCGCTGCCCAGCGCCTGCACGCGCTTCGTCGAGGCGCGGGCCGACCGGCGCGCTCGCCCAGAGCCGCGGCCACGGAAGGCGGCGGCGCCAAGCAGGCGGCGCAGCTCCGCACGCAGTTCGCCCGCGAGCGCAGCGGGAAGCTCGAAACGAGCGTCGCTCGCCGCTGCAGCGCTGAGATCGGTGACGAGGTCGTGCAGCGCGCGCAACAGCCGCGGGTCGAGCTCGGGTGCCGCGAGAGGTGCCGTGGTCAGAGGCGCAACGGCGATGGCGATGGCCGAACTCTATGAATTCGCGGGGTGCGCCGCCACGGGTCACTCGTGGCAAAGCGGTTTAAAGCCGGTAGAGCGCCGGCGGTAGCATTCGCAGCGCATGCAGGGCAACGATCCGGCGCGTCGAGCGGTCCTGGAGCAGCTCGAGCAGGCCGCCCTCGAAACGTACGGCGAGGAGCGCAGCGCCGAGGCAACGCTGCGCACTGCGCTCGAGCTGGCGGCGACTGCCGTGTGGCGAGTCGCGCAAGAACGACTCGAGCCACTCGGCCCCGAACCCCTCCCGACTCATGACTGACACCCACGCGCCGACAGCGCTCCACGAGCTCACCGCCCACCAGGCCGCGCAGCTCATCGCCGACCGCCAGCTCTCGCCCGTTGAGTTGGTGAACGACCTGCTCGAGCGGAGCGCTCGTGTGGATGGCCAGGTCCAGGCCTGGGAGACTCTGGATGCCGAGCGCGCACTGGAGGCCGCGCATGTCGCGGAGCAGCTTGTTGGCAGCGCCGCTACGCCGCTGGGCGCGCTGCACGGCGTGCCGTTCGGTGCCAAGGACATCTTCGATACGGCGGGCCTGCGCACCTCGGCCGGGTTTGGGCCGTATGCGCAGCGCGTGCCGGCGGCTGACTCGGAACCTGTCGCGCGGCTCAAACGAGCGGGCGCGGTCCTGCTCGGCAAGATGGTCACCACGCAGTTCGCGTATGCCGACCCTCCCCGCACCCGCAACCCGTGGTCGGCGGAGCGCACGCCCGGCGGCTCGAGTAGTGGCTCCGCAGCCGGCGTCGCAGCCCGCGTAGTGGCGCTGGCACTCGGCAGTCAGACTGCTGGCTCGGTGCTGCGACCCGCCGCGTACAACGGCGTGGTCGGCTTCAAGCCAACCTATGGCCGCGTGAGCAAGCGCGGTGTCTTCCCGCTGGCGTGGAGCCTCGACCACGTCGGTGTGCTCGCGCGCTGTGTCGAGGACTGCGGTCTGTTCCTTTCGGCTGTCGCCGGGTACGACCCCGCCGATCCAACCAGCGTGTCCGAGCCGGTGCCGTCATTCGCGGTCGAAGGCGAGCCGCCCGCGCCGCTGCTCGGCATCGTGACCGACGCGCTGGCCGCGGCAGTGCCTCGCGTGGCCGAGCACGTGACCTCCGTGGCGAAGGCGTTCGAGTCGGCGGGTGCGCGGGTGGTGGAGGTCGGGCTGGGCGAGCCGCTAGACCTCCTCCTGGCGGTGCACCACGTGATCATGCAGAGCGAGGCCGCGGCCGCCCACTGGCAGTTGCTGGAGCAGTATCCGGGCTCGCATGCGCCGCGTCTGCGCGCGTACGTCGAGGTCGGCCGGCTGGTGCCAAGCGTGGTCTACCTGCACGCGCAGCGACTGCGGCGGCGGGTGCGCGCGGCAATGGCGCGCAGTCTGGAAACCATCGACGCGCTGCTGTTGCCGACCGCGATCGACGTCGCGCCCGGACGCGAGACCACTGGTGTGCCGTCACTGCAGGCGCCGTTCAGCCTGACTGGCTTTCCGAGTCTGAGCTTGCCGAGTGGCGTGCTGGCCGATGAGGGCCTGCCGTTGGCGGTGCAGCTCGCGGCCGCGCCGTGGCAGGAGGCGCGGCTGCTGAGTGTTGGTCGCTGGTGCGAGGCGCAGCTGCCGCGGATGCCGGCTCCGCCCATTGACGGGTGAGCGCAAGTTTTCCGAGGAACCCTCACCCCTGGATAAAACCTCGCCCAGAGGGAGAGGGAGGACCGGCGCGGCTGGCCGAGCTGCTGCTCGATGCGGGTGAGCGCGGCACCGTCGTGTTCACGGGCGCGGGCGTGAGCACCGAATCGGGCATCCCGGACTTCCGCAGCCCTGGCGGCATCTGGTCACGCTACGCGCCGATCGAGTACGCCGACTACCTGCGCGATTCCGAGATGCGCAAGGAGTCCTGGCGGCGAGGCCTCGAGTCGTACGCGTCGATCGCCGCCGCCGAGCCGAACGCCGCCCATCGGGCCATTGCCGAGTGGTGGCATACAGGACTGGTCAGGCGAGTCGTCACCCAGAACATCGATGGGCTGCACCAGAAAGCAGGACTGCCCGATGCGGCGGTGGTCGAGCTGCACGGCAACTCGCATGCTGTCGAATGCTTGCGGTGCGGCACTCGCATTGCTCGCTCGGAGGTTCACGCGCGGGTGCTTCGTGGCGAGGAGGAGCCAGCGTGCGGCGCGTGCGGCGGCATTCTGAAGACCACGACGGTGTCGTTCGGCCAGCCGATGCCGGTGCGCGAGATGGCCGAGGCGCAGCAGGCGCACGCCGAGGCCCGGCTATGCCTGGTCATCGGCTCATCGCTGGTGGTGGTGCCGGCTGCCATACTGCCCGAGTTGACGCTGGACGCAGGTGGGCGGCTGGCCATCGTGAATGCCACCGAGACCCACCTGGACCACCTGGCGGTTTTTGTCGCGCGCGAGCAGGCGGGTGTGCTGCTCGGCGCTGCGCGCGAGTACGTCACCGCTCGCCTCTAGCGCGAACCTGTCAGGGTGAGCGCGGCCAGGCTGCTAGCCTCGGCAACGGTGGACCGTCGCCTCGTCTTGATCCTGTTCACGATGTTCCTGGACATCCTCGGCGTGGGGCTGATCATCCCCGTCGCGCCGTACTACGCCACTGCCTTCGGCGCGGGCGCACTCGAGGTCGGGCTGCTGTTCACCACGTACTCGGCGGCGCAGTTCCTGGCCACGCCTGTGCTGGGCGGTTTATCCGACCGCTACGGCCGCCGATCGATTCTGCTGTTGAGCCTGGTCGGCGAAGTGGTCGGGTATCTGATGATGGGTCTGGCCGACTCGCTGGCGGCGCTGTACCTGGCGCGAATCGTCACCGGCGCAACCGCGGGCAACATCGGCGCCGCACAGGCGTATCTCGCCGACATCACCCGGCCCGAGGACCGTACGCGCATCTTCGGTCTTGCGGGCGCGGCGTTCGGCGCGGGCTTTCTGTTTGGCCCGGCGCTGGGCGGTGCCCTGAGCCTGATCGACCTGCGACTCACGGCCTATGCCGCCTCGGGCCTGGTGCTGCTGAACGTGATCTTTGCCGCGTTCATGCTGCCGGAGTCGCTGCCGCCCGAGCGCCGCTCGAGCACCCCGTTGCGCGCGCAGCTCAATCCGATCGGCATTCTGTTACGCCTGCTCGAGCGACCGATGATGCGCTCGCCGCTTCTGGCAACTTTCCTGCTCAACGCGGCGTTCACGGGCATGCAGGCCAACCTGGCGGTGTTCCTGTATGGTCGCTTCGGGTTCGGACCAACCCAGGTGGCTCCGCTCTTCGTCGCAGTCGCCGCGACGGGCATCCTCATGCAAGGTGTCGCGGTCCGCTGGCTGAGCCAGCGCCTGGCCGACGCAACGATTCTGCTGGGAGGTGTCCTGGCGACGACGTCGGCGTTCGTGCTGATCATCGTCGCGGTGCAGCCAATCATCTTGTTCCCGGCCATGGCAATGCTGTCGGCGGGCAACGCGCTGTGGCGCGCCCCGCTCACCAGCCTGATCAGCAAGCTGGTGAGCGAGCGCGAGCAGGGCATGGCCAGCGGCGGAGCCCAGTCGACGGCAGCACTGGCCGCGGTGGTTGGCCCGCTGGTGGCGGGCGTGCTCTACGAAGACATCGCCGATTCGGCGCCGTACTGGGCAGGCTGCGTGGCGGTGCTGCTCGCCGGTGTCACCATGCTGGTGCAGCGCGGCATGAAGGTACGGGGGTCATCCTGAGGCGAGCTTGCGAGCCGAAGGCAATGGGGCATGTCATCCTGAGGCGAGCCTGCGAGCCGAAGGATCTCAGCGCAGCAACCCGAGATTCCTTCGCTCCGCTCAGGATGACAAGCACCAACCCGAGATCCTTCGCTCCGCTCAGGATGACCGTATGGCCACGTTGATCTCGCGCACGGTCACCGACCGAATCAGACCAGCGTGGTTGTAGGGGTCATTGGCGACCCAGGCGAAGACCTCTTGCGCCTGGTCGGCTTCGACCAGCAGCAGCGCTCCGTCGACCGGGTCGGCGAGCGCGGCGGCCAGCGTGAGCATGCCGCTATCGCGCGCTTGCTCCAGATGTTGCAGGTGGGCGCCGCGGTGCGGCTGGCGGCGTTCGAGCATGTCGGGGACGTAGCCGTAGGTCAACATGAACGTCTTGGCGGGCATAACGCGGCCCAGGGTACTCAGTTGAGGATGACCAGCGGTGTCGCCGGCTGATTGACCGCCCAGCGGGCGATGTCTTCCGGTGCGACCGGCGGCAGCGTGAGTGTGAAGAGGTAAGCAGAATCGGCCCACGTCAGGTTGATGCAGCCCTGGCTCTCCAGCTGGCCAAAATGATCGTGCCAGTAGGTGCCGTGGATGGCGTAGCCACCGTCGCGGTAGTACTGCACGAACGGCACGTTGGGCAGGTGGTAGGCGTGGTCGGCATTTGCAACGCTCACGCTGGTCATCGTGTCGAAGCGGTACTTGCCCATGGTGTCGTAGTCGCCCGACGGGGTTTCCACGCCGGCTCGACCGAGACTGACGTACGTGCTGAAGCGCGGCGTTGCGTCGGCATCGAAGAAGGTGAGCGTCGCACTGGCGCGTGAAACGGCGATCCACGGCTCCTTCGTCTCACTTTCCGATAGCGGAGGGCTGGCGACGACTGGCTTGGGCTCGGGCAGGCGGTTGATGAGCGAGGAGTGGACGAATGCGCCGGCATAGCGCCCGCCGTCGATGCGGTACCAGGTGGCGTTGGCGCCGACGGCGTCGCCTTGCTCTTCGGCCAGGACTTTGACGCGGTCGCCGGGGTTCAGGGTGCCGACAACCGGGCCATTCGTGGTAGCGGTAGTGCGGACGTTGGCTTGCGTGCGTATGGCGCCCCACCAGCCATTCGCAGCGAGGTCAGCGTTGGGCAGGATCCAGTTCGTCGCCCACTCACTGGTCGCGGCGCGGACCGAGCTCAGGCTGATGTAGCCCTCGGTAGTGGCCCACCAGATGCTGGTGTCGCCGTCGATGCCCGGCGAGGCGCCGGTGACCCGCAAAAGATCGCCCTGCCTGGCCGTGCGCCTGATCGGCTCCTTGCTGTTCGGCCGTGCGGCGATGCTCACGCTTGGCTGCGTGACCTCGGCGATCCAGGGCAGGACATCCTCGACGATGTCGCCCGACCTGACATAGCCGTCGGGGATCTGGCTCCACTCGGTGTTGGTCTCGGCCTTCGTTTCGCCGATCACCACGACGATCTGCCCGCGTTCGAGTGGACCGACCGCTGGTGATGCCGCGTCCGGCTGCGTGTACACGACTGTGCGATCGACTGACACCCGCGCCTGCCAGGGTGGGCCGAAGCGGTGCGCGTGTGCTGCCACCGGCCAGAGCGCGAGCGTGATGGCCAGGATGAGCAGTATTCGATGCATCTAGCGCGCTTGCTCGTTAGCCTGAAGCATCCGTGCCTGTCACTTGTACACCGACCGCTATGAGAAGGAGACGGCATGCGCGTCCTCGGTGCCGAACCGCGTCCATTCCGACGGCTGCTGCCGTGGCTGCTCGTGCTGCTGGTCCTGGCGGGCGCCATCGGACTTACGGTCTGGGCCCGCCAGCAGGACGCCGCCAGACGCGCGGCTGAGGCGCGAGCGGAGGCTGCCGAAGCGCGGCTCGTGGTAGCGGAGGCGTCGCTCACGGCGATCAGCCGCACCAGCGCCGCGGCGACGGCGACGGCGGTAGCCGAAGCGAATCAGCCCGAGGCTGCGTTGAAGCGTGCGCTGGAACTGGTGTTCGAGGCATATAAGGATCCCACCGAGGGCAAGCTGCGGGCGATGAGCGCGGCGTTCGGACCAGAGGCGCTGAGTTTCGAGCGCGGTGAAGCCGAGCACCTCATCTCGGCCGGGACACACCTTGCGGGTTCTACGCCGTTCGAGATGCAAGTCTTGTCCACGAACGCGGTGTCACCCGATCAAATGCAGCTGCGGACCCGCGAGGTGTGGACCTACGACGAAGTGGACGAGCAGGGTCGCCGCTCGCGCTGCGTGCGCGAAGAGAGCGAGCAAACGTACACCCTGCGACGCGTGAGCGGTGGCTGGCTGGTCGAGCAAGTGCAGCTCAGCGGCGGCACCCGGCGTACGGACTGCTAACACTTAGGCAGTGCGCGCTGATCTGCATACCCATACATCGCGGAGCGATGGGCTGCTCTCGCCCACCGAGCTGGTGCGGCAGGCGCGGGCGGCGGGGCTGGAGTGCCTGGCGCTGACGGATCATGACTCGCTCGCCGGCATCGCCGAAGCCGCGGAAGCAGCCGACCACGAGGGGCTGCAGCTCATCCCCGGCGTCGAGTTGTCGGTGCGCGACGCCGACGGCATCGAGGACCACCTGCTGGGCTTCTTTGTGAACCCTGATGCGCCGGCGCTACAGGCCTTCCTGAACAAGCTGCAGCGCGAGCGCGAAGAGATGGCGGAGCGAACGATGCAGGCCCTCGACGCTCTGAACATGAAGCTCAGCCGCGAACGCGTCGCCGAGCTGGCGAGAGGCGCCGTGGTTACGCGGCCGCACATCGCCCGCGCCATGGTTGAAGCCGGCTACGTGGCGAGCGAGCAGGAAGCCTTCGATCGCTTTCTCGGCTCCGGCAAGCCCGCTGCCCAGGCGCGCCCGTCACCTGACGCGGCAACAGCCATCCGCATGGTCCGCGAAGCCGGCGGCGCGGCCGGCTTGGCACACCCGATCTTCACCCAGGATGCCGATGCGGCGATGCGTAGGGAGCAGTTGCCGCGGCGCCTCGACGCGATGGTCGAAGCGGGCCTCACAGCGATTGAGTGCGACTACCCGGACAGTAATCCGGAGCTCACCGAACACCTCCGCGCGTTGGCGCAGCAACGCAGCTTGATCGTGACCGGCGGCAGCGACTACCACGGTCCAGGCAAGGCGCCAGGCGCGCCACTGGGTCAGCCCAGCGTAGATGGTGAGGTGGTCGAAAAACTCAGGTCGACTCGACCAGCCCGACACGAATCGCGTACTTGACCAGCTCGGTCTGCCCGTGCAGACCCAGCTTGGTCATCACGCTGGCGCGGTGGTGCTCCACCGTCTTGGTGCTCAGACACAGGAGCCCCGCGATGGCCCGCGTGGTATGCCCCTCAGCGGCGAGCTGCAGCACCTCGCGCTCGCGCGGCGAGAGCCGATCGTGCGGCTCGGCCGCGTCCTCGGTCACGGGCACGCGCGACAGGTAGTCGTCTATGACTCGCCGCGCGATGCTCGGGTGCAGGTACGCCTGGCCATCGTGCGCCGCGCGAATGGCTTCGGCAAGCTCGGTCGCGGCATTGCGCTTCAGCACGTAGCCCGCGGCTCCGGCGCGTAGCGCTTGCACGACGTACGCCTCGCTGTCGTGGACAGACAGGACCACGACCTCGACTGAGCCGCCATCGCGCTTGATCTGGCGTATGGCCTCGACGCCGCTGAGCCGCGGCATGGTCAGGTCGATGACGGCGACGTCGGGTTTGAGCTCCGAGGCCAGCCGCACCGCGACCTCACCATCCTCGGCTTCGGCGACGACTTCGATGTCGCCCATCGCCTCGAGGCACAGCCGCACGCCCTGGCGCACGATTGTGTGGTCATCGGCGAGCAGGACGCGGATCATGCGCTCGCGACTGGGATCTGCACGCGCACCAGCGTGCCGCGCGGGGACACCGGCGTGGCCACGAACTCGCCGCCGAGCAGCCGCGCCCGCTCGCGCATGCCGAACATGCCCAGGTGGTCACCGTTGCTGCTGGCCGCGGACAAGGTCGGCAGCCCAACCCCGTCGTCGCGTACTTCGAGCGACACCTTGCCATCGACGCGCCGCAGGCGCACCCGTACCGAGCTCGCCCGGGCGTGCCGAATGGCGTTGGTCAGCGCTTCCTGAGCGATGCGGAACAGCGCGGTCTCGACCGCCGGCGGCAGGCGCTGGCCTTCGTCGAAACCGACCACGCTGAGGTGGGTCTCGAGGCCCGACCGCTCTTCGGTCGTGCGCGCGTACTGGCGCAGCGCGGCGACGAGGCCGAGATCGTCGAGCACCGACGGGCGCAGCTCCAGCGCGAGTTTGCGCACTTCGTCCAGGGTCTGCGCGGCGAGGTCGCGCAAGTTGGAGATCAGCTGCCGCGGCTGGACCGTCAAGTGGGCGGCGTAGGTGTCCGGCATGCTGGCCAAGCCGCGCTCGAGGCCGATGATGACGGCCGTCAGCGCCTGGCCGGCTTCGTCGTGCAGTTCGCGGGCGACGCGGCGGCGCTCCTCTTCCTGCGCGGAGATGACCTGGGCTGCCAGGCGCTCCATCTGCTCGGTGTTGTCGCGGATGGTGGCGGCATCGGCTTCCAGGCGGTCCCACAGGGCGTTGATCTCCAGCACGAGCGCCGCGACGTCCGGATCGGTCAGCGAGGTCACGCTGGCACGGGCGGAATGGTCTCCCGCGTTGAAGCGTTGGGTGGCATCGCGCAGCGAGCGGATGGGCCTGAAGGTCTCACGCAGCAGGACCATCGTCAGCCCGGCCGACAGGCACAGCGCCGCGAGCACCAGCAAGGAGTGGGTGATCGGCGTGAAGGTGCCGCTGAGCACCAGTCGCTGGGTGAGCCAGGTACCGATCAGCGCCCCGCCGAGCACCACGACGAGGTTCACACCCAGCAATCGCCAGAAGAGCGGCACCGTTGCCCACCGCGAGCGCCTTCGGCGCGGAGTGAGGAGTGAGGAGTGAGGAGTGAGGGCGGTGCTTCTCCCCCTCAATCCCCAATCCCCACCCCTCACCCCTGGGAGCGGAGCGACCTTCACCAGCGGAACTCGACGGTGCCCGATGGCTTGGGCGGGTTGGCGCCCGCCGCGATCGTCGCGGCCTGCGGCAGCTGGGCGGTTTCCCAGGTCTGCAGCAGCGCCGCGAGGAACGGGTTGTCGCCTTCGACCAGCCGCGCTTCACGAGGCGCGTTGGCGAGCTCGCGCAGTCGATCGCTCAGGTTGAGGCCCTCGGCTGTTTCGGTCTGCAGTCGCTGCACGAGCTGTAGTCGGCGCACCAGACGCAGCCGCTCCGCCTCCACGTCGGGAGGGCGTGGTCGCCGTCGATGCTGGGCATCGAAGCGACGGATCCAGGTCTGGTGAAGCTGTGCCGCTTCACTCAGGAACCGCTCCGATGACAGCGGTTCGCGGTTCAGGGGCTGCACGTGCGCTCCGCCACACGATACGTCCATGGCTGGCACGGGTGCTAGCGGGTGGCGCTGACAAGACGGGTCGCAGTCCACGGTCCGCCGTACCAGAACCTGGGGCCCAGCGACTTGACCGTGACTTCGCGCATGTTCTTCTCCCGCAGTCGCGCAGCGTAGTCGCTGGTGCCGCGAAAGTCGGCGATGAGGAGCCTGCCGCCTGGCTTGAGGACTCGTATGGCTTCGTCTATGGCCTTGAGGCGGTCCGCTCGGGAGCGAATGTTGTGGATGGCCAGGCTGCTCACGACCATGTCGAACTCCGCGTCCTGGAATGGCAGCTGGCGCATGTCGCCGGTGTGCAGCTCCACGCGCTCGGCGACTTCCTCGAGCTCGGCATTGCGCCGCGCCGCCTCGAGGCTGTTGCCGGACTGGTCGCTGGTGCTCCACAGGTCGATGCCCACCGCCCTGCCTTTTGGCAGCAGCCTGGCGACGAGCATCAGCACCGCGCCCCGCCCGCACCCGAGGTCGAGCACGCGCTCATCACCCCTCAGGTGTTGCTCTGCCAGCAGCCGCGCCCAGACGCGGAACTTTCCGGCACGGGTCGTGTACAGGTAGCTGGCGGTGCTGGCGAGCAGCCACAACGACCAGTACAGGCAGATGATCGCGACCGCGAGCGACCCGCCGCCGGCCAGCACGAACACGCCGACCGTGAGGAGCACCAGCCCGCTGAGGCCCATGAACGCGGGCACGTTCGGTGCATCGACGCCGTAGCGGCCCGTGGGGGGTGGGGAGTGGGGGGTGGGGGGTGGGGGATCCGTGAGCGCAATACTAGGCACCTTGGGGGGAGTGGGGAGTGGGGAGTGAGGAGTAGGGGACCTTGGGGGAGTGGGGAGTGGGGGATCAGGGGGCATACCAGGCGCGGGTCCGTCCAGGCCAAATGCAGGCTGGCGATGAATCTAGCGACAGCTCCTCACTCCCTCACTCCCTCACTCCCTCACTCCCCTAAGGTCCCCCACTCCTCACTCCCCACTCCCCACTCCTCACCCGGTGCGGCCGAGGACGTGGAACTTGACGAAGTTGGTGTGCACGCCGGCTTCGAAGGGATGTGAGCCGGTGATCACGACAGTGTCGGCGGGTGCCGCGGCGTGGCACTGCACCAGGTGATCTTCCATCGCCGAGATATTGGCCTCCAGGGCGTCCGCGAGCGGCATCACTACGGGCGTGATGCCCCACCACAGTGCCAGGCGGCAACAGACCGCGGCATCGGGGCTGAAGGCGAAGATCGGCACCTTGGCGCGGCCACGCGACAGCAGCTCAGCGGTCAGGCCCGAGCGCGTGATGCCGACGATCGCCGTGGCCTCCAGATCCTCGGCGAGCACGCGCGCGGCATGCGTGACCGCCGCCGCGTAGCCCCGCGGGCGATCATCACGGCTGCGCCCGACCAGTGGCGAAGCTTCGGCCGACTCCGCGGCGCGGACGATGCGGTCCATCATTCGCAGCACTACCAGCGGATGGCGTCCGGTGGCGGTCTCGGCCGAGAGCATCACGGCATCGCTGCCATCCCAGACGGCGTTGGCGACATCCGAAGCTTCCGCGCGGGTAGGCGTCTCCTCCGTGATCATCGACTCGAGCATCTGCGTGGCCGTGATCACCGGAATGCCGCGCTGGTTGGCGCGCTGGATGATCCGCTTCTGCAGCATCGGCACCATCTCGGGCGCCAGCTCGACGCCGAGGTCACCGCGCGCGACCATCACGCCGTCGGCAACCTGGATGATCGCATCGAGATTGTCGATGGCCTCGCCCTTCTCCAGCTTGACAACGCACGGCACGGTGCGACGGAGGTCGCGCATCAGCTCCTGCGCGGCCCGCACCTCGGCGGCAGTGCGGATGAAGGAAAGCGCGACATAGTCGACCCGCAGCTCCTGTAGCCCGAACGCGAGGTCGGCACGATCCTTATCGGTGATCGCGGGCGACGACACCGCTACGCCCGGCAGATTGATCCCCTTGTGCTCGCCGAGCGGCCCACCTTCCTCGACGCGCGTGGTGACTTCGCCGGCCGTGGATCCGACAACGGTCAGCCGAATACGACCGTCGTCGAGCAGCACGCGATCGCCGGGCTGCACGTCTTCCGCGAGATGGCTGTAGGTGCAGCCGATCCGCTCCGCGGTGCCGACGATGTCGTGGGTCGTGATCGACAGGTCCTGTCCAGCCACCAGCTGCACCGGCCCACCCCCGACCAGGTGGCCGACGCGGATCTTCGGCCCTTGCAGGTCTTGCATCACCGCTATCTCACGACCGAGCGATGCGGCCGCCTGACGCACTGCGTTGCACCGCCGAGCATGGTCGGCGGGCATGCCGTGGGAGAAGTTCAGGCGTGCGACGTCGAGCCCAGCGCGCACAAGATCGACTTCCAAGCCATCCGTGGCTGGGCCGAGCGTGGCGACGATTTTTGCCCTACGTACTCGCTGCATAGCTGCTAGGTCAGCGTGCCGACGCGGCTGAACAATCGTTCGGTCAATTCATCGAACTGCAGCTCGCCGATCGTGCACAGCTGCTGGCCCAGATCCCGCGCCGGCCGCCAGTCCTGGCTGGGTGAGCCGACCGGGGCGTCGCCGTCGGCGCAGGCGATGGCGACCTGGTAGCCGCCGCCCGGGGTGTGCGGGTTGCCACCAGTCAGCGGAACGATGCGCACGG
>Ga0137367_10002256_pt1 | contig 15380 bp, 14 predicted proteins | sample SagtaG_14_FD_104939 | JGI IMG/M metagenome (GOLD analysis project Ga0137367, IMG submission 104939) | Vadose zone soil microbial communities from Sagehorn Ranch, Mendocino, California, USA - Sage1_L_80_16 metaG | ecosystem: Environmental > Terrestrial > Soil > Vadose zone | place: USA... | reverse complement strand
CTTCGCATGGATCACGCCGAGCGAAAGCAGGAACTCAATATCAGATTGCACGACAGCTTTGTCCAGCCGTTCATCGGGAATTAAATTCATCATGCCACCGAGGGTCTCGCGACTCTCAAAGATGTCCACAGCGTAGCCAAGCTGTCCTAAAACGGACGCAACTCCGAGCCCCGCGGGACCGCCACCGATGACTGCTATCTTTTTCCCATTTGGAGTGGGAGTCGAGAACTTCGGAATTCCCCCGAGTCGTTTTGCTGTTTCCACCAGCGTCGCCTGCACCTTTGGAATATTGATTGAGCCGTCAAATTTCTTTCGGGAACAAGCCGCCATACAGAACCGGTCCGGGCAGACGAGACCACAAACGCCACCAAGCGGATTGCTGCGCATGATATCGGCGGCTGCCCGCTTGATATCCGATGGGTTGCCCATACGAGCCGCCATCATAAAATCAAACGGTGAACAGTTGACGGGACATGCCTCCTTGCAGGGTTTCTCCTCACAGTATTCGCATCTAAGCAATTCCGTTTGGAGTTGGTGATGGGTCATGATTCTAGAATCGACAGTGCCGTTCTTTTGCATGGAACACCTCAATTGGATATGGGAGTTAGATTTTTTGTCCACACTGCCGCTTTGCGGCGTGCTACGCTCGTGTCAAATATCACAGATTCATTATAGCATTTGTCAGACAAGTAAAAAATGAAATAAGTCGCTATCCTGAATGTAATATGTCATATTAAATTGTCTGCATCATTTGGCAAAACAAACAGCTCTCCGGGCATGGTTTTCCCATGTTGGAGAGCTGTTGTAAATCATTTGACGGAAAGATTACAACGGAGTTTTTGTCAATTCCATTTTTCGAACGAGTTCCAGGTCCTCCGGTAAATCCAGGTCCAGACCCAGGGAGGGGAGGTTGACGATTTCGAGCCTCGCGCCGGCTTTCTTGACTCGTGCACAATGTCTCTCAAAGGAGTTGATTCCAAAGTCGTACTCGATCAAGCCCGATGGCGAAATCAACAGGGCGTTGGTTCCTTTTTCATGGCGGTCGGGAGCGATCACAACGACCGGCGGATTCGATGCGCGCTCGATCAGCGTTTCCACGTCTTCGCGCGAGATCAATGGCAGATCGGCGGGCAGGACCAAAACGCCGCGTGTTGCATACACTTGTGCCACCACTGTAGCGCGCTTGAGCGCAGTATTCAATTCTGGTTGACCATCTTCGCGAACGGTGCGGGCGCCATAATTGCGCGCGATGGTCAATGCTGCCGGATCGCGGCTGATCACAAGAACTTCTTCCAGTTCGTTGATATCCGATAAAGTTTTGAGCGTGTTTTGTAGTAGAGTCCGATTGAGTTCTGTTCGTTCGTCTTCCGATAAGGCTCCAGCCAGGCGGGATTTCCCACGCCGTAATGGCTTTACAGGGACAATTGCCCAAAGTGTCATAAGTTATTTATTCCTAAGGAAACCTAAAACCTCATGAGCTAATCGCTTTCTATCATCATGACTCTTCATCAGCGTATTTGTTACAAGTGTTTGCATATATAAACCCATAATTTGTCCTTCCAGATGCGTATCGACTTCATCCAGCACAAAGTGTGTCACCAAATTGCGATAATGACTGGCAACCGCCAGGGCAGAGGGTTCAATACCCAACTCGCGATACATCTTTGCCGCGGGTCCTTTCACCGTTTCTCCTCCAATGATAGGTGAAATGGCGACGACTGGCTTCTCTATTTCGGGGATAACTTTGAGGATGGGATCAATGCTCACCCAGGGATTCGATGGGCAGATGACAATCGCATCCGCAGCCTCGAGCGCTTCACGCGCCCCGGGAGCGGGTTCCGCGTGATCGGCGCCCTCAAATCTGAAGCCTTTGACGCGCGGCTCACAACGTCGATGAACGAAATATTCCTGAAAGGCGAGTTCGCCTGCCTCTGTATTAACGATGGTTCGCACTTGTTGATCCGTCATTGGCAGCACAGTGGGGGCAATTCCCCATGCTTTACAGAAATCACGTGTGATCTCGCTTAGGCATTGACCCTCTCTCAGTCGCCGCGTCCGCTCAAGATGCGTCCCCAAATCCTGATCGCCAAGATTGAACCAGCCTGGTCCGCCAAGCCTGGATGCGTTTTGAATGGCATTCCAGGTTTCGTCGATTCTTCCCCAGCCTGTATCGGGATTTGCCAGCCCAGCCAACGTATAGCAAACCGTATCTAGATCGGGACAGATGTATAAGCCGTAATGCTCAAAGTCATCACCTGTGTTGACGATGACCGTCAAATCTTCAGGAGGAAGAATTTGGGCGAGACCGTGAGCGAGTTTCGCCCCACCGACACCACCAGCCAGAGCGACGATTTTCATTATTGGGTCCAAAAGTAGCGACATAAATGTCGCATTACTCGTAGTGCGACATAAATGTCGCACTTACCACTTACCAAGTTCGGGATTGACATAAGTAAACTCCCAGTCTGTCCATTCTTTCACCAATCCGGCTTTAACGGGATTCTGCAAAATATATTTGATAGTCTGTTCTAATTCGTCTTCGCTACGAATAAAGTGGTCATAGCTTTCATGCTGCCAAAAACTTCCTTCACGTTTTAATGCCATATTACAATCACGTGCTGTGCTTCCTTTAAGCAGACGCAATGTTTCTGTAACAGGATAGTTTGCACTCTTTCCTTTGTGCTGAATTGTTCTCACTTTAGAAGGTTCAATGAGGAGATGTACATGATTTGGCATAATACAGTAAGCCAAAAGTTCATATCGAAAAAAATCTATATTAGAAATCTTGTTTGCAACAATTCTGGCGACTTCTTCATTTTCTAGCCAACGAGGACCAGATGTACAACGGTCAAGATATTCATCATAATGCTCAAAATATCTTTCTTCGATGTTGTAACGTTCAAAACTGTCAGATGTCGATTTTAATTCTCTTTCACGTTCTTCTCTCAAGCTAAGAATAACTTTCAAAGGCAATGAGTCAGCAAGCCGAAAAGTAATAAAGAGTAGAAAGCCATCCGGGTGGATATGCGGTAGATTACGACGGTAAGTAATATCTGGCATGGCTCGCTTTTTCGGGGCGACATTTATGTCGCGCTACATTATACAAATATTGCGATTTCTTTCACTGATTTTCTTTCCCTTGCTTTCGGAATCTCGATAGGATATCCAATAAAAAACATTGCTTGAGGTTCCCAATTCTTAGATAAGTTCAACGCTTTAGAAATTACTTCCTGCGCAAATAATGGCCAGCATGCCCAGACTCCGCCTAATCCTTCGGCGTGGACGGCGAGCAGGAGCTGCAATCCCGCCGCGGCGACGGATTGGATCGCCATGGTTTGCTCAGCCTGTCCCCGTATTTCATCGGGATACGCGTCCATTTCGCTCATGTCGAGGCAGAGCAAAACCGCAACAGGTGCAGAAAGAATCCTATCTTTTGAACGTTTGATTTGTGCCTGGATTTTTTCGAGAGGAAGTCCATCATGAACGAGGTCGCGCTCGAAATCAATTGCCATCGCTTCGGCGAGATTCTCTTTGACGGATTGCGTTGTAATCACAACAAATCGCCACGGCTGACGGTTGTGCGCGGAGGGCGCAAACGTGGCGGTGGCGAGAATGTTCTCGATAACGGAATCCGGTATGGGGTCTGTTTTGAAGCGGCGGATCGAACGGCGAGTCCGCAAAAAATTGTGAAGGTCAATTGTTGTGAAGGTCAAAGTGGATGGGTTTGATTCTGTAAATGATCCGTCGTTGACCCTGTCGGTAAGTCCACGGTCGGTTGTTGTATTTGAGACAGAGCTGATTGATATGCTCATCTGCACCTTCTTTTGTATATCCGACAACTTCGCCACGTATACCAAGATATCGAGTTTGCTGATCGGGATCTTGAATGGTGATCGCCACGCGCGACCGCGCTTTCATGTTCTTGTCTTTCACACGTCCTTCGTTGGTGTTGATGAGGATATCATCACCGTCGGTGTTAAACCAAACTGGCGTCACTTGCGGCGAGCCATCGGCCATGAGGGTCGCAAGATAGAGCAATGCTTTTGTTTCATCTTGGAGCAAATCTAGGAAATCAATTGGAAAAGCCATCTTCCACCATAGGGTTTGGAATGAAGAGCGTTTGCATAGCATCATTAAACTGTTGAATGATTTGAACGTCCTCAAGCGTACAGCCGATCAAAAGCTTGATCTCTGCATCGCGTTTAAGTCTATCAAAGGTGCATAAGATTCCTGTTAGCGTTTTGTCATTTAATGAGCCAACCCATACATCGATTCCATCGCCATCTCCAGCCGTTGTGTTTTCAAGATATCCATAATCGAGTGGATAGATCAAATCTGGATATCGAGGATGTGCGGTGCCCTTGGGTCGATCGAAAATAATCTTGTTATTTGTTGCGAGCTCCATCATCGTTTGCCAAAATAAAGTGTCAGGGTTCATGTGTCAGGTACTAGGTTTCAGGTGTCAGGTTAGCGGAATAGATCCTGGTCCTTGGGTCGGATCAATTCTACAAGTGAACCTTCGCGAAGTGGATAGGGGAATCCACGCACATGCACTACGGGAGTCCCTTCGGCGGCTTGTCCCATGACGAGCGATGCTGCAGCCGCCAATTCATCCGCGGCTCCAACCTGGGTAATGCGCAGTGTGAAATCGAAAAGATCAGGCTTGCCTCGTAGATCTAGCAATGCAGGCAGGCCGGCGACGCCAATCGCAACGCCCACCGTTCCGTTGCGCCAGGCGCGTCCATGCGAGTCGATGATCAGGATACCGATTTTTTTCCCTGTCTTAAATTGGATCCCACTGCGAATCCTTTCTGCCGAATGATCTGGTTCCTTGGGAAGAAGGAGTACCCACTCTTCGGTCGAATCTCCCACACCTGCAACATTCGAGTGATCAATACCTGCGTTCGCACACACAAAACCGAGTTTGTGTTCCACAATGATTGTGCCGATACGCGTACGCAGTACTTCGTTGCTCTCCTGCAAAATGAGTTCTACCAGACGTGGATCCTTTTCCGTTTGTTGCGCGAGTTCCAATGCTCGCGGCGACGGTGTCACAGTAACAAGATTGACAAGACGTCCTTCTGCTTTCGACACAATCTTTTGGGCAAAGACCAGAATATCATTATCTTGCGTTGCAATGTCATTTTTCTCAAGGACATTAACAACAATATCCGCCAGGTCGTCACCTTGGCGGATGAGGGGGATGTAGTGAAGAGGAGTCAGCGTGAGGGACATACAATGTAAGTGAGTAATTCGTAAATGGTAATTACTGTTTACGAATTACGATTTCTCTGGAACGCCCGTAATTTTGATTCCCGCATAAGTGGAACCATATTGTTTATTGATATAAATGAGCACACTCGTGAGACCTTCGGCAACGACAGAGTTCTCAATAGGTCCTGCATCCCAGCCGATCAGCCCGGCCGCTTCGACAAGTTTCAACGTCTCAAGGCGTGCATTCTTGCTTGTGCCGGTCACCAGTACATCGCATTCCACGGTAGCCTCGCCCAATAAATGCTCAAAGGAAACATTCTGAAACGCCGAAACAACTTCTGCACCTTCGCCAAGGATTTCTTTGGCTTCCTGCGCAGCCGAACCTGCCGGCGGCATCTGCACTTTGCTCACTTTCGGCGGGACCAGAGGTACGGTCACATCAATAAGAAGTTTGCCCTGCAATGCTTCTTTTACGGTCTCCAGAGTAGTGCGATGCGCAGAATAGGGAACCGTTAGAACGGCCATATTTGCCTGTTTTGATGCTTCCTGATTGGTCATCCCCACGACAGAGCCTGAACCATCCAGCATTTGCAGGATTTCAGAAGCAACAGTCACTGCTTTTTCAGGTGTTCGTGAACCAATCAATACTTGATAGCCTGCTTTTGCCCAGCGATAGGCGAGTCCTTTGCCTTCTTTGCCTGTTCCACCCAATACAGCAATAGTCAGCATTAAGGGTTTGGGATCCATGCATTCTCCTTTTTAAGCATAAACCTTGCGAAGGTTCACGCCCTATGGGCCGTCTTCGCAAGGTTATATATTTATCCTAACCCGAATTGATTTGGATGTGGGATCTTAACGCCGTTGGCGGCAATCTCTTCCAGCGCATAGAAAGAGGCTTCACGCACTTCCGGATCTTCACCATACATTGCGTTGAATAACGATCCGATCACGCCTTCGTCCGCGACCCGTTTGAGATAAGGCAACGCGGCGAGACGTTCCTCGGTTTCACCAAGCTTGAACGCGTTGAGCAGAACATCCGTGGCGGGACCACCGCGGGGAATGCCCATTCCTTGTTTGCCGGCGAATTCGATCAACCAGGGCGATTCGGACGGAGTCTTTAGTCTCCGTGGAACACGCGGATCAATATGTGATTTTTGTTCCAGATATTGATTCGCAAGGTTACGCACTGCCCATTGATCGTCTTCCAATTGCATATGTTGAAGTGTTTCCAATGCCCAGGGTTGGTCAATGCGAGCGAGCCCGTGCACGACGGCACGCCGCAGCATAATATCAGCAAGTGTCGCACCTTCCTTAAGCATGGAATGTCCTTCTACAGGATCGTTTGACATCGCTTCGGCGGCTGCGCGTCTTAGTTCCTCATCGCCCTGAAGCAATGCACGAGCGACAGCTTCCAGTGATTTTTCTGTTCCGATCGCAACCAACGCGAGACAAGTGGCGCGTCGAACGGCACCGACCGGCGCCTGCAAAATTTCCTCCAGCGCGTCGACAGCTTTTATATCGCGCAACGCGCCGCTTCCCAGCGCGACCAGCGGGAGAAGCTCAAACGATCTCGAGGCCAAAAGCTGACGGAAAAGGGTTGCTGCACCGGGATCCCCGCTGACAACGAACGCTGCCATCGCCTGTCCGCGTAGGGCGAGGGGTTGTCCTTCCGCTTGAAGAATGGTCAATAAAGAGGCAAATGCTTTTGCTCGCCATGTCGCCTCTTTGGGCGCATCCCTCAACCAACGCGCGACCTCGAACGTTTCGGCATGCAGCGGAATATCTGACTGTTTGAGCATCATATCGGCCACCGCAGAAGCATCCCCGCGCGCCGCCAAATATCGAAGCGATAACGTTTTTCCGTCCCATTCTGGTTGTGCAAGCAAAGTCGCATCGCCATCATTGTCGCCAATTGCTTGTCCGGACAGATAACCATTTAAAACGGGATGCAGGAATCGCATCTTGTTATTCGGATGGGAAACAAGCAGACCGCTATCCACCATTTTGCTGAGCAAACCATAGGTTGCAACCGCCTCGCTTGCTTTCGATTTCTTGATGCGAATCTTCTGTGATTCCGTTAATGGAACTGTCTCACCTTCGGTTGTCTTTGTAATGGATTCCGCGCCATCGATGGGCTTATCTTCCACAATGTCATATTGCTTCACCCAGGCGCGAGCTTTGCGCGGATCAAAGACTGGTTGGCAGGTGAGAACAACTTGCATGGCAAGCAGTTCGAGAGCGGCAACAGGTGTTCCGCTGGGAGCAAGCCTGCGAACATGGGTGGCAATCGCATCGAGCACGCGAGGACCGAGACTATCGCCGGCGTAGGCACCCCATACTTTGAGAGTCAACTCAAACGGAGTCAGACCCTGATTATCCGATAAAAGCCAGGTGTTCAACAAAATCGGATCCACTTGTACTTGTCCGGGTACGGTTTGTGAGCGGACTTCCAATGCCACCGTTCGAGACCATAGTTCGCCCCATTGTTGGATAAAGCGCGCATTCTTCGCTGCATCCCAGCCAATCAATGCCAGTGGATTGAAACCCAGTCCAATCAATCCATTCAGTTGATTGACACAGCCAGTGGTTACAATGCGCACTCTTGGGTACGCGTTCATCAATGCCTTGAACCAATCGACAACATCCTTTTGGGACGCTGGATCGAGTTCATCGAAGCCATCGATCAGGACCAATGCTTTCCCGTCCTTAAACGTTTGCTCAATGAAACCGGGCAGACGCCGCAAATCAAATACCGGTGCGCGTTCACTGGCGGCGTTGATAATATTGCTGAGGGGATCCCTTGAGGTATCAAACGGAAACTGCAAATCGGCAACATGGTATAGCAATGGAACCGCATCGGCAGCTTCGTTCGTATTCAATCGGACCTTGAGGTTGGCAGCCAGCGAAGCAAGATGTGCAAGAGCAACAGTTTTTCCCGTTCCCGCCGCGCCAACGAGGACAAGATTAGAGCCACCTTCAATCGCTTCTAACAAGCTAAGTGTTGGAGCGCGATAAACTGCTGCCAGTTCTGGAAAACCTGGCATATAAGGTAACGTCTGCGAAATAATATCTTCCTGAATGGGAATGACACCCGGTTCCACACGTGCCGGCGGAGCAATGAGCCGCGGCTCCTGTAGGATTTCATTCAGGGAAAATAGTGATGCAGCGAGATGCATACCCTGTGCACGACGCAACGTCAGACGGCGAAGATTATCCTCCAAACCGGTCGTACGCCGTGCTTGTGCAACTGTGCGTCGTTCCTTTGCGTCCGCCTGCCACTGTTTAAACAAGGGACGTATGCGACTGAGCAGCCATGTGAACAGGATGCCAACCACAAAACCGACACCAAAGGAAAGGGGTTCGAGAAGCATTTAGATTCCTGGGCTAGTTTGAATACAAAATCCGTCCGCAGGAGGGACAATGGAACAATTGACTCGTCGAACGTGCATTTTGCTGTTGTGAAGGTGTTAGCGTGGTGCCACATGCCGCGCAGGCGCTATCGCTGACGATCGTCACCGCGATGCCGCGTCGTTGTTTGCGGAGTTGTTCATATTCCCGAATGGCTTGCGCCGCCAAATCCTGAATTACGGCGCCACGCTCTGAGGAGAAACGTTCCAGTTCTTTATTGAGGCTATCTGCTTCCACTGTTAGATGACGGAATTGATCGCCTCGACTCGCGGTGACCTGGGCGAGACCCGCTTTGGCATTCTGTGAATCCTTTTCAGCAGTTTCTACGAGGATCATCGCTTCGAGTTCGCGTTCCTCCAGCGTTTCTAAATGCCTCTTTAGTGAAACGACATCTTTTTGTAAATCTTGTAATTCCTTGGGGTTATGCACCGCGCCACTATAAAGACTGGATTCCGTTTGTTGAAGCTTAATGCGTTGCTTTTCAACTTCCTGTTCGCTTTGTTTCAACAGGCGTTCCGCTTCCTTGAGTTGATTGTCTGCCGTGGCAGACTGCTCGTTGGCGGCGCGCAGTTCCACATCATTTTCGAGAATCTGACGAATCGCTTTTAAACGCAACTGGATGTGATCGATCTGACTATCCACCTGTTGAAGACGATACAAACTCAGTGCAGCACTCATGATTTGATTATTATACCTTTACGACATCGAATATTCGACGTTCTATTGGCTGGGGAGGTTATAAAAATTGTAAACTGCATCGCCTAAATTGGCGAATAATGCGTTGGCATTATCAAAGACCATTTGTACAGGATGATAGGCGTAAATCGAAAGGACGAAGTTTCCGCCTGCGGTGTAGACCACCGATGTATCGCTGAAGTTGTGAATGATGCCGTCAGAACCGGTGACCCAGCCATGCTTATGCGCGATCTGCGTTCCTTCCGGGACGCCAGCTTCAATCAACACACCGATCTTATCTGCAGAGAGATAGTTGATAATTCGCTGACAAATATCGCTGTTGATCTTATCGGGGAAAGCAGCAACTAACGCGCCGCCGTTTGATGTGGCGCATTGGTAAATATCTGCCAGGAGCATTCCCATATCAATGGGAGTTGTTTGATTATAGGAGTCGGGATCGGTAGACACATCTGTTCGGGCATTGGCAGATGTGACAAATTGTCTCAGTAGTGGCGAGCCTTGAGCAAAGAACCCGGCCAGGAATGTATCCGTCAGCCCAATGGTTTTCATATTATCTGAGACAATCAGAGGACCAGTATTGGGATCAATGCGATTCATGATCGCGTCGGAGGCGTTGTTATCTGATTTACGAATCATCTCCGTGATAAGAGCATCTGTTTGATCATCCACTTTGCCGGTGCCATTCTTAATAAAATAAGAAACCAGAATGGGAATCTTGATCGTACTGGATGCTGTAAACGAGACATCTGGGTCAACCGAAATATCTTCACCACCATTCAGCGCAAAATGAATTTCCTGCCCAGTTTGAAGATCAAGCATGTACAAACCAATTACGCCATCAAAACCGGACGAGGTTATGATCTGCTTGAGAAGGATTTCCAAATTGGGGATAGTGGGACGCGTGGGGCGGCTCTGTCCATAGGAAAGCACAACAGTGCGATTGCTCGGCGACCGCAGCGTATCTTCGATCAAACGGAGCGATCGATCAACGTCCAGCACCCGACCCGGGGCACCGGCTGTGAACGATGTGCTGCCTGGAATCGGTTGTGCCGGGGTGGGAGGTTCATCGTAGCGGGCGGAGATTTCATTCTGGAGGTATGCCCGCAAGCGTTCCTCCGAAACATTTGCGCTTAGCGGAATTTCGACCGGGGTAGGATCACGATTCCATAGGTAATTCCAAAATCCGCCCCAGAAAGAGCCGCCGGTGCGAGCCAGATCGGCGGCAGCCATCATGCTGTCCATATCCAACTCAAAGCCGACCACTGTTGGGTCGATATGAATAACCGCATTTCCATATTGGACTTCGATGGCCGAGGAATAAACCTGTAGGACGCGTTGTGATGCAATTTGCGGGTCCACGCCGCCGACAGAGACGCCCGCGATCTTCATCCCTGCGGGATAGTCATTTCTTTGTCGACTGTAACCAATAAGCGAAATGACCACCAACACTAAAGCGATGGAAAGAATTGCGATGGATATCCCCCGGATTAGGGGAATGGAACTGCGATTCCGCACACGACCTCCGAAACTATACAGCCACAGAGCGCAGAGTTCTTTGAGAACCTCTAGAGAAAATCTCTAAGATCTCTGCCGTCTCGCACCGTCGTGCTCACGGCACGAACGGTGTGTGCTCAGTGGCTAGGTTCTTTCTCTATCAGCCATACTAAAAATATGACAAATATCGCAAAAAAGTATAACACACTCAAATTTGCGTTTGTGCTAGAATAAAACGAGAAAAATCGAGACCCTAAAGGTTCATCTGGCGAAACAATTGGTGTATTTGCGGTAAGCATTGATCCGTAGAGCAACTTTTACGCGTAGGAGACCTTTAGGGTTTTATGTTTGGAAATTCAAAATTCATTTCTAGGATGGGACGATGTTACGCTCATTTCTAATCTACCTTTCCAAAGCAGCCTGGGCGCAAAAACTAGTCACGAGTTGGAGTTTTGCCTGGCGAGCCGCATCCCGCTTCGTCGCTGGAACCAAATCGGAAGATGCCATTCGAGCGGTACGCGAATTGAACGCCAAGGGGATCAACGTTACGCTCGACCATTTGGGGGAACACACATCTACGATGGAAGAAGCATCCAATGCGACCGAAGATATTTTGGCAATCTTAGACCACATCGATAAGGCAAAGGTTAGAGCCAATGTTTCCATTAAGCTGACACAGGTCGGCATGGGATTGGACGAATCCATTTGCCAGCAGAATCTGATCCGCATTTTGGAACGCGCCAGACAGCACGATAACTTTATTCGCATCGATATTGAAGATACGCCTTATACCGATGTGACAATCTCCATTTATAACGCGATGCTCGAACGTGGGTTCACTACCCGGAACATGGGCATGGCGGTTCAGGCATATCTTTATCGCGCAGAAGAGGATGTCCGCAACCTGCTCGTAACAAACACCCGATTCCGATTAGTCAAGGGAGCCTACAAAGAACCTGCTGATAAAGCATATCCAAAGAAAGCGGATACCGATGCCAACTACGATTTGCTAGCCAAGCTCTTGATTGACTGCAATGCGAAATTGGAAGACAACAAGATCAGCGCCGATGGGCGTATTCCGCCGATCCCGGGTATTGCCACCCACGATGACAAACGCATCGAGTTTGCAAAGCAATATGCAGAGAAGGTCGGCTTGCCGAAAGAAGGTGTTGAGTTTCAGATGTTGTACGGCATTCGCCGCGATCTACAGGAGAAGCTTGTCAAAGAAGGTTATCCTGTGCGCGTGTATATCCCGTTTGGCACACACTGGTATCCATACTTCATGCGGCGTCTCGCCGAACGACCAGCGAACATCTGGTTCTTCGTTTCGAACTTCTTCCGGAAGTAAGTAAATAAGTACACAGGTAAACACGTAGACACATCATCACCTGTCTACGTGTTTACTTTTATACGTTCTACTTTAGGTTTACAATTCCCCCATGTCACCCCTTGCCCTGGTCACTGGCGCGGCACATCGGCTTGGAAAAGTCTTCGCGTTGACTCTGGCGCGGGAGGGATTTGATATCATTCTCCATTATCATCATTCGGAAGATGAAGCGATTCGAACGAAGGCGGAAATCGAATCCGTTGGAAGAAGAGTCACCTTAGCGCAGGCTGATCTCACCCATCCTGCTGATCTTAATTCTCTAATCTCAAACCTCGAATTTCTTAACGTCCTCGTAAATTCTGCTGCCTTCATGCCCGGCGGCAACGTGGACCTGTTATCTCTTGAAAATTGGGATCAATCTTTAGATTTAAATTTGCGTGCGCCCTTTTTGCTTGCCCGAGAAGTATCCCGAAAAATGATCGACGGTGGACTCATTGTCAACATCACCGACATTGGCGCACAAAAAACGTGGAGCAAATATCCCTCTTATACGGTCAGTAAGGCTGCGCTCGAATCCCTGACCAAGATTCTAGCGCGTGCCCTCGCACCGAAAATTCGCGTCAACGCGATTGCTCCGGGGTTTGTATTACAGTCAGACATTGTCACTACCGAGGAGTGGCAGCGGCTTATTAATCGGATACCGCTCAAACGTCCGGCGCGACCGGAAGAAATCGGCTCTGCCCTCGAATTTTTGTTGAAGAACGAGTATATTACCGGTCAGACAATCGTTGTCGATGGCGGATATTCATTAGTGTAATCCCGCGCTGAGCACAGTTGAAGCGCCATTTGGAGGAGAACTTACATGCCCGAAGTCACCGAGCTTGCCGAAAAACTTAAAGCTGAAGGCGAAAAGATGGTCTCGATCTTTAGCGGATTTAGCACTGATCAATGGAGCCAGGATGTTTATACCGAAGGCGCTACATGGACCATTCGCAACATCCTGGCACATTTTGTCACCGCCGAACGCGGACTGATCAAACTCTTCGAACAAATCCGCCAGGGCGGCGCGGGTGCAGCGGACGATTTCTCTATCGATCGTTACAACGCTGCGATGCAGGAACGTGCCAAGGATTTGACACCGCAGGAGTTGCTGGAGCAATATAAGCAAGTGCGTTCCAACTCGGTTGCCTGGGTGTCTGGCTTGAAGGAAGATGAACTTGAGATTATCGGTCGCCATCCGTTTCTTGAAGTCACAACCATTCGAGAAATGATCAAGCTGTTATACATTCATAATCAGACGCATTATCGTGATATGAAAAAAGCAATGAATAGCCACTGAGCCACTGAGTCACGAAGACACTGAGAAAAATAAAACTCAGTGACTCTGCGGCAAAAGGTCCCATTATGATTCTTCCGCCTTTCAAACTCGAACGCTATTTTGCAAAATACGAATTCAATACCGAATATCTGCTCTGCTCTTCCGATTGCGAAGCGATGTCTGTTTCTGATTTACTTGCCTTTGAACCAGAAGCCGCGGAAAAATTTCAAAACACTTGGTTGGGCTATACAGAATCTCAAGGCAGCCCAACACTGCTCGCGGAAATTTGCAAACTGTACGAAACTATTCCGCCAGATGATATTCTCGTCCACAGCGGGGCGGGTGAGGCGATCTTCCTATTTATGTTCGCCGCGTTCCAACCAGGCGATCATGTGATTGTGCATTCGCCGGGCTATCAATCTCTTGCTGAGGTTGCCCGCGCCGCAGGTTGTGATGTCAGTCCATGGCGGGCGCGCGAGGAAAACAATTGGGCGCTTGATCTTGATGAGCTTCCCCATCTCCTGCGAAAGAATACCAAAGCCATCGTCATCAATACACCACATAATCCCACCGGCTATTTGATGTCGCGGGAAGGCTATGATGCTATTCACCGGTTTGCACAAGAAAACAATCTGCTCCTTTTCTCAGATGAAGTTTACCGAGAATCAGAATATGACGCCTCAACTCGTCTTCCTGCGGGTTGTGACTATGGCGAACATGCCGTCTCCCTCGGTGTGACCTCGAAGACCTATGGACTTGCTGGTTTGCGCATTGGTTGGATTGCCACAAAGAATAAAAAGATTTATGACAAAATGGCATCCTTGAAGGATTACACAACGATCTGCAATTCCGCGCCGAGCGAATTTCTGGCAGAAGTAGCAATGCGTAATCGACATCGATTAGCGGAGCGCAATCTCGATATAATCAAGCGTAATCTCACAGTCATCGACGATCTTTTCAATCGTCACGCCTCACGGTTTACCTGGGTTCGTCCGCGGGCAGGGTCGATGGCATTTCCACGCTATCTCAGCGGGAATGTGGAAGAATTTTGCGATCAGCTCGTCAAGAGTGCAGGCGTTCTCCTCCTGCCCGGTTCCGTGTACGATGATTCTGAAAATCATTTCCGCCTCGGGCTAGGACGAAAGAATCTGACGCAAGCAGTGGATCGACTAGAGCAATTTCTTTCCAAATAAGGAAATCTTTTCTTCGAGACTCATAAATCTAAAATCGGAAATCAAAATTGAGAACTCTTCTTCGCATCTCCCGGCCCCTCTACATCCTCCTCGCCGCGCTGACGTATTCGTTTGGTGCGAGCATTGCCAATTATTTGGGCAAACCTTTCCGTACAGATTCCTTCTGGCTTGGACTGGCAGCCGCGTTGCTGGCGCAAATTAGTATGACGCTCTTGTCCGAGGTCTTTCGTCTGGATGCCGAACCACTCACCGAAAATGAAACGCGCCGTGATCGGCAACTGCTTCGCAATAATGCTTTGTATGTTGCGATTGCTTTTCTTTCCGTTGACGCCGTGATTGCGTTTCTACTATTCGACAGGCATCACCTTTCGATTTCATCTTTTTCATTCCTCTTGGTTTCACTGTTCTTGGTTCTGGCGTATTCGCTGCCACCGTTCCGGAACCGCGGCTTTGGTGAATTTATCCTGGCTGCGCATTTGGCGTATGTGATTCCGTCCATTGCCTACTTGCTGCAGGCCGATGAAACCCATCGTTTCCTCGCCCTCACCATTCCACTCACGTTGCTGGCGTTTGCCTATTTTATTGTCATGGATTTTCCATCCTTCGCCAGCGACCATAAATACAATCGCACCACGTTTCTCACGCGTCTTGGCTGGGAACGCGTTGTTCCGTTGCACAATATATTCCTGCTGTTTGCCTACATCTTTTTTGCGGTCGCGCCTGTCCTGGG